>Ga0049085_10000009_pt1 | contig 90590 bp, 73 predicted proteins | sample GreLakmeSU08MSRF_FD_66721 | JGI IMG/M metagenome (GOLD analysis project Ga0049085, IMG submission 66721) | Freshwater lentic microbial communities from great Laurentian Lakes, MI, USA - Great Lakes metaG SU08MSRF | ecosystem: Environmental > Aquatic > Freshwater > Lake | place: Great Lakes... | reverse complement strand
ACCGTTCATCCTGATCGGCAATCCGTACAGCACCAACGGTGTGGGCTACGTGTCGCTCTCGTGCACCGGAACGGCCACGCCGGCATTCACAACCGACGTGACCAAGTTGCCGAAGTCGTGTGCCGGCCTGCCCGAGCCGCTCCCTGGCGTGGCAGGAACGAACGTTGCCAACGCGACGGATCCGAACTTCAAGTACCCGCAGTACGCCGTCGGTTCGCTCGGGTTCGATCGCCAGCTCCCATACGGGGCGGTGTTCACGTTCGAGGCGCTGTACCGCAAAGCCATCAACGGCATCATGACCATTGACAAGAACCTCAAGGGACCGCGCTTCGTGAATGGCGTGCCCTACACGGACATCAATGGCCGCACGCTGTACGCCGATACGATCACGGCGTCGGGGGCGGTGACCAACGCAGGACAGAAGGTCATCAACTTCCTCGGTGGTCCGGCCGTGGCGTTCAGCCAGGGCATCTACTACGTGACCAACCAGCGCAAGGACTACAACTACACGTTGACGGGCCAGGTCAAGAAGCGTTTCGACAACGACTTGGACGTGACCGTCTCGTACACGTACATGCAGTCGAAGGATGTCCAAAGCATGACCTCCGATCGTGCCGTGTCGAACTTCCAGAACGGCCGCAACTACGAGGGTCTACAGACGGACGACACGCCGACCACGTCGGCGTTCGAGCGGCCGCACCGCATCATGCTGTTCGGTTCGTACACGATGCCGTGGAAGACGACCGACCTCACCTGGTACTACGAGGCGCAGTCGGGCTTCCCGATCACCTACCACACCGCCAGCGCCGACCTGAACGGCGACGGCATCAACACCAACGACGCCATCTACATCCCGACCGGCACGGCAGATCCGAAGCGCTGGCAGTTCGCTGCCGCGGGCACGATCACGGCCGCCTCGCAGGAAGCGGCGTTCGACAAGTTCATCTCGGCGAACAAGTGCCTCGATGCGCAACGCGGGCAGATCATGACGCGTGACTCATGCACCACGCCGTGGCAGAACCGGGCCGACGTCTCGGTGCGTCAACGGTTCCCCGGCTTCAGAAACCAGCGCGTGTCGGTTCAGCTCGATGTCTTCAACTTCATGAACCTACTGAATCGTGAGTGGGGCCAGATTCGCGGCGCTACGCTCAGTGGATTCCCGCAGCAGTCGATCCTGACGCAGACCGGCCGTACCGCCGGCCCGCTCAACACGTCAGTGCCGATCGTGACGTTCAACCAGTCTGTCATGAACAACACCCAGCCGTCGAACAGCTACAACGGTGCGTTCTTCCGGTCGCAGACGACCGCGTCGAACTTCTACAGCATGCAGCTGAGCGTGAAGTACAGCTTCTAGTCTGGGTTCTGTGTAAGCGAAGGCCCCGGAGCGCGTGAGCGCTCCGGGGCCTTCGCTTGTGCCGCTGCGCGATTTAGAAGATCGACAGCTTGATGTACTTGCGCGGGTTCTGCTGGAAGTCCGTCATCAGCGAGTCGAGTCGCTGCAACATCCCGCGCATGTCCTTGTAAAGGCCGGGGTCGTTGAGCAGCTGGGTGGCGGTGCCCTTGCCGTTGGTGACCCGGTCGGTCAGCGAGTCGAGCCGTGCCGTCGTGGCGCGAAGGTCCGACGCCAGCGTCTTGATACTCGATGCGGCGGATCCGATCTCGGCCATCGTTGCGTGGATCTGCGCCGAGTCGACCGAACTGGCAACGCGACGAAGCGCTGCCTGCGTCTTGGTCAGCTCCACGTCCTGGTTGGCGGCGACCTTCTGCAACTCGGCAAAGAGCGAGTTGGCGCGGACGACAGTCTCGCGAATCTCTGTCAGCCCCTTCTGGTCGACGTACTCTTTGCGCAGTGCGCCGGAGAGGGCGGACAGATGGCCCGCGAGCGTATCCACGCGCATCAGCACGTCGCCGATGGAGGGGGTCAAACGTCCGGAGGGAATCGTGTCGCCCGCCGCAAAGTTTTCGAGCGTTGGCTGGTTGGGCTTGAGCGCGACCATCACGTCGCCGAAGAAACCGTTCGGCTCGATGGTGGCCGTCGTGCCTTTCGGGACCTTGTACTCCGTCCGCACACGCATCGACACGACGAGCATGCCGTCAGGGCGGAGCATGACGTCGTCCACGAATCCGACATTCACCCCTGCGAGGAGCACCGGTTGGCCGTTCTTCAGGCCAGCGCCCCAGATGAACTTCGAGAAGAGCACATAGCCTGGCTTCAGGCCGCCGCGGGCGAGCCAGAGCGCGCCGATGAACCCCATGACCAGTGCGATGGTCGTGACGATGCCAACCAGTACTTCATCGCGTCGTTTCATTATTGCAAATATGGTGCGAGAAGGAGCGCCGTGGCGGCGTCGAGGATGAGGATCCAAATCGAGGAAATAACCACCGCCTTTGCCGTCGACTTGCCGACGCCCTCGGCGCCGGCCATGGTGACGTACCCCTCGTAGGTGCAGAGATAGGCGATGGCGGCGCCGAACGTCGTGGCCTTGATCAGGCTGTAAATGACTTGGAAATGATCATAGCCGAGCCGCACGCCTTCCTTGAACTCCGACATTTTCACGCCGGCCACGAACACCGCCGCTAGCGCGCCCGAGCAGACGCCAATGACGTCGGCCATCAAGGTCAGCACCGGCACCATGATCACGGCGGCGATGAGGCGTGGCACCACCAAATACGCGACTGGGTCGTACGCCAAGGTTTCGAGTGCGTCGATCTGCTCCGTCACGCGCATCGTCCCGATCTCGGCCGTCATCTTTGCGCCGATGCGACCCGCCAGCACCAGCCCGGTGAGCAGCGGACCCGTCTCGAGGATCGTGATCTGGCGTGACGAAAGGCCGACAATGGAAAGCCCCATGCCGGGAAAGAGCTGGTAGCGCACTTGGATCGCGATCACGCCACCGATGAATGCGGCGACCATGACCACCAACGGCACGGAATCCACGCCGATGGCCTTCATCTGCCGCGCCACGTGCGGCAAATAGGTCCGCGGCTCGCCGAACGCGCGCTTGAGGTCGCGCAGGAATAGCACCCGCGCCCCGAACCCACCGAAGAACCCCAGCGCTGCCTGGCTCATTCTTCGGAAAAATCGGACCGTCGTCCGCTGGACGACGGGGTAGGCGTGTGTGTGGGTGTGGTGCGGGTCGTGCTGCACCGGAACGGGCGTGGGCAGGCTCATGTCCGTACCCGTACGAGGAGTATGGTCCCCAGGATTCCAAATACCGCGCTTGGAATCCAGGCCGCCAGTTCGGGCATGACGAGTCCCTTGTCGCCGATCGCCTGCGTCAGTTGCACGAGCATCAGAAAGACAATCGTCGTCGCGAGGCTGATACCAACGCCGAGCGCGGCGCCGCCGCGCTGCGTGCTCGTGGCGAGCGGGGCGCCGAAGAGCATGATGATCACGCAGGTGACCGGAATCGCGAGCTTGAGCATGCGCGCTGTCCGGAACTTGTTCACGTCGGTGCCAGAACGCTCCATCGCCTTGATGAACACACCGAGGTCGGTGAATCCCATTTCGTCAGGCGCGCGCGGGTCGGCCATCACGGCGCGCGGTGCCTCGCGAAAGTTTGGGTCGCGGAGCGAGTCAAAAGAGACGGCGAAGTTGGTTGAGTCGTCGGGCATGATGTGGATGATGCCCTGCTTGAGCGTCCACACCTGGCCCGTGCTAGCGGGCTTGCTGGCGGGCGAGCTGGCGGCGTACCGAGCGTTGCGCGCGTAGATCAAATAAGTCGGAAAGGCCGGACCGGTGCCGCGCCGCTCGATCTCCAAGTCGTCGAGCGTGCCTTGCAGGGCATCGGCGCCGCCAATCTTGTAGACGCGTCCGTCTTCGCTCGCGAACGTGAAGTTGCCGCGGTAGTCCAGCCCCTTCGATTTGCGCTCCTGCAGCAGCTCGCCGCGCCGCTGGTTCGCGGCGGGCATCATGGCGCCCAGCCCGAGTCCAAGGACGGTGGACACCATTGCGCCGAATACGATGGGCAAGATGAACCGGTGAAAGCTGATGCCCGATGCCTTGGCCGCGGTAATCTCGGCGTGCCGCGTGAACGAGCCGATAGAAAACACGGTGGCGAACAGGACCGCCGCGGGCAGCACCTGAAACATCGTTTCCGGTACGCCATACAGGTACGCCTGCGCGATGTCGAGAGGCGGCAGTTGGCGTTGCAGGTACTTGCCGAGGTTCTCGGTCACATCAAGCACGATCACGAGGATCGGAAACCCGACCGTGGCCGCGACAAAAATGCCGAGGAATTCCTTCAGGACGTACTTGTCCAGCGGCCGGATGATTGAACGCATCAGACCTTCGCCACGCGCGAGCCCATCCGCAGCCGCAACCGGTCCATCCAGCGGCCGACTTGGTCCGACCACTCGCTGCCACGCGTCGTCGTCCCTTCGTGGCCCAGGCGCGCCGTGAGGAAGAGACCAATCGCCAGGAGGATGGCGTTGGTTGCCCACATGGCGACGAACGCCGGAAGATGGCCGCGCCTCGCGAGTTCTTCGCCAGCGATCAGGCCGCAGTAGTAGACGCCGAATACGCCCAAGCTCACGCCGATGGTCATGCCAACGCCGCCACGCGGGAACCGGAACGCAATGGGTGCGCCGAGCAAAGCGAAGACCATACAGGCCGTGGCGATCGCAAACTTCTTCTCGATTTCCACCTGGTTTCCGTCAATGATCCGCTGCGAGTTGGCCAGTTGCAACTTCATCCCTTCGACCAGGATGGGGCGCTGTGCCAGGTCATCGGGAGACGGTTCGCCGGACGATGGAGCGACGGTCGGGGCTGGTGGAACGACGGACTGGGCTGGCGCCTGCGCTGCCGGCGGAATCGTGGCCGAAGAATTCTGGATTGCTACGCGCGCGGAGTCCTGCAGTCGGGACGGTAGCGTCGCGGCGTGTGCCTGCGCCACGCTCGGCACGCCCGGCACGCCCGGCACGCTCAGCCGACGGAACGCGCGCACCATCCGGCAATACACGGTGCCGCTGCCAGCGAGGACCCGTGGGTTTCCGATCGTGCGCGCGGCAGTTGAATCCAGCGTCCCCATGCCCTTGAACACGCTGTCACGGGTGAGCACGGCGAGTTGCATCTGCGCCTCCAACTCACAGACGGTTTTTTCTCGATCACTTTTTTCGCCGCCGGACGTGTTGCGCTCGAGATCGTTACCGATGCCACGCACCTTCACGGAACTCGTGCGAAAGAACACGCGCTGAAGCCGCTCGGGCTCGAGCCGGCTCACCTCGGTGGTGCTGCCGTCCGTGAGGCTGAGGATCAGGTCGCGACCATCGCGCGAAAGCTCCACATGGCCCGACTTGGCTCGGATCGTTCGCCGCCGCTGGTTGTCGGAAAAGTCGTAGATCGTCACGTCGCGCATCTCGCTCGACCCGCTGGCGAGATGGCCCGCGCGCAGGAAGAGCACCGGCGACACCTGGTTGATCACCTGCGGCCGCAGAGCGAAGGTCGGCTTTTTACGCGCGATATCGTTCGAGAGCGTCTGTAACTGGTAGTTGGCCGCCGGCATCACCTGGTCGTTGAACCAGACCATGATGAGCGACAGCACGAGTCCGCTGGCGATGACCGGCGCCATGAGCCGCGGCAAGGCCATCCCGCTCGCCTTGCATGCGGTGATCTCGCTGTCGGCGGCCAGACGGCTGAACGCGTGAAGCGTGGAAACGAGCACGGCCATCGGCAGCGTCATCGCCACGGTGAACGGGAGCGAGAGTACGATGAATTCCGCGATCACCGTCCAGCCGAGCTCCTTGCCCACGAGCTGCGGCAGCTGCTTGGCCACGTAGTTCAGCAGCAGCAACGACGTCAGGGCCGACATCGAAAAGAGTAGCGGCCCGAAGTGCTCGCGAAGGACGTAGCGGCTGATGATTCTCAAGGGGCGTCGTTGACGGCGTGGTCCGAACTCCCTACGGCACAAAGGGTTGTAGGGTCTCGGTCGGGTCGTATATTCCACACACTGACGGCAGAATACCAGACGGTAGAAGTATAGTTGATACCCCGTTCCCGGGTCCGGGTCCGCCACGACGTGCGATTCATTCGTTACCCGATCGCAACCCTGCTGGCCCTCGCCGTGAGCGGTGCCTTGGCACCGGCCACGGCCGCCGCCGCGCCGATGCCCCAGCAGGCCGGTCGGCCGGCAGGCCGCGACACGGTCCGTGCGCGCCCCGATTCGGCAGCGGCGCGGGCAGATTCGCTTTTCACCCGGCTGTTCGGACCCGGCAGCGACCTAGGGCTCAGCTTCAACGGCCGCTTTGAGTTCAAGGGCGAGCGCACGCGGAACGAGCGGTGCGTGGCCAGCCAGTTTTTCGTGCTCGGCGCCCAGTGTAACGCCCCATGGCAGGCGATTCCCGAGTTCCAGTTCGGGCTGAAGACCGGCGGTACGATCGCGGAGCGGGTACGGACCGAGGTGGACTACGACTCACGCCGGGAGTTTGACGGTTCGAACCGGATTGCGCTCTCGTATCAGGGCAAGCCGAACGAGTGGTTGCAGCGGATCGACGTCGGCAATGTGACCTTCGACATTGCGCCCTCGCGATTCATCACCAGCGGTGTCCCGCAGGGGAACTACGGCGTGCAGGCCGCCGCGAAGTTTGGACGTCTGACGGTGCGGGCGATCGCGGCAGAGCAGAAGGGCATCGTGCAGCGCGACCGCGTGTTCGCGATCGGCGGTTCGGGCGGACAGCCTGGCTCGCTCGAGATTGACGACTACCAAATGGAAGCGCGCCGCTTCTTCTTCACGGTTGATCCCCGGCAGTTCACTGGGTTCCCGAACGTCGACATTCTCGACGCGACCCGCCTGAGACAGCTTGCTGCCCAACTCGCCGACTCGGTGCGCCCGGTGCGGATTTCGCTGTACCGGCTGCTCATCGGCGGGCAACCTCCGAGCCCCAACGGTCCGCAGTTCCGCCTGCTCGGCGATCCGTCGTCGCGCCGGGGTCCGGTGTACGAGCCGCTGCGCGAAAACGTCGATTTCTACGTCGATCCGTCGCAGCTCTGGGTGATGCTCGCCCAGCCTCTCGACCCGAACAAGGAACGTCTCGTGCTGGCCTACACCGTGCGAGTCGGCGGCCGTGACACGGTGATCGCTACGACCGGTGGCACGCCAGACGTGGTGCGGGTGGATTCGCGAGAACAGGTGGCGCAGCTGGTCTGGGATCCGAACGTGCGTCCGGGCGACGCGGCGTTCTACCGTGAAATCCGGTCCGCGTACCGGGTCGGTGGCGAGGAAGTGCGCCGCGAATCGGTCCAGATGACCGTGGTGACCGGTGGCACCTTCGAACAGGAGAGGCCGCCGGGTGGCGTGCGCTCCAGCTTCCTTGAATTGTTCGGCCTGGCGAAGCTCGGCATGCCCTCGGCGTTCGACGCCGAAGGGCGGGTCTGGCCGCGGCGCGGCGATCCAGTGCTCGCGCTCGCGGGCGCGGCAACGAGCAGTGTTGTCCGTGACCGGTTCGTCGTGTTTCCATCGCTGCAGCCGTTCGCACGCGCGGGACTCACGGGCGGGGCGGCGAACCCGTCCAATGACGCGATCTACCGGACGCCTAACGAAGACCTCAACTCCGCGTTGCATCCGCAGCCGGTGTATCGCCTGCGCGTGCGGTTCGAGACGGACGCCGGTGAGGACGCCACGACGATCGCGCTGGGTTCGACGCAGCTGAAGCCACTGTCGGAGCGACTCGTGCTTGACGATGGCACGGTGCTGCGCCGCGACCGCGACTACGTGGTGGACTACGATCTCGGCCGGGTGACGCTGCTCAGGTCGGATTCGCTCTTTTCGCGGCCGCGGCAGGTGACGGTGCGGTTTGAGGAGACGCCGCTTTTCGTGGCGACGCCGACGAGCATCTTCGGTGTGGCATCGCAGTTCGCTTTTTCGGGTGGCGAGCTCAACTTCGTCGCCATCAGCCAGCGGCAGCACTCCTCGTTCACGCGGCCGCAGCTCGGCTACGCCGATGAGTCGGCGGTCGTGGCCGGTGTCAGCGGGAGTTATGGGTTTGAGGTGCCTGCCTTCGCGCGAATGGCGCGACGGATGACCGGTCGCGATGCGATGACGCCGTCGCGCGTGCGTTTCGACGCGGAGTTCGCGACCAGCCGTCCGCAGCCTGGCGGATCGGGACAGGCGTGGATCGAATCGTTCGAGAGCGACGGTGGGTTCACGGTGTCGCTTGCCGATCCGAACTGGTACTACTCGAGTCAACCCGCGCTCGGCCGCGTGCTCTCGGCTCGCGTGGGTGGAGCCGGCGTGCTCGATCTCTCCCACGCGGGCACGCTCGCGTGGCAAAACAACGGACTCACGATTCGCGACTCGGTACCGCGTTTCACATTGCAGGAAATCGACCCGCTCACGAAGCTGGCTGGCGCGGGCATTGAGCAGCCGGAGCAGGTGATGTGGTTGACGCTGTACCCGCTGTCGATCGGTGGCGCCTACGACGATGCGGCGCGGAAGTACCGTTGGAAGGCGACCGGAACGCCGACGGGGCGCCGCTGGCGCTCAATTCGTCAGGTGCTTGGTGCGGCCTCGGGCGTGAATTTGACCGGCAAGGAATCGCTGGAGTTCTGGGCGCTGGTCGATACCTCTGTCGTGCGGCGGCGGCGCAATCCGCTGATCGTCGTCGACCTCGGTGACGTGAGCGAAAACGCTGTGGCCATCGTGCCGACGCAACTCACGGTCACCGGAACCGGCGGCGTACGTGACTCCGTGTGGGCAGGCCGCGCCATCGCGGGCCGCGATACGCTGCAGTCTGAGCGCGATCTGTTTTCGCGCGCGTTCAACCAGGAGAAGAACGACACCGGGCTTCCGGGCGACGTCGTGCCGCGCCTGCTCGTCACGACGCCGGAATCAGAAGGCATCAAAACGAACGTGACCATGTGCGCGCGCAGCAATACGCAGGTCGCGCGCCTCGGCGAAACGCGCACGAACTGTACGGTCGGCAATGGGCGCCTCGACGAATCGGACATCGACGGCGACAATGTGCTCAACTTCGACGCGGCCCAGCGTGAACAGGAGCGGCTCTTCCGCTACGTCGCCGACCTCGCCGATCCCAAGTCGTGGACGCGCGTCGGCGGTTGCCGGACGCCGCCGAACGATTCGGCCGGTGTCGCGGCGGCCAAGCAGTGCTGGGTGTTGGTGCGCCTGCCTTTCGCCGCGCCGTCCGACACGATCAACGGCGGGCCCTCTGTTCAGCGCGTGCGCGCGCTGCGCCTCACGATGGTGTCGGGCGAAGGGCTGCGGGATTCGGAATTCTCGCAGCTGGTCGTCTCGCGCCTGCGCATGGTGGGTGCAAGCTGGCTCAAACGGTCAGACCACACGCTGACCGGAATCGGTGGTGAGCGCACTGGTACTGGACTGGTGTTCGCCGGAACCGTGGGCACGCTCGACTCGCTGAGTGCCCTCGGGTACCAGTCGCCGCCGGGTGTTGTGGACGAAGCCGAGCGCAAGCTCACGGGGCTCGAGAATGAGCGGGTCGTGATCAACGAGCGCTCGATGCGGCTCACGGCGACGGCGCTCAAGCCGCTCGAGCGCGCCGAGGCGGTGTATCGGTTCCCTGAAGGTGCGAAGAACTTCCGGCAGTATCGCGAACTGCGTGTCTGGGCGCGTGGCCGCGGCGACGGCTGGGGCCAGAAGGGCGAGTTGCAGTTTTTCGTGAAGATCGGTCGAGACCCCAACAGCTTTTATGCGTATCGCACGCCGGTGCAGTCGGGCACGACGCAGGCCGCCTGGCTGCCCGAGGTGCGCGTGGACTTCGACAAACTGTATGCGCTGCGTGCACGGCTCGAGAATGCCTACCTGCAGAACCGTCCGGATTCGATTTCGTGCACGGGCGCGGATCTCGTGCTGATCGCGCAGAGCGCGTTGCCCGCTGGGCAGATATCACGCCGATTCGCGGCCTGCGCCGATGGCTACATCGTCTACGCCTCCGATCCGGTAGTCGCGCCCCCCAACCTTTCGGCCGTGCAGGAACTCGCCGTCGGGATGGTGCGTGTCGATTCTGCTGGTGGAGCGTCGCCGATCGTGCCGGGCGACACGCTCGAAGTCTGGGTGGACGACATTCGTCTCGCCGGTGTGGTGGGCACGCCCGGATACGCGGGGCAGGTGGGCGCGCAGGCGAATGTCGGGGACGTGGCCCAGTTGCGCCTGAACTTCACGAAGCGCGATCCAAACTTCCGCCAGCTGACGGAGGCGGCGACGTATCTCGCCGACGAGCAACTCGAGATGAGTGCGACCGTGCGCCTCGACCAGTTCTTCGGCGGCGCGGCCGGCTGGGCGGTACCGGTCACGGCGACGTACACGAACGGTCGCACCGATCCACAGTTTCTTACCCGATCCGATCTGCGGGCCTCCGACATCGCTGGACTTCGCAAGCCCGCGCAGCGCGCGACGAACGTGTCGGTGGCGCTGCGACGTGCCGAGCCGGTGGCCGGGGGCTGGCTGGCGCCGATCGTCAATAACCTCGCCGTAACGGCGGGCGTCGGCGGCGCCAACACCCGCTCGGAGTTCCAGGTCGCGGACCAGTCGCGGCTGAGTGCCGGCGTCGACTATGCGATTGGCGGCGAATCGCCGGCCGGCCTCATGCCCGCGTGGTGGATGCGCACGTTCGACGCGCTCCCCGATTGGCTGGCCGGTTCAGAGATGCTGCAAGCGCTCCGCAACGCGAAGCCGCGCCTGCAGCCGGCGGCGTTTCGTGTGAGCGGCAACTACGCGTCGGCCGACGAAAGCCGATCGAGTTTTCTCACCGTCGCTGGGTCGGCTCGCGATACCGCGCGCCGCGTGGACGGTCGTCAAAATCTCTGGCGCAATGCGACCTCGCTCGAACTCAAGCCATTCGACGCATTTACCGCCCGCTGGGAACTCGCGAGCACACGCGACCTCGTGAACTACGGCGACTCGACTCAGACGGCGCGGGTCGCGGCCGCGGAACGGTCATCGTTGCTTGGCGTGGACGCTGGGCTCGAACGGGAACGCGCGCTCACGACCTCATACACCTTCGCCCCGCAGCTGCAGGGATGGATGCGTCCGCGCGCGGAAATGACGTCGAGCTACGGGCATCTGCGCGACCCGAATGCGCGCGTATTGCTCTACGAAGGAGACACGGCCGGGGCGTTGCGGTTGCCGCGGCGGGTGAGTGCCGCCCAATCGATGAGCGGTGCCGTCGCGTTTGATGTCGCCCGCATGGCGCATGCGTGGACCACCGACAGCGGCACGCTCGCGATGCTCGGCCGTACGCTGGTGCCGCTCGAGGCGTCGGTCTCGCGGACGATTTCGTCGAACTACGACGGGACGCCGCGCACACCGGGCCTCGGGATGCAGTTCGGCTGGGGCGGAGCGAACACGTTCCTGAGCGATCACGGGTTTCTGGCCACGACCGCGAGCAGCAATACCCAGGTCGCGCTGGCCACCGGGCTTCGTCTGCCGCTGGGCCTCACGCTCGATCTGCGCACACAGCGTCTTGCATCACGGAACTGGCTGCGAAGGCCCGACCGGTCCGAAGTCGTCGTGGACGGCGACCTCGTCACGCTTCCAGACATTTCGTTGCGCGGCACGCTTCGGCCGCGGGCGCTCGACGGGTTCCTGACGAGCATCACCGCCAGCGCACGACTCGTTGCCATGTCGCAACACAGTGTGCTTCCCGGGCCGGCCGGCTCGCGCGCCGACGTGCGCGCCGGCCGTTCGCTGAGCTATCCGGTGAGCGCTCAGGTCGCGTGGAATGACCGCGGTGGGCTCATGACTGGCGTGTCGATCGCCACGACGCATCGCGTCGATTCCCTGCCGGGCAGCTTCCTCGACGCCTGGTCGCGCGATATCGGCACCGATATGAGCCGATCGTTCAAGTTGCCAAAGGACTGGGCGCTCAAGAGTGACCTGCGTACGCGCATCGCGTGGCAGCACACCGCCACGACGAGTTGGGTCGAGACCACCAGCGCGACGTCGCTTCGGTCCCGCCTCGCCGACAACGGCAGGGAAGCCATTAGCTTCAACGCCGATACCGACGTGGCCGACAACCTCACGTTTTCGCTGCAGGGCGCGCGAATCGTGACGTACGACAACAACTTGAACCGCCGACTCACCCAGATGGTACTGTCGGCGGTACTGCAAATCTCGTTCTTCGCTGGAGAGTTGCGATGAGCACCACCACCGGGACATCACCCGTCCACATTCGCACGCGAACAGGCGGCGCGACGGCCATGGTGGTCGCGGCTGCGCTCCTCCTGACGCCCACGGTCGCCTGCTCGACGGGCGGTGATGCGCGCACAGTCACGCCAAGATCGTCGGCCGCCGCCGAGTTCGACGCCGATTCCGCGATGAGCTACGTGCGCCAGCAGCTCGCGTTCGGTCCCCGCGTCCCCGGTACGCCCGGCTGGCAGAAGACCGGCGACTGGATCGTCGCGAAGCTTAAGGGCACCGCCGACGAGGTGACCGAGCAGAAGTGGACGCACACGCTCGCCACGAAGAACCAGATTCCGATGCGCAACATCTTGGCGCGGTTCAAGCCGAACGCGACGGATCGCGTGCTCTATGTGGCGCACTGGGATACCCGTCCGCGCGCCGATAGCGACCAGGATGTCGCCAACCACGACAAGCCGATTCCGGGAGCCAACGACGGCGCGAGTGGTGTCGCGCTGCTGCTCGCCGTGGCCGACGCGCTCAAGAAGCTGCCGCCCTCAATGGGTGTCGACCTGCTCTTCGTGGACGGAGAGGACTGGGGAACGTTCGGGCCCGACGTGGACGTGCTCATCGGCTCGACCTACTTCGCGGAGCATCTCCCCTCGCCGGGATACAAGCCGATGTTTGGCGTCCTCTGGGATATGATCGGCGACGCCGACCTCAACATCCCGCAGGAGATGTACTCCGCGCAGCACGCGCCGGATGTGGTGCAACGCGTCTGGGCCGCGGCCAAGGAACTCGGCTACGAGCAGACCTTTCTGCCGGACATGCGTAGCTACCCGATCACGGACGATCACTACCCGCTGCTCAAGGCGGGGCTGCCGGTGATCGATGTGATCGATCTCGATTACGACGCGCACCATACGATGGCGGACGACATCGACCGCGTGAGCGCCAAGTCGCTCCGGATTGTTGGTGACGTCGCGATGGCGCTGCTGCGATAGAGTGATCGGCGGTGCGTCGGCGGCGATGGTTCGATGGCGTTGGCGGCGAATGGATGCCGGTTGGCGGCGACCGCGACCACATCGTCGTGGCATTCCAACGCCGAATGAACGCCGCGCCCTGATCTTCCTCGCCGCGCTGGGTGCGCTGGGAGTCGGGGTGCGCGCGTTTCGCAGCGCGCCGGTCACCTCCCAGGGTGCGCGCGGTGCCGGGGAATCACGGGCCGCGCTCGGCCGGCAGATCGACGCGGTCGATTCTGCGACGCTGGCCAAGCGCTCGGCCAGCGGACGCGGTCGGAGCCAGCGCGCCGGGTGATTCAGGACGCCATCATGGCGAGCCGCTCGTCGATCGCCGGCGGTGACACGATTGCGGCGCCGCTCGCCGAGAGTCGGGTCTTCCCGCCGATGGTGATTTCGATGATCGCCGTCGGCGAGCAGACCGGTGGCCTCGACGAAATGCTCACAAAAATTGCCGACTTCTACGACGACGAAGTCGATGCGGCCGTCGGTGGCCTGCTTTCACTGCTCGAACCGCTGATCGTCATCTGTCTCGGCGTAGTCGTCGGCGGCTTGGTCGTGGCCATGTACCTGCCGATCTTCGATATGATCAACGCCGTGCAATAGGAGGCGTGCACGAACGGAAGCGCCTGCGCCGAGTGACTCCGGAAGACGATGTAGAGTCCGTCCCGCTGCGCCGACCCGAGGTCGCGGTCACTCGCCGTACGGAATCCAGATGTTTTTTATCTGCGTCGCATGGCGGAGAAACTCGCGTCCTTCGCCGTCCGTCAGATCGGTCCAGGCTCGTGAAGCGGATTCGCACCAGGTCTGCTTCATGTTGCCGCCGCTGGCGAGCTCGCAGGCCTTGACGCCATCGGCGTCGCCGAAATACCAGATGGCATCCACGTCGTCGTGCTCGGCGAGCACTGTAGCCAGGTCATGCGTCTTACCGGTGACGATGTTGATCACGCCAGCAGGCAGGTCACTCGTGTCGAGGACCTGGTAGAAGTCGGTGACCGCGAGCGGATGCCGCTGGCTCGGCAGCGCCACGACGGTATTACCCGTCGCGATCGCTGGAGCCACCACGGACACGAAGCCAAGCAACGGATGGGTATCCGGCGCCGCCATGCCGATCACGCCGACCGGTTCGTGCATCGCGATCGTGATGCCGCGGAGCGGCGTGTTGTGCACGGCGCCGTCCCACTTGTCGGCCCACGCGGCGTACGTGAACAGGCGGCGAACCGTCGCGTCCAATTCGGCGTTTGCGTCGGCCGCCGAGCCCCCCACCAGCGCGCGAATCCGAGTCGTGAACTCTGCCCCGCGCGCCGACAGGTTTTCGGCGATGTAGTACAGAATCTGCGCGCGTGCGTGCCCGCTGGTGCGCGACCAGCTGCCCGACGCGTTGCGTGCGGCTTCGACGGCGTTGCGAATGTCCTTGCGGTTTCCTTCGCCAACTTCGCCGACCGCCTTGCCTGACGCGCCGATGATGCGGATGGAGGAGCCGCCGTCCGGGCGGGCCTGCGTGCCGCCGATGTAGAGTTTCGCCGTGCGGTCCACCGATCCCGTCGTGAGGGAGCGCGTGGTCTCACCTGTCAGGCGTCGTTTCGTCGCGGCTCCGCTCGGCGGACGCACTCTCTTCACATACTCGTACATGCCCTCACGACCACCCTCGCGTCCGTACCCGCTCTCACGGTAGCCGCCGAATCCTGCGGCCGCGTCGAACTGGTTCGTGCAGTTCACCCAGACCACGCCGGCTTTCACCTTCGGCGCCACGTCGAGCGCGAGGTTGATGTTCTCGCTCCAGATGCTGGCCGCGAGACCGAAGGGCGTGTTGTTGGCGAGTGCGACTGCTTCTTCCGGCGTGCGAAAGGTCATCGACACGAGTACTGGGCCGAAGATTTCAACCTGTGCGATGGTGGACGACGGTGCGACGTTGGTAAACAGCGTCGGTGGATAGAAGCAACCTTTCGTGGGCACCGCCCAGCTCGGTTGCCAGATCTCGGCGCCTTCCTTCTTGCCCTGTGCGACGAGCGACTTGATGCGCTCGAGTTGCACCGGCGCGACGATCGCCCCCAGGTCTACGGCCTTGTCGAGCGACGAACCGACGCGAAGGTTCTCCATCCGTGCACGCAGTTTCTGCACCAGGCGGTCGGCGATTCCTTCTTGCATCAGCAGCCTCGAACCGGCGCAACAGACCTGGCCCTGATTGAACCAGATGGCGTCCACGACGCCTTCGACCACGGAGTCGAGGTCGGCGTCGTCAAACACGATGAAGGGACTCTTGCCGCCGAGCTCGAGCGAAAGCTTCTTGCCGCTGCCGGCGGTGGCCTTCCTGATGATGCGGCCGACGTCGGTGCTGCCGGTGAAGGCGATTTTGTCCACGCCGGGATGATCGACGAGCAGCGCGCCTGTGGCGCCGTCGCCCGTGATGATGTTGATCACGCCCTTCGGCAAGCCGGCCTCGGTCGCCAGTTCGGCAAAAGCCAGTGCGGACAGCGGTGTGAACTCGGCGGGCTTCAGTACGACCGTGCAGCCAGCAGCCAGCGCAGGCGCGATCTTCCACGCCAGCATCAGCAGCGGAAAGTTCCACGGAATGATTTGCCCCACGACGCCGGTGGCCCGGTAGCCGGCGAACTCGGTGTCAAGCAGCTGCGCCCACCCGGCGTGGTGGTAGAAATGCCGCGCGACCAGCGGGATGTCGATGTCCCGCGTTTCGCGGATACTCTTGCCGTTGTCCATCGACTCGAGCACGGCCAGTACGCGCGAGTGACGCTGCACCGTACGTGCCAGCGCGTACAGGTGCTTCGCGCGGCCGTGCGGACCGAGTGCCTGCCAGCCGGCGAGTGCCGTCCGGGCCGCGCGGACGGCGGCGTCCACGTCGGCCTTCGAACCCTGCATCACTTTCGCGAGCGGCGCGCCAGTCGAGGGATTGATTACCTCGAACTGCTTGCCCTTTGGCTTGGTGAACGCGCCGTTAATCATCTGGCCGAACGACGACTTGTGGCGCGCGAGCCATTCTTGCGCCGGCTTGTCGCTTTCCGGCGCGGGGCCGTAGTCCATCGTGTCGAAAATACCGGCGATTGTGGATGGCATGCGTCAGACCATTGGCTGGCGATGGGCCGCGGCGTAGCGGCCGTTCGCGAAGTGATCGAGCTGTCGTTCGATGTCGGTGAGCAGTCCTGACGCGCCGAACCGGAACAGGTCAGGCCGCATCCAGCGTTCGCCGAGTTCTTCCTTCATGAGATACAGGTAGTCGAGCGCGTTCTTGGCTGAGCGAATACCACCCGCGGGCTTGTAGCCGATCGCGTGCCCGGTCTGTTCGTAGAAGTCGCGAATCATGCGGACCATGACGAGCGAGATCGGCAGCGTGGCGTTGACGCCCTCCTTGCCGGTGCTGGTCTTGATGAAATCGGCGCCGGCCATCATCGCCACCATCGACGCACGCGCGACGTTGGTCAGTGTCGCGAGGTCGCCCGTACCGAGAATGGCTTTCATGTGGGCGTCGCCGCAGGCATCACGAAAGGCGCGCACTTCGTCGTACAGCGCTTCCCAGTCGCCGGTGAGCACATGCCCGCGCGTGATGACGATGTCGATTTCCTGCGCACCCGCCGCGACGCTTGCACGGATCTCTGCGACGCGCGTGGCCATCGGCGAGAGGCCGGCCGGGAAACCGGTACTGACCGCCGCGACCGGAATGCCGCTCCCGTGGAGCGCTGCGACCGCGGGGGCCACGAGCGCGTGGTAGACACAGACGGCGCCGGTCGTGATGTGCAGCGGTTCGATGCCAATCTGGTGTTCCAAGTCGCCGCGGAGGGGATGCATCGCTTTGGCGCAGAGGCGGCGCACGTTACCCGGAGTGTCGTCGCCGGAGAGCGTGGTGAGGTCGATGAGGGTGACCGCGCGGAGGAGCCATGCGGCCTGCCATTGCTTCTTGACGGTGCGCCGCGTCGGAATCGTCGCCGCGCGGCGTTCGACGGCGCTGCGGTTGATGCGATACGAGAGGACGGTGTCGAGGTCGAGCGGTATACCCGGGTTGCGCGCGAACTGGTCGCCGGGTGGCGGGCGCGGGGTCGTCCGGGCGGGCGCTGGGGTATCGGCGCCTGCGAGCTTCAGGCCGTGGGTTGTTTTGGCGGGCATCTGGTCGTCAGGTCTGAACTACCATAATAGTGCCGGTGCCCGGCCAACGCTTTCTCCGGTAGGGGCACGCTGGCGCAGCGGAATGTGAGTCGGTAGTCTCTGGGCATGCGAATCCTCGCCGCACTCTTCACACTCGGGTTGGCCGCCGGAAACATCGCGGCGCAAGCCGGTCCTGTCCGCCCCGGCATTGAAGTGCTCGTCACCGATTCGATCCATCTGATCAAGGGCAAGCGCGTTGGCCTGATCACGAACCATTCGGGTCGTGGGCGCGACGGCACGAGCAGTATCGACTTGTTGCACAAGACGCCCGGCGTAAAACTCACCGCGCTGTTTGGGCCGGAGCACGGACTGCGTGGGATCGCGCAGGCGGGCGAAAAGGTCGCGTCCACCGTCGATTCAGCAACCGGTGTGCCGATCTACTCGCTCTATGGTGGCGACGTCAGCGTCCCGACCGCGGATATGCTCAAGGATGTCGACATATTGCTGTACGACATCCAGGATGTCGGCGCACGCGTCTATACGTACCCATGGACGATGGCGCTCTCGGCTGCCGCGGCAAAAAAGCCATTCGTCGTGCTCGACCGACCCGATCCGATCCGTGCCGATCGTGTGGAAGGCAACATTCTCGAACTGCCGTTTGTCTCTGGTGTTGGCCGGTTCCCGGTCGCGCTGCGCTACGGTCTCACCGCCGGGGAACTGATCAGCTATCTCATCGGCGAGAAGCTCCTCAATGCCGCCGACGTGAAGGTCGTGCCGATGTCCGGCTACCGGCGCGATCTGTGGTATGACCAGACGGGTTTACCGTGGGTCAACCCATCACCCAACATCAAGGATCTCGACGGAGCGCTGCTCTATCCGGGCACGGTGTTTTTCGAAGGGGCCAATATCAGCGAAGGCCGGGGCACCGAATCGCCGTTCTCGCTGATCGGCGCGTCGTGGCTCTACGACATCCGCGAGATCGTCACCGAACTCAACGCCGCGAAAATGCCCGGCGTGCGGTTCGAAGTCACCGAGCGCGTCATCGAACCCGGATTCAAGCTCGCGACCGTGCGGCCGACACCGTTCATCAAGGTGCACGTCACGGATCGAAACGCCGTGAAGCCCGTGGAGGTTGGTGTGCGGATGCTGCGCGCCATCTACTCGCGGCATTCCAGTGAGTTCGTGTGGCGCGAGTCGGCGATCGACCGACTGGCCGGCACGGCGGATCTCCGCACGGCCGTGCAGAACGGCACGGTGGACGACCTCCTGGCGCGCTGGGAAGCCGATGCGAAGACGTTCACGGCGCAGAGCAGGAAGTACTGGCTGTACCCGTGAGGCCGTCGCGCGCGTTCGCGCTGCTCGCGGTCCTCGGCACGAGTACGGTCTTCACCGCGCCCGGCGCGCGTGCGCAGGCCCGCGATTCCGTCGCGACCGTCGCCGTTGCACCCGGCGTCACTTGGCGCACGATCATCCGGCCCGCCGGACCGTTGGTGATCCACGTCGCGACGATCGACCTGAAGCGTTCGGACTACGAACTGCGCCACGTGCGTGCGCGCGACTCACTGCGCGGCCGCGAGAAACTGTCGTCGATGGTGGCGCGGGCGCCCGGCGGCGCCGCGGGCGTGCTCGTTGCGATCAACACCGACTTTTTCAACTTGCAGACGGGCGAGAGCGAGAACAACCAGGTCATTGCCGGTGAATGGTGGAAGGGCGTTCGGGCAGCGGATTCGAATTTCGACACCTTCCCGAACGTGCGATCGCAGTTCGCGGTTGGCGCCAACGGTCGGCCGCTACTCGACAAGTTCCAGTTCGACGGTGTCGCGCTGGTGCGTGGCGGGTCGATCCCCATCCTCGGCCTCAACTCGGTTTCGCGAACAGGGCCGGAGGCATCGGCCTTCTACACGGAACGGGTCGGCGTCACTCCGCGCGACACGGTGCGCAGGGTGGTCGAGGCGCCGCTTGCGCTCACTGGGCGGCGGGGCGACACGCTGGTCCTCGTGCGACGCGGCGCCATCGATTCGTCGGGGGGGCATCGCGTGGCGGCCGGCACCTTTGTGCTTGCCGGTTACGGTGCGCGCCGAACGGCCGTCGCCGCGCTCTCCGAGGGCGACACGGTGCGCGTGGTGTTGCGCGCGCGAACTCCGACGGCGTCCTACGGTTCGCTGTCATTGCTCGTCGGCGGCTGGCCGCGCATTCTGCGGGCCGGCGAGAACATCGCAGGGCGCTCGGCATCCGACGAAGCCACCCTTTCCGGCAACGCGGAGGTTCGGCACCCGCGCTCGGCCATTGGCTTCAGCCGCGACAGCAGCACGCTGGTCATGGCCTCCGTGGATGGTCGGCAGGCGGCGAGTGTTGGCGTGACGATCGTCGAGTTGGCCGAGTTGATGAAAGAGTTCGGTGCATGGGACGCTCTCAACTTTGACGGCGGCGGCTCGACGACCATGGTCGTGCAGGGGCGCATCGTGAATGCGCCGTCCGATCCGCTCGGCGAACGCGAAATCGCGAGTGGGCTGCTGCTGGTGCGCCGCACCCCTTGAACGACACGCGGCCGCGTCGGTTGACGCGGCCGCGTGTTCACGCCCGGAACAGCCTCCGATTACATCGCGACCTTCGGTTTGGGCTTTGGCACAATCACGCCCTCGACGTGTGCGTCTTGCAACAGCTTGTTGAACGCCGGCACCTCGTCGCGCTCGATCCGGTCTACGTCGGCCTTGAGCGTGGCCCACATCTTCTCAATCTCTACGAATCGGTCGCGCGACGGTTGTGTGAGCACTTCGTTGCCTTCGATGTGGCCGAGCAGGAAGACATACTGCCCGTTGATGCCGTTCCGGAAGTTGATAATGTCCTGCCCGTTCGCGGCCTTGGTCGTGAGTTTTGGGTCGAGCAGGTCGAGCTGGCCGGCGATGAACTTTCCCTTATCGCCGATCGTCTTGGCCGTGGCGGCGTCCTTGGTTCGGTCCACGAACTTGACGACCTGATCCTTGATGTCACGCAGTCGAAGAATCGACTCGTGAATCTCGTTCACCCGGGCGACGATCGCGCGTGACATCGAGTCGCGCGCCGCAATCTGAGCCGCGTTGGATTCGAGTCGGGGGTCGAGCTGCACGTCGAATGGCTGCGTCTGCGTATCCGTGCCGACCGTCAGGCGCGCCTGGTAGCGCCCAGGGGTGGCGCGATAGCCGGCGTTCGGGCCACCGAAGAGCGAGATATTGCCGGGGAGCGCTGCGGGTGGTTCACTCCGGAGGTCCCACTGGAATGCGTTCAGCCCCGTCTTCGCCGCGAGAGTGGCAGGGCGTCCGCCGCGGCCCCCGCTACCTGGTGCTGGTGGCGCCTTGCGGTCATAGGTCCGGATCAACGCGCCGCGTATATCGAGGATCTCGAGCTTCAACGCGGCGGTGGAGTCAGGTGCCTTGGCGACTGAGAAGTAGAAGTTCGCGCCCGCTGGCGGATTCTTGCCTGTCGGTCCGCCGCCGAGCCCGCCTCCGGCGCCGTTCGCCACAAGAATCGCCGCACGCGGAGCGAAGAGGTGCGCATCCTTCTTGGCGATCTGATCGGAGAGCTGGCGAATCGCGCTGAGGTCGTCGAGCGCCCAGAATGCCCGGCCTTCGGTCGCGGCGTACAGGTCGTCGTGCCGCACTTCAAGGTCGGTCACCGGCGTCACGGGCAGGTTCTGTGAGAACGGCTGCCACGACGTGCCCCCATTGAACGACAGGTATACACCGGTTTCGGTGCCTGCGTAGAGCAGTCCCTTCCGCGTCGGGTCTTCGCGAATCACGCGCACGGGTTCGTTTTCGCGAAGTCCCGTCGCGATCCGCGTCCAACTCTTGCCGTAGTCCGTGGACTTCATCGGATACGCGGCGTACTCGCCATGCTTGTCGCGCCGGAACGCGAGATAGACCGTGCCCGGATCGTGGGGCGACACTTCGAGTTCGTTCGACAGGCCAAGCGGCACCGAAGCCGGCGTCACGTTGGTCCAAGTTGAGCCACCATCACGCGTCAGCTGGACGAGTCCGTCGTCGGTGCCAACGTAGATCGTGTTGGCGTTGTGGGGCGACTCGGCGATGGTCACGATCGCGCCGTACACTTCGCCGCCCGCGCCTTCGTTCGTGATCGGCGTGCCGCCCAGTCCCTGCGTGGTTTTGTCGTTGCGCGTCAGGTCCGGCGAGATCGGCGCCCAGGTGCGGCCGCGGTCCGACGTCTTGAAAAGCACGTTGCCGCCGTGGTAGAGCACTTGGGGATTGTGCTGCGACACCGTCGCGGGCGCGGTCCAGTTGAACCGGTATTTCGTCTGGTCGCTCGGCTCTGTCAGGTTGAGTGCGGGGTAGGGCATCATCTGACGGCCCACGCCCAGCTGCACGTCCATCTCGTCGATGAGGCCCTGATAGCACCCGCCGTAGATATACCGCGGGTTCTTGCGGTCCACGCCGATATTCGCGCTCTCGCATCCTGCGCCGACGAACCAGTCGCCGGTGCCAATCCCGCCAAAGTCGCTCCGGCTCTTGATCACGACCGATGTGTTGTCCTGCTGGCCGCTGTAGAGGCGGTACGGGTACACATCGTCCACGAGGACGTGATAGAACTGGGCCGTGGGCTGGTTGTCCTGGGTGCTCCAGCTCTTCCCGCCGTCCATCGTGATCGTCGCGCCGCCATCGTTGGCGTTAATCATCAGGCGCGGATCCTTCGGGTTGATCCAGAGCCCGTGGTTGTCGCCATGCGCGGCGCTCAGCACGGTAAAGGTCCGGCCGCCGTCGATCGACTTCGTGATCGGGGCGTTCATCACATACACGACATCGGCGTTGTGCGGATCGGCGGTGATGTTCATGTAGTACCACGAACGCGTCTGGATCAGGCGGTCCTCGGACGTGAGGCGCCAGCTCTTGCCAGCGTCATCTGAGCGGAAGAGTCCGCCCTTGTCGGCCTCGACAATTGCGAATACACGTTCCGGGTTTGCTGGCGACACGGCGACGCCAATCTTGCCCATCAGTTGTGGGAGGCCATCGGTGAGTTCTGCCCACGTGTCACCGCCGTCGCTGCTCTTCCAGATGCCGCTGCCGGGACCGCCGCTGCGCACCTGCCACGGCAGCCGCTGGTGATCCCAGAATGCGGCGTAGAGAATGCGCGGATTCGATGGGTCCATCGAGAGGTCACTTGCCCCGCTCGTCGCGTTCTCGCCCTTGAGGATCAACGCCCAAGACTTGCCGCCATCGGTGGAGCGATAGATGCCGCGGTCCGCCGTGCCTTTCCACCGGTCGCCTTGCGCGGCGACGTAGACGAGGTCGGGGTTCTGTGGATGCACGCGCACCTGCGAGATCGCGCGCGTGGCGTCGAGGCCAATCTGCTTCCACGTTTTGCCGGCGTCGGTGGTCTTGTAGACGCCGTCGCCGTAGGTGGACGACTGCCCGCGGATCGAGTGCTCGCCGGTGCCGACGTAGATCACGTTCGGGTCTGATTCCGCGACCGCGATCGCGCCGATGCTGCTCGTCCTGAACGAGCCGTCGGAGATGTTCCGCCAGACGTGGCCCGCATCGTCGGACTTCCAGAGTCCGCCGCCGGTGTAGCCGGCGTAGTACACGAACGGCTGGCCCGTGACGCCGGACACCGCGACCGAGCGGCCGCCGCGATATGGGCCGATGAGGCGCCACTGCATGGCATTGAACAACGAGGAATCCAAGGCGGGGGCTGGTAGCGGCGTGGCCGTGGCCGCGCTCGCAGGGGTGCGGGGCTGAGACGACATGGGCCACGGAAGGAGCGCGGCGGCGGCCATCAGGCCGAACGAACGGAGTCGATGGATCACGATTGCTTCCAGCAGGAGGAACTCACATAGTAGCTCCGGATCGCGTTCCGTTCAAAGGCGGCAGGCCGTAGTTTCCGGCGCATGGTGCACAGACGATTTCCGGTACTGCTGGCCACGCTGCTGATGGTGGGGCTCCATTCGCCGTCTGTCGCGACGGCCCAGCCCGCTCGCATCCTCCTGCCGACGCTCGACTCGGCGCAGCTGATCCGTGATCTCTTCGCCCTTGCCGACGATTCGATGGAAGGTCGTCGCGTGGGCACCCACGGCGGTGCGCGCGCGCGAACCTACCTACTCGCACGGCTCAAACAGATCGGCCTGCAGCCGCTCGGCGACAGCGTTTCCGCGCCGTTCAAGTCCGCGGGCCGTGGAAGCACGGAAACCAACGGCACGAATCTTCTTGCCGTCGTACGCGGTACGCGCGAACCAGACCGCTACATCGTGGTGTCGGCGCACTACGATCACGTGGGCGTCCGTAACGGTCAGGTCTATCCCGGTGCCGATGACAACGCGTCGGGTACCTCGAGCGTGCTCGCGATTGCCGCCTGGCTCACGGCCCATCCCCCCGCGCATTCGGTGATCATCGCGCTCTGGGACGGCGAAGAGTCCGGCCTCCTCGGCGCGCGAGCATTCCTTGCGCCGCCGCCGGTTCCGCTCGAGAAGATCATCGCGAACGTCAATCTCGACATGGTCGGTCGCAATGCGAAGGGCGAGCTGTACGTCGCTGGTGGCGTACCGCAGCCATCGATGCAGTCGCTCATCGACGCCACGGTTGGTGTCGCGCCAGTGAAGCTGATCCCGGGTCACGACACGGGCACGGGGCAAGACAACTGGACCAACCAGTCTGATCAGGGTGCCTTTCAGGCGAAGGGCATTCCCTGGGTCTACTTCGGCGTCGAAGATCATCCGGACTATCACCAGCCGACCGATGTTCCGCACCGCATCGAACCGGGATTCTTTTTCCGCTGCGCGACGACCGTCGCGGAGTTTGTGCGGCGGTTGGATGCGGCACCTCCACGGAGACCAACGTCATGATGCCACGTATCGCTGCCGCCGCACTGTTCGCGACCCTCAGTTCGTCCGTGTTCGCACAGCAGCGACCACTCAAAGTTCTGCTGCTGTACGACATGGAGGGTGTCTCCGAGGCGGTGGTGCACAAACACACCTCGTTCGCATATCCCGCTGAGTACGCCGTTGGGCGCGCCTCGCTCACCGCCGATGTAAATGCCGCGATCGTCGGACTCAAGGCGGGCGGTGCCACAGAGATCGTCGTGGTGGATGGCCACGGATCGGGTAACGCCAATAGTCCCGACGTGCTCGAGGACCAGCTCATCGCACCGGCGCGCATGGGATACCGCGACACGCCATTCGACATCTACATGGACAGCTACGATCACTCGTTCGACGCGATCGTTGCTGTCGCGATGCACGCCGGCGCGGGCAACCCAACAGGGTTCCTGTCGCATACCTACACGTTTCAGGACGTCGAGTATAAGGTGAACGGCGTCCCGTTCAACGAGTCGATGATCCTCGCGGCCGGCGCGGCTCGGGTGAAGGTCCCGCTCATTATGGTGAGCGGCGATGACCAGCTCGAGAAGGAAGTTCGCCGAACGATGCCGTGGATTCGGTATGCGACGGTGAAGCACGCCGTGGATCGCGGCAAGGCTGAGTCAGTGGGTCGTGAAGAAGCATCGCGTCGCATCGAGGCGGCGGCGCGCGAGGCCCTTCAACGGCTTGCCGATGCGAAGATCCCCGACTGGCCGGGGCCCTATCGGTTCGCGCTCACCTTCCAAGACGACGCCCAGGCTCGCCTCGCGGCTTTGGTCCCCGGTGCCTCGCAAATTGCCAACACGTTGGCGGTCCAGATTCGTGCGGGTGACTTCGAGGAAGGGTACCGCCTCAGCACGCAGCTCATTTCGTTCGCTGGCTCAGCCGCGACGCTGTCGGCGCGGGCCGCCGTGATCAATGCTCAGCCCAACGCGGCACAACTTCGGCAGAGCATTACCGATTGGACCTACGATCGGTTTCTCGATCGGTTGCCGCCGGTTGTACCGTCAGCAACGCCGGCCGCACGGCTGCGATTCTGGGGCGCGCGTTGAATTGACCTGCACACGGCGGGGCGCTCGCGGAATCGTCCGCGCGCACCCCGCCGTTAGCGTGCCACGGTCTAGAACGTGGTTGATAGTGACAGCACCAGGTGACGTCCCGGCTCCGGCCGGAAAAAGGTCGCGTTCGCCGCTTCGGCGTACAGCACGTTGGCGATGTTGTTGAGGCCAACGGTCAGCTCCTGCCGCATGCTACCGATTGTCCAGCCGCGGATGCCGGCGCGCACGTTCTGCACCACGAACGCGGGGAGCGACGGACCAACGGGGCTCGCCGTCGCCATGAGGTCCTTCTGCTCGCCGTTTCGGCGCACCGCGTATTCGGCCCAGAGGCGGCCGTTCGGCTGCGTCCATCCAAGCGACAGGTTCGTCTTGCTCGAGTAGGTGTCGGTCAGTGGCACCGCGGGCTGCGCGACGTTGGTGGACTTCACGGTCGAGTAGTTCGCACCCGCCAAGAAGCCCTGGCCAATCAGCGCGATCGCAGAGAACTCGGCGCCCTTCGCACGGAGTTTGCCCACGTTGACGTTCGTGTACACCGGCAGCGTACCCTGTTTCGCGCCGGTCGGGGTGGTCACGATACCGTCGCGTATGTCGTTCTGGAACACCGACACGTCCGCGGTCAGCCAGTCGTTCCGGAACTTGATGCCGCCGTCGTAGTTCAGGCTCGTCTCGGCGAGCAGATCCGGCGCGGTCTTCTGGTACGCCGATCCTTCGGGCGTCGGTCCTTCGTAATAGCGCTCAACCAGGTTCGGTGACCGGAAGCCGCGGCCCACGGTCGCGACAATCGACGCGTTGGGGTGCAGCTTGTACACCGCGTTGGCCGCGTACACCCTCGTGCCGTTTGAGTGGTTCGAAATCAGGTCGGTGCGGCCAGCGGTCGCCTTGGGCGAACTCTCCACCTGCTGGCTACGTCCGCCGACGATCAGCGAGAACCGCTCGTGCAGCCGGAAATCGGATTGCACGAACGCGCCGTAGCTCGTGAGCGTCGCGTTCGGAACCTGCGGGCGGCCGCTGTACTGATGCATTGGCGGGCCGAACCCGACGATCGTCGTCTTGCTCGTGTCGCGGTTGATCGACTGGTCGCTGAAGAAGTCCACGCCGTAGGTGACGATCGCCTTGCCCGTCACCTTCGATGCCTCAGCGCGGAATCCCGTGGACGTGATGTCCGTGAAGTTCGCGGTCGTGATGTCGATGCCGGCACCCTTCGGTGTGCCGGGGCCGAACAGCGCGAAGATGTGCTGCGCGAGATCACGCGTGTTCTTTTGGCGATACGCTGTGATGTCGACCTGGTCGGCGACTGGCAAGCCGAGCGCGGTGAGGTGCACGCCCGTGCTGAACTTGCCGAACTCCTGGCGCGGATACCGAATGTCGATGAGCGTCTGGTCGCCGCCGATCAGGGCTGCCGGGACATATCCGAAGCCGGCGTCGTCTGCGGCATACCGCTCGTACTTGGCGAAGGCGTTGGCCTGCTCGCTCGCGCGCCAAGCCACTGTGCCAGCAACGTTCTGGTCGCGCACGCCGCTGTTCCGTAGGGTCGTATTGTCCGAGAGCTTCACCTTGCCATACCTGCCGGCCGGAGCATCGTAGTCGCCGGCTATGCGCGCAGAACCGGAAATGTCGAGCGCCCAACTCGCGTACCGCGCGCCGACTGTGACCGACGTCTTGCTGAGCGTGCCGGCGCCTCCGTATTGGTAGCCTACGCGTCCGGTAAGCTTGTCCGCGTCACCAACCGCCGGCATGCGGGTGATGAGGTTCACGACGCCGCCAATCGCGTCCGTGCCATAGAGCACCGAGGCCGGTCCGCGGACGACTTCGATACGGGCGAGTTGGTCGACATCCACCACCGATGGGATCTCGCCGAAGTCCTGTTGACGCCGGCTGTTATTGAGTCGCATGCCGTCTTCGAGCAGCAGGATCCGCTGGCCGCGCTGGCCGCGAATGCTCGGGCGCGACTGATTGACGCCGGTGCCGACCACGTCGACGCCTGGTTCGGAACGGAGCAGGTCAGCCAAGCCGGTCGAAAGTTGCGAACGAATTTTGAGCGAATCGATCACCAGCACGGGAGCCGCGACGTCGCGCACCTCTGTGGCGCTCCGCGTTGCCGTAACGGTCACGGGTTTGAGCGGTGCGCGACGGACGCCAGTCGCCGAGTCGGCCGCAACGGGCAGGGATGACTGCGCGGCGAGGGCTAGGGGAAAGAAAAAAACCGCGGCGACAGCGCGGGCAATGGTCGGGACACAAGGCACGGTTGTAATCCTGAATGAGGGACGAGCGTAGGATAAATCGTCCGCCAATCCCCGACTATTCGGGATTCTACCTACCGCTGGTCAACGGCATCCGAGGGGAAGCATCGGTAGTACTACGGATAGATGGTGCCGGACCCGAATCAGGACCCTGGCCGCACGATGCCCTGCTCGATCGCCAGCCGCGTGAGGCCGGCGACGGTGCGAATCCCAAGTTTGCGCATGAGGGAATTACGGTGGGCCTCGACCGTCCGCGTGCTGATCCCAAGGCGAGTACCGATTTCCCGGTTTGTGGCGCCATACGCGATGTGGGCGAGGATCTCTCGTTCGCGCGCCGTCAGCAACGCAGCCGACTTTTGCACGGTGGGCTCCACTGGCCGCTCTGATCTGCCGCGCAGCGCGTCAGCCAGCACGCCGGCGAGCTGCGGCGAGTAGTACGCTTCGCCCGCGTGCACCGCCGCGATCGCGCTACGCAGTTCGGCCGGCGTGGAGTCCTTGCGCAGGTAGCCGTGGGCGCCGGCTCGGACGCTTTCGAGTACGTATTCGGCATCATCGTGCACGGAGAGCATCAGCACGCGCACGTTCGGCGCGCGTTCCAGTAGTTCGGCCACGGCGTGCAAGCCCGATCCGCCGGGCATCGAGATGTCGAGCACGATCACGTCTGGCGACCAGGTGAGCACGCTCGCGATCGCTTCGGCGGCGCTCGACGCCTCGCCGACCACGGTGAATTGCGCCGGGTCGCTGAGTACATGGCGAATGCCTTCGCGGACGACGCTATGGTCGTCCACGACCATCACGCGGATCGGCGTCATCGCGGCGTCAGCCACGCCTCATGCTGCGAATCCTCGCTGGCCGCGATCTCGATATCAATTCGTACGCCCGATCCAGCTGACGACCAGACGTCGACTCGTCCGCCGAGCGCCGCAATTCGCTCGCGCATACCCGCGATGCCGAGGTGTCCTGACTCCGCCGCACGCTCGAGCACCGCTTCGCCAGCGAAACCGGGGCCTTCGTCCTCAATGCGGAGGTGCAGTCGTCCCGGCGGCGTCGCCAGCGTGACATGCACCTTGGCGCCCTCGGCGTGGCGCGCGACGTTTGACAGCGACTCCTGGACGGCGCGAAACAGCGCGACTTCGGCTTCGTCACTCATGACCGGAAGTGTGTCGGGCGAGTCAAACGACACGGGCATGCGTTGGCGCTCGCCGAAGTCGGCCGCCAGCGAGCGGAGAGCAGGGAGGAGTCCGAGGTCGTCGAGCAGTGCGGGCCGGAGGTCGTTGGTGACATTGCGGATACCACGCAGCCCGTCGTCCACGAGCGACAGCGCGCGGTCCACGTGCGTGGTCAGCGCCGTGTCGACACGTTCGCGCACAATGCCGAGTTGCATCTTCACGGCGGCAAAGACCTGCGCGGTCTCATCGTGCAGCTCCAGCGAGAGCCGTCGCCGTTCTTCCTCGTGCTGCCGTACCATGCGCCGTGAAAGGCGTTCGAGTTCGACCGTGCGCAACTGCAAGCGGTTGGCGAGGTCGGAGTTCACGAGCAGGAGGATGCCGGCGCCGACGGCGAGCACGAAGAGGATGTCGAGATAGTATCCCCACGGCAGCCACGCCCCCCGCGCCCGAAGGATCGGGTAGTCGAGGTGGTGCAGGCCCCAGATGACGAAGGTCCAGCCAAGCAGCCCACTCACCTGGGCCGTTTCCGGTCGGCGGAACCGCAACAGCACGATTCCGGTCCAGAGTGTTGCGCCCGAAATGAAGAGTACGGCCGGCACCGCCGCGAGCGTGAAGTTCTCAAGCTTGATGACGGCGATGTAACTCCACAGCAGCGGGAAGGCGAGCACCAGCCAGTACCACGGGCGCCAGGGCGTGCGGTGCGCGAACACGATGGCCGCGTAGAGCAGCGCGAGCGCGGTCCATCCCGTCACCACCTGGTGCCAGAGAAGCCAACCACGCGACATCGTGGAGAGAAAGGCGATGATGATGCCGATGCGCAACGCGTAGAGACTGAACGCGACCGCCCACCAGCCGAAATGCGGCTCGCGCGACTTCCGCCAGACGCGGAAGCAGAGCATGGCGAGCATCGCCGTGATCGTGGCCTGCAGGACCGCGGCGGCAAGTTCGGCGTTCATCGAACCGCTCCGTCGACCAGCGGTGTGACGGCGCGCACCGCCGCGTCCGTCCGGCGCGGCCCGGTGCCGCGAACGACCACGACGCGCGCACCGAACTCCGCGAGCACGCCCTCGAACGCCGTGAATAGCTCCTCACGGTTCGTCGGGCGGTCACGAATGCCATCTGGCGTCCACGGCAGGTCCGGTGCGCAGAGCAGGTAGAGCGCGGCCTGTCGCGTGTGGGCTTCGTCTTCGAGCCATGCGCTCGACGTGCCGTAGTAATGCCGCGCGTACGTCACGGTGCTCAGTAAGTCGGTGTCGAGCACGAGCATCGGCGGCGCGTCGGCCAGTGCGGCATCCTCGGCAGCGACCGCGCGGCGGGCGATCGGTTCCACGTCGGCCTGTGTGAGTGTGTGGCCGTCGCGCGCCTTTTCGACCGCGTATGCGCGCGAGGCTTCCGGCAGCCACGGCGCGCCAAACTGTTCGGCGAGCGTGGCTGCGAGCGTCGTCTTGCCGCTGCATTCGGGACCGGTGAGCACGATGCGCCGCGTCACGCGATGACCCCCTCTCGCGGTGGCGCGGAGCGTACCGGGCCCCCGCGCCCACCGACCTGTTCCGCGGTCCACGAGCGCTTCCAGCTTGCCCACCCCATCACCGCGAGGATCAGGAATACGGCGTACTGCACCGCGGTGATCGGCAGCCCGCGGGCGATGAACATCGGTACGTACAGGAGGTCAACGAGGATCCACACCGCCCAGTTCTCGAGGATCTTCCGGGTCATCATCCATTGCGCGAGCAGGCTGAACGCGGTGAGCACCGCGTCGAGGTACGGGACCGGTGAGTCGGTACGAAGGTCTAGGAACGCGCCCAGCCCAAGGCCACACACCAGCGCGCCGGCTGTACCCAGCACCATCAGCCGCCGGCCAGCCCGCGACACTCGGAGCGGTGTGCGCGCCTCGCCGCCTCGCCGCCACGCCCACCAGCCGTACACTGACAGCGACAGGTAGACCAACTGCAACACCGAGTCGGCGTACAGCTTTGACTGCCAGAAGATCACGAAGAAGATGCCGACGTTTAGGATCGCCGTCGGCCAGCTCGCAATCCGTTGCCGTGACGACAGGTAGACGCTGACGAGTCCAAACAGGACCGCTAAGCTCTCCAGGCGGTTCGCAGCGAGCGCCGCTAGTATGCCAGTCATCGCGTCGGTGAGTTGGGCGAGCGTCGGTTCACGGGATTCGGCCGGGCGCGCCCTTGAGGTAGTCCATCGCGAGCGCCACGTACGCCTTCACGCCTACCGGAAGCGCATCCTCGTTCACGAAAAACTTTGGGGAGTGATTGGGCGCGGCATCATAGGCGCTGACACCGACCGCGTTGACACCCAGAAAGACGTAGAGGCCGGGGATCTCCTTGGTGAACGCCGGGAAGTCCTCTGACGGCATCCAGAGACCGCTGGCGTTGACCTTGCCGCTGGCCGCACGCTCGAGCGAAGGCGCCATCCGGGCGGTGAGCGCGGGATCGTTGTACACCACGTCGGTCGGCCCGCCATAGGTCACCGACGCCGTCGCTCCCGACGCCTCGGCGATCCGCTCGGCGGTGCGCCTCACGCGCATCAGCACGTCCTTGCGCATGTCGTTGTCGAACGTGCGGATCGTTCCCTGCATGATCACGCTGTCGGGAATGATGTTGCGGCGAATGCCGCCGGTCACCATGCCGATTGTTACCACCGCCGGTGCGAGCGTGATATCGGTTTGGCGCGCGGTGATCGTCTGGAGCGCGCTGATGATCTGCGCGGACACGACGATCGGGTCAACGCCCCGCCAGGCCTGGGCGCCGTGCGTCTGCTTGCCGCGCACGACGATGTCGATCTGGTCACTCGCCGACATCGCGCCTTTCGGACGGTAGGTGATTTTGCCTGGCTCGTCCGGCCAGACATGCAGCCCAAAGATTGCTTCGGGCTTCGGGTTGGCGATCGCTCCCTCGGCGACCATCAGCGGCGCACCACCCGCCTCGCCGGCCGGCGGACCCTCTTCGGCTGGCTGAAAGATGAATACGACTGTTCCGCCGAGTTCTGCCTTCATCTTGGCGAGCACCTCGGCAGCGCCAAGCAGCATCGCGACGTGGCTGTCGTGGCCGCAGGCATGCATCACGCCGACGGTCTGGCCGTTGAATGTGGCCTTCGCCGTGGACTTGAACGGAAGGTCCACTTCTTCGGTGACGGGGAGCGCGTCCATGTCGGCGCGGAGCGCGATCACCGGCCCGGGCTTGCCGCCCTTGAGCACGCCGACGACGCCCGTCTTGCCAACTTTTTCACGCACCTCCATCCCCATGGCTCGCAACGCCTCGGCGACGACCTTGGCCGTGCGCACTTCGCTGTTGCCGAGTTCCGGGTGTTCGTGGAAATCACGCCGCCAGGCGATGACTTTCGCCATGACGGGTGTCACGTTGGCATCGAGGTCGGCCGGTCGCGTGCCGCCCTGCGCACTGGCGGTTCCGGAGGCGGTTAGCAGTGCCAGGAGGGCTAGGGCTAGGCGGACATTTGGCATGGGATTCCGGTGAATTGGTGCGGGTTTTGGCTGGTTCGGTGGCTTGAGAGGTACTACAATTGATAGTGTATCGGGCGCGTGGCGTGCGGTCAGGCCCGAATCGCAGGTGCGGCAACCTCCCAATCCGGACTCCATGGCGAAAGAAGAAGCGATCGAACTCGAAGGCACCGTCAGCGAAGTGCTCCCCAGCGCCACGTTCCGAGTGCAGTTGAGCAACGGACACGATGTGCTGGCGACCATGGCTGGCAAGATGCGCCGGTTCCGCATCCGGGTGCTCCAGGGCGATCGTGTGTCGGTTGAGGTGTCGCCGTACGACCTGAGTCGCGGGCGCATCACGTTCAGGCACAAGACCTGAACAGCTGACGCGGGACAGGGTACAACTAAAACGGGGAGCGCGATGGTCGCGCCCCCCGTTCGTGTTTTTGGTTGGCTGAGTCGCCTAGTGCTTCGGCGCCTCGACCTTCGCGTCGGGCTTGGCGTCGGGCTTGAGGTACGTCGCTTGGTGGATTGAGTACGCCGTCACGTTGGCGATGATGGCGAGCGCGATGACTATCGCGGCGACGCCCCAGCCGTGGGCGGATGGATTGACTTTATCGGACGACACGCGGGAAGGCTCCGTAGAGGACCACGAATAATAGTCGGCGCGCGGCACCCTGTGCCAGCGACATCCAGGCATTGGCGTCCTATTCGCCGCCGCCCATGACAGTTATCCTGAAGCATGGTTACCGCCACCCGTCCCAGCACCGCTGCCGCCAAAGATCAGATCGGCGTCCACAACGGCCTCGTCAGGAAGGTGCGATGACGGCGGAGATTCGCACGGAATCGATCGAAGTCCGCCGCACCGCCCTCTTCGCGTCGCTCGGGCCCGAGCCGGGCCCCGCGATCAGCGAGCTGTGGTATGTGCTGCACGGCCAGGGTATGCGGGCTGTGCCGTTTCTGGACAGCTGCGGCGCCATCGCGGCGCCGTCGCGGTTGATCGTCGCACCCGAGGCGCTGTCGCGCTACTACGAAGGTGCGATCAGATCAAAGAACGCGGCCGTCGTCGCCAGTTGGATGACGCGCGATCAGCGCGACAGCGAAATTCGCGACTATGTGCGCTACCTCGACGACCTGCACGCGAGCCTCGCTGCGCGCTTTGGCGGTACCCCACCGCCGGTCACGATCATCGGCTTTTCACAGGGGGGCGCGACGTCAGTGCGTTGGGTTGCGAACGGCAATGTGCAGCCCGCGCACCTCGTGGTCTGGGCGTCGTCACTCCCTCCGGAGATCGACTACGTGGCCAACGCCGCCATCCGCGCGCCGAAGCTCACGTACGTTTGCGGTACGAAGGACGTGTACATCACGCCCAAGGTGCTCGACCAGCAACTCGGCATGCTTCGCGCAGCGAACCTGCCGCATGCGGCTGTCTCGTTCGTGGGTGGCCACAGGCTGGACGACGCCACGCTCAACGGGATTGCAAGCGAAGCCAGCCCCTGAGGACGGGGGTCGACATCCTGGCGCTGCTTGAGCCACGGTGTTGGCAGCAGCGCAGCTAATGCCCGCGATGTTTTTCCAGTGCGCGTCGGTCCTTCTTCGTCGGCCGCCCTTCACCCGGGTCCATTACCGGCGCGGCGTGCTTGAGCGTCCACGCGAGTTTCTGGCGTTCCGCCTTCGAGTCGGCAGTCTCTTCGTAGAGGGTGACGGCGACTGATGCCGGCCCCCGTCGCTCGCTGAGCGCTCGAACAACCACGAGCTGCACGTACGGCCCGAGCCGAATGCTCACCTGCTCGCCGACTCGTACGCCGCGCGCGGGCTTGACGCGCTCTCCGCCCACTTCGACCTTGCCACCAGCGACCGCGTCGGCCGAGAGCGCACGGGTCTTGTAGAAACGCGCGGCCCACAGCCACTTGTCCACGCGAACACTGGTCGATGCGGCGGGGACTTCTTCTTCGGAACGCCTGCGGCTCATGACACACAATATGCGGGCTCTGCTATTCCTGGGCGCGGCCGTCACCGTGCTGACGGGTTGCGAAAGCGCCGAGGCGAAGCGCGAACGGAACGCGGTGGCTGCCCGCGCGCGCGTCGCCACCGAGTCGGCGCGGGCGTTCGAGGCGGTCGCGGTGCCGTTATCGGCTGTCTGGAACGACGCGCAGCTCGTAAAGCGGCTCGTGGATGCCGGTCTGGCGCCTCAACGCCGCGATTCGGTGAAGGCGCTCGTCTGGATGGGCGCCCCCGTGCTTGCCTACCGGCTTGGCGTGTCTACCATCGATGTGTATGTCTACCGCGATTCCGTCGCGCGTAAAGCCGTGGTTGCGACGCTCGACCCATCGACCTTCGCGCCGCGCGGCACGCCGTCGCCCTGGGGTGTCGGGCACGATCTGATCGAAAACAACAACCTCATTGCCGTCGTCGTGGGCGGCACCGATCGTCAGCGCGAGCGCATCGCCACCGTGCTCGCAGCGGGTGCCGGCGCTCCCTAGATTGCGAGGCATCTTCAACCCAACGGTCCCGTGCTTGATTCGTTCCGATTGCTCCGCGCGCGCGCCAGCTATTCCACGATCGTCGCCGTGGTGGCATTCCACGCCGCGCTGGCACAGGCCGGCGCCCAGGCGCTTCCCGACGCGAAGTCGCTGATGGAAAAACACAACGCCGCCGTGGGTGGACGGGCAGCGCTCGACAAGTACAGTTCGATGCGCTTGACGGCAACGATGTCGGTCGCCGCGATGGGTATGGAAGCGTCAATGGAAGTGTTCCGCGCGAAGCCGAACAAGTACGTGCAGAAGATCGTGTTGCCGCAGATCGGCGAGATTCTGCAGGGTTACGACGGTACCGTGGCGTGGACCACGAACCCCATGGCGGGCGCGCAACTCATTACCGGCGACGCGCTTGAGGCTGCCAAGAGCAACGGGGACTTCTTTGCCAACCTTCAGGACCCCGCCAACTACACCAAGGCTGAGACAATCGAGCTGAGTGACTTCGAAGGCCGGAAGTGCTACAAGGTGAAGGTCGCGCGCGGTACGCGTGACGGATTTGAGTACTTCGACGCCGGCACCGGGCTGCTCGCGGGTATCTCGGGAACACAGGCGACGCCGCAGGGGCCGATCGAGGCGACGACGGTGTTCGTCGAGTACGGCGATTTCGGTGGACTCAGGCTTCCGAAGAAGATCGAACAGCGCGGCGGTCCCGCGGGCGCGACGATCACCTTCACCGCGGTCGAGTTCGACAAGGTCGACGCGGCCACATTCGACCTGCCCCCCGCCGTCAAGGCACTCGTGAAGCCCTAAGTCGCGTTCGCGTGCCGGCCCGATCTCAGACGTTTAGTCCGTGTCGCGCCTGCGTCGTTCGCGTTTCTGGTCGGAATGCTTGTGCTTCTCGGTCAGCCGGCGTTCAATGGCAGCCTTGCCCGGCTTGGTCCGCTTGCGGACCTTCGGCACGGCGAGGGCTCGGCGGACCAAGATGACCAGCCGCTCCTCAGCGAGTGCGCGATTCTGCCGCTGGCTGCGGGTGTCGCTCGCGACGATGCGCACGTTGCCGTCCGCGTCGAGTCGGCCCGCGAGCTTGTCGCGGATGCGCGCCCGTTGGGCTTCGCTGATGGCGCGCGACTGGCCCAGCGTCCACACCAGTTCGACGCGCGTGGACGACTTGTTCACGTGCTGGCCGCCTGGGCCGCTCGACCGCGTGGCGCGGGCTTCGATCTCCGTTGCCGGAATCGTCACGCTTGGGGTAATCTCAAGCCCGAACCGCGCTGAGTCGCCTGTCATGCTCACATTCTAGCGGTCCACGGTGTTTCTAGTGGTCCACGGCATCCCCTCCATCTCGGCGGGCCGCTCTATTGCAAAAAGCAACAGTAGTCCACAATATGAATGTCTAGCGAATTGCAACGCCAGAACAGGGGAAGATGATGCTGCTGTTCGACCGGCCTGAAGGTCGCTTGCAGGCAGTCCTCAAACCCTCGCGCCTGATCCGGTGGGTCTACGTCGGGCGGCTGTCGGTTGCGTGGGCGGTTCTCATCGCCGCGTTCAGCAAGTGGCTCGAGTTGGACAGCGACAAGACGCTGATCGTCATGTTGACGTTCGTGCTGTCGCACATCGTCACGGTCGCCTCGTTCGCCTGGTCCGACATCCAGCGCCGCCCGTTCACGGAGACATTTTTCTACCTGCAGCTCATGGTAGACCTGCTCGTCGTCACGGCGGCCGTACACGTGACCGATGGCCAGGTGGCGGCGCTCTACATCTTGGTCAATGCGGTCGCCGCGATCTTTCTCCCGGTGCGTGGCGCGATGCTGGTCGCCGCGCTCGGCATCGTGCTTTACGCCGCCGACGTCTCCCTGTTGCAGGCGACGACGCTGGCCGCCCCATTCATCCTGCAGGTGTTGGTCTTTGCGCTCGCGGCCGCCGGCTCGAGCCTGATCTCCGCCCAACTCAAAGTCGCGGGTGTCGGTCGCGAAGCGCTCGAGGCCGAACTGAAACGCGTTCGGCTGCGTGAGGCCGACATCCTGCGGAACATTGGCAGCGGCATCATAAGCGTGGATGAGACCGGCGAGCTGCTCTTCGCAAACGCCAGCGCGTCGGAACTGCTCGGTAGCGATCTCGAAGCCCGTGTCGGCACCCCAATTCTCGACTACGTCCATGCGGTCGCGCCCGGCCTCGCGGAGGCACTCCGCCGTGCCACGAGCGAGGGATGGGTTGCCGCCCGTTCGGAGGGCACGCTTCGGCGCGGCGAGTTGACCGTTGCGCTCGGCGTGACAACGACCATCGCGCCAGCCGACGAGGCCGTCGGCGGACGGACGATCACGGCGATCTTCAAGGACATCTCCGACCAGAAGCGGCTCGAGCAGCTCAACCTGCGTGCGCAGCGCCTCGAGGCGGTCGCCGAGCTGTCGGCATCGCTGGCGCACGAGATCAAGAATCCCCTCGCGTCTATCCGGAGCGCGGTTGAGCAGATCTCGGCGCGTCCGGCGGCCAACGACGATGAGCGCACGCTTGGCCGCCTGATCGTGCGCGAGTCAGATCGTCTCTCGCGCCTCCTCTCGGAGTTTCTCGATTTTTGCCGTGTGCGCGTTACCAAGCGTGAGTTGGTTGACCTCGGTGGCGTGGTGCGCGGCGCCGTTCGCCTTGCGGAAGCGCATCCTGGGCGCGCGCCGAATTCCACAATCGAGGTGACCATCACCGGCGATCCGCTTGCCGTGACGGGCGACGAGGATCTGTTGCACCGGGCCATTTTCAATCTCGTGCTGAACGCGCTGCAGGCCACGCGACCCGGTACGGCCGTGCGGGTGACGGCGGGCCCAGCGCCGGCGGAGCGGCTGCCGCGGGGCGTGCCGTCTCTCGCGCGGGGAGCGGTGGCCATCGACGTGACTGACGAAGGCGCCGGCATCGCGACCGGTGTTCGCGAGCGCCTGTTCGAACCGTTCACCACCACCAAGGTCGGCGGCACCGGCCTCGGCCTCGCGATTGCCTACCGCGCGATCGAAGCGCATCGCGGTGTGGTGCTCGTGGATACCGGAGACACGGGCTCGCGGTTTCGCGTGCTCATTCCGTATGACGATGCCACCCCAGGAGTGTCCGAATGACCGATCGGCCGCGCGCCACCGGGCACGACCGTCCCCGGGTCCTCGTCGTCGATGACGAGGCGGGGATTCTGGAAACGCTCCAAATCCTCCTCCGGAACGAAGGGTTCGAACCGCACCTCGCGGACGGCGGACGTGCAGGGCTCGAGCAGATCGTCGCGCTCTCGCCAGATATCGTGCTCACCGACGTCCGGATGCCCGGTGTCAGCGGCGTCGAAGTGCTCGCTGCGGCGCGGGCTCACGATCCGAACACGCCGGTGATCCTGATGACCGCGCAGGCGACGCTGCAGACCGCGATGCAGGCGGTGAACGCAGGCGCGTTTTATTACATCCAGAAACCGTTCCGGAACGACGAACTCGTCGCCATCCTCAAGCGGGCGGCCGAACATCGTTCGCTGCGCGTCGAGAATACCTCGTTAAAACAGGAGATTCGCCGGCGCGACCGTACGTCAACGCTGGCGCCAATCGGCACCAACCGGAAATGGCTCGAGGCGCTTCGGCTCGCCGAGGCCGTCGCACCGACCGACTCGACCGTGCTGGTGCTCGGGGAGTCGGGGACCGGCAAGGAAATCGTTGCGCGGTTCGTGCACGATCTCTCGCAGCGGGCCGGTCACCCCTTTCTCTCCATCAACTGTGGCGCGTTGCCCGAAGGGCTGCTCGAGAGCGAGCTGTTTGGCCACGTGAAGGGTTCGTTCACCGGCGCCGTGAAGGACAAGCAGGGGCTCTTCACGGCGGCGGCCGGTGGCACTTTCTTCCTTGACGAAATCGGCGAAACCACGCCGGCCACGCAGGTGAAACTCCTCCGGGTGCTACAGCATCGCGAGGTCATCCCGGTCGGTGCGACCACGGCCATTCCGAGCGACACCCGCATCATTGCGGCGACGAACCGCGACCTGGAGGAGGAGATCAAGCGCGGCAACTTCCGCCGCGATCTGTTCTACCGACTCAACGTGATCGCGATTCACCTGCCGCCGCTGCGTCGGCGAGTGGACGACATCCCGCTCCTCGCCGACACCTTTCTGGCCCGGGCATCTGTGCGTCACAAGGTGGCGCCGAAGCGGTTCACCGAGTCGGCGATGGCGGCCATGACGGCCTACGCCTGGCCGGGCAACGTGCGCGAACTCGAGAACGCGATCGAGCGCGCCGTGATCCTCGTGCCGGGCGAGATCGTGGACGCGGGCGCGCTGCCGGAGGACATCGCCGAACCACGCCAGGAGCCGCTCGTCGCCGACCGTGTTGCGGCGAATCCGACGATGGAGACCATCGAGCGCGCCTATATTCTCTGGGTGCTGCAGAGCGAGAACGGTAACAAGACGCGCGCCGCAGAAGTGCTCGGCATCGACCCGTCGACGTTGCACCGGAAGCTCTCGCGGTTTGGGGTCGAGGCGTGAGATCTGACGGTCGCGGCGACCTGCGCAGTCACTTCTGAACACACCTACGGGAACGCCCATGAGCACTCCGCCGTATGCCATTAACGCTCCACCCCGTATGCAAGGGTGGACGCCGATTGACCCGCGCGACCTCGTGCTGTCCGTGCTCATTCCCGTCTACAACGAGCGCGCCACGATCGAGACGATCATTGCGCAGGTCCACGCTGTACCCGTCCGGAAACAGATCATTTGTGTGGATGATTGCTCGCGCGACGGCACGGTCGAGATTCTCCGTGCGATGCAGGCGGCTGGCCGGATCGACCACCTCGTCGTACATGATGTGAACCGTGGCAAGGGCGCAGCTATCCGCACTGCACTGGCCGCGAGCACAGGCAACGTCGTCATCGTGCAGGACGCAGACCTCGAATACGATCCCACGGACTGGGCCGCATTGCTCGAGCCGATCGTGGACGGCCGAGCCGACGCCGTGTTCGGTTCGCGTTTCCTCGGTGGCCCGCACCGCGTGCTCTACTTCTGGCACTCGGTTGGCAATACCGTGCTCACAACGTTCAGTAACATGCTGACCAACCTGAACCTCACGGATATGGAGACCTGCTACAAGGCGATCCGCGGTGACGTGGCGCGTTCGCTTGTGCTGACCTCCAACCGATTCGGTTTTGAGCCGGAAGTCACCGCGCGCCTCGCGAAGGCCAACGTACGGATTTTCGAAGTGCCGATCTCGTACTCGGGCCGCACCTACGCCGAGGGCAAGAAGATCGGCTGGCGAGACGGTGTCGCTGCGATCTGGCACATCATCAAGTTCAACCTCGCGTCGTGACCAGGGCCAGTAATACGGATGAGCACAGCACACGAACCCTGACCGTCCCGTCCGAACGCTTCGACCGGCTGCAATAGACGGGTAGTGCCCGCACGAATTCGGTGACGCTCGGCGCCGCACAGTCTGCCATGATCACGCCCCGGCGCCACCGACCTGTTTCTACCTGATCTATCTTTCGGTGCGGACCCGGCGTTGTGCCTCACCGGTCGGGCCGACAGAGTCAAATTTCCGTTGCTTACGCCCATGACGCGAATCCGTTTTTCCACTGCAGGTGAATCGCACGGCCCGGCCCTCGTCGCCATCATCGAGGGCATGCCCAGCGGCCTGCCATTGCTGGCCGCTGACGTCGATCGGGAACTCGCGCGGCGCCAGCAAGGGTATGGGCGCGGCCGTCGCATGCAGATCGAGCAGGACGCGATCGAGTTCCTGAGTGGCGTGCGCGCGGGCGAGACCATCGGCTCGCCTGTGGCGATGCTCGTGCGCAACAAGGACTGGAAGAGTTGGTCGGAGATCATGGATCCCGCGCCGCACGACGCGGACGCCACGGAAGGTCGCAAGCGCCAGCTCACGCGCGTGCGGCCTGGCCATGCCGATCTGTCCGGCGTCTTCAAGTACAACCGCACCGACGCGCGCGACATTCTCGAGCGAGCTTCCGCTCGTGAGACCACAGCGCGGGTGGCCGCCGGTGCCGTCGCACGCCGCCTGCTTGCTGAGTTCGACATCTCGATCGGGTCGCACGTCGTGCACCTGGGCGGGATCGACGCCACGCCGCCTGCGCAGCTCCCGGCTGACCTCAACGCGGCCGCTGACCCCTCGCCGCTCCGCACCCTCGACAAGGCTGCCGAGGCGCAGATGATCGCGCGTATCGACCAGCTCAAGAAGGATGGCAACACGGCCGGTGGAGTCGCCGAAGTGGTCGTGAGCGGGCTGCCCGTGGGACTCGGCAGCCATGTGAGCTGGGATCGCAAACTCGACGGCCGGCTGGCCCGTGCGATCATCTCAATTCCTGCGGTCAAGGCAATGGAGATCGGCGCGGGTTTCGACGCCGCCCGAAAGAGTGGCGCCGAAGTGCATGACGAAATCGAACCCGCGCCCGGGTCGCCGCGAACCGGCAACGTGCGTCGCCGTACCAATCGTGCGGGCGGACTGGAGGGCGGCATCACCACCGGTGAACCGCTCATCCTGCGCATGTCGATGAAGCCGATCTCAACACTGATGAGTCCGCTCGCGACCATCGACGCCCATACGGGTGCACCGGTCGAAGCCGCTGTCGAACGGTCGGATGTGACGGCGGTGCCGGCGATGGGCGTGATTGCCGAAGCGATGACGGCACTCGTGCTCGCCGATGCATTCGCCGAGAAGTTCGGCGGCGACTCGCTCGACGAGATGCGGAGAAATTTCGATGGCTACATCACACAGATCGCGACCCGTTTTAGCCGCTGACCTCACGGTTCCCAACCTGATCCTCGTTGGGCTTCCGGGGTCGGGCAAATCAACCGTGGGCCGTGCGCTGGCTAACGCGCTCGGCCGTGATTTTCTCGATTTCGATGTCGAAATCGAACGGCGCCAGGGTGTTACTGTATCCGAGATTTTCGGCGAGCGGGGCGAGGCCGCGTTTCGAGCGCTCGAAGTCGCCCTGACGCGGGAGCTCAAGGACTCCGCGAACTTGGTCCTCGCTCCAGGCGGCGGCTGGATCACTAACCCAGGCTGTTTGGAGCTGCTGCGACCGCCTGCACAGGTCATCTACTTGCAGATCGATCCGGCGCGCGCGCTCGAACGGATGGCAGCCGAAGCGGCCAACCGTCCGCTCCTTCGGCACCCGAATCCGCTCCAACAGCTGGAGCGTTTATTGGCCGCCCGCAATGATTTGTATCTTCTTGCAGATCATACACTTAGAGTAGACGCACTAGGCGAAAAAGAGGTCGTTGCTCATATAGTTGCGCTTGCCAGCCGTCCGTTAGGGGACTAGGATAGGCTTTCCGCAGGCCGCCCTACCATAGAGTGACCGACCGGGTATCGTCGGCGTCATAGATGGCGTCGGCGCGTCTCGCCGAGACTCGAGCAACGAGCAATGGCTACCAAGAAAAAGTCCGCAACCAAAGCCGCAACCAAGTCAGCGAAGGCCAAGGCAGATACGCCCGCAAAGCCGGTCGCGGCGAAGCGCGTCGCGAAACCCGCCAAGCCGGTCGTAGCCGTTATTAAGGCCACCAAGCCCAAGGCCACGCCCAAGGCCACGCCCAAAGTCGCAGCCAAGTCGCGCGTCAAGGCGCCCGTCGTCCTTGCGGACATTGTTCCGGTCATTGCCAAGGCGCCTGCCAAGAAATCGCGGCGCAAGGTGGTCATCACGCCGAATACCGCCGAGTGGGCGGCGCCGATCAACCTGGGCAACCGATCGCTGGTCATCGTCGAGTCGCCCGCCAAGGCCAAGACCATCGGCAAGTACCTCGGGTCAGCGTATGCCGTGAAAGCGACGGTCGGCCACGTCCGCGACCTGCCGACGAAGACGCTGGGAATCGACCTCGAGGATGGCTTTGCGCCCGAGTACGTCACGATTCCTGGAAAAGAAAAGACCGTTGCCGAAATCAAGCAGGCAGCGCGCGGTGCGAAGGCCGTGTTCATCGCGACCGATCCTGATCGCGAGGGTGAAGCGATCGCGTGGCACGTCTATTCACAGATCAAGGGCAAGAACGCGCCGCCGATCAAGCGCGTGCTGTTCCACGAAATCACGAAAGAAGCGGTCATCCGCGCGATCGAGAAGGCCGGCGAGATCGACACCTGCAAAGTCGACGCCCAGCAGGCGCGGCGCGTGCTCGACCGGCTGGTGGGCTACAAGGCGAGCCCGGTCCTTTGGAAGACGGTCAAGAAGGGCCTCTCGGCGGGTCGCGTGCAAACTGTCGCACTCCGTCTGCTGGTGGAACGTGAGCGTGATATTCGGGCCTTTAATCCGATCGAGTACTGGTCCATTGTGGCGACACTGATGCACGAGGGCACGGAATTCACGGCCAAGCTGCACCACGTCGACGGGCTCAAGACCGAGATTTCCACGGCGGCGCAGGCCGACGCGATCGTGCAGGACCTCGCGTCGAAAAAGACCTTTGACGTCACCGACATTAAACGTCGGGAACGCCGCAAGAACCCCTCGGAGCCGTTCAAGACGAGCACGCTGCAGCAGGAAGCGGCCAAGAAGCTCGGGTTTGGTTCCAAGCGGACGATGCGGCTCGCCCAGAACCTCTACGAAGGCATCGAGCTCGGAAAGGCAGAAGGTGCTGTCGGTCTGATTACGTACATGCGTACCGACTCGACGCGTGTTGCAGCGAGCGCCGTCGAGCAGGCGCGCGAATGGCTCGCCAAGCAGTACTCGCCGGAGTTTCTCGCGAAGACGCCGATGTTCTACGGCGCCGCTGGTGACGCCAACGCGCAGGACGCGCACGAAGGGATCCGCCCCACAGACCCGACGCGCGCGCCCGATTCGGTACAGCAGTTCCTGTCACCTGAGCAGTTCAAGCTCTATCAGTTGATCTGGCAGCGTTTCATGGCGAGCCAGATGGCACCTGCCGTGTTCGATACGACCACGGTCGACTTCGACATGCAGCAGCAGCGCCGTTACCTGTTCCGTGCGACCGGGTCGGTCATCAAATTCTCGGGTTTCCTTTCGCTGTACAAAGAGGCGCGCGAAAAGGGCGAGAGCAAGCCGCTCGAGGACGAGCAGGCTCTGCCGGCGATCGAGCCGGGTGAGCACGCGCCGATCAAGGCGATCACGCCGAATCAGCACTTCACGGAGCCGCCGCCGCGATTCTCCGAAGCGAGCCTCGTCAAGGAACTGGAACGGCTCGGCATCGGCCGCCCGTCTACGTACGCATCGATCATCTCGACGCTCACCGACCGGCACTATGCCGAACTCGAACAGCGTCGCTTCTTCCCGACACCGCTTGGTGAATCGGTCGAGAAGGTGATGATCAAGCAGTTCCCGAACGAATTCAATGTCAACTTCACCGCCGCGATGGAAGGTGAACTCGACAAGGTCGAGGCAGGAAAGCTCGACTGGCAACGCGTACTGAAGGAGTTCTACGGTCCGTTCGCCAAGGCACTGAGCGACGTGGACTACGAGGCGCTGATCCATGAGGCGCACGATCTGTCCGCGCTGGTGAACGAGAAGTGCCCGATCGACGGTGCCAAGCTCGTGGCGAAGGGCGGTTTCTTTGGGCCATTCGTGGCCTGCGAACACCATCCCAAGACGTGCACGTATACGCGCCCGGTGAAGGGTGAGCGCGTGCCGCCCGTTCTCACGGAACACATCTGTCCGCTGTGCGAAAAGCAGATGGTCATCCGCCGCAGCCGTTCGGGCGAGTTCCTTGGTTGCTCCACCTTCCCGAAGTGTCGCGGCACGAGGTCCATGCCCACGGGCGTGAAGTGCCCCAAGGACGGCGGGGACATCGCTGCCCGCCGCTCGAAGAAGCGCGGCAAGGTGTTCTTCGGCTGTGAGAACTATCCGAAGTGTGATTTCGTCTGCTGGGACAAGCCGATGTCTGAGCCGTGCCCCGAGTGCTCGAACATTGGCGTCGAGGCCAAGTCAAACCGCACCCGCGGGAGCTATCGCCGTTGCCTCAAGTGCGCGAACGAGTGGGGCGTCGCAGAGCCAGTCGAACCGGGCTCGGAGCTGGTCGCGGAAGCGACAACGACCTGACCATACGGCAGTAGGAACGACATGCATATCTCTTTGCGAATCGCCTTCGCGCTGGCGCTCGCGTGTGCCGTGCCGCCTGCCGCTGCGCAGGCTCGGCTCGCGCCACCCACGGTCGATAGCGGATTGATCGGTTTCGACGACGACGGGCTCCGGATTCATTCGCCGGATCGCCGCAAGCAGTTGAAGATCCGCGGCTACGTGTCCGCCGACTTCCGTACCCTGCTCAGCGACACGAGCGACGGAATGACAAACAGCCTCGCGATCAAGCGGTCTCGCGTCTTCCTCGACGCGAACCTCAATCCGTGGCTGGCGTTCCGGCTGCTGTTTGACGTCGGCCCGTCGTCGGGCACGTCGCCGATGCAGGACGCATTTGTGGATGTCGGGCTGGGTGGCACTTGGTGGCTGCGTGCCGGCAAGCAGAAGACGCCGGTTGGCCTCGAGCGGTATATGTCGATCTCGGCGCAACTGCTGCCGGATCGTTCGCTGGCCTCCAACCTCAACGCCAGTCGCGACGTCGGCGTCCTCCTCACCGGCAGCTTCGCACGTCAGCATCTGGACCTTTCGCTCGGTGTCTTCGACGGCGCACCGGATGGCAGTGGCACGCAGGACATCGATCCCAATGACGACAAGGATTTCACCTACCGGCTCTGGTTCAAGCCGGTGAAGCGCAAAGTCGACGGAGTCGAGCAGGGGTTCGGGGTCGCCTTCAACGGGTCGACCGGGATTGAGCGGAGCCCGGCCCTCGCAGGCGCGCGCCTGCCGAGCTTCAAGACGCCTGCGCAACTCACCTGGTTCAACTACGCCGAGGCGGCTGGCGTCCGTGCGACGGGCCGGCACACCCGTAACGGGCTCTTCTCGTATTTCCACGACGGTGCGTTCGGTGCGATGGCCGAGTGGTTCAGCAATACGCAGGTCGTGTCCCGTGCGGGCAACACGGCAACCGTCGGTACCGGCGGTTGGATGGCCAACGTGCAGTACAGTCTCACGGGCGAGCGGTCGGCGCAGGAAGGCCTCTTGCCCAAATCAGGATTCGATCCGGCGAAGGGAGGCTGGGGTGCCTGGCAGATTGGCGCGCGCGCGGCTCGCGTCGACATCGCCGACGGTGCGTTCCCGACCTTCGCCGATCCGGCGGTGGCGGCGCACGGTGCGCTCGAGATCGGCGTTGGCCTGAACTGGTACATCACACGGCAGACCAAGATCCAGCTCGCGTACGAGCACACGACCTTTGACGGCGGCGCCAAAGTCGGGAACCGCAAGGCGGAGCGCTACGTATTGCTCCGCTGGCAGGCCTATTTCTAGCCCAATTCATATCGTCGGGGGCGGCCTCGCTGGCTCCGAAGCCGCGTGGCAGCTGGCGGAGCGTGGCCATGACGTTGTGCTGCACGAGATGCGCCCGGTACGCGGTACGGCGGCGCACAAAACCGATCGGCTCGCCGAACTCGTCTGCTCGAACACGTTCAAGAGCACCGAGGTCACCAACGCACATGGCCTGCTCAAGGCGGAGATGCGTGAGCTGGGATCGGTCGTGCTCGAGGCGGCTGATGCGGCGCGGATTCCGGCTGGCACCGCGCTCGCGGTCGACCGCGATCTTTTTTCCGCCGGCGTACACGACCGCGTAACATCGCATTCGCGGGTGCGTGTTGAACGCGGCGAAGTCACCGACCTGCCGTCGCCGGCAATCATCGCGACGGGTCCGCTGACGAGCGACGCATTGGCGGAGCGCATTCGCACGCGCCTCGGCATCGCATCGCTCGCTTTTTACGACGCCATCGCGCCGATCGTCGCCGCTGAGTCGCTCGACGAGTCCGTGGTGTTCCGCGCGTCGCGATACGACAAAGAAACGATGGACGGCGAGTCGGACGCGTATGTCAACTGCCCGATGGACCGCCCGCAGTACGAGGCGTTCATCGCGGCGCTCAGCGAAGCCGACCAGTTCACGGCGCACGAATTCGACAAAGTGCCGTACTTCGACGGCTGCATGCCGGTCGAGGAAATCGCGCGGCGCGGGCCGGAGTCGCTTCGTTTTGGGCCGATGAAGCCTGTGGGGCTCGAAGATCCACGCACTGGCCGGCGGCCCTATGCCGTGGTGCAGCTGCGCGCGGAGGACCGCGCCGGGCGGATGCGCAATCTGGTGGGGTTTCAGACGCGGCTCCGGATTCCGGAGCAACAGCGCGTGTTCCGAATGATTCCCGGACTCGAAAACGCCGAGTTCCTGCGGTTTGGCTCGATCCATCGCAACGCGTACGTGAACTCGCCCGCGTCGCTCACGCCACATCTCTCGTTGCGCGATGACCCGCAGGTGCTGTTCGCGGGGCAGGTGACTGGTGTCGAGGGCTACACCGAGAGCACGGCGAGCGGCCTATTGGCGGCGATCAACCTCGACCGAATGCTGCGTGGTGGCCAACCGGTCGTTCCGCCGCCGACCACGATGCTCGGTGCGCTCTACCGGTACCTGCGCGAGGCCGATCCGAAGCACTTCCAACCGATGAACGCCAACTTCGGTCTGGTCGACGAACTGGTCGACCCGCCACGCGACAAGGCGAAGAAGAAGGCGCTTTACGCCGAGCGCGCCTTGCGCGACTTGCGGGCCTGGGTCGACGCGGGCGGGGTGTCGGTTGTGCGCGGTCTGGCTGCACCAACGGGCCACAGATCGGTCTGAGGGAGTTCGCCCTCAAGCTGTCGGCGCACCTCCGCCACGATTCCGTCCACAGCGTTCGGGTCGCCCACCACGTCATACTCGCGCACGTCGAGCCGTAACACCGGGCATTTCTGGAACCCGCCGATCCAGCGGGCGTAGCGGTCGTGCAGCGACGCGAAGTACGCCGGGTCGGCGTCGCGCTCACCCGGGCGCCCGCGTGTGGCGATGCGTTCGAGAATCGTCTCGAGCGGACCCTCGAGGTACAGCATCAGTCGCGGCGGCCGTGCCGCGGGCGCGTGTAGCAACTCGGCGTACAGCTGTTCGTACAGCGTCCAGTCGGCCTCACCCATGTAGCCCTGCTCGAACAGCCCGCGCGCGAAGATCTCGGCGTCCTCGTACCAGGTACGGTCGAGCACCCAGCTGCCACCCATGGCGCGCATCCGTCGCATCGCCTTGAAGCGGGTCGCGAGGAAGTGGAGCTGGAGATGCAGGCCGTAACTGCGCATCCCCTGGTCGCCCGAGTAGAACTGGTCGAGCCAAGGGTTATCGCCGTCCACGCTCTCGAGGGCGAGCTGCAGGCCGAGCCGCTGGGCGAGCGCTTGCGAGATGGTAGTCTTGCCGCACCCGATCATTCCCGCGACGCCGAGGATCATTCCCAATTCTATCCCTGCGTGGCACCGGCGGCGAGCCGCGGCGCTGCCGCTCCGAGCGGCGGCTCGGGCCAGCCGCGGCGCTGCCGCCGGCGTTATTGTTTGCATGGATGCCAAGCGACATGCGGTGGACTCATAACTGGCCCCGGCTCACCCGCCGGACGAGCGCCGCCTGGTAACGCCAGACGACCGCGCGGCCTCCCCCGACTTCGTCGCGGCGTTTCTGGAACATCTCGCGAAGGAGCGGGACGTGGCGCCCAATACCATCAAGGCGTACGCGCGGGACCTCACCGAGTTCGCCGGCTTTCTCGGGCCCTACTTTGGCGAGGGCGAGTGGGGCTGGGAGAAGGTGGACCGGCTCGCGATGCGCGCCTTCCTCGCGCATATGGCCAAGCGAGGGCTCGCACGTCGCAGCTCAGCGCGCGCTCTGTCCGCTGTGCGGAGTTTCTATGGCTGGATGCACCGGCAGGACATTGTCGTCGACAATCCGGCACGCAGCGTCGGTTCGCCAAAACTGGAACGCCACCTGCCGGGGCATCTCGACCGCCGCCAGGTGGACACACTGTTCAAGGCGCTGCAGACCCGTGCGAGTGAGGGGAAGTTTCCCGATGTGCGCCACCTCGCGATCCTCGAGTTGTTCTACTCGGCGGGGCTGCGCGTCTCGGAATTACGCGGCATCAACCGTCAGGACCTCGACCTCCTTGCTGGGCTGGTCAAGGTGCGGGGAAAGGGTCGCAAGGAGCGCATCGTGCCCGTGGGCGACCATGCGCAGCGCGCGCTCCGTGAGTACGAACGCGTGCGCGATCAGCTCTGCGCCCGCCTCGGGCCGAAGGCCGACCGCACCGCAGTGTTCCTCAGCGCGCAAGGCAAGCGGATCAGCGTCCGTGCCATTCAGCAGGGCGTGACCAAGTGGCTGGCGCAGGTGGACGAAGGCGCTGGCCTCTCGACGCATTCGCTGCGTCACTCATTTGCGACCCACCTGCTCGACGCCGGCGCGGACCTCAGGGCGGTGCAGGAACTCTTGGGCCACGCGTCCATCAGCACGACGCAGATCTACACGCACACGAGCGTGGAGCGGCTCAAGCAGGTGTACAAAAAGGCGCACCCGAGAGCCTAGGGCCTACGGTTCGTCGCGCAGGATCTGCTTGAGTGACGTCATCGAGAGATTGCCGCCGCACATCACGATCGCCACGCGCTGGCCGGCGAGTTTCGGAGCCAGCGTGCGCAGCCCGGCGAGTCCAGCCGCGCCGGCGCCCTCCGGCACGTTGTGGGTGATGCGGATGAGGTCGCGGACCCCTTCGTACATCGCACCCTCGGTCACGGTCACGAAATCGGCCAGTCCGGACTTCAGCGCATCGAACGTGAGTTCGTACGCCGACCCTGTCGCGATTCCCTCAGCAAATGTGTCGATCGGCATCCCCGTGAGCCGTTGGCCGGTGCGCCATGATTCGTACTGCGCTGGAGCCCCTTCGGCGCCCACAGCATAGACCTTCAATTGCGGCGCTCGCTCGGCCACGACGGTGAGGGCGCCGACGGCCTGCGACCCGCCGCCGAGCGCGATGACGATCGCGTCGATCGACGGTTCCTGCTCGAGTATTTCGAGGGTCATGGTACCCGCGCCGGCGATGACGTGCGGATTATTTGTCGAGTGCACCAGCGTCATGCCGCGTTCAGCGCGAATGCGGCCGCAGTGGGCGATCGTTTCCTCGTAGTTCGCACCGGTCTCGATGAGTTCCGCGCCGAGCGCGCGGATCGACGCGTTCTTTTCCGGGTTATTGCCGACCGGAACGCAGATCGCAACTGGCACGCCGAGCAGCTTCCCGGCGTACGCGACGCCCTGGCCGTGGTTGCCCGTGCTGGCGCCGATCGCGCCGCGCGCCCGTTCGTCGGCGGTGAGTGCCGTCATTACTGAAACACCGTTCCGGATCTTGAAGCTTTGGGTCGGATGGTGGTTTTCATGTTTCACCCAGACGCGGATCCCGTGGCCGACCAGCTCGTTGAGGAGCGGGTACTCACGCAACGGGGTCGGCGTGAGGAATGGGCTTAGGCGCTCGCGGGCAGCGAGGACGTCGGCATACGAAATCGGATTGGCCATCTGCGGATCTTGGCCGGCAGGCGCCTAGCCGTCAACCGCCTCCGAGAGTGAGTGGGAAGCCGTCGACCCCCCGCGGACGTTAGCTTTCGGGCATGCAACAGTTCCACGCCACTACGATTCTTTGCGTCCGCCGCGATGGGAAAGTCGCTATCGCGGGCGATGGGCAGGTCACCTTCGGCGAGATCGTCGTCAAGTCGAACGCGGTCAAGGTGCGGCTGCTGAAGGGCGGGACGGTCGTGGCCGGATTCGCTGGCGCGGTAGCCGACGCATTCACGCTCTTCGACCGGTTTGAGGAAAAACTCGACCGCTTTCCCGACAATCTGCCGCGAGCAGCCGTCGAGCTCGCCAAGGAATGGCGGTCCGACCGCGTGCTGCGGCGGCTCGAAGCGCAACTCATTGTCGCCGACTCCACGAATGGGTTCGTGCTTTCTGGCAGCGGCGAAGTCATCGAGCCAGAAGACGGCGTCATCGCCATCGGTTCGGGCGGGGCCTACGCCCAGGCGGCCGCCCGTGCCCTGTTGCGCGAGACCCAACTCACGCCGCGCGAGATCGTACAGAAGGCGCTGACCATTGCCGGCGAAATCTGCATTTTCTCGAACACCAACATCACGGTCATCGAACCCGAACGCTGAAACACGGGCTTCGGCGCCGTTGTAATTTCCACGACTCATGACCACCAACCGCACCGAACAGGCGCTCGCCCGTCTCGCCGACCTGACGCCGAAGAAAATCGTCGCCGAGCTGGACCGGTACATCATCGGTCAGGCCGACGCGAAGAAGGCGGTGGCTATTGCGCTCCGCAACCGGTGGCGCCGCCAGCGGGCCCCGGAGTCGATCCGCGACGAAATCGCGCCAAACAACATCATCCTCATCGGTCCGACCGGCGTGGGCAAGACGGAGATCGCGCGGCGGCTCGCGAAGCTGACCGGCGCGCCGTTCATCAAGGTCGAAGCGTCGAAGTTCACCGAAGTCGGCTATGTGGGGCGCGACGTCGAGGGGATGGTGCGCGATCTGGTTGAGAGCGCCATCGATCTCGTCCGCAACGAACGTGAACAGGAGGTCGAGGATCTCGCGCACGACCGCGTAGACGACCGGTTACTCGACCTGCTGCTTCCGGCTCCGGCCGACCAGAAGCCCGCGCAGGCCGGCGCCGAGCGCGCCGCCACGGAGCGCGTGTTCATCGCCTCGAGCGAAGGGAGTGTCAGCGCCGAGGAGGACGCCGTGCGCGACCGGCACAAGCGCACACGCGACAAGCTCAAGCAGCTGCTCCTCGATGGGCAGCTTGAGCAGCGTGAGGTCGAAATCGAAGTCACTCAGCACGCGCCGCAGATGTTGGACATGGGCGGGCAGGGGGGCGCACCAGATTCGATCGCCAGCATCGGCGAGATGCTTTCGGAGCTGATGCCGAAGCGCAAGAAGCCGCGGACGGTGACCGTTGCCGAAGCGCGGCGGCTGCTGCTCGACGAGGAATACGACAAGCTCATCAACCACGACGACGTCATTTCCGATGCGATGGAACGCGTCGAAAAACTCGGGATCATCTTCCTCGACGAAATCGACAAGATCGCGGGCGCCAAGGGGGAAATGGGCGGCCCCGACGTGTCACGCGAAGGGGTGCAGCGCGACCTCCTGCCGATCGTTGAAGGCTCCAACGTGCCGACCAAGTACGGCATGGTGAAGACCGATCATGTGCTCTTCGTGGCCGCGGGGGCCTTTCACGTGTCGAAGCCAAGCGACCTCATTCCAGAGTTGCAGGGCCGGTTTCCAATTCGTGTCGAGCTCAAGTCGCTCACCGAAGCCGATTTCGTCCGGATCATGACGGAGCCGGAGAACGCGCTCACCAAGCAGTACGCCGCGCTCGTCGGCGCCGAGGGCGCGTCGCTCGAATTCACGGACGATGCGATCACGGAGATTGCCAAAATGGCCGCGCAGGTCAACCAGAAGATGGAGAACATCGGCGCGCGCCGGCTGCACACCGTGATGACGACGTTGCTTGAGGACGTGATGTACGAGCTGCCCGATCGTGGCACCGCGCCGATTAAAGTGGATGCGAAGGTGGTACGCGACCGATTGAAGGCGATTGCCGAAGACGAAGATCTGAGGAAGTACATCCTGTAGGACTGCCCGTCATTGCGGGCGAACCGCGTGCCATCCGGAGGACGTGACGTGACCGATCGGCTGTCGACGTTGTCGCAGGGACTGAAGGGATCTCTGATCCTCCGCATCGGAGCGGAGGTTCGCGATCTGATTGCAGCCGGCCAGCCGGTGTGCAATCTCTCCGTGGGAGATTTTGGACCATCGGAGTTTCAGGTCCCGTCGGTTCTCGCGAAGGGCGCCATGCGTCAGATCGAGGCGGGGGAGACCTACTATCCGGCCTCGAGCGGCATGCCCGAACTGCGCGGGGCCGTCGTTGCGTTCTACAAGAAATGGCTGGCGCTCGATATCCCCATCGACGGTGTGCTGATCGTCGCGGGCGGCCGTCCGACCATCTACGGTGCGTATCGTGCGCTGGTGAACCCAGGCGACCGGGTGGTCTATCCCACGCCGAGCTGGAGCAACGAGTACTACACGCCGATGGTCGGCGCGATCTCGGTCGAAGTGCCCTGCGGAGTCGAGACGGGGTTCCTGCCAACGGCTGCGGCGCTCGCGCCCGCGCTCAAAGGCGCGCGCCTGCTCGTCCTCAACTCGCCAATGAATCCGGCGGGTACGGTGTTCACCGAGGAACAGCTCGGCGGCATTTGCGATGCGGTGCTCGCCGAAAACACGCGACGCGGAGCGGGGGAGCGTCCGCTCTTTGTGTTGTTCGACCAGATGTACTGGATGCTCACGTTCGGTGGCGCGAAGCACTTCACGCCGCCCGGTCTGCGGCCGGCGATGGCGCCGTACACGGTGTTCGTGGATGGCATCTCGAAATCGTTCGCCGCAACGGGTATGCGGGTAGGCTGGGCGGTCGGGCCAGTCGACGTGATCAAGGCGATGGGTGACCTCCTCGGGCACGTTGGTGCGTGGGCGCCGCGGGCGGAACAGCTCGCCGCGGCCGAGATGCTCGGTGACACGCAGGCAATCCGCGCGTTCCACGAGGCCGTGCTGCCGGCGATCGAGGAGCGGCTTTCTCTGCTCGCCGAGGGCATCGCCGAACTCAAGCGCGAAGGGTTCCCGGTGGATTCCACACCGCCGCGCGGCGCGATCTACCTCAGCGCGCAGTTCGCGCTCAACGGGCAGCAGGCGCCGGACGGTACGGTGCTGACGACCAACGAGGAGATCCGCCGCTATTTGCTCCACTCGGCGGGGCTCGCGATGGTACCGTTCCAGGCATTCGGCGCGCGCGACGAGACCGGGTGGTTCCGGCTCTCCGGCGGCGCGGTATCGCCGGCAGACATCAGGGCATTGATGCCGAGGTTGCGGGCGGCGCTGCAGGCGCTGATCAAGAAGCGATAGCGGACGCTAGATTTGCTTCCCTGATGCGCCCCCACCGCGATTTTCTCACGATCCACGACTTCGCCAAGCCCGAACTTGACGGGCTCTTCGCGCTCGCCGCAGCGATGAAGTCGGGGCGCTATACCAAGCGCCCGCTCGCGGGAAAGACGCTGGCCATGATCTTTTCCAAGTCGTCCACGCGCACCCGCGTGTCGTTCGAGGTCGGCGCTTGGCAACTCGGTGCCTACTCGCTCTTTCTTTCGCCGCGCGACATGCAGCTTGGGCGCGGCGAGCCGATCGCCGACACGGCGCGCGTCCTGTCGCGGATGTGCGACGGCATCATGATCCGCACCTTCGCGCACGATGAGGTCGACGAGTTCGCGCGTGCCGCCGATATCCCCGTGATTAACGGGCTGACCGACGCGCACCATCCGTGCCAGATCATGGCCGACCTCCTCACCGTCAACGAGTCGCTCGGGTCGTACGAGGGCAAACGCATTGCGTGGATCGGCGACGGCAACAACATGGCCAACTCGTGGCTCGACGCGGCCGCACGGCTTGGCTTCGAGCTGCGCCTCGCCTGCCCCGAGGGCTACGACCCCGATCCGCGCATGCTCGCCCGCGCCCGAGAGCATGGACAGGTCCTGCTCACTCGCGATCCGCTCGAAGCGGCCGACGGAGCGCACGTGGTGAACACCGATGTGTGGGCGTCCATGGGCCACGAGGAAGAGCAGAAGGTTCGGGAGCTGGCATTTACTGGCTACATCGTGGACGACCGCCTGATGGCGCGCACGGCCAAGGGGTCGATTTTTCTGCACTGCCTCCCCGCGCACCGTGGCGAGGAAGTCGCCGCGTCGGTGATCGACGGACCCCGGAGCCGCGTCTGGGACGAAGCCGAGAACCGGCTGCACATCCAGAAGGCGATTATGGCGGCGTTGATGGGTGGCGAGCCGCTCGCGGCCTGAGCGATCGGCCTGCTCGGTTCGTGCGAATGACATCCGTTCTCCGCGTCGGTGCGCTCGCGCCGGACTTCACCGTCACGACCGATACGGGTGAGTCGTTCACACTGAGCGACCTGCGTGGCCGTGTGCTGGTTCTGTACTTTTACCCAAAGGACAACACCGAAGGCTGCACCGCCGAGGCCTGCGAGTTCCGCGACCTCTTCCCGAAGTTCAAGCGGAACAAGGCCGTGGTGCTCGGCATCTCACCAGACTCCGCGCGCAAGCACGAAAACTTTCGGAAGAAATACAATCTTCCGTTCACGCTCCTGGCCGACGACGGGCACGTCGTCGCGGAGCGCTACGGACTCTGGATTGAGAAGCTGTTCTGGGGTCGAAAGTACATGGGGGTCGCGCGCACCACGTACATCATCGGACCCGACGGCAGGATCAAGATGATCTTTCCCAACGTGGAAATCGCAGGACACGCCGAGGCCGTCGCCAGCGTGCTGAAGACGCTCGGCTAACGCCGGCTGATCGCTGCGACGCGAGCTGCCTACATCTTCCCCATGAGCATGATGTGCGCCTTGGGCGTGCCGGGGAACATCACCCACGGGCCTGCCGGATTCGGCTTCACGCTCAGGCCGATGTCGGTGCCCGTCGAGCCGGGAACGTAGATCACGCCGAGCGTGTTCGTGCCGGGCGCCACCTTGAGCGTCTTGGGGTCCCAGACGTCCTTGTTGCCCGTGATCGAGTAGAGCGCGCCGGCTCGTGGCATCTTCAGCTTGCCGTCGGCGATCTCTTTGGTGCGAATCGAATCGACGTTCGCCTTGGCACCCATTTTCTCGCGGATCTCTCGGCCGCGCGCCATGAAGGGCTCGAGCCCTTCGTGGTAGCAGGCGACATGGAAGTCGGGGCGCGACGGCCATAGGGCGAGGCAGATCATCCCGTTCGTGCCAGGCCGTAGCACCTCGAGCTTGTCCTTGACCTTGAACCCCATGATCAACGCGCCGTCGCGCATCTCGGCCGGCAACGGAAGCACCGCGGCCGCGATCTGTTCCGCGGTGGGTGGAAGCGTTCCGGCCTGCGCGCCTACTGCGGCGGAGGTGAACGCGAGGGCTAGAAGCGCGGCGGCTGGAATTAGGGTCGGACGCATGCGTGGTGAACTCGGTTGTGGGTTGGGCGCAGCGTTCAGCATAGGTGAATGGGATGCGATCGCGCCAGCCAGCGGACTGCTCTGATAAACCTGCCCGACGGCCTTCGTATGCGGCGATGAGGTGCCGCGCCTGCGCTACTCACCGGCCGTCAGCGGATACGCCGCCGCGCACCAGAGATTTCCACACGTCTGCCGGCCACAGGATCACTGTCGAGTTGGCGCCGCGGCGAGCTGAGTTCCTACCTGCTTTGTGAGGCCAAGACCCTACCCAGCACCCCTGCCAGTTCGGCATATTGCGGCTTCGGGCTGGTGCGAGGCGGCGATCGCCATTTCCCTCGCGCGTTACCCGTTCCACCTCACTGTTTCGTCCTTCGCCAGCTCCCGTCGCCACTCGCCAAAATGACCGATCTCCAGCGCACCCCCCTCTACGACATCCACGTGGCCCTGGGCGGCAAGATCGTGCCGTTCGCCGGCTTCGAAATGCCGGTTCAATACCCCACCGGCATCACCGCCGAGCACAACGCGGTGCGGCAGAGCTGTGGCCTGTTCGATGTGAGCCACATGGGTGAGTTCATCATCACGGGCCCGCAGGCGGTGGACTTCGTGAACTCCGTCACCACCAACAACGTCGCGGCGCTCGGAATTGGTCAGGTGCATTACTCCGGCATCCTCAATGATCGCGGGACGTTCGAGGACGACTGCCTCGTCTATCGCGCGGCGGATCATGTAATGATGGTCGTGAACGCGTCCAATAAAGACAAGGATTTCGCGCACATCTCCACGCAGGTGTCCAAGTTTGACTGCAAGCTCGAGGACATCAGCGACGATGTTGCACTGCTCGCGCTGCAGGGACCAAAGGCGCAGGAGATCCTCTCGCGCCACACCGACGTGCCGCTCGACGACATCAAGTACTACTGGTTCACGCGGGGCACGGTGGGCGGCGTGAAGAACGTGATCGTCGCACGCACCGGCTATACCGGCGAGGACGGCTTCGAGCTCTACTTCGATCCGGCGCACGCGGCCGACCTGTGGAAGCTCCTCACGAGTCAGGGCGACGTGACGCCGGCCGGGCTCGGCTGCCGCGACTCGCTGCGGCTCGAGATGGGTATGGCGCTTTACGGCAGTGACATCGACGACACCGTCACGCCGCTGGAGGCCAATTTGCAGTGGTTGGTGAAGATGAAGAAGGGCGAGTTCACTGGCCGCGCCGCGCTCGAGGCGCAGAAGACCGCTGGAATTCCGAAGAAGCTGGTGGCCTTCACCACGCCCGAGCGCACCTTCCCGCGCCACGGCTATCCCGTGTTTGTGAATGGCGAGGCATGCGGCGAAGTGCGCAGCGGCACGATGAGTCCAAGCTGCGGCGGCGGCATTGGTACCGCGTATGTGCCCACCGCGCACGCCACGGTCGGGAACACGATTGAGATCGACATTCGCGGTAAACGCACCGTCGGAACGATCGTTGAGACGCCGTTCTGGAAGCATGGCACGCACCGCTAGTTCGTCGTGGCCGTCGTGAAAGTCCTCATCACCCTCACCGACGTCGAGCCCGCGGTGCGACTCAATGCCCTGCTCGAGGGCGCTGGAGTAAAGACCGCGATCGTCTCGCCCATGGACGACCTGCCGTCATCGGTGAAGCGCGAGAAGCCCGACGTGATCGTCGTCACGGGGAACCTTCTCGATCCGCCGACGCAGTCGCTGGTGCGTCAGCAACTCTGGGACGGCGCCGCGGTGCTCGGCCTCGCCGACGTCGGCGATCGCGACCTCGAGGAGCGTCTCCGCTCGGCGGGATTCAGCGAGGTCGTCACCAAGCCCGTGCCGGCCGAAGAGGTGTTCGCGCGGGTGAAGGCGCTGCTCGACAGGCGCGTGCTCGCCGAGCGCACCGGGTTGTATGGCGAGAGCGAGGCGGTGCGCGAAGTGCTCGTGAAGATCGAGCAGATCGCACCCGTCACGAGCACGGTGCTCATTGAAGGCGAGAGCGGCACCGGCAAGGAGCTTGTCGCGCGGTCCATCCACACGCTGAGTCCGCGGCGCGCAAAGCCGTTTATTGCGGTCAACGTGGGCGCGCTGCCTGAAACGCTGCTCGAGAGCGAACTGTTCGGCCACGAGAAGGGCGCGTTTACGGGCGCGGCGGAACGGCGGTTGGGGCGGTTTGAACTCGCTGACGGTGGTACGCTGTTCCTCGACGAGGTCGGCGACATCCCACACTCCACGCAGGTCAAGCTGCTCCGTGTGCTCGAGGAGCGGCACGTCACGCGGGTGGGCGGCACGCAGAGCATTCCGATCGATGTGCGCGTGGTCGCGGCCACGAACAGGCCGCTCAAAGAGGGGGTCGAGCGCGGCGCGTTTCGCAGTGACCTCTACTATCGGCTCAATGTGCTCGCGATGTACCTGCCGCCGCTCCGGGCACGGCGGAGCGATATCGTGCTGCTCGTGCGGCGATTCGTGCAGGAGTTCAGTCAGCGACATTCGCGGGAGTTCCGCGGCATCACCCCCGAGGCGATGCAGGCGCTGGTGGACTACTACTGGCCAGGCAACGTGCGGGAGTTGCGCAACCTTGTTGAGAGCATGGTGGTGTTGTCGCACGGCCGGGCAATCGGACTCGACGACATTCCGAAGCCGATTCGCGATCAGGGACCACAGCGGATGCTTCCCGTGCATGTTGGGCCCGTGTTGCGCGAAGGTGAGCGCGCCAGCGGTCGTGAGCTTGAGTTTATCGTGCGCTCGCTGGTGGAGCTCAAACTCCAGGTCGAGGAGCTGCGCCGGCGTGTGGACGACGACCGCGACCTGTTGTCGCAGGTGAGTCAGCTCGGCGCGCAGGCACTTGGCGCGGGCGCCGCCGTTGGGCTGCCGCCGCGCGCCGGCAACTTGGTGGAGGGAGGCCTCGCCTGGGGGCTCGAGCCGCCAAGTGCGGTGGCGTCAGCCAACGTGGTGACTGTGGCGCCAGGAATGACCATGGCGCAGATCGAGCGGGCGAGCATCGAAGCCGCGTTGCGTGAGACGCGCGGCAATCGTCGTAAAGCCGCAGATCTCTTGGACATCGGCGAGCGAACGCTGTACCGGAAACTCAAGGAATACGGGATTCCTGTCGACGCCCAATAGAAGGGCCGTCTGGCAAATGGTGGTACGCGTAAACCGATGATACTCAACGCCTTGCAGTGCTGGCGAGGGGCCAAGGCTAGGCCACGAGTCTAGCGTTCCTCGGCACTTCGACCTAGCATCGTATGGCACACCTTTTCGTGAGGCACCCCGTAACGTGATCCCGCAACCAGGCAACCCCGGGCGACCTCGCCGCCGGCGGTCAATCCCTAGTCTGGCACGCACGAGCAGCTGACGCTCCAGAAGACGAAAGCCCCGGCCAGTTGTCACTGGCCGGGGCTTTCACCTTCTATAATAGAGCGACCTACATGGAACGGTCTACAGCTGGATCAGCTTGTCCACCGTGACGCCTTCGGCTTCGGCCTGAAAGTTCATAACGACGCGGTGCTTGAGCACCTGCTTCACGACCGCCTTCACGTCGTCGAGGTCCGGCACGCTCCGGCCGTCCATCGCCGCGCGCGCCTTGGCGCCGAGTACGAGGTTCTGCCCTGCGCGCGGCCCTGCGCCATAGCTCACGTACTTCTTCATCTCCGGCGACGCGCCCGGCTCGTGCGGCCGCGTGCTGCGCGCCAGCTTGACCGAATATTCCACCACGCTCGGCGGCGCCGGCATTCGGCGTACGAGCTGTTGCATCTCGAGGATCTCTTTGGCGTTGAGCACTGGCTTGATCACGGCCTTGTACGCGCTCGTCGTTTGCGAAACGATCAGTTCCTCTTCGACCTTGCTCGGATAGCCGACGGTCAGCTCGAACATGAACCGGTCGAGCTGCGCCTCGGGCAGGTGATAGGTGCCTTCGTGCTCGATCGGGTTCTGCGTGGCCAGCACAAAGAACGGCTCGGGTAGTTGATACGTCTTGCCGCCCGTGGTCACCTTGTGTTCCTGCATGGCCTCGAGCAGCGCGGCCTGTGTCTTTGGTGGGGCTCGGTTGATTTCGTCGGCAAGGATGATGTTCGCGAACACCGGACCCTTGGTGAACCGGAACTGTTTCCTGCCGCTGCCGTCGTCTTCAAGCAGCTCGGTGCCGGTGATATCGCTCGGCATCAGGTCGGGGGTGAACTGCACGCGCGAGTAGCTCATGTCGAGGGCCTCCGCGAGCGTCTGGATCATCAGCGTCTTGGCCAGGCCGGGCACGCCGATGAGCAGCACGTGGCCGCCGGCAAGAATGGCGGCGACGAGATTCTCCACCACGTCGGTCTGGCCGACGATGCGCTGTGAGATCTGGTGCTTGAGCTCGGAGCGGGCCTTGGCCAGCTTGTCGAGCAGCTCGAGGTCGTGCGCGTCCGTTGTACCCTGCGCTTGTGTTGCAGATGCCACGCTGTTCCCTCGTACTGGAAAAGGACCGTCAAGCCACTGCCTTGGCGACCGCAGAAGATAACAAAAGGGCGCCCCCTCGATAGACCGGGAACGGCGCCCTACCTCTGAGCTTACGCCCCGGGCGGCGGGTTTGTTGGCGGGACCATCGCCAGCGCCGTGTCGGGTCACCCAGCTCGCTAGCCGTTTGACCCCTGGACGGTGTATCCTACTTACAACTCAACACCCATCCCCGTGGGGGGGAACCAATCATGCATCGTATTCTCTGTCTCGCTCTTGCTGCTGTTCCAGCGCTCGCCCTCGCCCAGGGCGGCGCGGCGGTCAATCAGGAAACGTCAAACAAGGTGTCTGGCGGCGGCATCACGCTCGCCGGCTGGGTGGGCGTTGTCGACGCCAATGAAGCGGCCAAGGGGCTCAAGATCACGGATGCCAAGCTCGTCGGCATGGGACCGGGGTTCCACGTCACGACCGGCCCGGCTTCGACCTACTGGAACCCGGCGAACCAGGGCACGGGCGACCATATGGTCAAGGCCACGTTCAATGAAGCCGACTACATGGGGCTGAACGACCACCCCCATCCGTACGGCGTCATGATCGCGGGCAAGAATCTGGACAGTGCCAAGCCAGAGTTCCTCTACTGCACAGCGTACGGCGATGGTCACTTCATTTTCCGTGGCTTCTCGTCGACGGCTCCGCGCGGCACGTTCCAGATGGACGGACGCGCCGGCACGGTGAATGCCGCGGTGAACAAGGCCGAGGCGAAGGGCAAGCCGGTCAAGCAGGAAATCGCCATGTGGGTGAAGGGCGACAAGGTCGGCTGCACGATCAACGGCACCGAAGTGGCGAGCTACGACAAGTCCGCGCTGATCGGCGATGGCAAGCTGACGAGCCTAGACGGCGTGGTGGGTGTCCGGTTCGGGCACAACACAGACGCGCACGTGGCGGGCTTCACGGTCGGGAAACCGTAACAGGCGTTTCTGCTGCAACAGACGAAGGGCCGGCGAGTGAATCCACTCGCCGGCCCTTCGTGCGTTCGTGCCGATGCAACGGCGGTAGGCGGTTTACTGGAGCCACTAAACGACGCACGGCAAGCGATGCGATTCCGAACTCGAAGGGAGCTTGCACGATGTCATCACGCGAGTGATTCGTATGCGGCGCGGCGATTCCGATAACCAGCTCAGCACAAAACACACACCACACAACCCGCATATCACAAATCTTGCGGCGCTGTATTTGCGCCCGAATCCGGCTTGTGGGAAATCGGCCGTTTCGGTGCTCGGTGCCGTTGCGCAACCCGGCGATTCATTGCGAAAATGTCTCAGATTTTTGCTTGCGAAATATTTCACAAGCTCATAATTTCATCTCTGACAGCGAGTTGAATCAGCGGTCGCATCGGCGAATGGTGGTTTTCGGGAGGTCCGTGGCCGAATCCAAAGAACATGAGTCGAAGCCGGACCCGGCGGACGTCGAACGGCGCAAGAAAGAGCTGCTCGCAGCCGCTCGCGGGGAGAAGCGGAGTGGTTCGGAAGGGTCGATGGCGGGCTTGGGAATCCAGTTCGTTATCACAGTCATGGTCTTCCTGTTTCTGGGACAATGGCTCGACCGGAGACTGGGCACGACCCCGTGGTTGCTGCTCCTAGGCGTTCTGCTCGGAGCCGCGCTGGGGATGTGGAACATGGTTCGGGCGGCGAGGCAGGCGGAGAATGACGAAAGGCGTCAGGCGGGCCTCGGGGCGCGTAAGGGACAACTCGGTGAGGAGTGAGCGGTGAGGGTTGGACGGGGATGGTTGGGTTTTTCGATCGTTCTCCTGGTGGTGAATGGAGGGGCAGCTTGGCTGTTGTCGCTCCTCACGAAGGACCCGTTGGTGGCGCGCGCCGTCTGGACGAGCGCGGCGGCCGCGGCGGGCGTGCAACTGATCGGCTTTGGTTGCGCCAAGCTGATGATGGGCCGCGACATGGGATTGTTTGCGGCGTGGGGCGCGGCGATGGGAATACGCTTCCTTTCGCTCGTCGTGTACGCGCTGCTGGTGTTCAAAGTGCTTGGGCTCGTACCCGCGCCCGCTCTCGTGAGCTTCGCGGGGTTGCTTCTCCTGACTTCGATCGTGGAACCGCTCTTTCTCAATGCGTGATTAAGGCATGACACCGAACCACTTGCTCAAGACACTGCTGCTCGCCGTTGCCTTCATGGCGCCGGGCACGCTGCACGCGCAGGCGCCCGCCGAAGCGGAAAAGAAGGACTACATCATGCCGCACGTGCTAAACGGGCACGAGCTGGCCATTCCGTCGTTCGGTCATGGGCTCGAGCGTGAGATTCACTTGCCGCGCTGGGCGCCGATTCAGATCGGCGGACTGACGTTGGACCTCTCGCCATCCAAGCACGTCGTAATGCTCTGGATTTCGGGAGCGCTCTGCCTGCTCGTGATGGTTGCTGCGGCGCGCGGCGCGGCCAAGGCGCATGCGGCCGGCCGGCCGGCGAAGGGGCTCGCGGGCGCGGTCGAGGCGATGGTCCTCTACCTCCGCAACGACGTGATCCTCCCGAATGTCGGGCACCACGGCGAGAAGTACGTCGCCTACTGCCTCTCGGCGTTCTTCATGGTCCTCTTCTGTAACCTGCTCGGCCTCTTCCCGTACATGGCCACGGCCACGGGCAACATTTCCGTGACGGCGACGCTCGCGGTGCTCTCGTTCCTCGTGATCGAGATCGCCGGCATGCGGGCACTGGGCATGGGATACATCAATACGATCGTCTGGTGGCCGCGCGACCTGCCCTTCGCCGTGAAGGCGCCGGTCACCTTGATCATGACGCCCGTGGAAATCCTCGGCAAGTTCACGAAGCCCTTCGCACTCGCGATGCGTCTCTTCGCCAACATGACGGCAGGACACATCGCGGTGCTGGCGCTCGTCGGGATGATCTTCACGTTCGCGCAGATGCTGAACTATTCGCCGGCGGCATACGGTGCGGCATTGATTCCGGTGGCGCTCTCGACGGCCATCATGGGCCTGGAAGTGTTCGTGAGCTTCCTGCAGGCGTTCATTTTCATGCTGCTCACGGCCGTATTCATCGGACAGATTCGCGAATCGCATCACTAGTGGAAGGGCGGTACGGGGGTTGGTGCCTCAACCCTGTTCCGGTAGCCGAGTGAGTGCTCGGTGATTCCCGTTGGACCCCCGGGGGTCCGCGAGACGGGAAGCAGGGATCCGGCGAGCCGGTCCTGGCAGAGGAAACGGTGGTAACCTGAACCGATTGGAGTTTCAAATGATTCCCATGCTTCTGCAGGCAGCGGCGTACACGAAGGACTACACGGCCGCGTGGGCACTGATGGGCGCCGCGATCGGCGCCGGTATCGCCGTGGTTGGCGCCGGCATCGGTATCGCGGGCGTTGGTGGCAAGGCGGTCGAGGCGATGGCGCGTCAGCCGGAAATGGCGGGCCGCGTCGGCACGCAGGGCCTGATCTTCGCCGCACTCGTCGAAGGCGCCGCACTGATCGCGATCGTCGTGGCGTTCCTTGTGGTTGGAAAGTTCTAAACCACCGATTGCACCAAGTACACAGATAACCCTCGGTCGACCGGCGTCCCCCCGGGGGGCGCCGGCGGCGGAGGAATCTCAAACGGAACTCCAGATGCGTTTATTGAAACTGACTATCGCTTCGCTCGCCGGACTCATTGCGACGGCTGCACCGCTCTTCTCGCAGGCAGGGGAGCACGAGGCCACCGCGACCGAGGCCGCGAAGCCGGGCCTACTGACCGTCGATGGCGGCCTGATGTTCTGGACGCTCATCGTCTTCGCGGCGATCTTCACGATCCTCGCCAAGTATGCCTTTCCGCTCATTCTCGGTGCCGTACAGGCTCGCGAGGCGGCGCTGACCAAGGCACTCGAAGAGGCCAGGGCCGATCGTGAAGCGGCAGCGAAGCTGCTCGCGGAGCATCAGGCCAAGATCGAGGCCGCCCGTGGCGAGGCGCAAAAGTTTATCGCCGACGGCCGCGCGACGGCCGAGACGATGAAGTCCACGATGCTCGAGGAGACGCGCAAACAGCAGGCCGAGTTGCTCGAGCGCGCCAAGCGCGACATTGAGAGCGAAAAGTCTGCGGCCATCGCCGAGCTACGCCGCGAAGCGGTCGGGCTCGCGATTTCGGCAGCCGGCAAGGTCATCGAGAAGAACCTCGACGACGCGCAGAACCGGAAACTCGTCGAGGGTTTCCTCGCCGGCCTCAAGCAGTAAGGCACCAGGGACACGACGATGCGCGACGAAACGATCGCCAAGAACTACGCCGAAGCGCTGCTCGCCCTCGCGAACAAGGCGAATGCCCCTGAAGAGTGGGGTGGCATGATCCACGCGGTCGCCAGCGCGATCGAGAGCAACATCACGCTGCAGCGCTTTCTCGCGGCGCCGCAGGTGAGCGGCGTGGAGAAGCAGGCGATTCTCGCGAAGGCACTCGAAGGCCAGGTGCCCCCGCTGTTCATCAAGTTTCTGCAGAAGCTGGTGAGCAATCGCCGCCAGCTGCTCGTCGCGGACATCGCGGCGGCGTACAGCGACCTGCTCGACTTGGCGGCCGGGCGCGTGCACGCGCGGGTGACCGTCGCGCGAGCGATGAGCGACGCCGATCGTGACGCCCTCGCAGCGCAGCTCACGAAGGTGCTCAAGAAGACCGTTGTGCCACACCTGACGGTGAACGAGCAGATTCTCGGCGGCGTGGTCGTACGGGTCGGCGACACTGTGATGGACGGCAGCGTCCGTCGCCGGCTCGAGACGGTGCGCGCAAAAATGCTCGGAGCGACGACGTAAGCATTGTCGTCCAGTCGGGCGGGGCAACCTTCCCGTCCCAGTCGAGCAGGGAACGCACAGCGGCCCAACGCATCATGGCGCCGGTTGGCGCGTGGCGGCATGGGTTTGACACCACGTCGCTGCCGCCGTATGATTTTCACACTGTTACCGACACGTAACATGCCTCGCATTTTGCGTCTGGGAGTGCGTCCTTGGCTTTGCTGCCGGGGACTCCGCACGCGCTTCGGCGACCGGGGTCAGTGCTGGGCCGCACGATCACCACCACACGGTGCAATCCGCGATGAAGAAACGGCTACTCCCATTCCTTGTGGCAGCCCTCGTGCTTGCCACGCAGGCGTTTGCACAGCAGCAGAAGACTGTCACCGGCAAGGTGAGCAGCGAACAGGGATTCCCGCTGGCCATGGTGCAGATCGGCGTCCGGGGCACGACGGCCGGCACGATGACCAACGCCGACGGCGCCTACTCGCTTCGTGTCGCCGAGGGGCAGGTCCTCCAGTTCCGGCTGATTGGTAACGCGCCGGAAGACCGCACAGTCGGTGCGGCCAGCGTGATCAACGTTCTGCTCAAGTCGGTCGCCACGAACCTGAACGCGATGGTGGTGACGGCACTCGGCCAGACGACGACGCGCCGGGCACTCGGTACGTCGCAGCAGAGCGTGGAGGGCGCCGCCATCGCGCAGACACAGCGGCAGAACTTTGTGAACGCGCTCCAAGGCCGCGTCGCTGGCGTCGAGGTCACGAGCACCTCCGGCGTGCCAGGCGCGTCGTCGTCGATCACGATTCGCGGTATCAGTTCGATCAGCAGCAGCAACCAGCCGCTCATGATCGTGGACGGGCTGCCGCTCGACAACAAGACGATGAATACCAACGTGCTGGCGTCGGACGCGCCGGGTTCCCTCACGGCGTTCAACAATCGCGGTCTCGACTTCACGAATCGCGCCGCCGATCTCAACTCCGAAGACATCGAGTCGCTGGTGGTCCTTAAGGGACCTGAAGCCGCCGCGCTCTACGGTATCGATGCTGCCAACGGCGCCATCGTCATCACCACGAAGAACGGCAAGGCTGGCACGGGCGGGTTTGAGTACAGCAACAACTTCCGTATCGAGTCCACGAACACGCGCCCGGAAGTGCAGCGCACGTACGGGCCCACCTCGGTCACAGGCCTAGCACTCAACTCCTTCCAGTACTTTGGCGCGCCGTATGCGGCGGGCACGACGTTTTACGACAATGTGGACGGGTTCTTCCGCACGGCGCTCACGCAGAAGCACAACATGGCGTTTAGTGGTGCGGCGTCGGACGGTCTGATCAACTACCGGATCTCCATCTCTGCCGACAAGCAGGCTGGTGTGATCCCCGGCGCCGACCTCAGTAAGCTCAATGTGTCGGGGCGGTCCGTCGCACAGGTCACCAAGTGGCTGAAGGCAGATCTCTCGATGACCTATGCCAACTCGGACAACAACCAGACGCTCAAGGGCGGTGCGATTTCGGGTGACGGCGGTCCACTCCTCGGTCTTCTCGTCTGGCCGGCGACCGACGATGCGAAGGCCTGGCTCACGCCAGCCGGCACGCGCCGGCGATTGACGATTCTCTCGCAGACGGGCGAGATCGACAACCCATACTTCAGCGTCAACAAAAACTCGAACTCGTCCAAAACGTCGCGCCTGATGGTGAACACGGGCCTGTTGCTGACGCCGTTCTCGTGGGGCGAACTCAAAACGAACGTCGGCGTGGACGGGTACACCAGCCAGGCCATGGTCCTGCGCAATCCCGAGAGCGCCGTCGGCTACTCGTTCAACGGGGTACTCGACAAGGCCGACGACATCACGCGCAATATCAACATGCAGACGGTGCTCAACTTCAATGGGCACGCGCTGACGCGTGACATCTCGATCACCGGCTTCGTAGGCCACGCGTTGTCCGACAACAAGTCCACGGTGGATGCGCTGAAGGGGCAGGACTTCCTGGATCCGAACTTCGTCTCCGTCAACAACACCAACTTGCGCACGAGCCGCACGACGATCACTCAGCGCCGGCTCGTGAGTGCGTTCGGCAGCGTCTCGTTGGCATACAAGAACTTTCTGTACGCCACCGTCACGGGCCGCAATGACTGGACGTCGACGATTCCCAAGGATCAGAACTCGTTCTTCTATCCTTCCATTTCGTCAGCGTTTGTATTTTCGGACGCATTCCCGAGTATCGGTCGCTTCATGACCGGCAAGGTGCGCGCCGCCTACGCCGAAGTGGGCAAAGACGCCCGGCCCTACGCCTATCGCCCGTCGCTCGAGTACAAGACGACGAACTACGGCGGATATGGCTACGGGTTCACCGGGCCGAACCTCGGCCTCAAGCCCGAGTTCATCACGTCATACGAACTCGGCACGGAACTCGGCTTCCTCGACAACCGGCTCGGCATCGACATCACGTATTACAAGAAGCAGACCAAGGACCAGATCGTCAACGACATCCGCGGCAGCTACGCCACCGGCTACATCCTCTTCAATCTGAATGGCGCCGAGACGCGGAACGAAGGCTATGAAGTCACCCTGACGGGGACGCCGGTCCTGCGGCGCGACTTCACCTGGGATGTCACGCTGAACTTCACGCAGGCGCGCGGCAAGGTGCTCTCGCTGCCGAATGCGCTCCCGGAATCGTACGTGTCCGATACTTGGGTCTACGGAAACGTGCGCAATGGCACGATGCCTGGGCTGTCCACGATGTCGCTCACCGGCGCGTTCTACCTCCGGAACAACAACAAGGAACTGCTGATTGACCCGACCACTGGGCTTCCGCTGCGCTCGGCCGCGTTCATTAATGGCGGCTACGACCGGCAGCCCGACTTCACGATCGGACTCAACAACACCTTCAAGTACCAGCGGTACTCGCTCGACTTCCTCGTGGACATCCGGAAGGGCGGTGACATCCTCAACGCGACCGAGCATTACCTGACCGCCCGGGGACTCGCGATGAGTACGCTCGACCGCGAGACGCCTCGCGTGATCAAGGGCGTCGTACGCGACGGCAAGGAGAACTCTGCGACGCCGACGGCCAACACGATCGTCGTCGTTCCGTCGGTGCAGACGGCCTACTACTCCGGCATGAGCGAAGAACTCTTCATCGAGAAGGACATCAACTGGCTGCGCCTCCGGGACGTCACGCTGCGGTACAACATTCCCGACGGCTGGCTCCTCCGCGCCAAGAATGCGAGCGTGTTCGTGACGGCGACGGACCTCTACCTCAAGAGCAACTACACCGGCATGGATCCGATCGTGAACGGCAACTCCGCGGCGGTCGGTGGTTCGGGCGGCGCCGGCATCGACTTCGGCAACTTTGCGATGCCGCGCGGCATCAGCTTCGGCCTCAGGATGGGATTCTAACCATGAAAACACTTCGCGGATTGCTATTCGCCGGCGTGCTGCTGGCGACCCCGAGCTGCAAGGACTTCCTAGCGGTTAACGACAACCCGAACGGACCGCAAGTTGTCACGGCGAACCTGTACCTCTCGCCGATGCTCCACTGGATGGTGACAGCACCGCAGTACGACGGCCGGTTCCTCGGCCGCTACTCGCAGGAGTGGATCCTCGTTGGTACCAGCCCAAGCACCTGGGATCGCATGGGCTATGACCCGGGCAGCGACAACGGCGCCCAGCAGTGGCGCGACGTGTACTGGTCACTCGGGCAGAACCTCGTGGACATGATGAACAAGGCTGAGGCCGAGCAGCGTTGGGACCTGCTTGGTGTCGGCTACGTGCTCAAGGCCTGGGGCTGGCAGGTGATCACGGACATGCACGGCGAAATCATCGTCAAGGAAGCCATCGACCAGTCGAAGTTCAGCTTCAACTACGACACGCAGGAATACACCTACACCGAAATCCAGCGCCTGCTCAACAAGGCGATCGAGCTGTTGCAGAAGACCGATGGCGCCGTCGATGCCGCCTACCTCGGCCGGACCGACAAGCTCTACAACGGCGACCGCACGAAGTGGCTCAAGCTGGCGTACGGCCTGCTGGCGCTGAACCTGAATCACTACACGAACAAGGCGGCGTACAAGCCAGCGGACGTGCTCGCGGCCGTGGACAAGTCGTTCGCGAGCAACGCCGACGACGCGCTGTTGGCGTATCAGGGCACGCAGAACGACGACCGCAACTTCTACGGCAACACGCGCAACAACATGGCGTCGTACCGGCAGGCCCAGTTCATTGTCCAGCTGATGAATGGGACGCAGACCAACAGCGTGGTCGACCCGCGCATGAGCCGGATGCTCTCGCCGTCCCCTGACGGCGTGTATCGTGGGCTCGACCCGGCGCTTGGCAACGTCGGGGCGCTCAGTGCGACCCAGCAACCGATGAACCTGTGGGGCTACACCACGTTACCTCCGACTGGCTCGGCGACGCGCTACGTGTTCGACGACAAGACCAAGATGCCGCTGATGACCTACGCGCAGCTGCAGTTCATCAAGGCCGAAGCTGCGTACAAGGCGGGCGACAAGTCGATGGCACTCACCGCGTACCGCAACGGTGTGTCGACGCACATCGATTTTGTGAATGCGCGCAACAGCGACAACGGTCAGGCGCCGACCCAGATCAGCGCGACGGAGAAGGCGACCTTCCTCGCGGACGTCAACATCGTGCCAGCGACTGCTGCCGCACTCACGCTGACGCAGATCATGAGCCAGAAGTACATCGCCCAGTGGGGATGGGGCCACAACGAGATCTGGATGGACCTGCGCCGCTACCACTACACGGATCTGGATCCGTCCGGCGCGAAGCAGGTGTTCCCGGGCTTTACTCCGCCGTCCACGACGCTCTATCCGGACAACGGCGGCAAGATCGTGCAGCGTGTCCGGCCGCGGTTCAACTCGGAGTACGTCTGGAATGTCCCGGCGCTCAAGGTCATCGGTGGCGATGCGCTGGACTACCACACGAAGCCCCTCTGGATCACCCAACCGTAACCGCCCATGACCAACAAGCCTGTTTTCCTTGCGGTACTGCTCGGCGCGATCGCGTTGTCGGCTTGCGGAGACAATGCGGTGCAGGTCATCACGAAGCCTGCCCCGTCGGCGCGCGTCAAGTTCTTCAACTTTGGCGTGAACGCCCCGGGCGTGAACTTCTACGCCAACGCGGCGAAGATCACGGCGGTCAGTTCGACGACCGGGATCGAGTCCACGACCGGAACGATTTATGGTGGTGTGGGAAGCGGTGGGTACTACGCTGGCATCGATCCTGGTCAGTACACATTCACGGGGAAGATCGCGGCGGCCGTAGATAAGGACCTAGCCGTCTCGACGGTCACCTCGACGATCGCCAGCGGAAAGGCCTACTCGGTTTTCCTGAGCGGCTTTTACAACGCCGCGGGCAAGACGGTGGAAGGATTCGTTGTTGAGGACCCGCTGCCCGCCATGGATTACAACGTCGCGTATGTCCGGTTCGTCAACGCGATTTCGAACTCGAACGCGATGACACTCTACGCGAAGAACACGACCACGCTGGCCGAGGTTCCGCTGGGCGCGGCGGTGGCGTACAAGGGGGCTGGTGCCTTCGTGTCGGTTCCGGTGGCGGTGTACGACCTTGGCGCGCGGGTAGCCGGCGCGTCGGCCAACACCATCAGCCGGACGGCGGTTTCGTTCGTCGCGGGCCGGGTCTACACGGTTGGCGCACGGGGCGACATCACGATTACCTCGACGACGGCCACGAACCGATCGTTCCTGGACAATACGGCGAACCGATAGACACCGACGCCAACACTGAGAGCCCCCGGAGAGGATTTTGTGGGGCGGCTGGCGACGGGGATCGAAGTAGGTCGCTGGTAGAACGCGGGTCTGCGGCGGGGCTGCCGCGGGTTTTCGCGGGTGAACGACGAGGCGCTCACACCAATGCGGTGTGGGCGCCTCGTTTGTTGTATCCGTTAAAACCCGTGTAAACCCGCGGCCTATTTCCGTGCGGTCAGTCAGCCAATGCTGTGCCGCTCGACGGCGCCGTTGACGCTCTCGCCACCGATGTCAATGAACAGCTGCCGGTCGGTGACGCTCAGCGTAATGGCCACGCGGCGGTCAAGCTGCTCGACCAGCGCCGCCAGCAACTCGCGATCAATCGAGTAGAACGCGATGCGGTCGGGGCGGTGGATCTTTTGACCTTCGTAGCCGCGGAGCAGGGTGCGCGGATCCTTGTGCGTGTACACCACCACGCGGGCGCAGGCCTTGCTCGCGAAATGCAGTCGCGCCGCGTCGGGACTGCCGATCTCGATCCAGGCCTTGAGCGCGCCAGTGAGGTCGCGGATGCTCACGGCCGGTTCATCCGGCTCGCTGAGCCCTTTCGAGAACCCGATGCCCTCTTCGTACTCGAGGCAGTATGCGAGGATCCGCGTGAGAAAATACTCTGGCGTTTCCGACGGATGGCAGGCAGCCTTGAGGTTCAGCTGTTCGTAGACGCCGCGATCGACGTCGTTGAGCGCGATGTCGAATGTGTAGACGGTGGAGGACAGGGCCATCGCGAATGCTAACGCCAGCGCACGAGCCCGCCGCCGCGCCTCGAGAAACACCCGGTTCACGCTTTCAGCGGCTGGTCGCCAACCCTGTGCTCTGGAAGAAGAGTGTCGTCAGGAAATAGGCTTCGGTGGCCGTCGGAAAGGGCCGGTCTCACCGCTATCTTTAAGGGGTGACCCAGCTCTCGCTTTCTGACGTTTCCATCGAATACGGATCGACCACCATTCTCACCGGAGTGACCTTCACGGTTGCCGCCGGTGAGCGTTGGGGGATCGTTGGCCGCAATGGCTCCGGCAAGACTTCGCTGTTCAAGGCGATCACCGGTAATGTGAAGCCCTCGAAGGGCGCCGTGGCGCGCGATCCGGGCCTCCGGGTGTCGCTCCTCGACCAGCACCGCGATTTTGGCAATGCCAAGACGGTATGGGACGCCGCGGCGATGCCGTGGGTTGAACTGATCGATCTCGAGCGCTCGTTAGGCGAACAGGCGCACGCGATGGCGTCGTACGGGAACGACGTGCCGATGGCCGTGCTCGACAAGTACGGGCACGACATGGAGCGGTTCGCGCACCTCGGCGGCTATACCTTCCACGCCCGCGTGGATGCCGTGTTGCAGGGACTGGGATTCGACGCAGAAGACTCGAAGACGCGCCTCGTGGCGACGCTCTCTGGTGGCGAGCGTGGTCGCGTCGGTCTCGCGGGTCAGATCGCGGCACCCGCCGACGTCTTGCTGCTCGACGAACCGACGAACCACCTCGATCTCGAAACCACCGAGTGGCTGCAGAACTACCTTCGCGAGCTCAATGAGACGGTGCTCGTGATCAGTCACGATCGGGCCTTCCTCGACGAGATCGCCGACCATGTGTTGCACCTCGAGGCCGGTACCGGCGTGGCCTATCGCGGCGGCTATTCGAGCTTTGTGCAGCAGCGCACAGAAAACCGGTTGACGTTGGCGCGCCAGCACGCCAAGCAGCAGACGATGATCGCGAAGGAAGAGGACTATATCCGTCGCAACCTCGCTGGGGTGAACACCTCGCAGGCCAAGGGACGGCGGAAACGACTTGACCGATTGCCGCGACTGACGCCGCCGCCGGGTTCGGAAGGGGCCATGACGCTGCGCCTCGAGATCGCGGAACGGGGCGGTGACCGGGTGATCGTTGCCGACAAACTCATGGTCGGGTACGAAGGTCGCACGCTACTCACCGGCTTCAGCGGTACGGCTAATCGTGGCGACACGATCGCATTGGTTGGTCCCAATGGCGCGGGCAAGACGACGCTCATCCGCACGCTGATCGGTGAGCGGGAACCTCAGGGCGGCGATCTCAAGATTGGCGGGTCGGTCACGCCGGCCTATTTCCGACAGAACCTCGACCAGCTCCCGCTCGACAAGAGCCTCTACGACGTCATCAATGACCAGCGTCCGCTCTGGACGCGCGGCTCGATCCAGAACCACCTTGGCGCCTTCGGCTTCAGTGGCGACGAAGTGTTTCGCAACACGCGGTCGCTCTCCGGCGGTGAACGCGCGCGGATGGCGCTCGCTCTGATCGTGCTGCAGCGCGCGAACCTGCTCATTCTCGATGAACCGACGAACCACCTCGACGTCGAATCGATTGAGGCGCTCGAGGACGCGATCGAGGAATACGAAGGCACCGTCTTGCTCGTGAGCCACGACCGCGCGCTGCTCCGTGAACTCAGTACGCGCGTCTGGGCATTTGAGAACGGCACGATGCAGGACTTCGGTGGGACCTTTGTCGAGTGGGAGCAGGCGCGGAAAGATGCCGCGCTCGCGAAACGCGCGGCCGATGCGGTCGCTGCCGACGGCCGCCGCGGGAAGGAAAAAGCCAAGTCGCGCGCCAATGCGGCGCACGAGGCTGGCGATCAGGCGACGCGAAAGGCGCGCAAGAAGGAGCAGGAGGGCGCTGAGCGTGCGGTGCAGCAGGCGGAGCGTTCGGTGGCAGATCTCAAGGCACAGATCGCCGATCCGAAGCTGTACGACGGCAGTGGGGCGAACGCGAAGCGTGCGGCGGATCTGAGCAAGCAGCTTGCGGCGGCCGAACGCGCGCTCGACGCGGCGATGACGAAGTGGGAGGCGGTAGACCGGGCGTAGGCACGAGTGGTGCGCTACGCCCGGCGTGCGCGCCTGCTACCGCTGGTTGTACCCGTTCACCGGCCCGCCGTTGAAGAACGCCCCCGGTGTCATCACGCCGCCCTGCTTGAAGACCATGCCATTCTTCATCACGAACTGCACGTTGCGGAGCGCATCAATGCTCAGCAGCGGATTGCCTGGCACGGCAATGAAGTCGGCCCACATCCCGACTTTGATCGGCCCGCGGGTATCCTGTGTTTCGCTCACTTCGTAGCCAACAATGGTCATCGCCTTGAGGATGTCGGGCGCAGGAATCCCAGCCGCTTTCCAGGTCTCGATGAACTCGATCGCCACCTCGCCGCGCGTCTTGCCGGGCACGTAATAGTCGGCGTCGGTGGAGAAGGTGAGTGGGACTTTGTTTTCCCAACCGTTTCGCAGCATCGCGACGGTGGCCTCATACCGTTGTGGCGTCTGGTGGCCGACGAGCGAAAGCGGCGTCTCAGTGCCGGCACGGAAGATCCGCTTTGTCGCCATCACCTTGTGGATCGAGTCGTTCATGCCGCGGTCGTGCGCGATCGACCAGATGCCGGCGTCCACGGCGCGGCGCGCACCGTCAACGGTCTGCACGTGGCCCTCGACCTTGAGCCCGGCCTTCGCGGCTTCGCTGATAAACAAGCGAATCTCGTCGGTGGTGTAGCCCCAGGGTTTGCAGTCCACGCAGATCTTGATCACGCGGGCGCCGAAGAGTGCATTCTGGCGCACCGCCTTGATGATCTCGTCGTGCGTGTCGGCCTCGAGATACTCGGGGTAGACGAGCTTCTTGTCGATGGCCATCTCCGGGGTGGGCGAGAACTGCCCGCCAAGTCCGCCGATGATGAGACCGGAAGGAATGATCGTCGGGCCCGGGAGCCAACCCTGTTCGATCGCTTTGCGGAGCGCGATATCGGCATAGTTACCGTTGTTGCCCATGTCGCGCACGATCGTGAAGCCTGACGCGAGCATCTGGATGCCATTCGACGCGGCCTGAATGGCACGGAGCGGCGTGTCGTCGAGCACGTAGGTCAGGTAGTAGATGTTGCGCTCGGGAATTTCCTTGTAGGTGAGCGCGAGGTGGTTGTGCGCGTCGACGAGGCCGGGTACTACGGTGAGCTGTGAGAGGTCGATGACCGTCGCACCGACCGGGATCGCGATATTCGCACCGATGGCGGTGAAGCGACCGCCCTGTACGAGGATGATCTGGTTCGTGGCCGTCGTGCCCGTTGCGGGGTCGACGAGCCGTCCCGCGCGAATGGCGGTGACTGGCGCTGGCTGTGTGGTGGGAGCGGACTGTGTTCGCGCGACCTGCGGCGTGAGCAGGCTGTGCGCGGCACAGAGCGCGACGACAAGTGCGGAGCCGAGCAGCTTGGGGCGGGCGATGTGCATCTGAATCATCCTGGGCGTAAGTGGTTCTGCAGTGAGGCTGACACTCCACGTTAGCCCAAAGTGGCTGGCGTCGCGATCGAACGTCGTTTCGGATGCCGACGGTACTTGGTGACGGCGTTCGCCCCCGGTCCGCGGTCGCTCGGCTTGACCGGTCGCCGGTCGACCGGCATCATCCACGTAGTGGAAACTCGATCAGGTTTCCGCTGCGGCTCTGCTGCCGCGCGGCATTCCAACTCTTTCGCGAGGCTCACACCATGCGGTTGTCCGCGGCTATCAAGCGGCTTGGATTCTGGCTGGCCATGGTTGTGGCGGCCGCTGCTGTACCGGGAGAGGCTGGAGCACAGACCGGCAAGTGGGTGGCAACCATCACGCAGCTCTCCAATGGTGGCGGCGCAGCCGACATCACGGTCGACCCGCGGAACGACAAGCAGTCGCGCGCCAAGATCACCTTCCGTAACACGAAGCGCGACATGCGGCTGGCGTGGGACATCGTCGTTGGCAGTTGCCGCGATGAGGGCGTTCCCATCGCACCGCAGGCGGCATTCACCCTCGTGCAGACGCAAATGGACGGCGGCGGCAGTGTCAGCGCCAATGTGCCAAAGCTCGAGAGCGGCAAGAAGTACTACGTTCGCGTGTTCGATCCACAGTCAGCAGCGACCGACGCCTCAGCCTACGGCTGCGGCAATCTGAGCGAGCAAAGCTGAAACGAAGCTGCGGGGTGGCACCGGATCCCGGCGCCACCCCGCAGCTATTCAGGTGAAGCGTCTGGTGATCAGGGCGCTCCGCCGGGCATCCCGACCCCGCCGAAAGTGTAGAATGGCAGGCCCTGCGTGATGAGCTCACGTCCTGAGACTGGCAGCTGGAACGGCGTTCCCTGCACGAGCTTTCCCCAGCCGCGGGCATCGAACCATGTGACCTCGGCCTGGTACGGGTAGAGTTCGATCCGCTTTTCGTATTGGATCGCATCGAAGAGATCGCCACAGGTACCGTTCACCTTCTTCGGTACGCAGTCGCGGCCAGCCGGAGGGCCGTTCGCGTCCACCGCCTTCAGGTTGGCCGCGAGGCGCGTGGGGTTGATCAGCGCTGCGGCCTCCGCGCTCCGCCCCAGCCGCCAGAGTGCTTCGGCGCGGATGAACTTCATCTCGTCGAGTGAGAGCTCGAGCACGAACGCCCGGCTTCCGGAGTCGGCCGCCGTATTGAGGTAGCGAATGCTGCGGTATGACGATGTGAGATAGGGGCCATTCGTGGCGCTCCCCATCGTGGTCGTGAGGCGGATGAAGCGGGTGCCGGTCACGGCGTTGGTCGCCCCATGGATGCGACGGTCCGGCGTGGTGATGGTGAACGCTGTGCGGTTGGAAAGCGGCTGTGAATGCCAGAGCTGATACTGTCCGGACGTATCGGCCGGCCCGAGTAGCCGGTTGCTGATGCGCACGGTACTCTGCGCGAACGAGTTGTTGATGTACGTCGAGGAGGTTCCCGCGATCGTCGGGTCGGCCTGATGCCCGAAGTCGCGGGTGATGCCGGAATCCAAGCGCGCCAACACCGCCGCCCAATTCACCGTCGCCCGCTCAGCTGGATTCCGCGGCGCATACACGTCGGCCTTCACGAGGTAGGAGTACGCGATACGGATCAGTTCGTCCCGCGTGATCGCGCGACCGTTGATGAATGTGGCGGGCCAGGTGAACGCGGTGGTCGCCCGCGCGTCGGCGATGATATTGCGCAACTCCGCTCGCGCTGTTGCCAGTACCACTGCCGAGGGACTGAAGGTGATGCCGCGGTCGCCCGGCGCCATCGCGGTATCGGCAATGAACGCCTGATCGAAATAGAGCCCGTGCTTAAGCGTATTGATCGCAATGATGAACTTGGCGAAGATCAGCCGCGACGGCGTGTCGGCGCCGTCGGGAGTCGCGGCGGTGATCGCGCCGAACTTCAGGTTGTTGGCGCGAATACCCTGAAACGACTCGCGCGCGCCGGCGGACGATTCGAACGGAGACCAGTACCCGTAGCGCGTGGTGCAGTTCAGGTTGTCCCTGTTGTTGATCGGGATGCGCGGTTCCATCGAGTAGTCGATGTACGACACGCTGGTCGTGGTGATCTCGTCGCCCCACACGGCGAACGGAAGTGTCGGGCAGGAACCGCGGGTGACGTCGGTGTAGGCTTTCCACGAACCGATCAGCGCCGCCTCGGTGTTGGCGGCGTTCGTGAACACCGTGGTAATGCCGAGCCCGTTGGGGTCGGTCACGTTCAAGTCGAGACAGCCGGCGACCCCGCCCAGAAGGGCGGCGGAAAGCACCGCTCGGCGGATCGTGCGCGTGCGTCGTGCCGCGGACAGTGGGTTGGACGTACGTGTGATGGATGTCATGTCGGGATCTCTCAGAACGTGAGCGTAATCACGCTCGTAAAGGTCCGTGTCAGTGGATACGTGGCATCGTCGAAGCGGACGGTTGGCGAGCCGGCCATCACGTTCAACCCGCTGTACCTGGTGAAGGTGGCCAGGTTGCGACCCATGAGGTCGACCTGCATGCGGCCCACGCCAATCTTCGTCAGGAACGGATACTGTTTCGCCTCGAAGGTGTAGCCCAAGAGGAGCTCGGAGATGGCGACGTGCGCTCCGCTCTCGACAAAGTTTGCTAGGTACAGGTTGTTGTTATTGGACACCGCGTTGTAGTACCGCACTGACTTCTTGAGTTCGTCAGGCTTGCCGTACTGGTCGACGTTCGGATGGTCGCCGGAGGCGTAAAAGGTCTGGTTGCTGTTGGCGTACACGTTGCCGCCGAACTGGCCGGCCGCCTGCACATACAGACGGAAATTCCCGTATCGGAAGTTGTTGTTGAATCCGTACTTAAGGCTTGGATTGCTGTCGCCGATCTTTGCGTAGGTCAGTTGCCCGTTGGCATCGTATCGCGGAAGCGGCAACCCCCAGCCGTAGCTCACGCCGTCGACGATGACGGTGCTGCCCCACAGGCTCTTGCTGATCCCGTCCCGCCAGGTGTTGCCGATGCCTACCGGCACGACGAACCCTTCGTCGTTGACGTCGAACTGCGAGAGCGAGTTGATGTGGCGTGCCGGTAGATCCGCCTTGTCGCGCACAATCTGGTTGCCCCACATCTCAGTCAGTCGAATCCCGTCGCACTTGTGCTGGAGTCCGTCGGCGAAGCAGGTCCGGCCGAATTGGCCGGTGTTCAGATCGGAGTGGTCGGCGACGAGGAGCATGGTCCACTGCAATCCCCGCGGGTTGGTCAGAATGGCGCCCTGCACGGTGGCCTCGTACACCGTGCCGCCCAGGCGTGCCGGATTCGTGACCACGACCTGATACCCCGACACGGCGGGCGCCGGGATGTTCACGAACACGTCCTTGCTCGAATTCTTGACGTAGGTCAGCGACACCGAGAGGCGGGAGTTCCAGGAAAGGTCCAGCCCCAGTTCCGATTCTTGGGTAAAGGTCGGCGTAATGTTGACGTTGCCGAGGCTGCTGCGGCGGATAGCGCCGCTGCCGTCGGAGGTCATCGCCTCGTACTGGTTCGAGAAGTTTGGGCTCACGCCCGTCACGCCGAAACTGTACCGGAGCTTGAAGTTGTTGAATGAGGTGAACGGGAACCAGTTCTCCTCAGTAAGCAGCCATGCCACCGAGGCGCGGCCGAATGTGTTCCAGCGGTTCGCGCTCCCGAACAGCGAGTTGCCCTCGCGGCGCCAGAGGAAGTCTCCGATGTACTTGTCGGCGTAGCTCAGGCCGAGCGTCGTGATGATGCCCATGACGCGGTAATCGGTAATGCTCTGTGACGAATTCTTGGTTCGTGCCTGCGCCATCGCCTTGAGTCCCTCTGTGGCGAAATCGGTCCCCGTCGTATTGAGGCTGGGGTTGTATTCCCGTCGCGCTTCGGCGCGTTCGGAAAGGCGCGCGGTCAGGGCACCGAACTGCTTGGTGGCAGTGGCCGTCCCGGTCAGGATGTATCCGTCGGTGATGTTGTTCGCGATATACAGGCTGCCGGTGCTCGGGCTGAGTCCACCTGATGACGTCACCAGCGGCGTTCCGCGCGCCGTGTACGACACCTGGTTGAGATCGCCCCGGTCGTAGTTGCCGTCGGCCGCCACGGAAAGCCAGCTGAATGGGCGGTAGACGCCATTCACGTTGATCAGCGTGCGAGCCCGGCGAACCACGTTGTCCGCGATGAACTGTGTGTAAAGCGGGTTCGTATACAGCGTCACCGAATCGGGGACGATGACATACGGGAACCCAAACTGCGGGAAGGGCGCCTTGGCCCGCAGGTTCACGTCGGTGTCGATGCGATAGAAGTTGTTGAACGACGGTGCCGACACGTCCTGCACGCCGCGGGTGTGGTTGGCCGAAATGCCCACGCTCAACTTCTCACTGAGCCGCGAGTCGAGGTTCACGCGAATGGACTGCCGTTTGTATCCCTCATTGTTCTCGAGGACGCCGGGATTGATCGTCCGTGTGTACGCGACGTTGTAGTTGGTCGCGGCGCTGTTCCCCTGTACGGTGGCTGTCTGCGTGCTGTACGACCCTGGTTGGTAGAACAGAGCGGCCTGGTTGTACGTCGGCGAGGTATACGGTGCGTCCATGATGCCAAGCGGTTTGAGCGCGCGCTGCTCACGTGGCACGGTCTGTCCGGTGGCGTTGAGCCAGTTCCCCTGCGGATCCTGCATGAACTGGTGGTGCTGGTTCTTGTCGAGCGTCACTTGGTACTGGTCGATACCGGACTCGCCGCGCAGTTGGAACTGTGTCGAGCCAAGGGCCAGCCCCTTGCCCCGCTTGGTCGTGATCGCGATGACGCCTGCTGCCGCGCGCGAACCGTACAGCGACGCCGCCGCCGCGCCCTTGATGACCTCAATGCTCTCGATGTCGAGGGATTCGATGTCCTGCGTGGTGACGGACTGTCCCTGATTGAGAAAGATTCCGTCCACCACGAAGAGCGGTGACGGAACCGCGCCGCCTTCGGTGATGCCGGAAATCGGCGTGCGCATCACGATATTCACGCCGGAACCCGGTGCGCCACTCGGCCGCGTGATCGCGAGCCCGGCGACCTTGCCGGCGAGCATGCTCGCCGCCGAAGCGGTGGGCGGCACCGGAAGGTCTTCCAAGGTCAGTTTTTCTACCGTAATCGTCGCCTTGGCCACCGACGTCTCATCAATCGTCCCGGATACAGTCACCTGGTCCAAGCGCGTTGCACTGATGTTCATGGCAAAGCTGAGTGTCATCACGCTGTCGGCGACTAAACGCACGTTCTCCACCCGCTGGGGAGCGAACCCCACGCGCTTCGCCTCGATGGTGAAAATCCCCGGCGGTGCGCTGACGATCACGAAGCGGCCATCGGCCCCGGTCGTGCCCGTTAGCGGTGTGCCGAGTATGGTGACGTTGGCCCCGAAGATCGGCGCCTTGCTCGCCAGGTCCGTCACGACGCCGGTGATTCGGGCGCGGCGGGCCGTCGTGGGGGGCGGCGCGGTTGCTACCTGCGCTTGCAGCGTGGTCGCCGAAGCAGCGGCGACAACGACCAGCGCGGTGACGACCGCTCGGACCTGGGGAAGGACGAGGGAGCGAAGCATAACAGTCGGGGTTGCGGGGATGCTTCGGTACGGCGGGGATTTTCGGTTCGAGATAGCATGCATGCACAAGGTCCCGGCCGCCAGAGGGGGCCACCTCTGCCAGCCCGTTGTCAGTTGGTCCGGCATGAGGCCAGATTATTCGTTATGCGCGATCTTCTTCCTTCACGCGGTCGCCGGCTGGCGGCGCTGTTGGCTGCATCTGCCATCCTCGGTACCTCGGCGCGTGCACAAGTCGCGGCACGCCCGGGTGCGGACAGCACGAAGCGCGCCACGACCCTGCTCGTCGGTACGGTCGTCGATGTCGTCGGGCGCCCAATCGGTGCGGCCGAGGTCTATATTGCCGGGACGGGCCGCACGGCTCGAACGGATGCGCGCGGCGTCTGGAGGATTCCCGACCCGCCTCCTGGCCCGCGCGTCGTGGTCGCGCGGCTCGTCGGCTTCATCCCGTATGTGCGTGAGGTGCTCGTCGGCGGCGCCACCAACGATACGGTGTCGCTCCTGCTCCGCCGCCTTCCGACCACACTGACGCCCGTCCAGATCACCGCGCGTGTGGCGATGGTCACGAGTTCGGCAGACATCATCGCCGATCGGCTCATGCAGATGCGGGTCGGAACCGGTCGCCTCTTCACGCGTGAGCAAATCCTCGTGCAGCGGCCGTATTCGGTCGCCGAACTCGTGTTCGGCGTGCCGGGGGTGGCCATACGTCGCGGACAGGGGGAGATCGTCGCCACCACCACGCGGGCCGGCGTGGGCGTCATGAACGTCGAGGGACAGCTGTGTCAGCTGCAGTTCTTCCTCGATAATACCGCGATAGACAACGAAAGCGTCGCGGCGCTCGATCCACTGACCTTTCGCAGCGTCGAGGTCTATCCACAGGTGGTGCAGCTCACGGGGCTGGCCATGCGACCGGATCGCTGCGGCGCCATCGTTATCAATTCGATTCGGCGGTAGCCGCGCCCTCGGTGAGTAGGGCGACGCGTCAGATTACGAAATTGTGACGTGTTCAGCGAGCCGGTTTGGGCACGTCCATACATTTGAATGATGATTCCGGACGCTCTCCGTGCGCTCATCAAATCCGTCGCGACCATGGTCGCGGTGGTCGCCGCATGCGCGTCGGTTGCGCAAGCGCAATTCCCGCTTCGCGTGCGGGTCGTGGACGCGGAGACCCAGCGGCCATTGGGCGGAGCGCTCGTCTCCGTCGCTACCGGCCCGGCCCTGACCACCGCGGCGCCGGCCGTGCTCGCGTCTGGAGACGGCACCGCGCTCCTTCGGGTGCCGGCCATCGGCGCGTATCGCATCCTCGTTCGCCGCATCGGCTACGCACCCTTCACCTCCGACATGGTGCGTGTGACCGGCACGATGAGTGTCGCGATCACGATTGCCGTGCCGGCGACCCGCATTGCCCTCGCGACGGTGCGCGTGACTGCCAAGCGCGAGTGCGATGCCGACGGCCTGAGCACCTCGTCCGAGGCCGCGCCCGTTTGGGAAGAAGTGCGCAAGGCGCTCGAAACGAGCATCCTGTCGCGCGGCACCTCGTTCATCGTGACGTCGGGCGTGAGCACGCGGCGCACACTTGGCGAGGACGGCAGGTTCATCGGTGAGGACACGACCGCCAAGGGCACGGCCGGTGCGCGCCCGTTTCAGGCTGTCGATCCCCTCGTGCTCGAACAGGGTGGCTACGTGCAGGGCGGGTACCGCACATCAATGACCCTGTATGCCCCCGATGAGCAGGTGTTGCTCTCGGAGGGATTCCGCCGGCTGCACTGCCTGTCGATGGCGGGGGCGATGCGCCGGAGCGGCGATACGACCCTGATCGGGCTGGTCTTCGAGCCGCGCACGAACAATCAGCTCTCGGATATTCAGGGCACCATCTGGGTGGACAGTGCGACGAGCGAACTGCGCAGGCTCGAATACGGCTACATCCGCGCGCCGCTTCCGTTCCCGGTGCCATCGCTCGGCGGGTACGTGGACTTTCGCCGGCACCGGACCGGCGCTTGGTACGTCTCGACCTGGCAGATTCGCATGCCGCGCTGGCGGACGACCAATATGAACCCGAGTGGCGTGGCCCTCGCGGGCTTCGTCGAAGTCGGGGGCGCGGTGAGCGTGCTGCACGAACGCACGGCGCTGTCCACCAACCTCGTGCGTACCGTGACGGGGAGTCTGTTCGATTCGCTCAGCGGGCGCGACATGCCGGGCGCCGTCGTGCGCATTCCCGAGCTTGGGCGCGAGACGACGACCGATTTTCTCGGGCGGTTCCGGTTCGACAGCGTGACCGTTGGCGTTTGGGACGTTGTGGCCGACTATGCGCCGTTGGCAGCGCATGACATCGTGCGTGTACAAGGCGTGGCAGATATCGTCGAGGCGCAACGGGTGGAGATCGCGCTCGCCGTCCCGTCGCTCCGCACTCTGTGGACGAACGCATGCCAGGGACGGCCCGTTCCCGAGGGGAGCGGCGGGTTTGTCGCCGGTGTGGTGCGCGATGCGAGCGGCTCCCCGATGTCAGGCGCGGCGGTTGAATTCACCTGGAAGCTGCCGCCGCGTGATTCGACGATTCAGTGGCGGCTCAGCGCGGATTCGGCGGGTCGATACCTCGCGTGCGTTGGCGCTGGTGCCGGCGTGACGGTCCGCGCGATGCGTGACTCGCTGTCGTCGGTGCCCGTGACCTTCTCGTTCGTGCCGGCGCGCGTGGCGGCACGCGACGTCGTGCTGGCGACCGACGAGGAAGCCGAGGCCATCCGGGTGGATTCGACGCGCATGGTCGACGCAGGTGGACGCGGCGCTGGCGCGACGGTGGATGGTACCGTGCGCGATCCGGGCGGCCGAGGAATTGCGACCGCCCGCGTGCGAGTACTCGACGTTCTCGGTGAGGCACGTGTCGGTGGAAATGGAGGCTTCGCATTCCACGGCGTGCCCCCCGGACAGCATGTCGTGTCGATCGAGGCCATCGGGTATGAACGCGCCCGCCGCGTCGTACGCGTGGGCGCGGGAGACTCCGCGCACATCGACGTTCGGCTGGGGCGCCTCGCGACGCTGAGGACCGTGACCGTCGCCGAGCGTGAACGCGTGCACGCGTTGCGCCAGGAAATCGACTCGCGCGTCTTGGCGGGACATGGTTATGTCAGCGACTCTACGAAGCTCATGAAATATTCCGCGATTTGGGGTGCGTTCAACGTGCCTAATGCGCGGGTCCGCAATGTCGGCTCGTCGTTCACCGTCGAAGTGTCGCGCGTGTCGATGGGCCGCGGATTCCAGGGCATCCGCTGGTGCACGCCGCAGGTGTACCTCGACGACGCCCGTGCAGACTTCGACAAGCTGTCGAGCTATCCGCGCGAGGAGATCGCGCTCCTCGAGTTCTACTCACGGATCGCGAACGCGCCGCTTCGCTACACGGGCTCTGGTACAGGCATCTCGTCAGGCGTGAGCGATGGTACCTGTGGCGCCGTGTTGGTGTGGACGAAGAACTTCATGCGTGCGGCCGACATGATGGGCAAGGCGCTGCCCAGAAAGCCGTGAGCCGGATCCTGCGCGAAGGCCTTTTGCGAGGGTGTCCCGCCAGACACAATTAGCAGATGGCAGACAACCCCGTCGACCGACGCCGCTTCTTCGAGCAAGGGTTCAAGCGCGTCTTCGGCAAGGCCGTTGAGGTGATTGAGCACAAGGTGGCGCCGGGCCGATACGTTCGGCCGCCTGGAGCGCTGCCCGAAGCGGCCTTTCTTGGGGCGTGCACCCGTTGTGGTGAATGCATGACCGCTTGCCCGGTGCACGCGCTGCTGCCGCTGGGTTCAGAGACCGGGTTCGCCTCCGGTACGCCGGTGCTGAGGCCTGACGTGAACGCCTGCGTGATGTGCCTCGACATGCCCTGCGCGTCGCACTGCCCGACCGACGCCCTCGCCGTCCCAGATGACAATTGGCGTCGCGTCAAGCTGGCGCGTATCACGATCGATACGGGGAGCTGCCTTCCGTACCACGACACCGAGTGCGGGGTCTGCGCGCAGGTCTGCCCGGTGGGGTACGATGCGCTGCACCTGGACGAGATGGGCCGCCCCGTGCTGGGCGACGCCTGCACCGGTTGCGGGATCTGTATCATTGCATGTGTGACGGCACCGAAGAGTCTTTCGGCATCTCCAGTGGGGAGTTATTCGTGAGCGGACGCGTCGACGTGAAGATCGTACCGAAGCCCTGGGGCCACGAAGTGATCTGGGCGAGCAATGCCCTGTATGTGGGCAAGGTGCTCCATATCACCGCGGGTCATTCGCTGTCGGTGCAATACCACCACATGAAGGATGAAACCATCCACCTGCTCTCTGGGCAGATGATCTATCGCGTGCAAGGTGAAGGCGACGCGCTCGTAGACATGAAACTCAGGGCGGGCGAAAGCTTCCGGAACGAGCCGGGCACCATCCATCAGATGGAAGCGATCACGGACTGCCAGGTACTCGAAGCGAGCACCCCCCACCTCGACGACGTGGTACGCCTCAACGACCGCTACGGCCGCGAGGGCACGAGCGCCCCATGATTGGCCATGCGCGCAGAGGGTCCGCTCGATGAAGGTGATCATCCCGCTGGCCGGCAAGGGCACGCGCCTCCGCCCGCACACGCACACCGTGCCCAAGCCGATGCTCAAGGTGGCTGGCAAGCCGGTGATGGACTACGTGCTCGACGACGTTCGTAAACTCGGCGGTGTGGACCAGATCATCTACATCACCGGCCACCTCAAGGCGGCCGTCGAGCGGCACGTGCGCGAGCAGTTCGCCGACATGCCGGCGACCTTTATCGAGCAGGTCGTCCAGGACGGCACCGCGGGTGCGGTGGCGCTCGCCAAATCGCAGGTGGACCAGCCGGTGCTGATCATCTTCGTGGACACGATCTTCGACACCGATCTCTCGGTGATCAAGACGTCCACGGACGACGGAATCATCTGGACCAAGGAAGTCGAAGACTACCAACGGTTCGGCGTGGTGGTGACCGACGCCAACGGCCACATGACGAAGATCATCGAGAAGCCCAGTACGCCCATCTCGAAACGTGCGAATATCGGGCTCTATTACATCAGGAACTGGAAGCTGCTGTTTGCGGGCATCGACCACGTGCTCACGCAGCCGAAAAACAAAGGCGAGTACTATCTCACCGACGCGTTCCAGTACATGATCGACCATGGGGCCAAGCTCAAGGTGATCGACGTGGACGGATGGTTCGACGCGGGCAAGCTCGACACGTTGCTCGAGACCAACCACGAAATGCTGCGGCGGCGTGAACCGCAGGCCACGCCGGTCGCGCTGGCCGACAGCGGAAATACGATCATCCAGCCGGTGTACATCGAGGACGGCGCGCTGATCGAGCGGTCAACGATCGGGCCAAACGTGACGATCGGGCCGGGCGCGGTGATTCACGACTCGACGGTGAGCCATGCCGTCATCGGCACGGCGACGACGATTACGAAGAGCCGGCTCATGATGTCGCTGATTGGCGACCATGCCGTGATCGAAGGGGTGGATGGGAGCGTGTCAGTTGGCGATCACGGCGAAGTGCACGGCACGTTGTAGGGACGCGCGGAGTACAAGACTCAACGGAGATCACACGATGACGAATACGATGAGAATATTGTCCAGTGCGTTCGCCGAGCCCTGTCTGAAGGCCGGAATGAAGGGAATGCAGATGGACAGGCCCAAGAAGCCCTAATCGCGAACCCCACCTGCCGAACGACTGGAGTCACGATGTCAGACCACGAACGCTCTGCAGGTCTCAGTCGCCGCGACCTCCTCAAGGGCGCGGCCCTCGCCAGTGCCGGCCTCGCGGCGAGCGGCGCCTTCACACCGGCGATCGCTGAACACATTACGGCAGCCACGCATCCGGACCTCGCGCCGCCGGCACCGGCGGCGCGCGCCACGATGAAAGGTGTGCGGTTCGAGCGCCGCGACGCGGTCCGCTTCGGCATCGTCGGCACCGGACTGCGTGGTCGGTCGGTGCTCTCGGAGCTGCTCGCGATCGAAGGCGTGCAGATCGTTGCTGTCTGTGACACGGTGGCCGAGAAGACGGCTCGAGCCGTGAAGATGTGCACCGATCGCGGCCAGCCTGCGCCGGCCGTCTACACGGACGGCGATCACGGCTTCGAAGCACTCGTCGCGCGTGACGACATCGACTTCGTATACACCGCCACGCCTTGGGAATGGCACGTGCCCGTGCTGCTCGCAGCCCTCAAAAGCGGCAAACACTGTGGCAGCGAATGCCCCATCGGCACGACCCTCAAGGACCTCTGGGCCTTGGTGGACGCAAGTGAAAAGGCGCGTCGCCACTGCCTCCATCTCGAGAACTGCAACTACGGTGAGACGGAGATGTTGGTGAACCGTCTCGTCCACGAGGGCGTGTTTGGTGAAATCCTGCACGCCGAAGCGGCGTACCTGCACGACCTGCGGAAGATCCTGTTCGAGGACCGCGACGAAGGGCTGTGGCGGCGCGCCTGGCACACACGATCAAACTCGAATCTCTATCCGACGCACGGACTGGGCCCAGTGTCGGGGTATCTCGACATCAACGCCGGCGACCGGTACGACTACCTCGTGTCCGTGGGCGGGCCGCACCGCGGTCTCGAACTGCACCGCGAGGCGACGGTGGCGGACCGAGCAAACCCGAAGTGGCAGGAGCAGTACGTCACCGGCGACCACAACACGTCGATCCTACGCACCGTCAAGGGTAGGACGGTGATGCTGCAGCATGACGTCTCGAATCCTCGTCCCTACACACGCCACAATCGCGTGCAGGGCACGAAGGGCGCCTTCGAGGACTATCCGCCGCGCATCTATGTCGAAGGGCAGGCGGGCGGCGAGCGGTGGGGCGCCATCGACGAATGGAAGGCGAAGTTCACGCATCCGCTCTGGGCCGAGAATGGTGAGCGTGCCCGCAAGAACGGTGGCCACGGCGGCATGGATTTCATCATGGCCTACCGGCTCGTGCAAACGCTTCGCGAGGGGTTGGTGCCGGACTCCGACGTGTACGACGCGGCCACCTGGAGTGCACCGCTGCCCTTGTCGGAAATGTCTGTGGCGAAGGGTTCGGCGCCGATGAAGTTTCCGGACTTCACGCGCGGGGCCTTTGCTGCGGTGCCCGCGACAGGCTAGTGCCGTGGAACCGCGGAGATTCGCGAAGAACGGGGCGGAGAATCGCGAAGACTACAACGGCGTTTCTTTGGAACTGCGGATCAGGCGGCGGAAGGTGGCGCGAGGGCCGAAGTTGATCAGCAGGCCGAGCTCGAGCCGGGACGCCTTGAGATAGTTGAGTAGCTGCGCTTCGTGCACCGCCGTCAAGAACTCGGCGACTTTGCACTCGACGATGACGGTTCGTGCCACCACGAGATCTGCCCGGTATTCACCTACGATCCCGCCCTTGTCTCTGATTTGAAATGGCACGCTGGTGGCGACGGCGAGGCGCCGAGTCCGAAGTTCTGCGACCAAGGCATGCTGATACGCGGCCTCCAGAAAACCGTGCCCCAGCGTCGTGTGCACGCTGAAGAACGCCCCAAGTATTTCGTGACTCAGTTCGCCATGCAAGAGCCTGACGTGGTGCGCTGTTGTTCCCATGGAGTTGCAGTTCTCCGCGACGCTCGCGTTGGTCTCAGTGAATCTCCGCGGTTCCCCACACCCCACCGTCACCGTTTCGACGCCGGCCCAAGCATTCCGACGCTAAGTTTCACGCGACTCCAACCAGGCCCCCATGCAATTCACGACGCTGGACTGGGTGATCATCAGTACGAGCATTGTCATCTCGTTCCTCCCGGCACTCTTCTTCTGGAAACGGGCCGGGTCGAGCACGACCGAGTTTTTCACGAGCGGCCGAGCGGCCCCCTGGTGGCTCGTCGGCGTGTCGATGGTCGCGACGACTTTCAGTACCGACACGCCGAACCTCGTGACCAACCTCGTGCGCGAGCGTGGCGTCTCGTCCAACTGGGTCTGGTGGAGCTTTCTGCTGACCGGGATGATGACGGTGTTCTTCTACGCCAGGCTCTGGCGCCGGTCGGGAGTGCTCACCGATCTCGAGTTCTACGAAATCCGGTATTCCGGCAAGGCCGCGCGCGCGCTCCGCGGATTCCGTGCCGTCTACCTTGGCCTCTTTTTCAACTGCGTCATCATGGCCACGGTGAACCTCGCCGCCGCCAAGATCGCCAACATCGTCCTCGGCTGGCCGATGGAGCGCACGCTGTTGGTCTGTGGTGTGATGACGATTGTCTTCGCCTCCGTCTCGGGACTCTGGGGCGTGCTCGTCACCGACTCGCTCCAGTTCCTCATCACGATGTCGGGCACCTTCTTCGTCGCGTTCTACGCGCTACAGCAGCCCGAAGTGGGCGGACTCGCGGGGTTGTTCGCCAAGGTGCCGCCGTCGTCGCTGAACCTGCTCCCCGACTTCGGCGATTGGTCGGTGGCGCTCGCCGCGTTCATCATCCCCATCACGGTGCAATGGTGGAGTGTCTGGTACCCTGGGGCAGAGCCCGGTGGCGGGAGCTATATCGCCCAGCGGATGCTCGCCTCACGATCCGAGCGCGATGCGGTCACAGGCACGCTGCTGTTCAACATCATGCACTATGCGCTGCGGCCCTGGCCCTGGATCATCGTCGCGCTCGCCAGCATGCTGATCTACCCCAATCTTTCCGATATCGGCGCGGCGTTCCCCTATGTGGACCCGTCGCTCATTGGCCACGACATGGCGTATCCGGCAATGATGAAGTTCTTGCCGGCCGGTGCACTCGGATTCGTCGTCGCCGGAGTGCTCGCCGCGTATCGCTCGACAATCGAGACGCACCTCAATTGGGGCACGTCGTACCTCGTGCACGATCTCTATCGGCAGTTCCTCAAGCCGGGGAAGACGGAAAAGCACTATGTACTCGTCGGGCGCCTCACGACGGCCGGCTTGATGATCATTGCGGCGCTGATGACCTACGCCCTTGGCACGGCGAAAGAAGCATTTGACCTCATTCTCTCGATCGGCGCGGGTACCGGCCTCATCTACCTGCTGCGTTGGTTCTGGTGGCGCGTCAGTGCGTGGAGTGAGATCTCGGCGATGATCGGCTCGTTCGTCGTGGCCATCGGGTTCTTCATCGCGAAGAAGAACGGCGTGCAGGTGGCGGACCACGTCTCGCTCATCGCCACCGTGGCCGCAACCACCGCGATCTGGGTGACGGTCACCTTCCTCGGCCCGCAGACCGATCGCGCGACGCTGGTGAGTTTCTTCAAGCTTGTGAAGCCAGCCGGTCCGGGGTGGAAGAGTGTGCAGGCCGAGGCCGGTGTCGGCGCGAGTGCCGAATCTCCGGCGCAGGCGCTGATGGGATGGATGCTCGGTTGTGCCTTCGTCTACGCGGCGCTCTTCGGGACCGGGAGCCTGCTCTATGGGAAGATGCCGCAGTTCTATGCCTGGCTTGTCGTGTTCGTGCTGAGCGGTCTTGGTATGTGGAAGGTGTTGCGCGGATTCTGGCGCGGGACGGAGCCCGGGTCGGGATGAGCACGGGCGCGTCGTCGTGAGGGGAGGTGGGCCTCGGTTGCCCACGACACAGGCCGTCATCCTGGCGCGTGGCCTCGGTACGCGAATGCGCCGGAGCGACGGCACCACCCTCGACGATCTTCAGCGCGCCGCCGCCGATGTCGGTGCGAAGGGGATGATGCCCGTCGGGCGACCCTTTCTCGAGTACGTCGTGTCTGCGCTGGCCGATGCCGGGATCACAGAGGTGGTGATCGTCGTCGGGCCTGAGCCGGGCGCGGCCCGCGAACATTTCGGTCGTGCCGCACCGCCGGTGCGAACGACGGTGCGGTTCGCCGTTCAGGAGTTGCCGCGCGGAACGGCGGATGCCGTGCATGCGGCGCGTGACGCGGTGCGCGACGCGCCCTTTCTCGTGTTGAATGCGGACAACTACTATCAGCCGTCGTCACTGCGTGCGGCCGCTGGCATTGGCGGTGACGGGCTCGTGGCGTTCGAGGCGAACGCGCTGGTCAGCGAGTCGGGGATCGAACCGGAACGCGTCATGCGGTACGCCTTGCTCGACATCGCCGATGACGACACGCTGCTCGCCATTCGAGAGAAACCGGCGGCCGATGACCCGCTCGCGCAACGGTCCGAACGCTGGGTGTCGATGAACCTCTGGTCATTCACCCCGTCGATCTTCGATGCGTGCGAGCGCGTGTGGCCCTCGTCTCGCGGAGAACTCGAGCTCCACGATGCGGTCTCGATCGGCATGCGCGTGCTCGGCACGACCTTTCGCGTGCTGCGTGAACGCGCCGGCGTGCTCGATCTGTCGCACCGCGCAGATATTGGGATCGTGACGCAGCGGCTCGCGGGCGTGGTGCCACGCACGTGACACGGCGCTATGTGGTGCCCGGTCGCGTCGAACTGGTCGGTAAGCACGTGGACTACGGCGGTGGCCGGTCGCTGACCTGCGCGGTCGAGTTCGCGATGCGCGCCACGGCCAACCCGCTCAACGAACGCGTGCTGCGCGTGCGGCAGCGCGGTTCGCGCGACGTGGTGGAAGTACCGCTCTCGTCGGCTGCAGCGCCCACC
>Ga0049085_10000007_pt1 | contig 91257 bp, 72 predicted proteins | sample GreLakmeSU08MSRF_FD_66721 | JGI IMG/M metagenome (GOLD analysis project Ga0049085, IMG submission 66721) | Freshwater lentic microbial communities from great Laurentian Lakes, MI, USA - Great Lakes metaG SU08MSRF | ecosystem: Environmental > Aquatic > Freshwater > Lake | place: Great Lakes... | reverse complement strand
GACCGTGGCGTGGGGTGGGCTCGTGTTCGGCGTGATGCCAGGCCAGCCGGGGATCAGCTGGCAGGCCCACCTTGGTGGATTCCTCGGCGGCGTGCTCGCCGCGCGGTGGCTCGGAAGAAGGCGCTGATGGCACACGAGGCCGGAGTGCGTATGCCGTCGAGTTCACTGTAGGTTCAGGCAACCCACCACCCGCCGAGTGCCCATGAGAACAGCGCCCCGTTGGTTTGCGATTGCATCGCTCATGCTCGCCTGCGCGACACCGACGGCCGCGCAGGTGCCAACGCAACTGCCGGCGCGGGTAGCGGTCGGCGGCGGACTGCAGCGCCTCCTCGACGCCGAACTGGTCCGCTTCCCCGGGAAGGCCGGCGTCTGGGTCAAGCACCTCACCACCGGCGAAGAGGCCGGCGTGCACGCGCACGACACCTTCAACACCGCGAGCGTCATCAAGATTCCGGTGCTCGTCCTCGCGATGCAACTCGCCGACCAGGGGTCGCTCTCGCTCTCAGAACGCATCACCATTGGCGCATCGGAGATGCGCGGCGGCTCCGGGATATTCCGGTATCAGGATCCCGGCCTGCAACCGACGTTTCGCGATGTGCTGACCCAGATGATCATCACCAGTGACAACACGGCCACCGATATCGCGATCGGCAAGACCGGCGGCGTCGACGCGGTCAACCGGTGGCTCGTCGCGTCGGGCTACGGCGGCACGGTGAAGCTGAGCATGACGACCGCCGACCTATTCGCGAAGTATGCCGCACTGCCGCAGGGCGCGGACCGCAACGACAAGACGAGTACCGATCGCAGCTACTGGCTCGGCGAAATGACGCCGCACGCAACTGGGCGGATGCTCGAGGCGATTCAGCGATGCCACGATGGCACGGCGCCCGCGCCGGCGGTGGCAAGCAAAGCGGCCTGTGCGGATATGATGCGGATGATGCGCGGTCAGCAGTCGGGCGCGCGGCGGCTCCCGCATTTCCTGAATGTCCCGGTGGCCCACAAGACCGGTGACTTCCCTCCAGCGCTGGCCAACGATGTCGGCGTCATCTTCACGCGCTCGGGGCCGGTCGTTGTGGCCTTTTTTGCCAACGCAATCGAAGGACCGTACGCCGACGCCGAGGACCGGATCGGGCGGATCGCGCAGCGCATCGTCGACTATTTCGACGGGGCCCGCTAGGCCAACGAAAAGGGGCGCGGATCACTCCGCGCCCCTTCATGCGTTGCCGCTCCTGCCCTACTTCACGGTGACGGTAACGGGCTTCGAGACGAGGCCCGCGATCACCTTGTGCTCAAAATCGCCGAGCACGACCCGCAGCGTGTGCTTGCCCGGCGCCAGCGTGATCGCCGTCTCGATCAGCGCCTTGCCGAAGTGCAGGTTGAGCGCATCCTGCGGAATCACGGCACCGACCGGCGGCGCTTCGACGTCGATCAGAATGTGGAAGTGACCGGTACTCGCGATATTCGCGCCGGCTGGGGCAACGCCATAGTGACGAAGTCCGAACACGACGTCAAATGTCTTGCCCACCGTGGCGCCGGTGACCGGTGCACGAAGAAAGATCTCAGGCGCAGGCGCCGGAACGACGGGCGCGACCGCGGCGCCCTGAGCGCCGGCAAAGGCTGGCGCGAGCGCGACGAGCGCGCATGAAACAGACTGAATGAAGCGACGCATCATTTGATTGCTCCTAGAGCCGAGGCTTTGTGACACGCGGCGCCTTGCCGCAGTTCGCCGGCCAGTTCTCGGGCCACGTGCCCGGCGACTTCTCGCGCGAGATGAAATCCGGATCTTCCGACGCCGCATAGACCAGCGCGGCGGCCAGCGTCGCGTTGTGCTTGAGGTCATCCATCACGACTTTGTCGTAGGTGTCGCGATTGGTGTGCCAGGTGTAGGTGCTGTAGTTCCAGCCCACCGCACCCATGCCGATGGACGGCGTGCCGAAGCAGGCGAACACGGCGCCGTCGGTGCCACCCGGATTGCCCGTCGGCACGTCGTTGAAGCTCCACGACACGGCGTTGTTACTCATGCTGTCGGTGTAGAAACTGGGCAGCTGCTGCCACCACGACTTGAGGTGCGGGCCAATCGCCGTGAGCCCCGACGACGACAGAGACTGCACGCGGCCGGTGCCGTTGTCCTGATTGAACAGCGCCTGGAGTCCCTGCATCACTTCGGGACGGTCTTCGGTGAACGCTGTCGAGCCATTGAGCCCCTGCTCTTCGCTCGCCCAGTGCCCCACCATGATCGTCCGCTTCGGATTCGGATACGCCAGCTTGAGGATGCGCATCGCTTCCATCGCCATCATCGTGCCCGTGCCGTTGTCCGTGGCGCCCGAGCCGCCGTCCCACGAGTCAAAATGGGCGGAGAGCATCACGTACTCGTTCGGCTTTTCGGTTCCCTTGATCGTACCCAAGACGTTGAACGTCGGCTTCTCTCCCTGCAGCGTGGCGTCGAGGTCGAGCTTCACCTTGGGGTGCTGGTTGTTCTCGGCGAGGCGATAGACGAGGCCGTAGTCCTCGCAGGTCAGCGTGACCGCGGGCGCGACCTTGTTGTACGTCTCGAAGATCTCTACCACGCCCCAACCGCCAGATCCGCCCGGACCGCCGGCCGTGCGCGCCGTGTTCGCAGCCGTGACACTCGCGGCCGGACCGCCGCCACGCATACTGCCGCCAGCTACCGGTGCACCACCGCGACCACCGCGTCCGCCGCCACCCGCACCGCCACCCGCACCGCCGCGTCCACCGGCCGCGGCGAACGGATTCGAAAAACCGGAAAGCTTGAGGCGCGACGAGATCATACCGGCCACGCCAGCCTTCTCGAGGCGTGTGCCCAGTGTGCCCGTGCCGAGCGCGAGCGAGTAGCCCGTGCCGCGATAGAGCTTGGTGCTGTCGGGTCGCCCGTCGGGGCCCGTCATCACGGCCCATTCACGATTCATGAGCGCGATCGCGGTGTCCATACGCGCGATTGACGCTGGGGTACCAAAACGGAGCCAATCCTCCGACGGACGGCAGGTCGGATACGCGGGCGAGAGAAGGACAATCTTTCCCTTGGCCTGCGGCAACCATTTCACAAACTCGGTGCTGTCGCGGAACTTCGGGAGCACGATCGCCTCGGCCGTGACCGGGACTCCCTTGGTGCCTGGGCTCCAGGCGAGCATCGTGCCTTCGAGCGAGCGCGTGCGCGGCGCGACGAGGTCGATATGCGAGACGCCGCGGCGCCAACCGCGCCAGGTGCCGTACGGCGCCTTCTCCGCCTCGATGCCCCACTCCTTGTACATCTTCACGACCCAGTCGCCGGCGGCGTGATGGCCGGGGCTCGCCGTCAGACGCGGCCCGATGGAATCGAGCAGGGTCTGCGCGAGTCGCGGGGCCCACGAGCTGTCCATGCCGATGCGGAAGATCCGTTGCATGGTGGCGTCGGCCTGGGCGCGAGCGACGAGCGGGAAGGCGGCGGCGATGGCGACGGCCGCGATACGGACAGTTCGAGACAGGGTCATGGCTGGTGGTAGAATCGGTACGGGGGTCCGACTGGAAGCGCGCCGGGGTGTGGCGCGCTTCCCATGCAAGTTACGCGAGGCGCTCGGGCTCCATCGTCTTCTCTACGACCTGTCCGCCCACGACGCTGACGTAGTAGACCTTCGCGCCGTCGCGGGTGGCGACAACGCGCTTCACCTCGTTCTCCTCGAAGTAGATCCCCGCGTCGTTGTCGCAGGCGTAGCCAGGCTGCATCTCACCCGAACCGATCAGCTTGTGATAAAGCGGCCGCCGCCCAGCCTCGGCGTTGTAGTGCGGCGAATGGCTACCCTTGAGGAAGCCCAGGCACTTCACGATCGAGAGCGCTTTCGGGCGCGAGTCGGTGGTGCCCTCGTCAAACCAACAGAGCGAGCCAGCGCTCGCGCCGCCGAGCACGATGCCCTTGTCCCAGGCCGCCCGAAGCACGACGTCGATCCCCTGCGCCTTCCAGATGGCCTGCTGGTTGAGCGTGTTGCCGCCGGAGCAGACGATGGCGTCCATCGAAAGAAAGACCTCATCCCAACCCTGCTGCTGGGTGAGACTCTCGATGAACACGTTTTGCGCGTGCGGCTCCACATCGAGTGTCGCGCAATTCTTAAAGAACGAGAGCGTGCCCGTCGCGCTGTCGGCCGAGGCCGACGGGAGATAGCAGATGCGCGGCCGCTTCTTGCCGGTCAGCACGGCCATGTAGCGAATAAACGCGGTGTTGAAGCCACCGCCGGCGATGAGGATTTTGCGGGTGGCGCGCGCGCGACTGGTCGCGGGGGGCGCGTCGGGTGTGATCAGGGGATCGAATGGCAGCTGTGCCGCGCCGACGCCGACAGAGCCGAGCGTCGTGGTGACCAGAAAATCGCGTCGCTTCATCATATGGAAGGGCTCCGGGGCGGCGGCAGGGCGTGCGGGAGTGCTGAGAAGTTATAGTAGATTCTTGTCACCTCACAGGGGAACCACCGCCATGCATCAGGTCGCCCGTCTGTTCGCCGTCCCCGTCGCCCTTTTCGCACTCGCCTGCAGTGGCGATCTGTCGGGCGCCGGCCCCGCCGCGCCACCGGAATCGATCTCGGCGATCGACACCGCAACGATCAACGGCCACATCCGCGTGCTCGCCCACGATTCGCTCCTCGGTCGCGCACCGGGATCGCTTGGCGAGGACCGCACCGTTGCCTACCTCGAGTCGCAGTTCAAGGCGATCGGCCTCAAGCCCGGCAACACCGACGGCACCTACATCCAGAAGGTCCCGCTCGTCGGGATCACCGTGCAGGGCGCACCCACACTGACCTTTTCGAAGGGTGGCACGACGAAGTCGCTCAGATGGCGCGATGATTACGTCGCGTGGACCAAGCACGTCGCACCGTCCGTCTCTGTCGCCAAATCGGAGATGGTGTTCGTCGGCTACGGCACCGAGGCGCCGGAGTTCGGGTGGGACGACTTCAAGGGCATGGACGTCGCCGGCAAAACACTCGTGATGCTCGTGAACGATCCACCGCTCGCCGACAGCAGCAAGTTCGGCGGCAAGCGGATGACCTACTACGGTCGCTGGACCTACAAGTACGAACAGGGCATGAAGCACAAGGCGGCTGCGGTGCTGCTGGTCCACGAAACTGAGCCGGCGGGCTACCCGTTCGTCGTCGTCCAGGGTCGCGTGTCCGAACAGTTCGATCTCGTCACGCCCGACAAGAACCTGTCGCGCAGCACCGTCGAGGGCTGGATCACGCTCGACCAGGCCAAGGCGCTCTTCGAGATGGCCGGCCAACAGTTCGACTCACTCAAGGCGAGCGCGGCGACGGCGGCGTTCCAGCCGGTCCCGCTCGGCGTCACCGCGAGCGTGAAGCTCAACAACAGGCTGCGCACGGTGGATTCCCGCAACGTGGTCGCGAAGCTCGAGGGCAGCGACCCCGTGCTCAAAGACGAGTACATCGTCTACACTGCGCACTGGGATCACTTCGGTGTTGGCGCGACGGTGAGCGGCGATTCCATCTATAACGGTGCGCTCGACAACGCGACGGGCACGGCAGGCCTGCTCACGCTGGCCAAGGGATACGCCGCGATGAAGACGCCGCCCAAACGTTCGATCCTCTTTCTCTCGGTGACCGGCGAAGAGCAGGGGCTGCTTGGCTCGCAATATTACGCGGTGGCTCCCATCTATCCGCTCGCGAAGACGGCGGCGAACATCAACATGGACGGACTCAACACCTGGGGTCTCACCAGCGACCTCACGGTGATTGGACTCGGGGCGTCGGAGCTCGACGACTACGCGCGCGTCGCGGCCGCCGAACAGGCGCGCACGCTACGGCCCGACCCTGAGCCGGAAAAAGGGTACTACTACCGCTCCGACCACTTCAACTTCGCTAAGCAGGGTGTCCCGGCATTCTATCCCGGCCAGGGTGTCGAGTTCGTCGGCAAGCCGAAGGAATTCTCGAAAGAGAAGCGTGACGACTACACGGCGAACTTTTATCACAAGCCACAGGACGAAGTCCTGCCCGGCTGGGACCTGAGCGGCGCACAGCAGGATCTCCAACTCTTCCTGACGATCGGCTACCGCGTCGCCGAGGCGGCGCAGATGCCGCAGTGGCGCGTGGGCAACGAGTTCAAGGCGATTCGCGACACGTCGTTGCTGACCAAGGGTGCGGTCGAACCGCCGAAGTGACCCAGACAAGCACAGTGCGCGACGGCGACCACCGCGAAGTGGTCGGCGGCACTTGGTACTGGCCTTGGCGGCACGACGATCGCGGTGGCGCCGGTTGAGGTAGGACCCCGGCTTCCCTGCGTTCAGCCTCGTCATTCGCGAGAGGTCGAGGTATCCCAGTTCAAGCGACTGCGGCTAGTTTCAGATTGTCCGCGCCGCGACCCGCCGCGACCCGCACACAACCGCGACAACCGTGACTAAGCGTTTCCTCCTCCCGTTCCTGATCTCGCTCTGTGTTGTGTCGACCGCGATGGCGCAGGCCCCGGCCAGCGGAGTCACCCTGTTCGGCAAGGTTCGGGACGCGCAGTCAAAGACCCCACTTCCGTACCTCTCCCTCCAGCTTCTCACGGAGAAGGACAGCGCGTTCGTGGGCGGGCGGCTCACCGACGAGGCGGGTGCGTTCACGTTCTCAGGGCTGAAGCGGGGAGTCTACGTCCTGGTCGTTAGATCGATCGGCTATGAACCCGTCCGCCAGCGGGTGTTGATCGGCGAGCTGAGCGCGTTCCTCGACCTCGGTGCGCTGCCGATGACGAGGCAGGCGCAGACGCTCGACCAGGTCGCCATCACGGCCACCGAGGATGCCGTGTCCGCCGCAATGGACAGGAAGACCTTTGCCGTGTCCGACAACATCAGTCAGTCGGGTGGGTCGGTCCTGCAGGCCATGTCCACCATTCCGGGCGTGACGATCGGCCAGGGCGGCAAGGTGGAAGTGCGCGGAAGCGACAAGGTGGTGGTGCTGATTGACGGCAAGCAGACCGCGCTGACCGGCGTCGCATCGCAGAACGGACTGGACAACATTCCCGCGTCCGCGCTCGAGCGCATCGAGGTCATCAACAACCCTTCCGCGAAATTCGACGCGAACGCCAGCGCCGGCATCATCAACCTGATCATGAAGAAGGAAGAGCAGAAAGGGTTCAGCGGCAAGGCCGGCCTCATGGCCGGCGCGGGCGCGCTGTGGGTGAAAAAGGACAACCTTCCCACGATTCGCCCCCAGTACCAGCGGACCCCGAAGCTCAACCCGTCACTCTTCCTGAACTACCGGAAAGGGCCAACGAACACGTTCATACAGGCCGACTGGCTCCACTCGCCGACGCTGAACAAGAACGAGTTCTCCACCCGCACGTACGGCGACGGGACAGTGATCTTCCAGCAGATCAAGCGCAACCGGAACACCGATTACGCCACGCTGAATGCGGGCATCGATCATGCGTTCGACAGCCACAACACCCTGACCGTTTCCGGCCTTGGCAACCGGGAGAAGATCATCGACCGCGGTGACAACCCGTACTTCCAGGGCTCGCTCCAGAATCGCTACCGGCTCTGGCAGTTCCTGGAGGACGAGGTCAAGTACACCGCATTCGCCACCGCGGTCTTTACGCACAGATTCCCGGAACCCGGGCACACGCTCGCGTTCACGTCGAACTATTCGTTCCACCGCGAGGACGAGAAGTACTTCTTCACGAACACGCTGCCTTCGTCCAGCGGCACCGACGCGTTCAAGCTGCTGTCCGACGAACACGTCGTGGACCTCAACGCGGATTACGTCAGGCCGCTGCGGCAGGGGCGCATCGAGGCCGGCTTCAAGGGGCGGTATCGCGCGATTCCGGTCAACATGCAGTTCTCCCCGGGCCAGAACTCGCAGATCGACACCGGGGCCGGCGGCCGCGCGACGTATCGCGAAATGATTCCCGCGATCTACGGCAACTACGTGTTCGAGAGCGAACGCATCGAACTCGAGGGCGGCGTCCGGATCGAGAACGTGCACCTCGACTACGACGTCGAACCCGGGCACAACACGTACACGAGCGACGGGTACAGCTACTTCATGCCCTTCCCGAGCGTGCGGGCGGCCTGGAAGTTCGACGACTCCAACAAGCTGACCCTGTTCTTCAATCGGCGCGTGGACCGCCCGAACGAAGTCGACATCCGCATCTTCCCCAAGTACGACGAGCCGGAACTGATCAAGGTCGGCAACCCGGGCTTGCAGCCGCAGTACTCCACGTCAGCCGAGGCGGGGTACAAGACCAGCTGGTCGAACGGGAGCTTCTACGCGGCCGCGTATCACCGGCTCGTCGACGGAACCATCACACGCATCGCCACGCAGGCGCCCGGCAGCGTGCTCCTGTACAACGTCTTCCAGAATGCCGGGCGCAGCCGGAGCACCGGTTCGGAGTTCGTCTGGCAGCAGGCGCTCACACCGAATCTCTCGCTCACGGCCAATGCGAGCGCGTATCAAAAGACCATCGACGCGTTCACGGTCGTCAACAAGTATCCCGTGCCGGTCACCTATTCGGCCGAGCGTCAGCAGCTCACGTCGGGAAACGCCAAGCTCGACCTCGGTCTCAAGCTCGCGCGGGGTTGGCAGGCTCAGGTGTCGAACGTCTATCTGGCCCCTGACCTACTGCCGCAGGGTCGCATCGAGAGCCGCTTCTCGTTCGACATGGGGTTGAAGAAGAGCATCAGCCAGGGCAAGGGCGAGATCGTGGTGAACGCGACCGATCTGCTGAACACGATGCAGCTGCGGCGCACCACCCGTGGCACGGACTTCAGCTTCGTGAGCACGGACTACCTCGAAACGCAGCTCGTACGGGTCGGCTACAGTTGGAAGTTCTGACCGTCGCCGTGGGTCCGTCTTGAATACCCGTTCAGAGCTTTCTCCCGCGCAGTAGACGGGGACAGCGCGATAGACTAGCCACTCATGCGCAGATCACGAATCGCCGCGACAATGCTCGCGGCGCGTCTCATCCTCGTTTCACCCATCGCCGCCCAGCCGACCGACAGCGGCATCGCTGGGAGTAGGCTTGCGGCGTTGGCACCGCACCTCACCGCACCTCACCGCACCCGGTTCGACTTCTCCCGATCATCGGCCACGAACCGGTCGCGCGACGGCATCTTCACCGCCGGCAGCGACTTTGCGTCGATCACGAAATCGTCCGTGACGATTTCGTTCTTCGCGAGCAGGAAAGCGGTCACTGCGTAGATCTCGTCGGGCGTGAGCGTGCCCGACTTGTCGAACGGCATCGCGCGACGGATATAGTCGTAGAGCGTCGTGGCGTGCGGCCACCAACTCCCAACCGTTTTCCGGCGGTCGCCGCCCGTCGAGGTAGCGTAGTTGAAGGAATCGTTGGGAATGCGCCCAACGAGTGCGGCCGCGATCGGCGTACCCTCGCCCGCCGACCCATGACAGGTGGCGCATTTCGCTGCATAGACCGGCGCGCCTGATACAGCGGTCCCCTGACCAGCTGGCAGTCCTACGCCGTCCGGCCCCACGTCGATATCAAGCGTTTGGATCTCGGCGGGCGTGGCGGCGCGGCCAAAACCGAATCGCGAAGGCGGCGCGTCGGCGCGGTTGCACGCCGCGGCAGTGATCAACACGAACGAAAGGGCCAGTGCGCGCTTCATGCCCACTTCTCCGTGCGGAAGGTGACGCTGCCGTCGGGCCTGAATCGCCACCCGGTAATCGGATTGAGGTGATACGGACCTGAGCCTGGGCCGCGCGCATCGACCAACTCACGCACCGTGGGCTGGACGTACCCGGTCTCATCGACCGCTCGCGACATCACCGTCACCTCGGTGCCGTCCCATTCATATAGATGCCGGAAGCGGGTATGCGCCTTCGAGAGCACGGGCGCCTGAAGCGTCGCCGCAACCCAGCTCTTGCCCTCGTCAAACGACAACTCAGCCCTCCGGATTTTCCCGCGGCCACTCCAGGCGATGCCACGGATCTCGATCCATCCTTTCTCCACGCGGCCGGGATAGGTCGGCGACGTGATGATCGACCGCGCGTCGATGACAAAGCTGAACTGACGCGCCTTGTCGCCCTTGATCGCCTCGGTGTACTTACTCGTCTCCTCGCGCGTCATGAACGGGCGCGTCGAGAGCTCCAGCCGCCGCAACCATTTCACATTCGTGTTGCCCTCCCAACCCGGAAGCAGCAACCGCGCTGGATATCCCTGCTCCGGCCTGATCGCCTCACCATTCTGCGCGTAGACGATCATCGCGTCGTCGAATGCCTTCTCCAGCGGAATGCTGCGCGACATCACCGCCGCATCCTGCCCCTCGGCAAGAAACCAGGACGCGTCGGGCCGCACGCCCACTTCCTTAAAGAGCGTCGAGAGCATGACGCCGGTCCACTCGCTCTGGCTCGTGAGGCCGCACACCTGCTGCGCGCGCGTTTCTTCCTTCGCGCCCCGCGCCATGTTGCCTGCACATTCGAGGAAACAGATCCGCGACGCCGACGGGAATCGTTTGAGGTCGTCCAGAGTGAAGATCATCGGCCGCTCGACCATGCCGTGGATGAGCAGCGTGTAGGTCGCGGGGTCGACTACCGCGACGCCGCCGTGATGCCGTTCGAAATGCAGCTCAGACGGCGTGATCGCACCGTACAGGTCGTCGAGCGGCGCCTGCGACGAGGTGTTGCTCGGCCTGCGCTTGGCTTTCTCGAACTGCGATCGCACACCGAGTTCGTTTGGCAACCGCCCCAGCACCGTGGTCGGATCGGGGACCGGCCCATCTGGCACAATCGGCGGCGTCGGGCGCGCCTGGGGCACTGGCGCGGCCATGCCCTGCATCACCGATGCGCCGACCGCGAGCGCCGCACCCACGACGACCGACCGTCGGCTCAGCAGGGGTTCGAGCACTGCGGACGGATCGGTGACACCGGCAGGCGATGCCGGTCGTTTCTGTTCGTCGCGTCGGGCCATAGGAAGGGCTACCTCAGGCAGCGGCAATTGGTCGCACGAGCCGGAATAATATGCACCGTTCCGATCCGGAAGGAACGCGCGGCGTCGAGGTTACGCTGCGGCGCCCGGTTCGGCAATATCATCGGGTCGGCCTTCCCATCCCGAACGAGGACGTCTCATGCGCCATCTCATTCGCGCTGCCGCACTCACGCTCGCCGTCGCGACGATTGCCGTCGCGACGATTGCCTCCGCCCAGGGCCGTTGCATCCGCGCCTACGGCACACCCGCCTGCAACGCCGACGCCATCAAGCCGGTGTTCGAGAAGACCGGCTGGCGGACGACCTCGATCAACCAGATCACCTTCCGGGTCGCCGAGCCGGAGAAGGAAGCGGCGTTCTACGTCGCGCTCATGGGATGGAAGTTGCGCAGCGAAGATGCCAAGCGCGTCGTGATGGACGTCGGCGACTGGGGCACCGTGATCTTCCGGCGCGTGCCGGTGGACTCATTCCCTCCACCGGCTGCCGGTGGCCGTGGTGGTGGCGGCGGCGGTGGCGGTGGTGGTGGTGGTGGTGGTGCACCTCGCGCGCCTGTGACGGCCGTGGTCGAAGGCTTCGGCTTCGACATCGAGCCGTGGAATGCGCAGGCCGTGAAGGCCGCACTCGAACAGCGTGGGATGAAGCCCGTGGCCGACAACGACGGCAAGGGCTTCGAGAGCTTCCACGTGAAGGACCTCGACGGCTGGGACCTGCAGATCGGGAACGGCCAGGGCTGGGCCAAGGCGCGTCGCACGTCGCCCGCCAACGCGAAGGGCTCGGCGCCAGCGCCGTTCGAGTCCACCGGCTGGCAGACGGTCTGGCTCGATCACTTTTCCTATGGCGCCACGAACTACAAGGCCAGCGTCTCCTTCTATATGAACTTGCTTGGCTGGGGCTCGACCTACGATGAGGGAAGCCAGAACGAGCTGATGATGGCCGATGTCGGCAACATCATCATCCGCGGCGGCAATCCGCTCGACCCCGCGTTCGGCCAGGGCCGTGCCCGGGCGGCGGGGAGCGTCGACCACATCTCGTTCGGCATCTCACCCTGGGACACCGACGGTGTGGTGGCCGCACTCCAGAAGCGCGGCCTCGTCCACACGATCGACACGTCCGACGGGATGGAGATTCACGCCGCGCAGTTCAAGAGCTACCACACGCGAACGCCCAACGGCTACAACCTGCAGATCAGCTACAACACGCTCGACACGCGGCTCAACTTGGCGATCGCGGTGAATCCGCGAAGGCCGGGAAACAAGTAGGCGGAGGCTGAAACAACAGCGGCACGCTGATATCGCCGCGCCGTTCGCCGATCAGGGCACCACCGTCACCTTCTTCTTGTCGCTCGGCACATCGGGGTAGGTGTAGTCCGCGAGCCCGCGCACGTACTTCTGCATCCACTGGATCTCTTCGGTATCGCGCACGCGCTGGTGCTTCATCTTGCCGAAGCCGTGCGGCTCATTGGGGAACCGTACGTAGCGCGACGGCACGTTGAACTTCTGAAGCCCGGCGAAAAAGTTCATACTCTGCGCTGGCGTGTCGGTGATGTCGTTGTCGCCGTGGAGGAGCAGCGTCGGCGTCTTGACCTTGTTGACGTAGGTGAGCGCACTCTTCTCGCGAAACGCCTGCGCGTTGGTCCACGGGTCGCCGCCGATGTACCAGAGACTCACGTCGAAGTTGAATCCCGGGCCATACTCGCTGGTCCAGTCGCTCACCATCGCGCCGAGGCTCGCGGCCTTGAAGCGTGCCGTCTGCGTGATCGTCCAGCCGCCGAGTATGCCGCCGTACGACCAGCCGCGCAGGGAGATGCTGTCGGCCACGGTGAGTCCTCGCGCGATCATCGCGTCCACGCCCGTCATCACGTCCTGATAGTCACCGCCGCCGATGTCGGCCAGATTGCCGCGCATCAGCTTGTCGTCGTATCCCACGGAACCACGGACGTTCGGCGAGATGAGCGCGTAACCGAGTCCGTTGTAGACGTGGGCGATCGTGGAGAAGTTGTTCGTCCAGGCGCCCGCTGGGCCGCCGTGGATATTGAGAATGAGCGGGATCGGCTTCTTCGCCACCGGGTCGTACCCCGCAGGCGTGTGGACCAGACCTTCAATCGTGAAGTCCTTCACGCTCTTCCACTGTACCACCTCGACCTTGCCCATCGCGATCGAGTCGCGCACCCACGGGTTCGCGTCGGTGAGCCGCACCTGACGGTCCGTCGTCGTGCCGACAGTGCCGACGTAGAGATCGGCGGGCGTGTTGAAGTCCTGATAACTGTAGAGGTACTTGGTGCGGTCCTTCGACCAGGACGACACGCCAATCAGCCCCGCGGTGGCGGCGAGGTCATCCAGTTTGCCCGTGGTGACGTCGAGGCGGCGCGGCCAGCGCGCGGTGCCAAAGCCGCCGGCGAAGTAGAGGTACTTGCCGTCGGGCGTGAACACCGACGAGCCGATCTGCCCCGTATGGGGCTGTGTGATTTTTTTGATCGCCTTGGTATCGACGTCAATCGCCCAGAAGTCGCCGTTGCCAGAGTCCCACTTGTCGAGTGACACCGCCTCGAAGACGACCGTGCGATTGTCTGGCGCCCAGGTAGGGCCGCTCTCGGGGCCCTTGTTGTCGGTAAGCTGCGTGATCTGTTTCGACGCGATGTCGATGAGCGAGAGCTCCGACGCGCCGCCCGTGTTGCGCTTGTTGTCCGACCGGATGGTGACCACGATGCGCTTGCCGTCGGGCGAGACATCCATTGCGCCAATCGTCCAGTCGCGCGACGTGAGGCGCATGATCTGTTTCGACGTCAGATCGTAGATCCAGAGATTCGACCAACTCTCGGCGCTCTGTCCGTTGGAGCCTTCGTCGACGTAGACGTGGTCCCAGCCGTCTTTCTTCTTCTTTTCCAGAACCGAGTCCTTCTCGGCGCGGCGGATGACGAAGAACTTGCCTGTTGGGGCAAGTGTCCAGTTCCCTTCGTTCTCCTTGAACTCGGTGAGCGCGAGCGCTTCGCCGCCATCGAGCGACATCGAGTGCAGCTGCCGCACCTTATTGACGGCGCGCAAGAAGTAGAGCGTGCGCGAGTCCGGGGCCCACGTGATGTTGCTCGCGCCTGCCTCGCCGATAAACTGCCGCGACGGCGTCGACGCGTCGGTCGGCGCGAGCCACCAGGTGGTCTTGGACGAATCGCTCGCGAAGTCGCGTGCGGTGCGGCTGTAGAGCGCCCAGCGCCCGTCGGGGCTGATCTGCCCACCGCCCACGCTCACCACGCGGAAGCCGTCGTCGAGGGTCATCGCCCGTTTCTGCGCTTGGGACTCCGCCGCGCATAGCGGGAGGGCGGCGACGCAGGCGAAGCGGATCAGCGAGCAGCGGATAGGTGTCATCATGATGGACCGGTTTCAGTTAGAGACCCGGTAAGTATCCAGCGGAACCGGGCTGGGGACAAGCAATGATCGGCGCGCGCTATTGAGGCACAGGCTGCACCGCCGGGCGTGTGCTCGATGCCGAGCGTACCGAGACGGCGATCGCCATGCTGCAGTCGCTGGACCAACTCGCCGATACGCGAACGCTTACCGACGGCCTCTGTAGATACCCGGGTTGATCTGACGGTCGTGGCGTCTCGGTGCACGCCGCCACGACCGCCGCCGCCCCCGCTACTTCGGCGTCACGCGAAACAGCCCACCCGGATTCGCGTCTTCGATCATCCACACAGCGCCATCCGGACCGATCGCCAGGTCGCGAATACGGTGGCCGACGTCCCAGCGTTCGGCGGGAGTGGCGCCGCCCTTTCCATCGAAGGTGATGCGGTTGAGTGACTTGGTGGCCATGCCACCCATCAGCGCTGAACCCTGCCACTGCGGAAACATCGCGCCGCTATAGAACGTGATGCTTCCCGGCGCGATGATGGGCGTCCAGTAGATGGCCGGCTTGGTCAGGTCCGGCCGCGTTTCAGGACTCGGGATCGGCGTGGCGTCGTAGTCCGTGGCATTCGCCACGAGCGGCCAGCCGTAGTTCTTGGCGGGCTCGATGAGATTCAGCTCGTCGCCGCCGCGGGGCCCATGCTCCACTTCCCAGAGCCGGCCGTCTGGCCCGAACGCGAGACCGTACGGCGTGCGGAAGCCCGTGCTCCACGTTTCCGACGGAGTCAGGTTCGGTCCCGGAAAGGTGTACGTGTTGACAACCGGCGCCGTCTTGGCGAGTTCCGTGTTGCGTGGCGGATTGATGATCGCAAGGCTCGCCGCGCCGATCTTGCCGGCCTGCGGATTGCCCGGCGCCGGTTTCCCGTCGAGCGTGAGCCGCAGGATCTTGCCCAGCGGCGAGTTGGGATCTTGCGCGGGCGTCATCCGCTGCCGGTCGCCAACCGTAAGGAAGAGGTACTGCTTGTCTGGCGAGAAGGCGACCGCCCCGCCAACCTGACCGCCGCGGCCGCGACCGCCGTCGCGCCAGATGACCTGCAGCCCATCGAGTCTCGCCCATCCGGCGCCGATCACGAGCCTGGCTTTCGCGAGCGCGAGGCTCGACCCGGCCGCGCTGTCGCCCGGCTCGGAATACGTCAGGTAGACGCTCTTGTCGGTCGCGTGGTTCGGCGACACGTAGACGCCGAGCATACCGCCCTGACCTTGGGAAACAACGGTCGGCACGTTCCCGACGGAAATCTTTCGCATCGTCCCTGTCTGGCCTCCCGGCCCAACGAGCCAGACGGGTCCGACCTTTTCGGTGATCAACATCTGCCCATCGGGCAGGAACGCAATGCGCCACGGCAGGTTGAACGCGGCCACCTGCGTCACCGTGAATGGCAGGCTGGGTTCGGGGCTTTGAGCGCCCGCGTTGACCTGGGCCTGCATCGATGTGGAGACGAGCGTCAGAAACAAGGTGGCACGCGCGAACAAATTCATTGGACCTCTCCCACGAGAATTTTCAGCCATGCCGAACGCTACACAGACGGTCCGGAGTCATGCCAGCCTCCGGGCTGTATTGCTTCAGCGCAGAAATCGGCTGGCAAGCTGTTCGAGCCGGTCATCGTTCGTACGCTCGGCATCCGCGAGCAGCTTTTCGACGTGGGGCCGCAATTTCGGCTCGCCCCAGTAGTATCCCGTCGCGCGCTCGGCGAGTTGTGTTTCTCCGACGCGGGCCGCTTCGAGGAGCGCCATGGCCGCCACACGATCGAAGTCGGGATCGTCCCGGCCCGGCAGTCCATAGTTGCGGCGGGGCATCTCGCCCTCCGCGTCGTCCCGCAGAAATGCCATCGACATCGATCGTTCTCCGTTCACCTTGGTCGCTTCTCGTGCGTCGTTCGGAACGCCGAATGAAGAGTAGTACATATGTTAGCTTCCAAAGGTCATGCGACGAACAGCACGCGCCGTAACGAGCACAGCGCCGATCAGGCATCGCACTCCGTGAAGCCGGCGCCGCGCGGCGTTCTGCTGACGATCGTCGGCGTGTTCCTCCACTTCGTCGCGATCCTCCAGATCACGCTCTCGGTGCGGAGCTAGTCGATGCTCGTGCTGCTGACGGGGGCGAGCGGGTACGTTGGCGGACGGCTCCTCAAGTCTCTTGAGGATCGCGGGTACCACGTCCGCTGCCTGGCCCGGCGCCCAGCCACGCTCAAGGCGAAGACCGGCCCATCAACCGAGGTCTTCGCGGGCGACCTCCTCGATCGGCCGAGCATTGAACTCGCGTTGCGAGGCGTTGACGTGGCCTATTACCTGGTTCACTCGATGGGGTCGGCAGGATCTTTCGAGCAGTCGGACCGGCAGGCGGCAAAGAACTTCGGTGCGGCGGCGAAGGCAGCCGGTGTCAGCCGCATCATCTATCTGGGAGGTCTGGGCAACACCGAGGAGGATCTGTCGGCGCACCTCCGCAGCCGACACGAGGTCGGCGACGTCCTGCGCGAGTCGGGGGTGCCGGTGCTCGAGTTTCGGGCGTCGATCATCATCGGGGCGGGCAGCCTCTCGTTCGAGATGATTCGCTCGCTGGTGGAACGGCTCCCGATCATGATCACGCCGAAGTGGGTCAAGGTTCCGGCGCAGCCCATCGCGATCGACGACGTACTGCAGTACCTGGTCGAGGCACTTGAGCTTCCGGTGTCGCGGCACCGGATCTACGAGATCGGCGGCGCGGATCAGATGTCTTACGCCGACATCATGCTCGCTTACGCCCGGCTACGGGGGCTACGCCTGCGCATGATTGCGGTACCGATCCTGACTCCGTACGTGTCGAGTCTCTGGCTCGGTCTCGTCACGCCACTCTATGCGCGCATCGGGCGCAAACTCATCGAGAGCATCATTCATAGCACCGTGGTGCGCGACACCGCGGCGCTCGAGACGTTTTCGATCCGCCCCGTGGGCATCGACGAGGCCATTCGCAGCGCCATCGCGAGCGAAGAGCACCAGTTTGCGTCAACGCGCTGGTCGGACGCGTTGTCGTCGTCGGGTCCGTTGCCCGCCTGGGGCGGCGTGCAGTTCGGGTCGCGGCTGGTGGACTCGCGAACCCTGAGCGTCGCCACGACGCCGGAGGCCGCGTTCGCGCCGATCCTGCGTATCGGAGGCAACACGGGTTGGTACGCATGGAACTGGCTCTGGTCGGTGCGTGGCTTCCTCGATTTGCTCGTCGGGGGCGTTGGCGTGCGACGCGGCCGGCGTTCTGACACCGACCTCAGGGTTGGCGACACCGTCGACTTCTGGCGGGTGGAGGCGCTCGAGCCGAACCTGCTGCGCCTCGTCGCGGAGATGAAGCTGCCCGGCCGGGCGTGGCTCGAGTTCGAGGTGACCGGCGACGGTTCGTCGGCGACCATCCGGCAAACGGCGACCTTTGATCCGGTCGGGCTGCTGGGCAGGGCCTACTGGTACGCACTCTACCCGTTGCACCAGTTGGTATTTGGCGGAATGTTGCGGAACATCGCGCGCGCCGGATGCGGCGGTCACGGCCCCGGCTCTTCATCACGACCGACCCTGTGAACGCTTGCGTGCGCCGGGTGCGCACGCGGTCCGCGAAGCCCGGTGGCTGGATGCAATACATTGAGCGGGTGACAGACCCGACGCTTCCCGCTCCACAATCCGCTCCCAAGCCGTCGCGCGCGCATACGTCGCGCCAGAGGCTCGCCGAGTTTGTCGCCGTCGAGATGCTCCGATGAGGTGGCGACTCGTCGCCGTCGCTTGCGCAGCTGCCCTTCGTGCCGTCGGTGGCCAGGCGCCCGCCGCCGCACCGACCAAAGCCGCCATCGTTGCCGCCGCGCGCGACGTCATGACGCACGCCCGTTACGCGACGCTCTCGACGGTTGGCGACAGCGCGCAGCCGCAATCGCGCATCGTCGACCCTCTCGTGCCCGACAAAGATCTGACCGTCTGGATCGGAACGAATCCCGCCACGCGAAAGGTCGGCGAGATCCGCAGGAACAACCGGGTCACCCTGCTCTACTTTGACGCTAAGGGACTCGAGTACGCTACGGTCCTCGGCGTCGCCGACATCGTCACCGACAAATCGGAAAAGGCGAAACACTGGAAGGCCGAATGGGGGCCCTTCTACCCAAAAGGCGCGAAGGACGACGACTTCGTGCTGATCCGCGTGCGCCCCACGCGCGTCGAGGTCGTGAGCCCGAGCCACAAGCTCATGAACGACCCGGCGAACTGGCGGCCGGTCGGCGTGAACCTCCCGTAGACGCGTCCTCCCGCGGGACAACGCGGTCACAACGGAGGACAACGCGGTGGCTCAATCGGCGCTAGCCGCGACGGCGGCTGAGTCCGTACTATCAATGACCAACGCCTTCCCACCCGCGTCCACTGCCCCCGATGAGCCGTTCTTCGCTGATCCGTCGTGCGTTCGCCACTGTCGCGTTCGCCACTGTCGCGTTCACCTCCACCGCGCGTGCACAGCGCGGTGCAGCCACGCCACCAACTCGCGCGCCCGATCCACTCGCCGCCGTGCCGAAACTCGCCGACCTCGTCGCCCGCCAGGGCAGCGAACTCGCCGAGGTCGTCAGCCGCTACAGCGCCGACCAGGGCGCGATCTCGCAGCGCTACGACGCGACCGATTCGCCGATGCAGCGCAAGCGCATGCGCGAGTTCTATCAGGCGTGGCGCACGCGGCTCGGTGAGATCGACTTCGACCGACTGAAGCAGGAAGGAAAGGTCGACTACGTTCTCCTCAACAACAGCCTCAAGTACCAGATCGCGCTCCTCGACCGCGCCGACAAGCAGCGCGCGGAACAGGCGGCGCTGATGCCCTTTGCCGACCGGCTACTCACGCTGATGGACGATCGCCGCGAAATGAAGAAGGTGGACGGTCAGACCGTCGCTCGCGTGCTCGCACAGGTGACGCGCGCCGTCGACAGCATCCGTGTGCTGCTCGAGACGCCGGCAGGCCGCGGCGGGGCGGGCGCGGACATGCCGACCGCGGGAATGCTCGTGCCGCGCGTCTCGCGCACGGTGGCGAACCGCGCCGCCGAGGTGCTCGACCAACTCCGCAACCAGGTCGGCTCGTGGTACCGGTACTACCAGGGCTACGACCCGATGTTCACCTGGTGGGTTGAGAATCCGTATTCGAAGGTGGACGAGTCGCTCACGAGCTATTCACGGACAATTCGCCAGCGGCTCGTCGGTATTCAGCCAGCGGCCGGAGGGCGTGGCGCAGCAGTCGCAGCGGCCGGCGGCGGTCGTGGCGGCGCGAGTGGTGCTGCGGGTGGTGGACGCGGCGGCGGTGGTGGTGCTGCCGACGCAGGCGCGCCGATCATCGGCGATCCGATCGGCCGCGACGGGCTCGACGCCGACCTTGCCAAGGAGATGATTCCGTACACGCCGGAAGAGTTAATCGCGATCGCCGAGCAGGAGTACGCGTTCAATCTCAACGAGGCCAAGAAGGCGGCCCGCGAGATGGGCTTCGGCGACAACTGGAAGGCCGCGATGGACAAGGTGAAGGACACCTATGTCCCGCCCGGCGAGCAGACCGAACTCATCCGGCGCCTTGCGCGCGAAGCGGAGCAGTTCTTCGAGGCCAAAAACTGGATCACGATTCCCGATCTCGCCAAGGAAGACTGGCGGATGGAAATGATCTCGCCCGACCGCCAGCGCGTGTCGCCCTTCTTCCTCGGCGGCGCGACGATCCAGGTATCGTATCCGACCAACGATATGACGGATGAAGAGAAGCAGAACTCGTTGCGGGGCAACAACCCCCACTTCTCGCACGCGACCGTCTTTCACGAGCTGAATCCGGGCCACCACCTGCAGGGATTCATGACGGCGCGGTACAACACGCACCGCCGGATCTTCAACACGCCGTTTTGGAACGAGGGGTCGGCGCTCTACTGGGAGTTCTTCCTCTGGGACCACGATTTTCATGTGACGCCCGAAGACCGGATGGGCGCGCTCTTTTGGCGCATGCACCGCAGCGCGCGCATCGTCTTCTCACTCAGTTTCCATTTGGGGAAGATGACTCCCGATCAGGCGATCAAGTACCTGATCGACACCGTGAACTTCGAGCCGAATAACGCAGAGGGTGAAGTGCGCCGTTCGTTCGGCGGTTCGTATTCGCCCCTCTACCAAGCCGGCTACATGCTCGGCGGACTGCAGCTGCGCGCGCTGTACAAGGAGCTGGTCGGCGGGCGCAAAATGACGGAGCTCGCGTTCCACGACGCCATCTACCAGGGTGGGCCGATGCCGATCGCGATGGTGCGCGCGCGACTGGGCAATGTTCCACTCACCCGCGACGGCGCCGCGCCATGGAAGTTCTCCGAGTCGCTACCACCGCACATCCCGCGTCCGGAAAAGCGGTAGCGGCGGGCTGCAGCGCAGGACCGATGTCATTCGTATGTTTCCGATGGAGGCGTCGCTAGGTCACGCGACGCCTTCTTCGCCATCCGCACTCCTACTGCAGGATTTCGCCATGAAGAAGCTCGGACTCCTCCTCGCCGCGGCCTTCACCTTCCACACGCCGGGCGCTCCAACCACAGCCGAACTCGTGCGCTGGCGGGCCCAGGCGCAAAACGTGACGATCACGCGGGACGACTGGGGCATTCCGCACGTGCGCGGGAAGACCGACGCCGACGTGGTGTTCGGCGCAATGTATGCGCAGTCCGAAGACGACTTCAACCGCGTCGAAGCGAACTTCATCACGTCGCAAGGCCGCACCGCCGAAACCGAAGGCGAGAGCGCCATCTACCGCGACCTGCAGATGAAGCTCTTCATCGACCCCGATTCCATGAAGAAGATCTACGGACAGAGTCCGGCGTGGCTGCAAACGCTGATGGTCGCGTGGGCCGACGGACTCAACTTTTACCTCTCGAAACACCCCGAAGTGAAGCCGCGGGTGATCATGAAGTTCGAACCGTGGATGGCGCTCACCTTCAGCGAAGGGAGCATCGGCAACGACATTGGCGTGGTCAACGTCGGACAGCTGCAGGCGTTCTATGGAAACGGCCCGGTGAAGCTCGCCAGGATGGGCCCGGGCACGCAGTTCGATCGCGCCGCGCGCGAAGCGGACGACGCGAAGGCCACCGAGGACGCGATCGAAAAGGAGCCGGGCGGTTCCAACGGCATGGCCGTGTCACCGAAGAACACGAAGAATGGCCGGGCGCTGCTGTTGATCAACCCGCACACCTCGTTCTTCTTCCGGGAAGAGCTCCAGATGACGAGCGACGAAGGCCTCGACGCCTACGGCGCGGCCACGTGGGGTCAGTTCTTCATCTACCAGGGGTTCAACCGCACCGCGGGCTGGATGCACACCACCAGCGCCGCAGACCGGTCGGATGAGTTTCTCGAGACCGTGACCGAGAAGGGCGGCAAGTATTTCTACAAGTTTGGCAACGAAGAGCGGCCGCTCATCGCCAAGCAGATCACCGTGCCGTACAAGACCGACGCCGGCATGGCGAAGAAGGAGTTTACGGTCTACTACACGCACTTCGGCCCGATCGTGCGTTCACAAGGTGGTCGGTGGGTCGCGGCCCGCATCATGCAGGAGCCGCTCAAGGCGCTGACGCAGAGCTACCTGCGCACGAAGGCGAAGAACCTCGCTGAGTACAACAAGACGATGGCGCTCAACACGAACTCGTCGAACAACACGCTCTTCGCGGACGCCGAAGGCAACGTCGCGTACCTCCACGCAAACTTCCTGCCGCAGCGCGACACGAAGTTCGATTGGCGGCAGCCGGTGGACGGCAGCGACCCGGCCACGGAATGGGGCGCCCTGCTCCCGTTCGACAAGGCGCCAAACGCCATCAATCCCAACAGCGGCTGGGTCTACAACGCCAATGACTGGCCGTGGGCGGCGGCGGGCCCAGACAGTCCGAAGCAGGCGAACTTCCCGGCGTGGGTCGACAACGGCAGCGAGTCGGCGCGCGGGCGGCACGCAGTGATCGTCCTGCAGAACAAGAAAGACTTTTCGATCCAAGGGCTACGCGACGCGGCCTACGACTCCTACATGCCGGGATTCGACAAATCGGTCCCCGCACTCGTGAAGGCGTGGGACGATGCGCCGGCGTCGCATCCACTCAAGGCAAAACTCGCCGAACAGATTGACCTGCTGCGGAAGTGGGACCTGCGGTGGAGCGTGACCTCGGTGCCGACATCGCTCGCGATCTTCTACACGACTGAGGCCGGCCGTATCGGCAGTGGACGCGGAGGACGTCGTGGCGGCGGTGCGGCACCGGCTGCGCCGACCGGCGACCAACTCCTGCAGGCGCTCGACGCGACCTGCGCGAAACTCACGGCCGATTTCGGCAAGTGCAACACGCGATGGGGCGATATCAACCGCTTCCAGCGCCTGAATGCCAAGATCGAGTCGGAATTCGATGACACCGCGCCGAGCACGCCAGTCGGCTTCCCGTCGGCAGGTCAGACGGGCACCCTCGCATCGTTCGCAGCGCGCGCTTACCCGAACACCAAGAAGTGGTACGGGTCGAGCGGCAATAGCTTCGTGGCCGTGGTCGAGTTCGGGAAGGACAGTGTCCGCGCGCGCGCAGTAACGGCCGGTGGCCTGAACAGTGTCGTGGGGTCGAAGCACTTCAACGACCAGGGCGCGCGGTACTCGACGGGCGACCTGCGTGAGGTCTACTACTACCCGAGCCAGCTCAAGGGGCACACCGAGAAGACGTACAAGCCGGGGAACTAGCAGCCCGCTTTGATGGCCGTCCGCGGCGCTCACACTGGCCGCCCGCGGCGCTCACACTGGCCGTCCGCGGCGCTCACGAAAAGCATTCACCGTCGGCGCTAATGCTCGAAACGCCGAGGCGGCGCGCTTCGCCGCCGTCCGCGGCCTGCGCACGCGCCTCCGACGAACGCTTTTCGCTCACGCGGAGCGAGCCTAGGCCCTCCGCAGGGTGGACCGTGTCGCGTAGCGAGCGACCCGCAGCAGTGCCGCGGGGCGCGAAGCGTGTAAGCGACTAGGTCCACCCCGGAGGAGTGGCCAGCGAGCAACGCGCGCAACGTGCGGGAGCAACGCGCGCAACGTGCGGGAGCAACGCGAGCAACGCGCGGAATCTCCGCGCAGGCACCGTGGCGCTGTTGGACACCGCGAGCGACATTTTGGGCAATCCTTCTACCCGACGGTCGCATGCGCACGCACGCCCTCATCGCCCTCGCCGCCACTGCCGTATCACTCGGCGCACAGAATCCACCCCCGACTGCTCCGCCGGCGCCGCAACCGGCGCAAACCCCAGCCGCTAGTGCACCGCAGGGCGCTGGCCGGGGCAACGCTCAGGCAGGCCCGCGCCCGTACGCGCAGGTGATTACGGACCGCGCGAAGACCGAGCGCGGGATGATCACCGCACACCATGTCGGAGACCGCTGGTTCTTCGAAGTCCCCGACTCGGCGAGCAAGCGAGAGTTCCTGATGGTGAGCCGCATCTCGGGTGTGCCTGAGGGATCGGCCGGGTTCACGTCGGCCGGCAGCTCGCGCGAGGAACGGGTGGTACGATTCGAACGGATCGGCGACCGCATCGTGCTCCGCAGCCTGAGCTATGGCGCGGTGGCCGACGATTCGTTGCCCATCGCGCAATCCGTCGCGCAGAACAACTTCATGCCGGTGCTGGCCTCGTTCCCCGTCCAGGCATACGGACGTGACAGCGCGACGTATGTCATCGACGTCACCGATTTTTTCGCCGGTGACACGCCAGGTATTTCCGGACTGTCCGCCGCCGAACGCCGTACTTACGCCGTGCGCCGCTTCGACCCCGCGCGCAGCTGGGTGAGCAGCGTGCGTGCTTTCCCCGTCAATGTCGAAGTGCGCCACGTGCAGACCTTCGACGCGGCCGAACCGCCAGGCAACGACCGCAGCGCGGGCACGATCTCCCTCGAAATGCGGCAGTCGCTGCTCCTCCTCCCTAAGGAGCCGATGCGCCCGCGCTACGCCGATGACCGAGTGGGCTTCTTCGGCATTGAGCGGGTGAACTACGGCCTCGACGAACAGAAGGCGGCCACGCAAAAGTTCATCGTGCGCTGGCGCATGGAGCCCAAGGATCCAGCTGCGTATGCGCGCGGCGAACTCGTCGAGCCGGTGAAGCCCATCGTCTACTACCTCGACCCCGCCACACCGGCCAAGTGGGCGCCGTACGTGAAGAGGGGCGTGGAGGAATGGGCCAAGGTATTCGAGAAGGCTGGATTCAAGAACGCCGTGCAGGCACGCTACGCTCCGACGAACGATCCCAACTGGGACATGGACGATGCGCGCTACTCCGTCGTGCGCTGGGCGGCGAGCACCGTGCGCAACGCGGTTGGCCCGAATACGCACGACCCGCGCACCGGGGAGATCCTCAATAGCGAGATCACTTGGTACCACAATCACATGCGGTCGTACCGCAACCGCCTCTTGATCGAGACAGGCGCCGCCAATCCCGCTGCCCGCTCGATGACGCTCACCGAAGAGTTGATGGGCCAAACGATGCACATGGTGATCACGCACGAAATCGGCCATGCGCTTGGCCTGCCGCACAACATGATCGCGTCGAACTCAATCCCGACTGACAGCCTGCGCTCGAAGGCATTCGCGAGCACGTACGGAGTCTCGCTCACGATCATGGACTACGCGCGCCAGAACTACGTTGCGCAGCCAGGCGACGGTCTCGCGCCGAAGGACTTCATCCGCCGAACGGGACCGTTCGACGATTTTGCGATCAACTGGGGCTACCGCGCGCTGCTCCAGGCGCGCACGCCAGAGGCTGAGCGCCCCACGCTCAATACGTGGGTGACCGACGAGAAGGGACTGTTCGCGTATCGCTACGGCCCTGGGCAGTACACCGGCACCGACCCGCGCAATCAGACCGAGGACATGGGCGACGATCCGGTGAAGTCATCGGGCTACGCCGTCGCCAACATGAAAAAGGTGTTTTCGCAGATGGTCGCGTGGACGACGAAGCCTGGCGAGGATTACTCCGACCTCGAGGAGATCTACAACGAGGCACTTGGCCAGTGGGCACAGTACATGGGGCACGTCGTCAACGTGGTCTCTGGCGTCTACGTCGACTTTAAGACGGCCGACCAGGGCGGCCCGGTGTATCAGGTGGTGGCGAAGGCGAAGCAGAAGGCCGCGCTCGCATTTCTCAGCGAAAATGTCTTCACGACTCCTGCTTGGCTTTCGCCGGCGGATGTCTTGTCGAAACTCGGCGCACCGACGCAGAGCGTTGCGGCGCGTGCGGGTGGCGTGCTCACCAACCTCCTGAGCAATGCGCGGCTCGGGCGACTCGCGGAAAGTGAATCGTTCGACCCCGCGAACGCCTACCCGCTCGCGGAATACATGGGAGACGTGCGTACGGTGGTGTTTGCCGGCGCGCTCGACGCGCATCGGCGTCAGCTACAGCGTGCGTATCTCGAACGGCTTGGGCAAATCGTGAATCCACCGGCTCCGGCGGGCGCTGTCGCTGGTGCGGGTGGACGCGGCGGGGCGCCGCAGACACCAGCTCCATTCACGGCTGCGCCGAACGTACCACGCAGCGATCTCCCAGCGCTCGCGCGGGCGCAACTGCGCGCCGTGCAGGCGTTGGCGCGCACGTCGGCCGCCGCCGCGACGAACGCGGTGGCCAAGGCGCACTGGGCGGACGTTGCGGATCGCGTAACAGCGACACTGGAACCGCCGCGGAGATAGTTCGGCGGCTTACGCTCGCTCACGCGGCGCGAGCGTAGGCCCTCCGCAGGGTGGACCGTGTCGCGTCGCGAGCGACCCGCAGCAGTACCGCGGGACGTGAAGCGTGTAAGCGACTAGGTCCACCCCGGAGGAGTGGCCAGCGAGCAACGCGCGGAACAACGCACGAAACGCTACGAGGCCGCTTCCGCGCGCGCGCGCGCCGAACTCCCCGCCGGGCGACGTACCCGCCACCGGCGGAACGCTTCCCACACATTCGCCGCCAGCAATCCCGCCAGCAGAAAATAGGCCGCGCCAATGAACGCGAACGTCACGACCGCGACGACGGCCACGATCATTCCATTGATCAACTGGTCGCGGTACCTAGGCGGCGATGTGGGCGGATCGGTGACCATGAAGAACGCGAAATACAACGCCGCGTTGAGGTCCGGCGCACGATACAGTCCGGCGACTCCATCCGGCTCACCGAGAAACGCCATCGCGGTGATGAGGAGGTAGTAGCTGCCGAGGAACGAGAGCACGAGCGGAGTCTTCTTCACCCGGTCGGTGATGAAGATGCCTGTCGCGCCGAGCACGACGAGCTGCCACGTCGGCGCTTCGGCGAGCGCGCCCCACCAACTGTGGCCGGCATCGAACAGATAGAAGGTGATCATGAGCGCGAGCGCGGCCGGATTGAACACATTCGCCTTGCCCATGCGTAGCAGGTACTTGCTGACGATCGCAGTCGCCGACGTCACCGCCGCAATCCACCACGCCCCGTACGGACTCAACACCATCGCCACGATGAGGCCAGTGAGCAGCGCGCCGTCGGGAACACACCATGCGCCCTCGCGCCATCGCAGGAGAGGCGCATCGACGAGCATCGCAGCGAGTACGCCTGCAGCGAGACCGGGTGCGACAAGCCGCAGCCCTTCGTTCACCACCGCGAACACGGTGACGACCACCAGCAGGGCGATCAGCATCCCCTTCGGGGTGCGGAAAAAACGCTTAAGTGCGGCGGACAGCGGCGTCATCTAGTTCGGGGTGTTTCATGTTGAAGTCTTTCGTCGCCAACCGTTGAAGCGTGGATGTGAACATCACGCCGCGCACACCGTTCTGCTCAAGGAAGGTGAGCCCAGCGACGGGGCCGAGCACGAACGCAGCGGTGGCGAGCGCATCGGCAACCATCGCGCTCGGTGCAATGACCGTCGCGCTGGCGACGGCCGTTGCGGATGGCACAGCCTGTCCGCTAGCGCCTATTACGGACGATCCGCCTGCGCCCGACACGACATTGGCTCGCGGATCGAGAATGTGGTGGCCGCTGTCGGTGGCGACTCCTGCTCGCTCGTAGTCACCGGAGGTACAGACGGCGACGTTCGACAGGCGAATCGTCTCGATCACGGCTCGCTCCTCGCGCGGATGCCGAATACCGGCAGTCCACGCCTCCGCCGCCGCGTTGGTGCCGCCGAGGTAGAGGTCGCCGCCGGCATCAATCGCAAAGTTTCCGAATGGCTGCAGTTCACGGGCGGCGAGGTCCATGGCGAGTCCCTTGGCGACCGCGCCGAGGTCCAACGTGAGCGGGCGCAGGATCGTGACCGAGCGCTCGGCCGGGTCAACCACGACGTCACGAAACGACGCGCCGCTCGCGGCCGCGCCGGCCGATCGCGAGAGCGTGCCGGTGCGATGGTTCGCGTCGAACCCCCGCGCCTCCATCGGGCCGCCAACCGTGGGGTCGAACGCGCCACCAGACTCGGCTGCGACCGTCAGCGCGAAATGCAGCGGAGCGAAAAGCATGTCGCTCACCACCACGGGCTCGCCGACGCGCACGCAGAGGCGCCGGAGCTCACTCTGGTCGTCGAAGCGCGTGCAACAGGCTTCAACCTGCGAGAACCACTCCAACGCCCGATCGATGGCGGACTCTCGCTCGATCCGTGCTGCATCGCTGCTACCGTGGCCGACGATCTGGATGGAGACAACCGTTCCCATCATCGGAACGGTGCGGATCACCAGGTCGCTCACTTCGCGTGGCTGAGCGCTTCGACGATCGCGTAGTAGAACGCGTTGACGCTTTGCGTCGCGCCCGAGACGTAGTCCACTTCGGCACTCTGGCGGCCGACGACCTGCGGGGGCAACGCCGCGATCCACGAACACGAGTACTGCGTCAAACACTGCGCGACCAGCGCGTTGGTAATGCGGCCACCATGGATCACGACCACGGCTTGGATGTCGCCGTGACGAGACTTGCCCCAACCGTAGTAGGTGCCGTCCTTCCATGGCGCCGCCTGGACTCGCACCGGCGGATCGGGCTCGGCGCGCTTCGTGGCGATCGGTTGCGGCGCCGCGACCTGCACCGGCGCTGGTGGCGTCGGGGGCGGGGTCACGACTTCCGGCGAGGTAACGACCGGTGCTACAACAGGGACGCTGTCGGCAGCCGCGACCGTTATCGACGGCAGCGCGTTCGCGACGGTGGCCTGAATCGTGGCGGGTTCTGCTGCGGCTGGACTCGAGACCGGCTTGCCCGGCACATGGTCGTCTGCCCGCACGAGCGCCGGCATCGGGGGCAGCGCAGCGGTGGCGCCAGCGCCAATTCGCGTCCCGCGCGGATCTCCGGCCGGTGGCGTCACGCGCTCCACAGTTCGGTCTGCGCTGGCTACCGGTTCACTCGGGGGTGGCGGACGTCGAACATTGGAGTCCGCGGCAAACCGGTCGGCCGCGGCCTTCGTCTTGAAGAAGCCAGCCGCGTACACACCGATCACTGCAGCCGAGCCGATGGCCATCAGGCGGTTGGACCCCATCGCAGCCGCTACTCCGGACGCACGACGTCCCGTCGACTGCCGGGCAGCGGTAGGCGGCGTGGCCTCAGATTCGGGGTTCAACTCGTCAGTCACCGTGCCAAGCTCCGTGGAATACACGATCCAGCGCAACCAATACACGATCCAGCGCAAATTTATATACGCTTGACCTTCGCTAGGCGTTATGGAACCCGCGCGCCGCGGTGGCTGACGTGCCACGACAGACAGTTGCGCTTCACCGGCACCACGGCAATCGTCCGACCATGAACCTGTTCGACTTCAGCGCGCGCACGATCATGGGTGAGGAGCAACCGCTCGCTGCGTACCGGGGCCAGGTCTGTCTCGTGGTCAACGTCGCAAGCCAGTGTGGCTACACGCCCCAGTATGCCGGACTCGAAGCACTCTGGCGCCGCCATCGTGATCGCGGATTCGCCATCCTCGGCTTTCCCTGCGACCAGTTCGGGAAGCAGGAGCCGGGCGACGACGCAGAGGTCCAGCTTTTCTGCTCGACGCACTATGCGGTGACCTTTCCGATGTTCTCGAAGATTCAGGTCAACGGACCCGAGGCGCACCCCCTGTTCAGCTGGCTCCGGCGCGAGCAGCGCGGTCTGCTGGGTACGACGACGGTGAAGTGGAACTTCACCAAGTTCCTCGTCGATCGCCAAGGCGCCGTGTGCGCACGGCATGGCTCGATGGATACGCCTGAACAGATCGAGCCGGCAATTGTCCGCTTGCTCGACGAGCATCTGCAGCCGCCACCAACTGGTCGCTGAACGCCATCTGTTCCGGCAGGTGATAGGATTGGAGATGTCTCCACAGCCCGTTAGCTGACGCTTCACCCTCCCCGCTACTCGGTCATCATGCGACGCTTCCGCTCGGCCATCCTGACCCTCGCCTTTGCCCCGGCGATCGCCTTCGCACAGGCAGCGCCCACGGTCGCGATCATCGTGCGGCACGCAGAAAAGGGCACGACGCCCGCAAACGATCCCCCGCTGACGGATGCCGGGACCGCGCGCGCCAAGGCGCTCGCTGCCGCGCTCGTCAACGCCCACGTGCAGGCGGTGATCACGACCCAGTTGGTGCGCACGAAAGACACGGCCAAGCCGACCGCTGAAGCGCTCGGGCTGACGATGGAAACCGTGCCGGTCAGCGGCGCAGTGGCCGACCACGCCAAGGCCGTGGCCGACGCGGTGCGCAAACATGCCGGCCAGACGGTGCTCGTCGTCGGGCACAGCAACACCGTCACGCAGATCATCGCGGCACTCGGCGGACCGAAACTGCCCGACCTCTGCGATTCGCAGTATTCCGACTTCTACACCCTGGTCATCGACGGCGCATCGGCGCGTGTCGTGCTGTCCTCCTACGGTGCGCCGTCTCCGGAACTGGCGACCGGCTGCCCGGCGATGAAGTGAGCGACGCCATGCATCTACTCACTCTGCCCGCCAATCAGTGCGGGCATCAGTTAGCGAGCGCAGCGCTGCTCTTTCACGGCCTGACCGACGCGCACCGCGCGCTCGAGCCAGTGCCCGGCCTGGCGCGCTGCGGCAGGCGTGCCGCGCGAGACGTTGTAGGGCATCGGGCGGCTCGTGAGCGCTATCGGTCACCTGACCGATCGCGCCAGGACCGATCGCCCGGACCGACCTACTGGTAAGCGGCGAGCCGCCTCGCAATACTCCGTATCCACCCGCTGACTGACTGTCGGCGGGCGCCGAACCTCTTTCACGACACGGAGCAGCTCCGATGGATCGCAAAGCAGACGCACGCTGGACGGGCGACCTCAAGACGGGCAACGGAAACGTCAGGCTTGGAAGCGGCAGTTTTGATGGCCCGTATTCGTTCTCGACTCGGTTTGAAGACGGCCAAGGCACCAATCCCGAAGAACTCCTCGGCGCCGCGCATGCGGCCTGCTACTCGATGGCGCTGAACAACTCGCTCTTCAAGGCGGGCCACCAGCCCAGGAGCATCAACACCACGGCCGCGGTACACCTCACCAAGGGCGACGCCGGCTTCGGGATTTCCGCGATCGCGCTGACAACACGTGGCGCGGTACCAGGTATTTCTGCCGCCGAGTTTCAGAAGTTTGCCGAGGAGATGCTGGTCGGCTGCATCGTGTCGAAGGCCCTCTCGGCGGTGCCGATGACGCTCGACGCCGAGTTGGTTGCCGGCTGATCACGCGTTCGCTGCGGGGGCGGACCGCTTGCGTACCGAGGCCTCCGCAGCACATTCGTTCTATCGGCACCTAGGCCCTCTCGACCACGGCACCCACTTCGCAAAGGCGCTTCCATGAAATCGATTCGTGTCGTCACCATCGTGGCCGTTGGCACCGTCGCGCTGGCGTTCGCACCCGGCCGCACCGTCACCGCACGGTCGGCCGCGCCAGAACTCCAGCAGATCGAAAGCCCAACCGGACCCGGCGCCGCCGAGTCGAACCTCGCGGTGGGTCCCGACGGCAAGGTGTTCCTGTCCTGGATTGAACCGGCGGCGGACTCGGCGATGGCACTTCGATTCGCGTCATGGGACGGCACCAGGTGGAGTCCGCCGCAGACGATCCGCGCCGGCCGCGACTACTTCGTGAACTGGGCCGATTTTCCGTCGCTCGCCGTGCAGGCCGACGGCAAGATGGCCGCACACTGGCTGCAGCGTTTCGGCACCACGTCGTACGCTTATGACGTGCGCATTTCCCAGTCCACCAACGGCGGCAAGAGCTGGGGCACGCCGGTCGCGCCGCACGGCGATCGCTCCGCCACAGAGAAGGGATTCGTGACGATGTGGCGCGAGGGATCCGGGTTCGGCGCCGTCTGGCTCGACGGCCGCAAGGCCGACAAGACGGGCAAGAATCCCATTCAGGAAATGATGCTGTTCGCCACGACGATCGGCGCTGACGGTGCGCCCACGAAAGAGGTGCTGCTCGACGGTCGTGCCTGCGACTGCTGCCAGACGACTGCCGCCCTCACCGCGAACGGACCGATCGTTGCCTACCGCGATCGGACGGCCACCGAGATCCGCGACATCTACGTGACGCGGCGCGTGGGCGGTACCTGGACGGAGCCGAAAGCCGTGTACGCCGACAACTGGGAGATCAACGCCTGTCCGGTGAATGGCCCATACATTGACGCCGCGGGACAGCGTGTCGCGCTCGCCTGGTACACCGGCGCGAAGGATGTACCGCGAGTGCGAGTCGCTTTTTCGTCCGACGCGGGCGCGACCTTTGGTGCGCCGATCACCGTGGACGAAGGCAAGCCCGCGGGCCGCGTGGCTGCGGTGTTGCTCAAGGATGGCAGTGCGCTTGTGAGCTGGATCGAGCGCACAGGCGGCGACACGGCGAGCGTGCGCGTCCGGCGCGTGACCGAAAAGGGCGCCGGTCCGGCCACGACGGTCGCGGCGTCCAGTGCGGCGCGTGCGAGTGGGTTCCCCCGCATGGCACGCTCCGGCGACGACGTCTGGTTTGCATGGACCGTGCCCGGTCGTCCGTCGTCGGTGCGCGTGGCAAGAACGCGCGCTGCGGACTTCCGGTGATGCAGCGGCGGCTAGCCGCACGAACCGCGCTGAGGTCAGGCACTTCACTGGCCGCGCTCGTGGCGGCGCTGTGCACCGCGGCGGCGCTCGGAGCCTGCTCCATGGATACACCAGATGGTGTCGTGAAGGTCGGCGCAGCGGCGCCGGCGTACGCGACGCGCGCACTCAGCGGTGATTCGGTTTCGCTCGCTGCGCTGCGTGGACAAGTGGTGTTGCTGAACATCTGGGCCACCTGGTGCCACCCGTGCCGCACCGAGATTCCGGAGTTGGAAGCGTTGCATCAGCAGTATGCGAAGGACGGGCTCGTTGTCGCGGGCGTGAGTGTCGACAACGGCGGCATGGACGCGGGCATCCGCGAGTTCGTGCGCGACTTCCAGATGACCTACCCGGTCTGGCTCGACCCCGACGAGCGCATCACCGCGCAGTTCCTCACGATCGGCGTACCGGAAACGTTCCTGATCGATCGCACGGGCGTCATTCGCTGGCGCAAGATCGGTGCGATTCAGCAGGGCGACACGACGCTGACGAACGCGCTTCGCAAGGCACTCGCGCAACCCAGCGCCTGACGGATCGGCGCACCACGCGAGCGCGCCGGTTGGCGGCTCGTCTGATGCGTGATTCACGCAACGGCTGCATCTTGTGGTGTCGCTGGCTTCGGCCGGCAGCAGACGCCGCACACCTCACGCCAGGATCTCCCCGCATGCGCCCAATCGCGCCCCTCGTCCGTTCCGCCGCGGCCATCGTCGCTGTCACCTCGACCCTGGCCGCGCAGTCGCCCGATGCCGCCACACTCGCCTCGCTGAAGTGGCGCTCGATCGGCCCGGTGAACATGGCCGGCCGCATGACCGACGTCGAAGTGGACCCGAAGAACTCACGGGTCTTCTACATCACGGGTGGCGGTGCCGGCGTCTGGAAGACGGTCAATGCGGGCACGACCTTCTTCTCCGTCTGGAACGACATGCCAGTCTCCTCGATCGGCGACATCGCCATCGCGCCGTCGAGCCCGAACACCATCTATGTCGGCACCGGTGAGCAGAACTCGCGCAACAGCGTGACCCCTGGGTATGGCGTCTATAAGTCCACCGACGGCGGCGTCAGCTGGGCGTCGGTCGGACTCGAGAAGACGCAGCACATCGGTCGCATCGTCGTCCACCCGACCAATCCGAACATCGTCTACGTCGCCGCACTCGGCGCCGTCTGGACGAACAATCCCGAACGCGGGATGTACAAGACCACGGACGGCGGAAAGAGCTGGAACCTGATCAAGTTCATCAGCGACAAGGCGGGCTTCGTCGACGTCGCGATGGATCCGCGCAATCCGGAAGTCCTCTACGCTGCAGCGTACGAACGTCTGCGCAAGCCGGCGTTCCTCAAGTCGGGCGGCCCAGGCTCCGGACTCTGGAAGACCACGGACGGCGGCCGCAGTTGGACCGAAATCAAAGGCGGCGGATTCCCAGAAACGCCGAAGGGCCGCATGAACATCAATATCGCGGCCAGTAACTCCAGCATTCTCTACGTGATGGTCGAGGCCGATAGCGTGCGCGGCATAAAGCCGCAGCAGCTCCTCTCGGGTGTCTATAAGTCCACCGATGCGGGAAAGACCTGGAAGTGGATGAGTACGATCAACAACCGTCCGTTCTACTTCTCGCAGATACGCATCGATCCGAAGAACCCGAACCGCATCTACCGGATGGCGGTGGACTTCGCCTTCTCGGACGACGGCGGCTACTCGTGGAAGCTCTCAATGGTGGGCAACCACGAAGACTATCACGCGATGTGGATCGACCCGTCGGACACCGATCATTTCATCATCGCTGGCGACGCGGGTCTCTTCCAGACGTGGGATCGCGGCGGCACGTACGACTCGATGAACAACATGCCGATGGGCCAGTTCTATGGCGTGAGCTTCGACTATCAGGTGCCCTACCGCATTTGCGGCGGCCTGCAGGACAACGGCACAAGCTGCGGCCTGAGTCGCCGCCGCAACGGCCAGCTCCAAATGACAGACTGGTTCCAAGTGGCGTCGGCCGACGGACTCCTCACCGCACAGGACTGGGCTGATCCGAACAACGTCTACTACACGACCCAGGGCGGCAATATTTCGCGCCGCAACCTCGCCACGGGCGAGAACCAGAGCGCCAAGGCGCGCACCGTCGCGGCCAGCCAGTTTGGCCAGCAGATCTCGGTCATCAAGGGCGATGGCTCGACGCCGCTCACCGCCGACCAGCAGAAACAGATCGACGACATCCGCGCGAATATGAAACGCGCCCTCGCCGATCCAACGGTCGCTACGCGATGGAACTGGAACTCACCGTTCATCGTCTCGTATCACAACGCCAGCGTCGTCTACACGGGCGCGGAAAAAGTCTTCAAGTCAAGCGAGAAGGGCGCTAACCCGCGCGCCATCTCCGGTGACCTGACACGCGCGGACCCAACCTGGATTCGCGTCGCGACCGGCTTCGACGCCGACGGCAACGCGGCCGCCGACGCCTCGGGCGGCATCACTCGTGACGCCACGGGCGCCGAGGAGAATTCGACACTCGTCAACATCGCCGAGTCGACGATCCGCGCCGGCCTGCTCTATGCCGGCTCCGACGACGGCAAGGTGTGGCTCACGCGGAACGACGGCGGCACTTGGGAAGACCTGAGTGATCACTTTCCCGCCGGCACGCCACCGATGTCGCACGTCGCGCGGATCGAGCCATCGCACCACGACTCGGCGACGGTGTTCGTCGTGCGCGATGGCCACCGTGAAAACGATTTCAAGCCGTACGTCTTCATGTCGACCGACTGGGGCAAGACCTTCCGGTCGATCAACGGCAACCTGCCAGACGGTTCAGGCGTACCAGCGTCGAGCTACGTGATCCGCGAAGACCCGGTCAACCCGAACCTGCTCTATGTGGGGACCGAGACCGGGGTCTTCGCGTCGCTCAACAAGGGCCAGCGCTGGTTCCCGATGAGCAACAACCTCCCGACCGTTCCGGTCTACGACCTGCAGATCCATCCGCGCGACCGCGAACTGATCGCCGGCACGCATGGGCGTGCGATCTGGATTCTCGACATCAGCCAGTTACAGCAGATGACGCCGGCCGTCGTGGCCAAGAGCGCGCATCTCTTCGAACCACCGCCGGCATTCCAGTATGTGCAGCCAATCCAAGGCTCCGAGCCGCGCGCACAGCGCGGCTGGAAGGGTGACGGTGGCCCGAGCGGCGCGGAGATTTCGTATCGCCTGAATGCGGCGGTCACGGGCGCCGTGCGCGTACTGGTCGTCAATACACGCGGCGACACCGTGGCACGCCTGAACGGCGGCACCGCGGCCGGAGTGAACAAAGTGACGTGGAACTTCGCCCTCGCCGCCGCAGACGCGGTCGCGGGTGGCGGTCAGGACGTAGGTGGGGGCGGGATGGCCGCGGCATTCGGTGGCCGCGGTGGCCGCGGTTTCCCCGACACGGCGCAGGTTCCTGGATTCCCGCGCGGATTCAACCCGCGCCCAGCGGAATCGTTCGGGGCTCCTGATTCGACGGGCAGTCCAACAGCCGTGCAGCGCGCGTTGGCAGAGGCCGCTGGGCGCGGTGGGCGTGGTGGACGCGGAGGCGGTGGTGGTGGTGGTGGTGGCCGCGGTGGTCGTGGTGGAGCGACCGCCGAGACCGGCGACTACCGCGTCGTACTTGATGTGGCGGGCCAGAAGCAGACGACCGTGCTGCGCGTGGTCAAAGTGCAACCCGGCGATGTCACCGTGATGGCACCAAAGGGCCGGTAGTCTGCCGTGACGGCGCGGTCGGCTCCACTCATCGGGCGCATCGTCGCCATCGGCTGCGTGCTCGGCATCTCCGGGCTCGCGCTGTTCGCGGGGTTGCATGCGCTCGTCGTCAAACCGGTCTGGGGCCAGTTGCTTGGCGGGCTCCCGTTCGTGATCGCGATCGGCATCGCGGTGACTTGGGCCTACCACGAGTTCGTGAGGGTCGTGCCGGATCGCATCTGTGCGACCGGCGGACTTCGGTTCGGCGCGATGATGTGGCTGTCGGCATTCCCGGCCACGGCACTCGCCAATATCACGCGCATCCAACGCGGCGGGTCGTTGCCGATCTGGGTGGATATCGCGTCGTTCGTGCTCGCGCTCGTGGGCGGCGCGCTCGTGATCGGCACCGTCACCAAGTCGCGCCGTGCCGCCGGCGCCGCGGCAGTCGCCGCCGCTGTACTGCTCACGGCGGCCGGTGGGCCGCTACCCGTGCTCCGCGGCGGCGGCGCGGCCGAACTCTGGTTCGGGCTCTTCGTGCTTGAAACTGCTGCCGGCGTGATTCTCGCCAGACTCTACAAACGATGGATTGTTCCGATCGCGCCATCGCAGGCAGCGGCCTGACCGAGGCAACGTCAGACCCATAGGCAGGGCAAGCGGGTTAAGTTCCTCAGGCCGCCACCTTCACGCGGCTTCCCTCCCCGACACACTCCATCATGCGCATCACCATCCGCCCCATCATCGCAGTCGTCACCGCCATCGCGCTCGCCTCGTGCACGCCCGAAGCGCCGGTGGGTCCGATCGCCGACATCACCAACGTGACGTTCGCGGCTTCGCTCGGCGTCAATCTGTCGAACATGACCAAAACGGCCAGCGGCCTCTATTACCAGGACACGCCAGCCGGAACGGGCAACACCGCGGTCAGCGGGAATCGCCTCACGGTCCACTACACGGGCAACCTGATCAACGGCTCAACGTTTGACTCGAGCGTCGGCAAGGCACCGTTCGCGTTCACCCTCGGTGGCGGCAATGTGATCAAGGGATGGGACGAAGGGCTCGCTGGAATGAAGGTTGGCGGCACACGCAAACTCGTGATCCCACCCGCCCTTGCCTACGGCGCGATCGCCAACGGGGCGATTCCCGCCTCGTCGATTCTCGTTTTCACGGTGCAACTCATCTCGATTCCGTAGCCGCGACGGAGGTGCGGCCGAATAGCGGCCGAGTTCACCCCCACAGGCCGTTGCGACGGCGGTGCGGGTGCCGCAGTTTGCCGAACCCGCTGGTGCTTGTCCTAGTGCTTGTCCTGATGCAGTACCCAAGCCCCCATTCCGCGTGCCCGATCTCTTCCATCTGTTCGACCGAAATCGCGTCTGGGCCACCCGCATCGCGCAGGAGCAGCCGGGCTTCTTCGAGACACTCGTGGCGCAACAGACGCCCGGGTACTGCTGGATCGGTTGCTCCGACAGCCGCGTGCCGGCAAATGAAATTGTCGACCTCCTGCCCGGCGAACTGTTCGTGCACCGCAACGTCGCCAATGTGGTCGTCCACACCGACCTCAACTGTCTCTCCGTCATTGAGTATGCGGTCGACGCACTGAAGGTCAGGCACATCATCGTCTGCGGTCACTACGGGTGCGGTGGCGTTCGCGCCGCGCACGACAACCTGAAGATCGGCCTCATCGACAATTGGCTGCGCCACGTGCAGGATGTCCGCCACAAGCATGCGACGATTGTCGAGCGTGCCGGCGGCGGCGAAGCGGCAGTTGACCGGCTGTCCGAACTCAACGTGATTGAGCAGGCCATGAACGTCTGCAAAACCACGATCGTGCAGGATGCGTGGGACAGAGGCCAGGACCTCACGGTCCATGGCTGGATCTATTCGCTCAGTGACGGCCGGCTCCGCGACCTTGGATTCAGGGCTTCGGGCAATGCCGAAGTCGGCCCGGCCTTCGGCCGCGCGATTGCCGCGCTGGACGGATGAAAACACCTGAGCACGCCTAAAAACTGAACGGCGCCCGGGGAGCGAATCCCCGGGCGCCGCCTCAATTCCTGCCGGACGACGCCTAGTCCTTCTTGGCAGCTGCCTTCGCCGCCGCGGTCGGATTGTCCTTGAGGATCGGCTTGCTGCCGTCGTAGGAAAACTTCACGAACGCGCTCGCTTCGAGCGCCGTGATCGCCTTTTGCTTTGAATCGAGATCAGCTTCCATCGTCACCGGACGTGCCAGGAGCGCCTCGTCCGTGACTTGAAGGCTCATCGCGTAGTACTTGTTGAACTGGGGCAGCACGTCCTTGAGCGGCGCACCCTTAAAGACCACCTTGCCGTCCGCCCACGACGTGGCGACCGCAACGGCGTCAGCGTCAGCATCGGCCATGGTCGAATCCTTGGAGATACGGACGGACACCGGACCGGTGACCTGGCGACGCTCGCCTTTGCTCCGCAGCTCGCCCGATCCCGACACCAGCTTGAAGAACGCTTCGCCTTCATCGGCGTAGCCGCGAACAATGAACGTACCCTCGTCGATGACGAGCACCGCGCCACCTGCGCGAACCTCGAGCGGAACGCCGGAACTCGCCTTGACGTCAAAGTTCGCCGTGCCCTCGACTTTCACGCCGCGGTACAGTTCGTTGTACTTCGGAATAATGACGAGTTTCGTCGCCGGGCCGATGCTCAGTTTGGAGCCATCGGACAGCGTAATGTCACCACGCTGTCCATTGACCGTCGAGATATTCCGCACCTCCCCCGAGGAAAACAACATATTCAGTTTGTTGTCCTCGCCTGCGCGATTCAGCCACCAAAGCGCACCGCCGCCGAACACCGCGGCGACCACGCCGACCGTGACGATCTTCTTGAGGGGCATGCCCTGATCGATCGTGATTTTTGCATGGTGTTGCGCACCTGTATGCGGCTGGTTCGTGGACTTGCCGCCGTCGCCTGCCATGGAGTTCTCCTTTAGGGGGTGTCGGTCCGTGCCTGTGACATAGAGTAGCTCAGCAAACGGATGTAGGAAAGGGCATCCCTGCGGCAGTGAAATCGTCGCTGATCGGGGTACGGCGGCGTCGACAGCGTCGGCGCCGCATCGTACGTTACCCGTGCCGTCGCGCTGCCCTCTCTTCACACCGTGATCGTCCCATGACACCTCGCACGCCGATCCGCCGCACGGCACTCGCCCTCCTCTTGGTTGCCGTGCCCCTCGCTGCGCAGCAGCCCGACGCCGCGCTCATCGCGAAGGCCAAGGCGATCCACGACCGCGTGATCAAGCTCGACACGCATGTCGATTTCGACCCCGGCAACATGAGCGACACGCCGCCCAACTACGTCACGGGCCTGCGCCGGCAGGTGGATATTCCGAAGATGAAGGCCGGCTACAACGGCATCTTTTTCAGCGTCTACGTCGGCCAGAACGACGACTTCACGCCGGAAGGGTTCAAGCGCGCCTACGACACCGACATCGCCAAGTTCGAAGCGGTGCACAAGCTGACCGAGAAGATGGCGCCGGACAAGATCGAGATCGCGCGCACAGCTGCCGACGTTCGCCGCATCGTGAAGGCCGGCAAGCTCGTCGCGCTGATGGGCGTCGAGAACGGCTACGGCATCGGCAACGACATCACCAACGTCAAGAAGTTCGCCGACTACGGGGCGCGTTACCTCTCGCTCGCGCACAACGGTCACAGCCAACTCTCCGACTCAAACACGGGCGAAGCTACCAACGACTGGAAGTGGAACGGCGTCAGCCCATTCGGCCGCCAGGTGGTAGCCGAGGCGAACAAATACGGCATCCTCCTCGATATTTCGCACCCCTCCAAGGCGGCGAACCTCTGGGTGATGGCCAATAGCAAGGCGCCGGTCATCGCGTCGCACTCGAGCGTTCGTGCGCTCTGCCCGACCGCTTCACGCGACCTCGATGACGAACAGCTGCTGGCACTCAAGAAGAACGGCGGCGTGATGCACACGACGGCCTTTGCATCGTATGTGAATTGCACACCGGCGCCGTCGACGGAGCGCACGGCCGCGCTGGAAGCGCTCGGTCGCGAGTTCAACATGCCGGCGACGGCGGTCGGTCGTGGCGGTGGTGCAGGTGGTAGTGCCGGCGGTGGTGCCGGCGGACGCGGCGCGGTGGCTGTGCGCTCGGCCGCCTGCTCAATCGGTGATCCGGCCGAAGAACCGGCCGCTGCGGCCGGTGGTCGTGGCGCAGGACGTGGCGGTGCCGGGGGCGCGGCCGCCGGGGGTCGTGGCGGTCGCGGGAACCCGATCGACGCGCTGGACGATGCGACGCGCACGCGATTCCAGACGAAACTCGACGAGCTCAATGTGAAATACCCGATGCCCGCAGCGGCACGCCGCGCCAACGTCCAGGATTTCGTCACGCACATCGACTACGCCGTGCGGCTCATCGGCATCGACCACGTTGGCATCAGTTCCGACTTCGACGGCGGTGGCGGCATCGACGGATTCAACTGCGCTCCAGAGTCGATCAACGTGACGACTGAACTCGTGAAGCGTGGGTACACTGAGGAACAGATCGGCAAGCTGTGGAGTGGGAATCTGCTGCGCGTGATGGAAAAGGCGGAGCAGGTCGCAAAGCAGCTGCAGGGCGCGAAGCCATAACAGTCACACGGTTCGCACCCGCTCCTACGGGCTACCTGCACCTGGGGCACGTCCTGAACGCGACGCACGTCTGGCAGGCGGCGCGCGATGCCGGCGGCCGCGTGCTTCTGCGCATTGAGGATCACGACCGCACGCGCTGTAAGCCGGAATACGAGGCGGCGATTCGCGAGGACCTCGACTGGCTCGGATTCGTGCCCGATGCGGCCGTACCACGTCAGAGCGAACGGGGCGCGCGCTACGCCGAGGTGCTGGCCGACCTCGAGGCGCGCGGGCTCGCGTATCCGTGCGATTGTTCGCGAAAGGAGATCGCCGCCGAAGCCGGTGATCGGTTCAACGAAGAGACGCGGTATCCCGGGCGGTGCCGAAGCCAGCAGGTCGACCCGTCCACGACACTCGCGAGACGCGTCGTGATGGCCCCTGGGTTCGAACAATTCGAGGATCTCGCGCTCGGCTCGCAGGAACAGTCCCCGTCCGACCAGTGTGGCGACTTTCTTATTCGCGACCGATTCGGCAACTGGACGTATCAGTTTGCCGTCACTGTCGACGATTTCGATCAGGATGTGACACTCGTCGTTCGCGGCGAGGATCTCCTGAACTCGACCGGCCGTCAGATGCACCTCGCACGACTGATCGGCCGAGACATTCCGCCGCGCTTCTTTCATCATCGGCTGCTCCGCAAACAGAGCGGCGCCAAGCTGAGTAAGTCGGACGGCGACACGGGTGTACGCGAACTGCGAGCCGCCGGCATGCGCGCGCGCGATGTACTCGCCCGCGTGACGGACTACCCGGTCGCCTAGTTGGGCCGCGGCGAAACGCGCGCGGCAACAGATTAGTCCCCATCACCTGTTCTCGAGGCCCTGCCGTGTCGCTCCGCCCCACCTGGTCCCCGGCACCTTCGACGGACCACTCAACGTCCTGCAAGACGCCGACGAACCGCCGACGGCGGCGGTCGTCGTGAAGCCTGCGGTGAAGCCAGCGCGCGGCGCGACGCCGGATGGCGGCGACAACGAGCCGGCCTAACGGAAAGTCGAACGGCGGTTACGGCACCACACTCTTCCGCTCGAGCACCGTCGCCGCTTTGTGGATCAGCGCAGCTTCCTTGTCGAGCGCGCCCGAAATCCGGATGAGTTCCCGGTTGGCTGTCGCCCAGTCGTGGCTGTCGAGCGCTTCCCGTGCGCCGGGCATCGTCTTGACACCGTAGCCCGTGTAGAGCCCGGGCGCGTAGAGCGAATGCTTGAACCAGGGCCGCCTCGGCAGGCCCTCGGCGAGCAACATCTCCTGGTCGGCGGTACGCAACAACGCATTGGCCTGGCCAAGCGCCACCGCGCCGAGATTCTGGATGATCGCGGTCGCCTGCACGCGCTCGTAACGCTGTGCCGCGCGCGTGAGCGAGTCGAGCGAGTTGTCCAGCCGCGCGAACTCGATGATCGGCGCGTTCACCTCGCGTTTTGGTGGCTGTAACGGATTCCACGGATCGTTCATCGCGGTGAACACGCCTTCATCATGCTGACGATTGACCTCGGCGATCTTTGCGGCCTCCGCATCGCGGAGGGCCTTGAGTTCCGCTGCATACCCGCGCGCCGTCTCCGCCAGATTGTCGAACTGATAGGGCAGCACATCAGCGTTCGCCGTGCGCATAATGACCGTGCCCACGGTCTGCGCCAGCGCGCGACCGTAGGTGAACGTGGTGTCGGCGAACCGCGAGTACCAGGTGAACGAATCATAGATCGAGTGGTACACGCCGCCGCCGCCCTCGCCACCGAATCCGAGGTTCAGCGTCGGGATCCCAAGGTGCTGGATGAACGGGGTGTAGTCGGAACCGGAGCCGAGCGCAGCGATACGCAGATCGGCGCGCCCGCCACGCGCTTCGCCCTTTGCCTTCGCGTCGCCGCGTGCGATCACCGCTGCCTGCCAGCGCTTCCAGACCGTGCCGCCAGTCTCCGGATCTGTGACGTCGCGCGCGACGGCGTTCACCAGATTCTCGAGGTAGTGCGACCCCTCGGCGCTGAGGAACCCGCGGCCGTTGCCGTCGGTGTTGAGGTACATCACGGCCTTCTGCTGCAGTTCGTCGCCATGATGCTCGGCCCACTCGGTCGAACCGATGAGGCCGTGCTCCTCGCCATCCCACGCCATGTAGACAATGGTCCGCTTCGGGCGCCAGCCCTGCTTGTAGATCTCTCCCAGCGCCCGCGCTTCTTCGAGCTCGGCCACCAGACCCGAAAGCGGATCCGACGCGCCATTCACCCAACCGTCCATATGGTTGCCACGCATGACCCACTCGTCGGCCCAGGTCGAGCCGGGGAGCTTGGCGATCACGTTGTAGAGCGGCGTCTGGTTCCAGTTGAATGAGAGCTTGAGGTGCACACGTGCCGCGCCGGGGCCAATCCGGTACGTCAGCGGCAGTCCGCCGCGCCAACTCTCTGGAGCCACCGGCCCCGTCATGGCCGCGAGCAACGGCTGCGCGTCGGCATACGAGATCGGCATCACGGGGATCTTCATGATCGTCACGGCATCCTTGATGTCGAGACGCTTGGCATCCTTCGTCGCGCCGACACCAGGCGTGAGCGGATCACCCGGATACACCGGCATGTCCATCACACTGCCGCGCTGCACGCCGTCCTTCGGACGCCACGGGCCAGCGGGATACACTTCGCCTTGCGCGTACCCGTCGTCCTTCGGGTCCGAGTAGATCAGGCAGCCCACCGCGCCATGCTCGTACGCGACCTTCGGCTTGATACCGCGCCAGCTCCCGCCATACCGCGCGATCACGATCGCGCCACGAACGGAGATGCCGCGCTTGTCGAGTTCGTCGTAATCCGCCGGTGTACCGTAGTTCACGTAGACCAACGGCGCGGTGACGTCGCCGTCACCCGAGTACGAGTTGTACGTCGGCAGCTGCTCGGCCTTCTGGCCCGACGTCGGGTCTTCCTTCAGCACGGGCTCGTCGATGCGCGCCACGAACTTTGTCGGGGCCACCATCTCGAGCACGCGCTCTTTCGGCGTCGGGAAGAGCACCGAGTATTCCTCGATCTCCGCCTGCCAGCCATACGAACGGAACAGGTCGCGCACCCGAGTCGCGTTCTCTTTCTGGTAGGCTGAACCCAGGTGGTTGGGGCGCGCGGAGAGCAGCCGCAGGTTTTCGCGAATGCGCGATGGTTCCGGAATGGCGCGAAACTTCGCCTCCCACTCGCGTTGCACTTTGCTCGCGTCGGCGGAATAGCCGCGCAGCGGCGGATCTTCGAGCGTCGCCGCGATCAGCGGGATGGCGACAAGGGAAACGGCGGCAAGACGAATCGTTCGCGTCATCGATGGAGTCCTCGGTTGAGGCGGTACGTTATTCCCGACCGCACTCAGCCGCCAGCCGTACAGTATCTTGGCAGTGCATCAACCGGAGCTAGAGAAATGACCGTTCAGGGCGATTACGCACGTTGCATCGGCCGCGAGCTCGCGACAGTCCGCGACCAACTCCTGGCATATCCCGACACCGCGTCGATCTGGGCCGTGCCGACTGGCCTGCCGAATTCGGCCGGCACGCTGGCACTGCACATCGCCGGTAATCTTCGCTTCTTTATCGGGGGCAAGCTCGGCGGCAGCGGATACGTCCGCGATCGTGACGCCGAGTTCAGTCTACGCGGGGTGGAGCGCGAAGATCTCGTGCGACAGATCGAGGCGGCGGCGGACGAGGTGACCCGCGCACTCGCGACGCTCGACGATTCGCAGCTCGACGAGCCGTTCCCCGTCGAAGTCGGCGGCGTGCGACTCCCCACCAGCCGGTTCATCGGCCATCTGGCCACGCACCTCGCCTATCACCTCGGACAGATGGACTATCACCGGCGCATCGTGACCGGCATGAACAGCTCGGTCGGCGGTATCGCGGCAGCAGCGCTCGCCGACCGATAGCTCCGCCACAGATCTCGCGGCATCCGCGGAACCCGCGTCGAGAGCGACGCGAATCGCAACCAGGTACTATTGTCGGGCGTTTCCCCGGCCCTCAGGAGCAGATATGAAATCGATCCACCTCGTGCTCGCCGTATCGGCGCTCACTGTACTCGCCGCGGCAGCAGAGGCGCAGGACGTCACAACGGTCATCCGCGCCGCCAAGGTGATCGATGGCCGCGGGCAGACCATCGCCAATGGTGATATCGTCGTGACCGGCTCGCGCATCACGCGGGTGGGCGCGCGCGGTGCGGTGCCGACGGGCGCACGAGTGATCGACTTGGGGAAACGCACGGTGATGCCGGGCCTGATCGACGGACACTCGCACCTCACCTGGTATTTCAACCGTCAGGGTCGGTATCACACCGCGCGCGATGGTGATACGCCCATCCAGTCCATGCTGGCCGCAGCCGCGAATGGCGCGGCGACACTCATGGCCGGGTTCACAACGATCCAGAGCCCCGGGTCGCCAGAGGACAAGGACCTTCGCGACTGGATCGAAACGCAGGGCCTGCCGGGCCCGCGCATCATCACATCGCTCAACGCGCTGCAGCGCGGCAGCCCCGACACGCTCCGCATGCTCGTGCGGCAGCGGAAGGAGCTTGGCGCTGACATGATCAAACTGTTCGCCTCGGCGAGCATTCGCGACGGTGGCGCGCAGACGCTCACCGATGAGCAGATCGCCGCAGTCTGCGGCGAAGCCCAAGCGCAGGGAATGCGCACCATGATCCACGCGCACTCGAAGGAGTCGGTCAAGGCGAGTGCGAACGGCGGTTGCTGGGAAGTCACGCACGGCGTGTTCGTCGATCAGGAAGCGCTCGACCTGATGGCCGCCAAGGGCACCTACTTCCAGCCGCAGTGCTCGCTCGTGTTTAGCAACTATCTCGACAACCGCGCCAAGTACGATGGCATCGGCAACTACAACGCCGAGGGCTTCGCGGCGATGGAGCGAGCGCTCCCGCTCGCCGCCGACGCGATCAAGCGCGCACTCGCGACGAAAGGCCTCAAGATCACCTACGGCACAGACGCCGTGGCCGGCGCGCACGGCCGGAACGCCGAGGACATGGTCTGCCGCGTACAGAAATCTGGCGAGACGCCGATGCACGTCATCGTCGCGGCGACGTCTGTGAACGCCGAAGCGCTCGGACTCGGGAGTCGGATCGGCTCACTCGCTTCGGGCTACGAAGCGGACATCATCGCGGTCGACGGCGACCCGCTGGCGGACATCACCACCATGCGCCGGGTGAGCTTCGTCATGAAGGGTGGACGGGTGTACCGCAACGACGGCAATCGGTAGCGGTGAGAAGTGCGGTGCCGTGACCAACGGCACCGTTCACCGCTCTGGTAGCCCGTTCAGGAACTCGCGGAAATGGTTCCCCCACACCGCGGGGAGCGAATGCGTCCCGTGTCCCCTCGTCTGCTCCGAGATCGGGATCAACACGAACTTCGCATGCTTCAGTTTCGCCACGTACGGCGCGACGTTGCCCAACTCTGGCGGGTTCACGAAGTCATCCGCCGAGTTGATGTGCAGCAGTGGGGCCTTGATCTGGCCGAGGAACTTCGACGGATCGTAGTCGCGTGACGCGTCGAAATACCAGATCATATTGTTCGGGTCGGTCGAGGCGGAGCCGCGCGCCACCGTCGCGCGCATCATCGAATCAGCGACCGGCCGTGTCGGCGCCTGGCGATGGTTGTTCAGCGGCGCCGTCCCCATCACCCAGAGAAACCCCTGCGCCGCCTTCATGCCCTCGAGTGGGCCGGTGTAGTCGCCATTCGCGTAGTGCGGATCGTTGCGCAGCGCGTCCATGATCGCCGTGCGGATCATCCGGTTGCGCCCAACGATCGGCGTCGGCGCGCAGGCGAGCGGCACGGACCCATCCATGAAATCAGGATAGGTGTAGAGCCAGGCCCACGAGTGCATACAGCCCATCGACGTGCTTATCACGAGGCGCATGTGGTTCACACCGAGTCCCTCGGTGAGCAGCTGGTACTGCAACTTCACCATGTCATCGTAGGTGTACTTCGGGAACTTCGCCTTCAGTCCATCGCTCGGCTTCGACGACTCGCCGTGGCCGAGGTTGTCTGGCAGGACGATGAAGAACTTCGTCGTGTCGAGCGCCTGTCCCGGCCCGTAAAGCTCGCCGGCCCAACCACGACCGAGAAATGTGCCGCGGCCAGTGCCGCCGGTGCCGTGCAGGATCATCACCGCATTCCGGGTGACTCCGCGCGCGTCTTGCCGCGGCGTGCCCACCGTGGTGTAGTGGATCTTGACTTCGGGCAACGTTTCACCAGTAATGAAGCGGAAGTTCTTCGCAACGTAGTCGCCCTGCCTGCCCTGTGCGGAGGCGGTGGCGGCGAGGCAGGCGAGCAAGACGATGGTGCGCATTGGGCTCTTGGTTGGGTACCGTGCAAAGGTACCGAAATGGGCGCATAACATAGCAAGTCACGACACCACACGGAGACAGTGCGCCGGAGTGGTCGCACTCCGCCCGTTCGCCGCCACCATATTGAAGAGGTAGGGTTTCAGCTACCGTAGACCGCCTACTACTGACGCGCCATTGCCCACTTCCGACTACCGCAGCAATTCCCCCGCGTGGGACGACGGCCAGTGGCTTGGGCTGCCGGCGCTCGACTGCGACCAGACCGCCGATGCCTGCGTCATCGGACTTGGCGGCTCCGGGCTTACGGCCATCGAAGAACTGCTGGCGATGGGTCGCAGCGTCATCGGCATCGACGCGCACGACGTCGGCGCCGGCGCGGCAGGGCGGAACGGCGGGCTGCTCGCTAGCGGCACGTCCGATTTCCATCATGACGCCGTCGCCCGGCTCGGTCGCGAGCGCGCGGTGCGCATCACGCAACTCACGATCGAAGAACTGCATCGGATCGCCACGCATACGCCGGGCGTCGTACGGATGACCGGATCACTGCGCATCGCGGAGTCCGACGAAGAACTCACTGACTGCGTGCGGCAACGCGACGCCATGCGTGCCGATGGATTCACAGCCGACGACTACAACGGTCCACTTGGCCGCGGCATTTCCATCGCGGCCGACGCGGCGTTCAACCCGTTGATGCGCTGCCGGAAACTCTCGGCCACGCTGCGCGCGCACCACGCCCGACTCTGCTCGCACACGACGGCCATCGAGATCGGCCAGGGGTTCGTGCGGACCGACCGGGGACGCATCTCGTGCGAGCAGGTGATCGTCGCCGTGGACGGCACCCTCGAACGCCTCTTCCCCGAACTCAACACGACCGTTCGTACCGCACGGCTGCAGATGCTCGGCACGGCCCCGGCCCACGAGGTCACGATCCCCTGCCCCGTGTCGACCCGTTACGGTTACGACTATTTCCAGCAACTGCCCGATGGCTCCGTCGTACTTGGCGGCGGCCGAGACAAAGCGCTGGAAACAGAATGGACCCACGACGGTGCGCCGACGGCGATGATTCAGGATTATCTGACGTCGGTGTTGCGCGACAGGCTCAAGGTGCAAGCGCCAATTCTCCACCGCTGGGCGGCGCTGGTGTCGTACAGTTCCACTGGGCTGCCGGTGCTTGGCGAGGTACGGCCCGGAGTCTGGGCAGCCGGCGGATATAGCGGCACCGGCAACCTGATGGGCGCGCTGGCGGGGCGGGCAGTCGCCCGCCGGGCATTTGGCGAGGAGACGGAATTCTTCTCGCTGCTCAACACTCCAGCACGACGGAACTGATGGTCGACGTACGACTGGACGGCGATCGCATGGTGTTCGAGGTCGAAGGCTGGGACAAAATATTGGCGCTCAAGAGCCGCCTCGAGATCCCCCTCGGGCATATCAAGAGCGCGCGTGCGGACGATGACGCCGCCAAGGGCTGGTGGCACGGCGTGAGGCTCGGCGGCGCCGACCTTCCCGGCGTGATCACGGCCGGCACATTTTATCGGAAGGGTCGGCTCGTGTTTTTCGACACGCACAAGCCCGAGAATACGATCGTGGTAGATCTCGAACACGAACACTACGACCAGCTCGTTCTTCAGGTGCGCGACCCGCAGGCCGCGGTACGCACCATCACCGAAGCGATCTCCAACAGGGCCTGACCGATGACAACGCTGGACGCACACGACCTATCGCACAATCACGAACGCCGATGGCCGTTTCCCGCGGCAACAACCGTTGGCGTCTTTCTGTCTCTGTGTGCGGTGTCATCGGCACTGCAGTCGCAGTCGATCCCCACGCCGCCTGCCTACGCGCTGATCAAGGAACCGGAGATCCGGGCCGACATGCTCGTGATGGCCGGCGACGCGATGCGCGGCCGCGAGTCGGGGACGCTCGACGAGATGCGCGCGTCCATCTGGACCGCCGACCAGCTCGCCAAGGCGGGCGTGAAGCCGTTCGGTGAGGACGGCGGCTGGTTTCAGTGGTTCAATATGCGCCGCACGCGAATCGCGACGACATCGAGCTCGGTCCGCATTGCCGGTCGGTCATTCGCACTCTGGACCGAGGTGACGCCGACGTCGAACACCGACGGCGATGTTGTCGGCACGACGGTTTTCGCCGGCGACGGCACGGATTCGACGATTGATGTTCGCGGGCGCGTCGCCGTCATTACGCTCAAACCGACGGCCGAAGGGACGCGCTCCACAATCAACACGCCCGAGTACCGTGCGGTTCGGCAGGGCCTCACCGCGCAGGGCGCGGCGCTGACCCGACGCGGCGCGTCCGCTGTGATCATCGTCGCCGATGCACTCGGTGAGGCGAACTATGACGCGGTTGGGATCCTGCAGTCGCGAGGCACGTACAACGTTCCGGGCGGGGCTCCGCGCTTTTCCGAAGCCATGCTCAGCGGTCGCGGCGGCGGGCGCGGTGCACCGGCTGGGGCTGGCGGCCGCGGCCAGCTGGCTGCACCGGCCGCCGTCCCAGTGCTTTTCGTCCATCGCGCGATGCTGGCGCAGCTCCGCCAGGACGGCCAAGGCGTCGAGATTCACCTCAAGTCCGAAGCGTTCGACACCCCGTCGGTGAACATCATCGGCATGGTGCGCGGCACCGATCCCACGCTGCGTGATGAATACGTGGTCTTCAGCTCGCACCAGGACCACGACGGCGTGCGGTTCGCCATCGATGGCGACTCTATCTGGAATGGCGCGGACGACAACGCGAGCACCAGCGTGGCGCTCTTTGCGATTGCGCGCGCGTGGGCCAAACAGCCCGCGAAGCGCTCGGCGCTCTTCGTATTCCACGGCGCGGAAGAACGCGGCCTACTCGGCTCCCGGTGGCACGCCGCACACCCGGTCGTGCCCCTCGGCAGCATGGTCGCGGTACTCAACGGCGACATGATCGGCCAGAATCACGCCGATACGGCATCGCTTCTCGGCTCGCAGCCGCCACACCAGAACTCGACCGCGCTCGTGCAGATGGCCTTCGAGGCAAACAACCGGACCGGCAAGTTCGTCATCGATTCCACCTGGGACCGTCCGTCGCACCCAGAAGGTTTCTACTTCCGCAGCGACCACGCATCGTACGCCCAGTTTAACGTTCCTTCGATCTTCTTCACAACGAAGTTGCACCCCGACTACCACACGCCGCGTGACGATGCCTCGCGGATCAATTACCCGAAACTCACACGCATGACGCAGTGGATGTTCATGACCGGCTGGATCGTGGCGAACGCCAAGGATCGCCCGAGCATCGACCCTGGATTCAAGCCGGTACCCTGATCCCATGACCTTCTTGCCCACCACACTGATGCCTCGCTTGCGCTCGCTATTCCCCCAGTCAGTCGCCGTTACCGCAACGGCCTGCATCGCCGTCTCCTCTGCGTGGTCGGCGTTCGCATCGCCCGCCGAGGCGCAATCCCGCATCCCCACGCCTCCGGCCTACGCGACCATCAAGGAGGCAGAGATCACGGCCGACATGTTCGCCATGGCCGGCGATGCGATGCGTGGCCGCGAGGGTGGCACGCTCGATGAGATGCGCGCGTCGATGTGGGTCGGCGACCAGTATGCGAAGATCGGCCTCAAGCCGATGGGGGACAATGGCAGCTGGTACCAGTGGTTCAACATGCGCCGGTCGCGCGTCTCGACGACGTCCAGTTCGATTCGCATCGCCGGCAAACCGTTTGCGTTCTGGACCGAAGCCACGCCAACATCGAACACCGATGGCGACGTGATTGGCACCACGGTGTTCGCGGGCGACGGCAGTGATTCCACGATCGATGTGCGGGGGAAGGTGGCCGTCGTCACGCTGAAGCCGACCGCCGAAGGCACGCGCACGACGATCAACACTCCGGAGTACCGCGCGGTCCGGCAGGGGATCACGGTACAGGGCGCCGCGCTGACGCGCCGCGGTGCCTCCGCCGTGATCATCGTGGCAGATGAGCTCGGCGAGGCGAACTTCGACGCCGTTGCCATCCTGCAATCGCGCGGCAGCTATACCGTGCCTGGCGGAGCGAACCGCTTTGCCACGCCCACGAACCCCGCTGGCGCTGGCGCAGCCGCTGCAGCCGCCGGGGCTGGTGGTCGCGGCGGGCGCGGTGGCGGCCAAGGCGGCGCCGGGGCGCCGGCAGTTGTTGGCGGTGGCGGTCGCGGTCCCGGCGCGCCGGCTGCGGTGCCCGTCATCCTCGTGCACCGTGCGATGCTCGCCCAGTTGCGTCAGGACGGTCAGGGCGTCGAAATCCACATCAAGTCAGAGGTGTTTGATTACCCGTCGATGAACATCATCGGCGTCGTGCGCGGCACCGACCCGAAGCTCCGCGACGAATACGTCGTGTTTAGTTCGCATCAGGATCACGACGGCGTGCGTTTCAACATGGGCGATGACTCGACCTGGAACGGTGCCGACGACAACGCCAGCACGAGCGTCGCGCTCCTCGCGATCGCCCGCGCCTGGGTCAAACAGCCCTCGAAGCGCTCCGCCCTGTTCATTTTCCACGGGTCGGAAGAACGTGGCCTACTCGGTTCGCTCTGGCACGCCGCGCACCCGGTGGTCCCGCTGTCCAGCATGGCGGCCGTCCTCAATGGCGACATGATCGGCCGCAACCATCCCGACACGGCATCGATCCTTGGGGTGCAGCCGCCACACCGTAACTCGCAGTCGCTCGTGAGCATGGCCATCGAGGCCAACACGCGCACGGGAAAGTTCGTGCTTGATTCTCTCTGGGACCGCCCGACGCACACGGAGGGCTGGTACTTCCGCAGCGACCACCTGCCCTATGCCCGCGCCGGCGTGCCCGCGCTGATGTATACGACCAACCTGCATCAGGATTACCACACCGCGCGCGACAACCCGGACCGCATCAATTTTCCAAAACTCACGCGCATGACACAGTGGATGTACCTGACCGGATGGATCGTAGCGAATTCCAAGGACCGTCCAACAATTGACCCGGGATTCCAGCTCGAACGTTGATCCGGAACGCGTTGGGTAGTCGCTGACCGGTCTGTTCTGTGGTGAGCACCTCTGCCGGACCTTTACATGCCTTCGCACCTCGCAGACCCCGACCACAACCTCTCGTTCACGCGGGGCCTCTTTCTCGGCGACCTCCGTGAAGACCTCCTGCTTCCGTTCCCCGCACCAGACAAGGAAGGCCTCGAGAGCCTGACCGCGATTCTCGATTCTTATCGCGCGTTCGCCAAGGCGCATCTCGACACCCGAAAGCAGGACCACGACAGCAAGTTCTCCGACGCAGTCCTCGCGGGCATGGCCGAACTCGGGCTAATGGGCCTCAACATTCCCGAGGCCTATGGCGGTTTCGGTGCGGGCGCCATTGTCACCAATCGCGTCTTCGGTGAAATCGGCGCGACGGACGCGGCGCTCGCCGTCTACTTCGGCGCGCACCAGTCCATCGGTTGCAAGGGCATCACACTGTTCGGCACCGAAGACCAGAAACAGCGCTGGCTCACGTCATGCGCCAGCGGCACACGCGTCGCCGGGTTCTGCCTCACCGAGGCCGGCTCCGGCTCCGACGCCCAGGCCATGCGCACGAGCGCGGTGCCCAGCGCCGACGGCTCACACTACCTGCTCAACGGCCAAAAGATCTGGATCTCCAACGCCGGCTACGCGGGCGTCTTTACCGTCTTCGCGAAAGTGCCGACCGTCGTAGACGGCAAGGCAAAGGAACGGGTCACCGCATTCATCGTCGACGCGCACGCACCGGGCGTTTCACTCGGCAAGATCGAAGAGAAGATGGGCATCAAGGCGAGCGACACGCGCTCAGTCTCATTCGACAATGTGCAGGTGCCGGTCGCCGACCGACTTGGCGATGTCGGTCAGGGGTTCAAGATTGCGCTCGAAGTACTCAACGCCGGACGGCTCGGACTCGCGGCAGCGTCAACGCGCGGCGCGCAGGCGATCCTCGAGGTGGCCCTCGCCCACGCCAAGCAGCGCGAACAGTTCGGCCGCTCCATCGGCTCGTTCGAGATGATCCAGCGCAAATTCGCATCGCTCGCGGTGGACGTGTACGCGTCGGACGCCGCCTGGATGGTGACCGCGGGCATGGTCGACCGCGGCGGCATCGACTTTTCGCTGGAGACCGCAGCCTGCAAGGTGTTCGGTTCGGAACTCGTGTTCCGCGCGGCCAGCGAAGCGCTGCAGATCGCGGGCGGCATCGGCTATTCCAAGGAATACCCGTACGAACAGGCGCTGCGCGACTCGCGCATCAATATGATCTTTGAGGGCACCAACGAAATCCAGCGCGCCCTCATCGCGCTCTCCGGCCTGCAGCAGCCTGGCGAAGAACTCAAGGCGATCGGCAAGGCATTCAAGGATCCGCTCCGTTCCATCGGTGCGATCGGCAGCTTCTTCAGTGAACGGGTCAAGAAAAAACTCGTCAAGCCGGAGTTTGAGCAGGTCCACGCGTCACTGGCCGACGAGGCGGCGATGATCGCCGAGAACATTCACGATCTCGCGCTCGCCGTGGAACGCGCACTGCTGCGTCACGGCAAGGAGATCATCGAGCGCCAGTTCGATCAGGAACGGATGGCCAACGCGGCGATCGACATCTATCTCGCCGCCTGCACACTCGTTCGGGCATCGTGGGCCATCGAGCAGGCCGGAGGGCCCGAGAAGGCGCAAGCAGATCTCGACCATGCCAAGCTCTTTGTTCCGGCGGCCAGTCGTCGCGCGCGCCGCGCCGTCCGCGCGATGGATCGCAATCAGGACGCCCGGCTCAAGGGTATTGCCGAACGTGCGTTGGCGTCTGGCGTGCTTACCGTGAAGCTGCCGACGGACGCGTAACTCCGCTTTAAACAGAACCGCCAGCCGCTCACGCGACCGGTGTGGTCCTGGAAGCCGAATTACGCCGCGTCGGGCCTGAGCTTCTTGTACGCCGCGATCGCGTGCCTGAGCCCGAGCAACGCCGACGCCTCGAGTTCGTACTCGAGCGTCAGTTCACCGAGTTTCTCGGACGAGTGCTTCGCCAGCTTGGCCGACGATGCATCACACTCGGCGTGGCGACGCGCATAATCGCGCGCGGCGTGCCACATCGTGTTCGTCGCATGCCAGAACGCGTCGTCATGACCGCCCTTGCCCACCGCCGCCGACGCCTCGTACAGCTCGGCGCGCTCGTGCAGGTGCCGGTGGCACAACTCGCAGAGCTCGGTGGCTTCCGTCAGCTCCGTGTGGTGCGCACTACGCTCGTTCAGCTTGGCGACGCGCTCGTGCTGGCGAACCGCTTCGACAGCGCTGCGGAGGAGCGCATCGGATGCCGCATCAAGCGGCACGAGGGTTCCGGCACTGTCGCGGGCGGGCGTGGACTTGGCCGACGGCATAACGATCACACGGGCTGTGGGAAGCCGAACAATTACTGCACCCGCGCGTCAGAACAAGGTCCGAGCGGGAAAATGCATTCGTGCTGACGCGCCGTCAGGGCTTGGTCAGTTGGGCGGGCGATCCTCGGCGACAAAGGCGAGCCAGTCGCCCGTGGGGCTGATCGCGAGCCGGCTGATACCTCGCACGCCCCCGCTGGCAAAGTCGGCGACCTGCTCCCAACGGCCTTCCGCCAGCACGAAGAGCTTTGAACCGGTTCCGACGATCAGCAATCCCTGCGGCGTCCACGCGTGATAGTCCGCGCCCTTGGGCGGCTGCACGAGCCGTTTCGTCTCCTTCGTGAGCACGTTCAGTTCGGCAATCCAGGCCGCGCTGTCGCGCACCTGCTGCGTGTATGTCACGACGTCCCGCCCCGGGACCTTGGCCAGCCCGCGTCCGATGTTGCGCGCGACGACTTCAGACGCGCCCGTTCGGTCGTCGGCGAGTTGGAGCGTCGCCGGGCTACCGAGCACGAACAGCACCAGCCGATGATCGGCGGCCCAGACGTGGTAACCGACCGGCTGCACCTTCTCGAGTACCAACGACGGCGCACCCTGCCCGTCGACAGGAAATCGCCAGAGCCGTTGTGTCGAGTCGGGGAGTTCAACACGTATCACCGAAAACGATCGTCCATCGGGCGCCGCCGTAGCCGAGTATTCGCTCTGGCGCGTATTCGTCAGCGGCTTCGGCTTGCCCGATGGCACCGTGAACTGCCAGATCTCGGCCGGACCATTGTTTTCCGTCACCGTGTACATCACGGATTTTCCGTCCGCCGTGAACCCCGGCTGGTTGTCATAGCCGGTGCGCTGAGTGACGTTCTTCGGTTCGCCGAAGTGGATCATGCCGCCCGACTGCCGCATCGACACGACCCAGACATCGGTCGATGGCGCGGCCTGTGCCGGAAGCGCACTACGTGCGACGAATGACGGCAGGACGACGCAGAGCAGCCCTGCAACTGCCGCAGGGAGCCGCTTCGCAACTGCCGCAGGGAGCCGCTTCGCAACTGCCACAGGGAGCCGCTTCGCAACTGCCACGCCCACCACCTTCAGATTCTGCCAGATGCCCTTCATGCGCGTCCTCCGTTGTGACCAGCGTGTGCCGTCGTGTCGATCAGCCTGCTGGATGCGCCGGTTGGACGACTCCGCGGCATTCTCCAAATCCGATTCGCGCATAGCCGCTCCGTTCGCACCAGCCACGCACAATCACCTCGTCACCATCGGCAAGGAACGTGCGGACCTCACCATTGGGCAATTCCACCGGGTCCGCCCCGCGGCGCGTGAGCTCGAGCAGACAGGCGCGCGCGTCGTCGGTGGGGCCAGAAATCGTTCCGGTGCCGAGCAGGTCGCCCGGCCGCAGGGTACAGCCGTTGCTCGCGTGATGCGCAATCAGCTGCGCCGGCGTCCAGTAGAGCGCCTTTGCTTCTGAGCGCGAGAGCCGATGCGGCGGCAGTCCAGCGACGCGCATCTTCGCCGTCAGCAATGAGGCGTCGAGCATCACACCGAAGCCACCGCGGGCGCGGTCGTTCGTGTCGTCGAGGTACGGCAGCGGCTGCGGATCACCGGCGTCACGCACAACGGCCGGCACGCGAAACGGCGTCAGCGCGTCGAGCGTCACGACCCATGGTGATACCGTCGTCACGAAGTTCTTGGAAAGGAACGGACCGAGCGGCTGGTATTCCCAGGCCTGGATGTCGCGCGCCGACCAGTCATTGAGCAGACCGAGCCCAAACAGGCGCTCCTCGGCGCGCGCGATCGGCACCGCTTCGCCGATCGCATTTTCACCGCAGACCCAGAGCGCGAGCTCGACTTCGTAATCGAGGTTGGCGCAGGGGCCGAACGACGGCCCCGCATCGTTGCCTGTTCGCGTCTGTCCCATCGGCCGCCTGACTGCGCCGCCACTCGCCACGATCGACGAAGCGCGCCCGTGGTACCCGATCGGAATCCACTGGTAATTGGGCAGCAGCGGATTGTCGGGCCGGAACAGCGCACCCACACGCCGCGCGTGATGGATCGACGCATAGAAATCGGTGTAGTCGCCAACCTCCGCCGGCACGAGCAGCGAGACGCTCATCATCGGCACGAGGAGCCGGTCGCGATACGTGCGTGCCGCGGCGCCTTCAACGGTGTCGGCGCGAAGCATGCGACTCACCAACGCCCGCACCGCGCGCGCATCGGCGCGACCGAGCGCCATCAGGCCATTGAGGGCCCGGCCCTGCAGCGCGTCCCGGACCCAAGGGTCGACGCCATCGAGCAACCCTTCTCTCGCCGCGAAGAGGCAGTCGAATACCTGGTCGCCGATCGCGATCCCGACACGGGGCTGTGCCTCGCCTTCGCGCCGAAAGGTCCCGAACGGAAGATTCTGCAGTGGAAAATCCGTCGCCGCGTCGTGCGCCGACTCCACCCAGGAGCGCAGCGCTGGATCGTGTGTGTCGTCCGGACGCGTCAGGTCGACCACAACAGACCTCGTTCGGTGAGCTCAGCCACCGGTTCCTCGAACGAACACGATCCGAAGGATGTCACCGCAGCGGTGCGCGCGGCAGCCAGCAGTTCGGTCGGCAGTGCGCGGCCCGACGGGAGCACGCAGCCGCGATCCTCGAACGCCGTGCCGAGTCCGGCCGTCAACGTCTGCTCGACCTCGGCGGTGTCCGCGCCAGACACCGCGGCAGCGCTCGCGAGCAGCAGGTTGAGAAAACCGTACATCGTCGCACGCGGGCAGTCTGATGCGTACGTCAGCGGATACTCCGCGCGCCACGCGTGATGCAGTCCAGCCGTCGCCTTGAACGGCACGCGCGCATGGCGGCACGCGAGAATGAATCGCGCCACTGCAGCCGCGTCGGGAATCTCAGCGGCGGTCACGCCGCCGGTACGGATCTTGGCGCGCACCCGAACTGCGGCAAGAGCGGAGATTGTCGCCGCGGGATCAGTCGCCCAACCGACTTCGGCAAACACCGTATACGTCTGCGCAAGCACGCCGAGCCCAGCGAGCACCTCGGCATCGCCCGCGCGCACGACCGGCGTCTCGACCGTATCGATCACCAGGCGACTTGCGTACCGTGCGTTGAATGCGGCGAGTGTCCCAGCATCGGCCGGCTTCGCGATGACCGCAACCCGCCAAGGCGATGCATCAGCTGCCTTCCCCCCGCCGGCAGAAAGAAGCGCCGAGAACGCCGTGATACACTCTTCGAGCCGAGCCGCGGGCACGATGAATCGCCCAAGCATCCACGCATGCCGCCCGCCGCGATACGAGGCGTACCGCGCGACGGCGTCTGACATGGCGAGTCCAGCTGGCGGGAACAGTCCGGCATAGTCGATCGCACCTGACATCAGCGTGCGCACTGCGGCATTCGGACTCACGCTTCGACCTCGCCCGCCTGCCACGTCATTCCCCAGCGCGCTGTGGCGCCCGGTTCAACCCATCGCACCGAATCCCGCGCGCCGAGCGCGTCGGCCAACGACTCGGGCGCACCGACGCACGGACCGACCGTCAAGGTCGAGTACGTTCGCGGACGACGCCACGGCATGAGCGATCGGTTGCGATCGGTCGGCGCAAGGACGCCACGATTGATCCGAATGGCCGCATGTGCCATCTGGCCGCCATGCACGCGCATCTCGAGCCGCACGCTCCCCTCCTGCAGCACGATCGCCGTCGCAGTCTTCGGCAGTTCGACCGACAGCGTGCAGGCAAACTGCTCGCCGAGCGCCGCCGGCCGCGAAAGATCCACGAGTGTGCCACCGGACCGAACCTTGGGCCAGGCGTGCAACGTGTCTCCGCCAGCCAATGCCACTCCGTCAGCCTTCCAGACACGCGCCTTCGCTCCCTGCGGCAGGATGATCTGCGTCGCGTCGGTGAGCGGAAACACCGGGTGCGCAGCCCAGAGGAATGGCGCGCGGCGCGTTCCGGTGTTCTTTGCGGTGTACGCAAACTCGATCAGCCCGTCTGGTCTGACCGTGACGCACCGCGAAAACTCGAATGTCAGCGGCTGAATCGTCCACGTGCAGTTTGCAAAATTGCCAAACTCTCCCGTGCCGACTTCGGTGTCACACTCCTGCTGCCAGAGCGCGCCGCGTTCGGCTATCCTGGCACCAGCAGCACCTTCGACCCAGGTTGGGATCTTGCAGGCCGCGACCGTCGGGAAGCATTCGTCTAATCCCCCCGAGCCCACCGCTTCGCCGAGGGATGCATCTTCGCTCTCCACGGTGAACGCGGCATCCGGGTGATGCCAGAGCCATTGCCGGCCGCCAATGGTGACGTCGCGCACGCGGCCCCCGAGCGACGGGAGGAGCGTGAGGCTCGTCGCGCCCGACGTGAGCGTCGCGAAGCCCGGACCCGATGGCGATGAAGGTGACCGTGGCACGGTAGTGGCGCCGGTGGAGGCGTTCACGCGTTGGTCACGTGCCGGTTTCCAACTCAGCCGATCACGGAGGGTTCGACGCCGCGCGTGAGGAAAATCCGCGCCACGGCCTCGCCAATCTTGTTGTTCGGCGTGCTCGCTCCGGCCGTCAGTCCGACACGCAACGGCCGGTCCGCCGGCAGCCAGATCGGCGCCTCCACCTCATCGTGCGCACCGACCGGGAGGTGCCGGATCGTGCCACCTGCCGTGTCGATGCACGAGGCGTCGGCGATGTGGTAGGTCCGTACCGTGTCGGCGCAGAGCGCCGCGAGCGACATCGTGTTGCTCGAGTTGTAGCCGCCGATGACCAGCATCACGTCGAGTGGCTCTTCGAGCAACGCATTCACGGCATCTTGCCGGTCCTGCGTCGCACTGCAGATCGTGTCGAAGGTGCGGAAGTGCTCTTCCCGGTGACTCGCGCCGTGGCGGCGTTCCATCGCGAAGCCCACTTCGGCACCGATCGCCAGTGATTCCCGCGCCAGCATCGTGGTCTGGTTCGCCACGCCGACGCGCAGCAGGTGCAAGTCGGGATCGAAGTGCGGACTCGCCTGCTCGCGGTACTTCTCGAGAAACATGTCGCGCGAAAGCCCCTTGCCCTCGATGTAATCGCAGACCTCGTGACCCTGCTCCATGTTGCGTACTACGAGATAGGTGCCGCCGGGATACTTCTGCGCCTGCGAGGCCGTCGCGCGCGTCTCCTCATGGTAGTATTTGCCGTGAATCAGGCAGGTAAAGCCGTCCTTGGCGTACTTCTCGACTCGCTTCCAGACGTTCAGCACCGATCCGCAGGTCGTATCGACCACGATGCAACCGATGCCCCGCAATGTCTTCACGTCGTCGATCGTTACGCCGAACGCCGGGAGGATGACCACATCCTCTGGACGTACCCGGGAGTAGTCGAACCCCGTGTCGCCCGACTCGAGGAAGACGATCCCCATGTCCCGCAGCTTCGCGTTGACGTGCGGATTGTGGATGATCTCGCCGGCGAGGAAGAGCGTCCGGTCTGGGTACCGCTTGCGGGTCTGGTAGGCGTAGTCCACCGCCCGTTCGACGCCGTAGCAGAATCCGAATTCGCGCGCGAGCCGCACCGTGATGCCGCCGGCCTCAAGCGTGTAATCGCGCTCGCGGAGCAGGTCGACCAGCCGCCCGTCGTAGTCGGTGGCGAGTGTCTCCTGTACTTCAGCCCCAAGGCCGAAGCCCTTACGAAAGTAGTTGCCCGAATCTTCGGTCACGGTGTCTTCATGGCTCTCCCGAAAGCTAAGCCCTGCCCGCACCACCACCACCGTGCGCGCGCCTGCGCTTGAGCCCGGGGGCATACCGTCATCCATCAGCCAGGCACCCAGTTACCCATCGGCCCGCTCATTCTTCCTTCCTATAGACGACCTCTCCAATGCCGACCGCACTCTTGCCTGATTTCGACGAACGCACCACGTCCTTCGACTTCACCCGCTTCATCGGCGAGCGGCCTTGGCTCGACTTCGTGAACAGCGACCGTTCCGTTCGCGACCGCGGGCAGCTTGGCGATGCCATGAACGCCTTCGATTCGTACGTGAGCTGGCTGAGCGCCGCCCGCGTGCTCGACGCGGAGCGTGCCGAGGCGATGCTGCGCCGTGCGCAGCAGCAGCCCACGGCGGCAAGCGCGGCCCTGCACGAGGCGCGCCGGCTGCGCAACGTACTCCGCTCGCTCGCCGAACAGAGCGGCATTCCGCACGGCCGCGCCGAAGAGACCGCCATCTCGGAGATCAACCGGATCCTCGGCCGCAGCGCCGGCAGTCGTCGGGTGGAAAGCGGTTCCGACGGTGGATTCGTTCGCAGCTTCGTGACCGTGGGTGACGTCTTCGCCGGCCTGCTCGTGCCGGTCATTGAGTCGGCGGCCGACGCGCTCGTCCAAGGCGACCTGCCGCGCATCCACCGCTGCGCCAACCCGCATTGCAATCGCGTGTTTTTTGATGCGAGCCGCAACGGCAAGCGCCGCTGGTGCGACATGGCGACCTGCGGCAATCGCGCCAAGGCGGCGCGGCACCGCCAGAAAATCCGGACCCCTGCGGTGATCTAGCCCGCGATGCCTCCGCGCCGGACACGGCGCCCCTCACGTACAAACTCTCCGTCCGGCGACAGACTCCGCGCCCGCCGCACGCCGAAACCCGCCACCCTATCCATACATAGCACACCTATGTATAATGCTGCTATGTATACACCGACTCGACGCTGTTAGCGCCGCGCGATGCCTGACACCATGGAAATCAACAAGGACCTTGTCGCCGCCTCCTCGACGCCGATCGTCCTCGCCATCCTGACCGAAGCGGACAGCTACGGTTACGCGATCCTGCTGCGAGTTCGGGAGTTGTCCGGCGGGCGCATGGAGTGGACGGACGGGATGCTCTACCCGGTGCTGCATCGGCTCGAGCGACTGGGCTACGTCACCGCGCGGTGGGAAAGCGCTGAGAACGGCCGCCGTCGCAAGTACTATCGGATCTCGGCCGAGGGCCGTGCGCAACTCGCCGAGGAGCAGCGGCAGTGGCAGGCGGTGAACGCAACGCTGCGGGGCATCTGGTCCTCGCTGTCCATTGCCATTCCGGCCAGCTACGCGGCATCGGCCGCGCCACTTCCACAGGGAGCATGACGATGCCCACGCCAGCGCAGGCATATTCGCTCGAGGAGCAGATCGACCAATGGCGGAACTACCTCCGCCGCCGGCAGGCGATCCAGTCCGTCGACGTAGCGGAACTGGAAGATCACCTGCGCGAGCAGGTCGCCGTCCTGGTCAACGCAGGGCTCGCCACCGACGAAGCATTCCTCGTGGCGGTAAAACGCCTCGGCGACATCGACTCCCTCTCACGCGAGTTCGCGCGCGAGCATTCGGACCGCCTCTGGAAGCAGCTCGTCGTGGTGCCTTCGGATTCCAGTGACCCCACACCGCTACGCGCACGAACCGATGCCGTTATCGCCTTCTCCTTTGCGGCCGCGGCTGGCCTGGCCATCAAGGCTCCGGCCGTTTTCGGGCTGCAGATGGTGGACGCCAACGAGAGTTTTTACATCCGCAACGCGAGTCTCTTCGTGTTACCGCTACTGACCGGCTATTTCGCGTGGAAACGGAAACTCGCAACGAGCACTCTGGGCTGGCTGGTCGCCGCGTTCGTCGCGGCGGGTGTGTTCATCAATGTCTATCCGTTCGTGGAGAACGGATCCACGATGGCGCTCAGTACGCTGCACTTGCCCATCGCGCTCTGGCTGGCGGTCGGCGTCGCATACGCCGCAGACCGCTGGGGGAGCAAGCAGGTCGCGGGCCGCATGGACTTCATCCGATTCTCTGGCGAGCTGTTCATCTATTATGCGTTGATCGCGCTCGGTGGCGGCGTCTTCACGGGAATCCTGATCGCGCTCTTTGAGGCCATCGGCATCAACGCCGAATCGTTCGCTCAGCTCTGGCTGATTCCCTGCGGTGCGGCCGGAGCCGTCGTGGTTGCCTCCTGGCTGGTGGAGGCCAAGCAAAGCGTGATCGAGAACATGGCGCCGGTGTTGACGCGCCTCTTCACGCCGCTGTTCGCTGCGTTGCTGGTCGCGTTTCTCGCCACGATGTTGTTCACGGGACGAGCCATCGGCAGCGATCGGAACATACTCCTCGCCTTTGACCTACTGCTGGTGCTCGTCCTCGCCCTCCTGCTCTACTCGATTTCCGCGCGGGACCCGCGAGCCCCCGCCGGTCCGTTCGACCTGGTTCAGGTCGTGCTGTTGGTCAGCGCGCTGGTGGCCGACGTGGTGGCGCTCTGGGCCATCGGCACGCGCATCACCGAGTTCGGCTTCAGCCCGAACCGCGTGGCCGTACTGGGCATGAACATGATTCTGTTGGTCAACCTTTCGTGGTCCGCCGTCGTCTACATTCGCTTTCTGCGAGGGCGCGGATCCATCAGCAGCCTCGAACGCTGGCAAACGACGTACCTACCAGTCTATTCGGTCTGGGCGGCGATCGTCGCGATCGTGTTCCCAGTCGTGTTCAGATTCGCCTGACGCGGTGATGCTCCTCTCCGCAACCGGCTGAACTACCGGTCGCTGCCTCGCCGCTTCCCTCGCCCGGACGGCGAACCAGGCTTGTGCGGACCCTTTCCGCCGCGCCGATCGCCACTGAACCCGCCGGGCCCACCACGATCACCGCGACCACCGCCGGGCCCACCACGATCACCGCGACCACCGCCGCGCGCATCACGGCCCCCACGGCCACGGTCGCCAGTGCCGGCGCCAGCGCCAGTGCCGCGCCGTTGGTCGCGACCAGAGTCCCGCCCGAGCTCGTCATCGGTGAACGGCCGGTTGAGCGCCTCGTCCAATTCGGCCACTGAGTTCGCCTTGACCGACCCCCGCGCACCGCGCGTCACGGTGAATCGCAGCGGCCGGTCGAGCGGCGGCAATTCCTCAGCCGCGAGCCCCCGCGCCACCTTCTCGTGCATCACGATGCGGAGCACGCCGCAACTGCCACTCGGCGAATCGTCTTCGACTTCATAGTGAATCGCGCAGGTCCGTCCGCGGATTTCCACTGCGCCCGGCAACTGCGCCAGCTCTTCCCGCTCCTCGCGCGAGATAAAATCGTCGGCGCTGATTCGGAGCGGCAGGGCACGATAATCGTGGAGCGACCGAATGCCCGCGAGCTGCTGCTCGTACCAGAGCGTGAGTTCATGTAGCCCGAGCTTCGTCGTCCGCCCACCCGACCGTCGCCACGCCTCGCGCACCTGCTCAATCGCCTGCTGATTACGCGGCACCGCCGCGTGCTTGGCCTCGCCTCGTGCGAGTGCGCCCGCGAGGACCGCACGAGCCTGCTGCTCGAGCCCAGGCGGAAACTCGTGCACCGCCTCGCGCTCACGCTCCAGCTCGAACCCGAAGTAGGTCACCCGCCGCTCGATCGCGAGCGGCGACTGTTTGTGCCGCGCGTCGAACACCAGCGTCGGCGCGCTCGCGGTCGCGAATCGCTTCACGAGGGCGATCGGAATATTTGTCCCTTCGATCGCTGCGCGCGGAATCCCGAACTTGTCAGCGAAGTAGCGCAACGTGCCGCAGATCGGCCCCCAACTGCCAGCGACGCTCGTCTTCGAGACGCGCGCATCGTGGCCGTCCGCCGTGCGTTCGTCGATCACGAGGTCGAACGGATTCACCTTGGCGAGGAGGTCGATGAATTTTCGCTCGATGGCTTCCGACACACGCGGCATCGCCGACGGGAGCGCGATCCCGACGGCGCGGTAGATGCTCGCCATCGCGAGCGCCGCATCTTCCATGGACTTCACCAGCACGCCCCGCCGCTCGGCCCACCGTTCGACGCTGTCGTCGAAGAGGTGCCGCGGCAACCCGTACACCTCGCCCGCATATCCGCAGTGCGAGAACGCGTCGGCGTACACGTTGTACGCAGTGAGATTGTCGCTCCCGCGCACGAGCAGCCCGGCGAGGTCACGGTCCTCACGCGTCATCCGGTGCAGCGACTCGATGCCCGCCATCACCGCCACGTACGGCAGCAACGCATCGTCGCAGTGCACCAACAGCTCTGCCCACGGCCGGTCCACTGGCATGGCCTCGACCGACCTGCCGTACCGTGTGAGCTTGCCGTGCTCAACAATCCCGCGCGACTCCAGTTTGTCCAGCGCCTTCTGGTAACTCGGCCGGTCGAGCGGCACAGGGAGTTCGAGGGCATCCGCGCGCACGCCGAGTGCGGCGCAGGTGAGTGCAACGCGCTGACTGTCGCCTGCGAGCTGAAACTCGGGTTCGGTGGGCCGGAGCATCCCGAACTCGATGTTGCGGTCCGAAAGAATGAACACCCGCCCGCCCGCCACGCGGCCATGCACCCGCCCCGCCATCTGCAGAATCTCGTTCGAGCCGAGGTGCACTTTGGTGAGCACGTTGCGGCCGTTCTCCACGAGGTTCGCGAAACGCGTGTCGTCGATCACCACCGTGTCGAGCCCCTGCACGTTCAGCGCGCTCTGCCCAGCCGCCGTCATCGCGAGCAGATACGGCTTCTGGATGGTGCCATCGAGGAAGGGCCGGATCACGCGGATCGGTTCGCCGCCGTGGTAGAACTGCGCCGTGATTCGCGGGAAGCGCGCACTCACTCCGGCCGCCGCGGCTTCAACCGCGGCGCGAGTGGGCAGAAAGACGCCAACGCCGCGCGCCTCCTTGTGCACTCGCTGCAAAAAACGGTCGTCGAGAAAATGGAGCGGCGACACATGAATCACCTGCACATCGGCGGCCTTCGTCGGGTCGAACGCCGTGCTTTCCACCACGGCGTCGGAATCGAGATACCGCGCATAGAATCGCGGATCCACCGTCGCCGAGAGCCAGATGAACCGGCACCCGACGCGCTTGCCAAGCGCGAGGCAGAGTTCGAGCTCGGCGCTCGTCTGGTGAATTTCATCGACGACGATCGTGTCCTGCACGCGGATCTCGCCGGCCTGGAACCACCGCCGCGCGATGCCGGTCGTCACGATCACGACGTTCCACGTCGGCGAGTCGGGTGTCGCTTCGCGCTCTCGGTTGATCACGCCCACGCGGAGACCGCTCACCCCATCGACCCCCAGCAGCGTCTGCGCGATTGGCCGGATCGAGAGGGTCTTGCCGGTGCCCGTGCCTGCGACGATCCCGAAACCGCGACGCGCGCCCCCCGGCGCGGTCGAGAGGTCCTCGGCACGGAACTTCTCTGCGAGCGCCGCGAGCTCCGGCCCATGCTCGCGCCAGAGCAGCGTGTCGATGTCGAGCGAGAAGGCGAGTTCGATCGTCTCACACGCCGCGCGTGTGGGCGCGATTACGATGACCCGGCGCGTCGCACCAGACGCGACAAACGCGTCATGGTCCGGCGGGAGGTAGGGATCGCGGACGCTGCGAAGCAGCGGATCCGAGGAAGCAGAGTGCTGCGTTACTGCGGCTTCTCCGGCTTGATCACAGCCTTGGCTTCGGGTGCTTTTGCCGCGACGGGCGCGCTCGATGAAACGCCGACGATTCCCTGCCGGCCGCCGACGATTCCCTGCCGGCCACCGACGGCGCGCGCCGCAGCAGCGGCCTGCGCCGCTGACCGCACCTCTCCGTTGTTACCGCCGGTGCCGCGAAAGGCCGACACGGTGCCGGGAGCGGCAACGGTCGCAGCCCGCTGCAGGTCGCCAAAGAGCACCTGCGCGTCGCGCGGCATGGTCTTGATGGCCGTGGTGCAGTCAGTTGGAGCCGGTTGCTGGTGCTCGGGGACGTCACGAAGCCAGACACGACACATACCGGCCGGCGGCATCGCTGACGCAGGCACCAGTGCGGTCTTTGTGTCCTTTGCCCCAGCCTGTGCCGCGAGAGAATTACCCGCCGGCACCGCAAGGCTCATGGCGGTCAATGCCGCCCCGACGCTCCACCGACCCCACGCGACCACCGCCACCTCCAGACGCTTCCGTACCGATCAACAATTTGACGAGCGACGGCGAGGAACAGACACAATTCTACCGCATGCAACCTCACCCGGCTATTACCCCGCAGTCGCCAAAACGGATCCCGGTCCAGTCGAACTCGCCATGCGCATGCGCGGCGGCCTCTGATTCGTGAACCAACTTGGCGGCGCGCTAGTTGCGCGGCGCGACCGCGGTAATCAGGGCGAGCAATTCACCAGGCCTCGCGTGCCGCCCCAAATTGGATTTCTGAAATACTGGCGTACCGTCGACGGACACCTCGAATCGTCCGCCACCGGACGACATCATCTCGATTTCGGCATCGGGATACGTGTCACGAACGGCTGCCGCCAGACCGACGGCACGGGGTTCGTAGTTTCAAGCGGCGCAGTATTCGATCGTGACGCGCATGGCGTTTGGCCCGGGAGTGGATGACCTACGTGACTGAATATCGACCCTGAGCGGCTGGTGGCGCCAGCGAATTCGACCACGTACCGTTCAGCACCACCGCAGTCCACCATTTCATCCGACGTGGAGCACCCGTGCCGAGCCGCTCACTGTTGTCCGCCTGCATCGCTGCTGCCCTGGTCATCGCACCCCGTGCCGCGATCGCACAAGGTCCGGTATCAGGCGGCCAAGACGCGCTGGCCGCCGAGATTGACCGGCGCGCAATAGCCATCGCCGACAAGGTGACGGCATGGCGCCACGACATCCATCAGCATCCCGAACTCTCGAATCAGGAAGTGCGGACAGCCAAGCTGGTCGCTGACCACCTGCGTGCCCTCGGTATGCAGGTGCGCACCGGCGTCGGCGGCAATGGCGTCGTCGGCGTCTTGAAGGGCGACAAGCCGGGCCGGGTGGTCGCGCTCCGCGCCGACATGGACGCCTTGCCAGTCATGGAACTTGCCGATGTGCCATATAAGTCGACGGTTCGCACCACGTACAACGGTGTAGAGACCGGCGTCATGCACGCCTGCGGCCACGACATGCATACGGCCATGCTGATGGGAACGGCCGAGGTGCTCGCCGGACTCAAGTCGCAACTCACGGGAACCGTCGTCTTTCTGTTCCAGCCCGCAGAGGAGGCTCCGCCGACCGGCGGCGCGGGGCCGATGATCGCCGCAGGGGCGATGGACAATCCAAAAGTCGATGCGGTGTTCGGGCTCCACGTCGGCAGCGGCGAGTTCGGTACGGTCTCGGTACGCCCGGGCCCGACCTCTGCCGCCGCCGATGGATTGCGAATCGTCGTGCGTGGCCGGCAGACCCACGGCGCATTCCCGTCCAATGGTGTGGACCCGATCGTGATCGGTTCGCAGATCGTACTCGGACTGCAGACAATCGTCAGCCGCCAGATCAACCTCACGACGGCTCCGGCGGTCGTCACCATCGGCGCGTTTCAAGGCGGCCTCCGCGAGAACATTATCCCGGACACCGTCTGGATGATTGGCACGATTCGCACCTACGACGAACCGATGCGCACCCTCATCCACGAGCGCGTGAAGCGCACGGCCGAGGGGATCGCCCAATCGGGCGGCGCAACCGCGGAGGTCACGATCACACGCGGCTACGACGTGACGCTGAATGATTCGCTGCTCACACAGCGCATGGTGCCAACGCTGCAGCGGGTTGCAGGCGCCGCGAAGTTTCGCGTGAACCCTGCGGGCCTCGCTGGCGAAGACTTTTCGCGATTTGCAGCCCTAGCGCCTGGTGCGTTCGTGAACTTGGGCGTGACGCCGCAAGACAAGGACTGGCGGACCGCCGCATCAAACCACTCACCGCTCTTCGTGGGCGACGACAAGGCATTGCCGATCGGCGTACGCATCATGTCGAGCCTGGCGGCGGACTACCTGCGGTTCGGCCGCACGCAGTAAAGCATCGCCCTACTGAGCTGAGAGCACGCGCTTCGCCGGCGCGAACGCCAACGCCGCCCACGCCGAGTACTGGGCGCCGGATGGGTGGAGCCCGTCCGCCGCCGCCCAGTCGGGGTGCTTTTCGCGCGACGTCGACGTGATATCCACCCACTGCCCGCCCGAGTGTTCCACTTCCGCCCTCGCGGTGGCATTGAACTGATCGATCTCGTGGCCGATCTTGGCACGATCCCGGCCCTCGGCGAACGGCATCACGCCCCAGTCGGGAATCGAGAGCACGAGAACGCGCGCCGCATCGCCACCCGCGTAGCCGATTGCCCGATCGAGCAGTCGGCGGAACTGCACACGGTATTCCTCGAGCGGTCGCCCACGATACTGGTTGTTCACACCGATCAGCAACGACACGAGCGAATGCGTTCCGACCACGACGGCCTCGTCGATGCCAGCACTCAACTCATCCGTGGTCCATCCGGTGCGCGCGACGATCCGCGGATCGTTCACCGCCAACCCGGCCGCGCGCAGCGACCGCGCCAATTGCACAGGCCAGCGCGAAGCAGCATCCACGGCCTCGCCAATCATGTAGCTGTCGCCCAAGGCGAGAAAGGTGAAGGTGTTGTTTAGGAGCGCCGCGCCAACCACCAAGCTCATTTGATTATCTGCACGTTGGTCGCGATGGCGATCCTGCCGATTGTCGAGTCCTGCTTCGCCACGACCAACGTCAGCGAGTCGATACTCGACTGCATGTTGCTCATCGTCGTGCGCACATCGGCAATGGCGTCGGCGGCCTGATTCATCTGTTCGTTGAGGTAGGCGATCTCGCGCGGATTCGTGCAGCCGGCAGCGGCAGCGAGGACGGCGAAATAGATAAATGCACGGCGGACGTGGTGGGCAGCGGGCATGGTGTCTCCGGATCGGGCATGCGGCGAATGTGATGGTGATGGCAACACCAAGATGACGATTCCCGTCGCGGTCGAACGTACATCAGTTGCATCCCCTTCGGGAGGCGACAATGCGGTCTGCCGGCACTTGGAATACGCGCACCGGCGCGCTGCTGCTCGAGCTCATTCTGACCATGACGCTGCTGGGCATTGTGATGACCGTGGCGGTCCCCAGCCTGCAAGCGATGGTCGAGCGCATGAGCGTGAAGGGCGCGACCCACGACGTGGTGCTCGGCCTCTGGGCCGCGCGGAACGCCGCCATCATGCGCGGCGCCTATGCCAGTTTCGTCGTGGACTCGAAGAGCGGCCGCGTGCGGGTGGTGAGCGGCGGCGACACGCTGTTCGCTCGGGATCTGACGGCAACCCGTGGCGTGAAAGTCGATGTCAGCCGTGCATCGATCACGTACGGACCCACCGGGATGGGCTACGGCGCGGCCAACACGCGGATTGTCGTCTCACGCGGGCAACGCGCCGACACCATCACGACCTCACGCCTCGGTCGCGTCTCGTTTTGAGCCGCAGACAGCGCGAGCATTGTGCTGGGTCGGTCGTGCGTCGTTGCCGTGACGCACGACCGACTTCCCGCTCCCCCTAGGTCCCGAAGTCGAACCCCTGCACCGACACCCGCGGAATCGGCTTCCCCATCATCCGCTCGATCGTCCGCACCATCCCGATCTCGTCAGCCGACATCAGGGTGAACGCATCACCCGTCTTCGCCGCGCGCCCCGTGCGGCCAATGCGGTGGATGTAATCCTCGGCCTGCTGCGGCACGTCGTAGTTCACCACGTGGGTGATGTGCGAAATGTCGAGGCCGCGCTGCGCGATGTCCGTCGCCACGAGCACCTTCGTCTTGCCCTTCTTGAAGTCGGCCAACGCCTTCGTGCGCTGTCCCTGCGTCTTGTCGGCATGCATCGCGTCGGACTCGATGCCCTCCTTCTCCAAGTGTTTCACCACCCGGTCGGCGCCATGTTTCGTGCGTGTGAACACCAGCACCGTGTCCATGTTGTGCTCCTTGATCAGCTTCGCCAGGAGCACCGTCTTCTTTTCCTTCGGGCAAGGATAGACGTAGTGCGTGACCGTATTCGCCGCTGCGGAACGACGGCCCACCTGCACCACCACCGGCTTGCGCAGGTACTTCCGGGCGAGCGCCTCGACTTCAGGCGGCATCGTCGCACTGAAGAGCAGCGTCTGCCGGTACTTGTCGAGCTGCGCCACGATCTTGTTGATCTGCGGCGCGAAACCCATGTCGAGCATCCGATCGGCTTCGTCGAGCACCAGCACTTCGATCTCGTCGAACGCCACGTTCTGCTTCTCGAGGTGGTCGATGAGCCGGCCCGGCGTCGCCACGACGACGTCGACACCACCGCGCAGCGCCTTCACCTGCGGATCGTAGCCGACACCACCGTACACGCTGATGACCTGCAGTCCGCTGTGCCGGCCATACTTCGTGAAGCTCTCCTCAACCTGCACACAGAGTTCGCGCGTCGGCGTAAGGATGAGCGCGCGCGTCCGCCGTGGCCCGCCGATCAGTCGTTCGATAATCGGGATCGTGAACGCGGCGGTCTTGCCGGTTCCGGTCATCGCGAGCCCCATCAGATCGCGGCCCTTGAGGGCGAGCGGAACCGCCTGCGCCTGGATCGGCGTCGGATGCTTGTAGCCGGCATCGGTGAGGGCATGCAACATCTGCTCACTCAGTCCCAGCTCGGCAAAGGTGATGCCGACGGTGGCCGCCTCAGCCGCGGCCAGCGCGCCTGAACTGCTGATCTCGCCGATTTCGTCCTGTGATTCGACCGCTTCGGGGCTGTCCACGTCAACGATCGCGTCGTTTACCGGCTCGGCCACCACCTCGTTTTCAGGCATCCCTGCCTCTTCGCCGTCCTTCGGCGGCACCGCGCGGCGCACGCCGCGTCCACTTCGTCTTTTGAGCACCCTCTGAAGCTACCCAGAGCGGCCCAGGAACTCTACGAGCAGCGGGTTAATTCGTCCGGGAATCTCTTCCATTACCACGTGGCCGCCCCCCTCGATCCACTCGAGCCGGCCGTGTGGCAGGGCGCCAACAAGTTCCGCCGTTCGCATGGACCGAACGGTTCGGTCGGTCGTCCCGAATACCACGAGGGTTTCGACATCGACTGCCGCCAGCTCAGCGGCGGCCAGCGGTTTCCACGAAAACTCGCGCAACATTTGCGCCTGTGCCCGCACCACCGCCGCGAACTGCGTCGGCGCCCAGTACTCGTCGACGTCACGATCGGTGAAGCACCCCAGCGTGCCATGGACGCGTCGTTGCGTGATCTCCACTATCCGCCGAGTGACCAGCGCGGTGGCGAGCTGGCCCAGCCCCTCGGGAATGCGCGGCGCAAAGGCCGTGGCAGGCGACACCTCCCCGAATCCCACGGACCCGAATAGCGCGAGCCGCGCCGCGCGTCCACGCATCGCCAGCGCCACCGCCACGCGTCCGCCCATCGATTGCGCCACGACGAGCGGCCGGACGAGTCCGAGCGCGTCGAACAGCAGTTCGGCCCGACGAGTGAACGCGTCGAGCGTGTAGTCGCCCTTGGCGAGCGGAGCATCGGATAGCCCGTGTCCAGGCAGGTCGGGCGCATACGCGCGGTAGCCGGCCGCCGCGAGCGCGCCAAGCGTGTGACGCCATAAATACGCTGACACGGCCCAGCCGTGCAGCAATACCACCGGAACGCCATCGGCCGGACCCGCCTCAACCACCCGCAGCGTCGTACCGTCGGCCACCGCAACACGCCGCGCAGTCAGGCCGTCCCACCCGGCAGGAAACCACTCCGATGGCGCCAGCCGTTGCGACGACATTGCCGGACTCGTGGTGCGTTTAGCGAATGGTGATGGGACGCCCCGACAGCCGGGCGATCAGTCCCGTACGGAAGGTGACGTCTGTCCATCGATCGTCACCGGCGTGCGATGCCTCGAGCGGGTAGGTCGCCCAGACCCACGGATTCGAGCTGCGCGGCTGCGACATGCCCTTATGCGGATGCCACACACCGTCGCGGCCACAATCGTCGATAAACCGCTCGTGCATCTTCATCCAGTTTTCGTTCCGCCGCAGGTATCCGAGCCGCGCGACAAGTTCCAGCCACGCCAGCGCCGCCGGCACGTCTTCTTCCACGGCGTTTCGGTGTGGCAGCTTGTCACCAAGTACGTAGAGGGGAACCGGTACGAGCCGCTTACCCACGACCTGCACCTGCTCTTGGCGCGGCAGGGGACGGATGAGCCAGCGGTAGAGCGCCTCCATTTCCTCGTGGTGCTCGTTCCGGAACAGCGGCATGTGGGCCAGCATGTGCAGCGCGGCCACTGTTGGCGGATGCACATCAGCCGCCAACACCTGCTGGTTGCCCACGCGAATCCACGGCTTTTCGGCGAGTGGCGAACGCAGAAAATCGTAGATCTTTTCGAGGATTCGGCTCGCCGCACCGCGGAGGCGCAGATCGGATTCGAAGCCCGCCTGCGCGAGTGTTGCCGCCGCCGCCTCGCGGAGGTGCAGCCGGTAGCCCGCGACCGTTGCGCGATCGACTTTTTTTCCTTCAGGTGGCGTCAACTCAAACAGCAGTGACGGGTCGTTGTCTTCGGCGAGCAACCGGAAGAGAATCCGGCGCGCGTGGTACACCGGCGGCGACTCCTTGTCCCAGCCGTATTCGATCAACCGCCGAATCGCGTGCATGGTACCGATATGCTCGAAATCGTCGCCGCGCTGCGGCGGTACCGTGAGCATGGAGTTGTTCCAGATACCCTCAGCCGACTGCATCACCGCGAGCCGTATGGCAGGCGCGAACGAGTACGGAAGGTGTGACAGGGCAGTCCCAGTCCCAGCCGAAAGCCGCGCCACCTCCACGGCCGCGCGATACTTGATCGGCGCTGCCGCGTGGTCAAGCAACCAGCCCAGCGGAAAGACCATCGCCGCGAGGGGGGGCGGTGGCGGCGGTGGCCGGAAACTGGCGACAGTTGGCGCCGGTGCGATTGTCACATCTGGCTTATCAAACATATAACCCGTTGATTACCAACATGTTACGAAGCTGGCCGCTCGGCCAAATCATCGCGCCGTGAAGCATACAGCTTTCCCGCCGAAACGCTAGGGTGTTTTGGGGCCGACTTGGCGCCTACTGCTTTCGCACTTCGTTCGCCGCTCTCTACCGCCCTTGGCGAGTCCGTGAGCACCTTCACGCTCTACCCGCGACGGCTCTTGTCGATTCTGTCAGACACTACGTCAGAGAGGCGGGTGGATGTTGCAAAGCCCGCCGAACTGTCGTATGTCAGAGTGGAACGGCACTTGCAACTGGATGGCTCATGACCACACGCCTAACCCTCCCCGTCCTTCCGCTTCGCGGGACGGTCATTTTCCCTGGCCTCGCGGCCCCAATCGCCGCCGGTCGCCCGGGGACCCTGCGCGCCATTGAAGCCGCCCTCAAAGGCGATCGCGTCGTTTTTGCCGTCGCCCAGCGCGACAATGCTGACGAACCGACGCCCGACATCCTCTATTCGATGGGCGTTATTGCGCGCATCGGACAGGTGAACCGTGGCCTGGGCGGCGTCCAGCTGCTGCTCCAGGGCGAAGAACGGGCAACGGCGCTCCAGTACTCCGAAACGGATGGCTACCTCACCGTGGTCGTCACGAAGACCGAGGACCTGCTTCCGCTCGACGAAAAGGAGCCGGCATTCGAGGCGTTGCACAAGGAAATCCGCGAGCGCGCCGCCGAGCTGGGTGAAAAGCGCGGTCTGCCAGAGGAAGTCGTGCACCAGGTGCTCGATGCGGTCACCGAGCCGGGCAAGTTTGCCGACCTCGTTGCCGGCTACCTCGAACTGCCCGTTCCCGAAAAGCAGGGTCTACTCGAAACGCTGTCTGTGGAGGAGCGGCTCCGCCGCGTCCTCGTGCAGGTGCAGCGACAGATTTCCCTCCTCGAAGCCCAAGAAGAGATCAAGTCGCAGGTACAGGAAGAGCTCGGCGAGCGCCAGCGCGAAATGTTCCTGCGCGAGCAGATGAAGGCCATCCAGAAGGAGCTCGGCGACGATGACCAGGCCAAGGAGATCGAGGAACTTCGCGAAAAGCTGACCAAGCTCGAGCTTCCCAAGGAGGCGCGCGCCGAAGTGGAGCGCGAACTCGGACGCCTCGAGCGTTCTGGCCGCGAGTCGATGGAAGCGCAGGTGATCCGCACCTACCTCGAGTGGATCGCCGAGTTGCCGTGGAACAAGCGCTCGGACGACCAGCTCGACCTGCCCCATGCCATTCGTGTACTCGAAGACGACCACTACGGCCTCAAGGACGTGAAGGACCGCATTCTCGAATTTCTCGCGGTGCGCCAGCTCCGCGCGCACCAGATGTCCGAGGAAATCCGGACGACCGGGGAGTTCCCTGCGCCCAAGCCGCAAACCGCCAAGGACACCGTGACGCTGTCGCTGAAGAAGGGCGAGGACGCGGTGGGCCGTCCGATCACGAACGAGAAGGAAGCGAAGGCGCGGGCCATGGCCAAGGGGCCGATCCTGCTCTTCACTGGCCCGCCTGGTGTGGGCAAGACGAGCATCGCCAAATCCATCGCGCGCTCACTCGGTCGCGAGTATGTCCGGGTGGCCCTCGGCGGCGCGCGCGACGAGGCCGACATCCGCGGTCATCGCCGCACGTACGTCGGCGCGATGCCGGGGCGGATCGTGCAGGGGATGAAACAGGCCGGTACGAAGAACCCCGTGTTCCTGCTCGACGAAATCGACAAGCTCGGCGTTTCGTTCCAGGGCGATCCATCGAGCGCGCTACTCGAAGTGCTCGACCCCGCCCAGAACGACACATTCACCGATCACTACCTCGGCGTTCCGTTTGATCTGTCCGAGGTGCTCTTCATCGCGACCGCGAATTTCGTGCAGAACATCCCCGGGCCGCTCCTTGACCGCATGGAAGTGGTCGAGTTTGCGGGTTACACCGAGCGCGAAAAAGCGGAGATCGCCAAGAAGTACCTCATCCCGCGGCAGATCGAAGAGAATGGACTCGCCGGCAAGCCGGTGAGTTTCAGCGAGGACGCCGTCGCGTCGCTCATTTCGAAGTACACGCGCGAAAGCGGCGTCCGTCAGCTCGAGCGCGAGATCGGCGCCGTGGCACGCAAGGTCGCGCGTCGCATCGCCGCTGGTGAGGAACAGACCATCCTGGACGACGGCGTCATCTCCGCATCCGAAGTCCGCGATCTGCTCGGCCGGCCCAAGGTGCGCCCCGAAAAGGCGAACGAATTCCATGAGATCGGCGTGGCCACGGGGATGTACTACACACCGATGGGTGGCGACATCATGTTCGTCGAAGCGTCGACGCGCTCGCTCTCGCAGATCCCGGCCAACGAACCCGGTGGTGGCGCGCCCGTGACGCTCGTGCTCACCGGCCAGCTTGGCGACGTGATGAAAGAATCGGCGCGCGCCGCATTTTCATACGTGACGAAGAACGCCGAGAAGCTCGGCATTCCAAAGTCGCGGCTCGGTTCAGTGGAAACGCACATCCACGTGCCACAGGGCGCTATCCCGAAGGACGGCCCGTCGGCCGGCGTGGCGATTGCTACGGCGCTGGCAAGTGAACTCTCGGGCCGCCCAGTGCGGCGCGACCTCGCCATGACAGGCGAAATCACGCTGCGCGGTCGCGTGCTGCCGATCGGCGGCGTCAAGGAAAAAGTGCTCGGCGCGCTGCGCGCGGGCATGACGACGATCGTGATTCCGAAGGAGAACGAAGCCGACCTCGAGGACGTGCCCGCGGAAGCAAAGCAGAAGCTCACCTTCCACACAGTCGAGACGCTTGAGGATGTGCTCAAGCTCGCGCTGGTGGACGAGATCGCTGCGCCGAGCAAGTTGCAGGTGGTGTAGCGCCGGAACCGCGGTCGCTTCGCTATTTCGTCCGGCGTCAGCATAAATTGCCGCCATTCGGAATGGTCGCTCGGTCTCATCGCGTCCACGGAGCGCGCGCGTGCGTCTTACCCGCCGGATCAACTACGCCGCGTCGATCGGGTTCGTCGTCATCGCCCTAGCATCATGCGGCGGTGGAGGCGACGGCGGCAGAACGCCAACTGCGCCAGTCAATAACAGCGTGGGCCGCATTGACCTGTCGCCCGCCTCGCCAGCGACGCTCGTCTCCGGCACAACAACGACACTTAGCGCGACCGCGTTTACCAAAGACAACCGTTCGCTTGGTACGGCCAGCGTAGCGTGGGCGTCATCCAACGAAGCCGTCGCGTCGGTGAGCGCTGGAACCGTGACCGCGAAGCTCGTCGGTACGGCAGTCATCACCGCCACGAGCGGCAGCGTGTCCTCGGCGGGAGTGAGCGTCACCGTCACCGCGGGCGCGGCAGCACAGTTGGCGCTTCGGACGCAGCCCGCCGGCGCGACCGCCGGCGCGGCGCTCGCGACGCAACCGGCCGTGGAGGTCCGCGACGCGGCGGGCAACGTCATTGCGACGGCGACCGCGACGATCACGGCTGCGCTCGCATCCGGGGGCGGCACACTCTCTGGGCCCGTCACCGCGACGGTCGTGTCAGGCGTCGCAATGTTCAGCGGACTGACGATCACCGGCACGATCGGCGCACGTACCCTGACATTTAGCGCACTCGGCCTCACGTCCGCGACGTCGGCGACGTTCAACCTCGGCGCCGGCGTCGTGTCTCAACTGGTGATCGCAACGCAGCCAGTGGCCGGCACGGCGTACGCGGCGTTCACGACGCCAGCGGTCGTGCAGTTTCGTGACGCATCGGGCAACACCACGCCCTCGACGGCCAGCGTGACCGCGACCATAGGGTTCGGCGGCGGCACGCTCGGCGGAGCCGCGACCGTAAATGCCGTCGCTGGCGCCGCCATGTTCTCGACGCTCACCGTCAACGGAACGGCTGGCCCCCGCACGCTGACGTTCAGCAGCAGCGGCCTCACGCCAGTGACGAGCGCGAGCTTCAATGTGACGACGGCGCCACCGGCCATCATCGGTCTCTCGCCGTCGCCAGCGACGATCAGCACCGTCACGGGGCAGAATCCTGTGACCGTAAACGTGGCCATCAGTAATACCGGCGTATTTCCACTCACGAATCTTCGGGTGCAATCGATCAGCTACTCGCCGATCGCGCCCGCTGGCTGGCTGGCCACGACCTTTCTATCGGGCAGCGACGCGCCAGCGACGATTCGCCTGACCGCGACTTCAGCTGCATTCGCCATCGGGACCTACACCGCCAGCGTGGCCATCGCCGGCGACGGCGCCGCGACCACGGCAACGCTCACCGTAACACTCACCGTAGCTCCGACGGTAACCAACACCTACGGCACCACGGCCAGCAAGGTGAGCGTTGTCAATATCGGCGCGTCGATATTGCCTGGGCTCGTCACGACTACCGACGGCGCGGTCTCAACGACGGACCCGACCGTCACCTATAGCGCGCGAAGCCCGGCGATTGCTACTGTGAATGCGGCGGGCCGTATCACGGCGGTCTCGGCAGGCCAGGCGTGGGTCGCGGCGCTGAGTACGCAAGCCAATGCCGACTCGGTTCTTGTGATCGTTCCCTACGCCACTGGCCCCGTGCTCAAGTCCGACCTCACAAAGCTCAGCTACGCCGTCGGCGACACGATCACCATTCGTGTGCAGCTCGACACGCGCGGTCTCAGTGTAAGCGCGGTCACTGCCACCGTCACCTGGCCAGTCTGGACGGGATCGACCGGAGTCTCCGGTTCAATGACCTTTGTCGATATCACGACGACCGGAAGCCCGATGGCGCCGGTCACGACGGTCGATCAAACGGTAAACGTCATCCGTATCCATGGTGCCTCGGCCGCTGGTGTCACTGGCACGGTATTGCTGGCGACCGTGCGCTTGCGCGTGGCGCGCCGTGGACTGACCGGCGTGTACCTGAACGCGTCGGAACTGCTCGGCGCCGATTTCACCAACCTGCTGCCCACTGCCACGTTCACCCAATATCCGGTCATCGTCCCATGATGCACTTCGCTCAGCGCGTCCCCGTGCTCGTCGCACTGGCCGTCAGCCTGACTGGCGTTGGGTGCCACGACGCCGGAAACGTCGTGCAAGCGCTCGGTCAGCCGGTACCGAAATCCGTCACGCCGGTCACGAGCGTCGCACTCAGCGGGTCGAACGCCATCGTGACGCTCGTGCTCGACCTGCGAGGCGACGTCGGGAAGATCGGCAGTTTCACCGGCCGGCTTCGATTCGATCCCGCAGCCATGACGTATGTCGGCGAAATCGGAATCGACGACGGCACCCTGCGGGTGTCCAACCCCGGCACCGGCGAGATTCGTGTGGCGGGAGCCTCAGCCTCGGGAATCAACGCCGCCGTGCTCGCATCGTTCCGGTTCGTCGCGACCGACACCGCCGCGCTCCGCCGTATCACATTCGCAATTGAGGAACTGCACGAACTCTCGCACGCCGACCTCCAGCCCATTGTGCGCAGCGCAGCGGCGAGGCCGCTTAAGTGATCCGAATCCCCGGGATGCGACTCGTCCCCTGCGCCTGGGCGGTGGTGGCGTGTGTGATCGCCGCATGTGCGCCGACCCTGCAGTCGCCAGGCTCCGCGGGACCCCACCTCGCGTCACTTTCACCCGATTCGGTCCGGCTGATAGCCGGCAACGTGATCGAGGTGGAACTGCGCGGCGCGAGATTCGACACCAGTCGCACCGACCCCGGCAACACGGTTCGCATTGGCTTGCTCGTGCTCCGGTCGGTGCCGAGCCGTGCCGGCGGCACGCGAATTCGTGTGGCGATCCCCGATGCGGTGCCGAGCGGCGGGGAAGCGCCGCCTGCGCCCTGGATGGGCGGCCGCTATTCCGTATCGGTCACGACTCGCGCGGGGACGTCCGAAACGCTGCAATTGGCCATCACGGGTCAGGGGAGTCATCCGTGACACGGCATCGCGGCGCGCTCGTGGTCGCGGTACACGCCGTCTGCGGATTCGTGGCGCTGGCGGCGAGCGTTTCGCTTGCCGCACAAGACACGCACGAGGGGGCGGATTTTCAACGACACCGTGAAGCGTGGTTCAACGATCAGCGCGCCTACCCCAGTCGAGATGTGGACTGGGAGGCCATGGCGCGGGTCCGCCAACAGGTGTTGCTCGGCCGCACTGGGTACCGTGGGTTTGCGGCACTTGCCGGACTGTCGTCGGGGGGGTGGTCGCCGATGGGACCGAGCGGCTTCTTTGGCGTCGGGTACTGGGATTCCGGTCCGCAGCTCGATGCCGGGCGCATCGATGCGATCACGCTCCACCCGACGCTCGCCAACACGATGTTCGTGACGTCACCCAATGGCGGGATCTGGAGCACGAGCAACGCCGGCGCGAGTTGGAATCCACTCTTCGACTCGCAGTGCACCCTCCAGATGTCGACGGTCAAGATCGATCCCGTCAACCCGAGCATCGTCTACGCCGCGGCCCGACGATCAAGTGGCGCGGCCGGATGCGCCATGTTTCGGTCCACCGACGGTGGCGCCACTTGGGCCACGTACAATGGGAACCTGAATTTCACCGCCTATAACGGCGGATTCATCCATGAGTTCTTCATCGATCCGGTCACGGCGGGCAGCACGACGAGCACGGTACTGATGTTCAGCTTTTCCAACTCGGGCATCTATCGCTCCACCAACAGCGGCGCGACCTGGCTACAATCCCTGCTGTTCGGCACCGTGAAATCGATCGTGGCGTTGCCGGGGCGACCGGGCACGGTGTTCGCGGGCGTCGCTGACTATACCACGACCAGCTCCACCCGCAGCGGCCTCTATCGCTCGACCGACAACGGCGTCAACTGGACTCAGGTCTCCAGCGGCAGCGTCGACTTTACATCCACCGGGCGCATCCAGTTGGCGGTGTCGGCCGCTCAACCAAACTCGGTGTGGGTACTGGCAGGCGGGAAGGACTCGAGATTTCAGTCGGTCAGCAAGTGGGACGACAACGCGGGTACAATGACGGCCCTGACCGGGGGTGGAATCATCTTTGCATCGAGCGGCCGGACGCACTTCGGGTCGCAGGCAACGTACGACCTTGCACTGGCGGTTGACCCAACGAACGCGGCCCGCATCTACATCGCTGGCGTGCGCGCGTTCCGCAGCACAGACGGCGGCGTCACATTCAGTGCGATCGGCACCGGAATCCATTGCGATTGGCAGACGATCGTCGTGGACCCGAGAAATGCGCACCAGCTATATGCCGGCACCGACGGCGGCGTGTTCGTCTCCACCGATGGCGGCGACAGTTGGACGAGCCGAAACGCAGGGCTCGTCGTGTCGATGTACTACCCAGGCATTTCCCAGCATCCGACCGACCCGAACATTGTGCTCGGCGGCCTGCAAGACAACGGAACGCTGATCTCGAATGGCACGCAGTGGTTCAATGCCATCACCGGTGGCGACGGCGGTTTCAGCGCGATTAGCTACGCATCGCCAGGCACGATCTGGACGACGTGCCAGTGGAGCAGCACGACGGGACCATGCATCTACCGGCGTGTTGCGGCCGGCTCTGGCTTCTCGTTTCCCAACGTCCGGACCGGAATCGCCACGAGCGACCGCGCGCAGTTCATCTCACCACTGGTCATGGACCCGGTCACGCCGACCACACTCTACTTCGGCACGATGCGGCTCTACCGCACGATCAATGACGGCGTGCTCTGGGCTCCGATCTCTCCCGACCTGACCAAGGGCACGGGAACCATCAAAGCCATCGCGGTCGCACAGTCGGATCCGCTAACTGTTTACGTGGGCACCAGCGACGGCAACGTGCAGGTCACGCGGGATGGTGGAACGACTTGGACCCTGAGTACCAACGGCTTGCCGAACCGCACAGTCACTGACTTCGCCATCGATCGGACCACGCCGTCGCGCGCGCTCGTGTCGTTCAGCGGTTCGGGCACATCCCACCTGTATCTCACCACCGACGCCGGCACGACCTGGACCAGCGCCGGAAGCAACCTGCCGGACATGCCCGCGAGCGCCATCGTCATGATCGACGACGGGCCGAACCATTTCTTCATCGGCACCGATGTGGGGGTGTACGAGACGACGGACGCCGGCCTCACCTGGACTAATTCGCCATCGGGAATACCGAACGTGATCGTGACGGATCTGTCATACAATTCCACGACGCGTCAGCTCGTCGCATCCACATACGGGCGCGGCCTGTTCAGGTATTCACTCGCGAACCCGACGGCCGTACTGCGCGGTGACGTCAACCGCGACGGTGCGGTGAACGCCGCCGACGCACTCCTCATTCAGCAGGCGCTCATTGGGATGCCGCTCGCAGCCGGACTCACCATTTCGCCGCACGGCGACGCCAACTGCGATGGCCGGATCGATGCACTGGACGCACTCATCGTCCTGCGGGCCGCCGTGGGAACGCCGACTGCTGGGGCCTGCGTCGGCACCAGTCGGTAGACGTCAGCCTCGCGCAGCTAAGGCCGCTTGATCGGCTTGACCTTGCCGTTCGGGTCCACCGTGAACTTCGGACCAAACGCGCTGTCGCGAAGTGCATTCTCGCCGGCCTCCGTCTCTGCCTGCGCGCCCGCCTTCGAACTGGCACGCGTGACGCGGTCGCCCGGCACGCTGTCGGCGATGGCAGGCGTCGAAGAGTCCGGCGGCGGCGTGATCGATGGGAGCGTGCGAGTTGCCTCAGATTGCTTCTCTCTCGGGGCACCACAGCCAATCACGATCATGGCCACGACGGCCGACAGCACCGCAGCGCGCATCACGGCCTCTGCCTGAGTGGCGTGATGCGACCCGATGCGTCAATCGACGCAATCGGCTGGAGCACTGTTTCATTGAGCTGGAACTCGCCTAGCCCTTGCGCCTCGCGAATCGTGGACAGCGACGTGGCGAGCGTACTTGGCACGGTGTAGCTGTCGGCGGAGAGTAGGTTCACCACATAGCCAATGTCGCCGAGCGAACCAATCGTAATGCGACTGAGCGGATTCGCGATGCCCGCTGGCGAGAGGAATCCGGTCATCAGTTCGGTCCGGAACCCGATGCCGGTGGCGCTCGGGTTCTCGCGCCAGTGCACATCGCGCGTGCCGATGCCGCCGATCGTTTCCAGAGGAACCGTTCCGCTGCCGCACTGATTGGCCGCGACACCGCCGTGAAAGAGGCAGCCGGCCACCGCGTGCGCACCGATAAACGCCGAGTTCGGCGAGTTTGCACCGCTCACCTGCGCCTTCGACGACCAGAGCGTACCAACACCGACCGCGTGCAGCATCTCGTGCAGGATCACGCTGTTGAGCCGATTGCTCGTCTGTAGGTTTTGCAGATCGGCCACATCGAAGTTCATCACGGCAATTAGCGTGAGACCGCTCGCTGACCCGCCGTCCCGCGTATAGCAGGGCCCGGCACTACCAAGGACCAGGCCGACGCCGTCGATCACCTTCGCCTGGGCGTAGATCCGAATGTCGTCGATCTGCTCGCCGATTGGCAGCGCAGCAATGCCCGTGACGCCACATCCCGCCAACTCGAGCGGTGCCTGGTTCACGGAGAAGTTCTGGAGATCGCCGGTGACGAGCCCCTGGACTCTCGCCGCTGCCGCCGTAAACGCTGCCTGGATGGTCGGATCCATCGCGGGACCAAAGAACCTCACATCGACACTGAAGTCGGAAGAGACGTTGGCCGACGCCACCGCCGCCATCGCCCCGCTCGTGGCGCCAAGCTGTTGCGTACCCGTGGACTTGCCGAGCGTCCATTCCGGCGCGGAGACGAGGCCACCCGCGCCGGTCGTGGCGGTCGCCGAGCCCGACAGGCTTCCTCCGCCGGCCACGATCGCGAATGTCACCGCCTGGTCCGTGATGCCATTGTTGAATCGGTCGGCCACTTTGAAGCTGATCGGTGCCGCGAGCGCCGCGCCGCCAAATGCCGACTGCGTGCCACCGGTGTTCACCGTGATCTTCGACGCCACGTCAGGCATGCCGGTGGCGGTGATGGTCAGCAGCGCGGCAAGACCATTCACAGTGACGGTCAGCGAGTTCATGCCGGCTGTGTTGCCAAGCGTCCACGTGCCAACGGATGTCGCTCCGGCGCTGGTCCTCGTCGGCGCGCCAACGATCGACCCACCACCACCGCTGACGACAACCGCAACCGACACATTGGCCATCGCGTTGCCCGACGGGTCGAGGACGGTGAAGGTCGGCGCCGTAGCCAGCGCCGTGCCGACCGTACCATTGGCGCCGTTGTTCGCGGCACTCACGCTCGCCGGCTTGATCGGCGCCGTGGCGTCCTTGGCACAAGCGGCGAGTGCAAGCAGCGCGGCGCCCAGCGCGAGGCGGACGTTGAACGAAGGCATGACGGATTCCATGAGTGGGGCTAGAACACGATGGGGCCGAGGCCAAACAGGCGGCGCACCTGAACTCGCAGCGCGCCTGGCTCGGTGCCGGAAATAAAATACTCGACATACCGACGATCGATCGGCGTAGCGGGCGTCGCAACTTTTCCCGACTGCCGGTCCAGCACGGCCGTGGCGACGCCAGCCGGCGGCGTGGCCCAGGCATCACTCGCCCGCGCGTATCCTGCCCGGTCGAGCATACGCGCAAACACCGGTGCCGCGAGCGAACCGCCCGCTACACCGCGATCAGCAATCGTCTGCGGTCGGTCGAACCCGAGCCAGACGCCAGCCACGATGTCGGGCGTCATCCCAACGAACCAGACGTCCGTGTTGCCGTCGGTGGTGCCGGTCTTGCCGGCCACCGGCACCTCGCCAGGGAGAATGCGGCGGACGGCCGTGGCCGTGCCCCGCTCCACCACGTCGCGCATCATGTCGCGCACAACATAGGCGGCGTTTGGCGCGAGCACCGCGGGCAACGTCTGCACGTCGCGCTCGTACACGCGCTTCCGGTCCTGGTCCTCGATCCGGATGATCAGACGCGGATCCATCGGCGTGCCGAGCGTCGCAAAGGTCGTATACGCGGCCACTAGATCGAGTGGCCGGACCACGGACGCGCCGATCGCACTGGAGGGATACGGTGCGATCACTGTCGACAGGCCCGTGCGTTTCGCGAAGGCAATGACCGAGTCAGCGCCGAGTTGCTCCCACAGCTGCACCGCCACCGGATTGCGCGACTTGGCGATGGCCTCGCGCAGGGTCATGGCGCCAAGGAACTCGCCGTCGGAATTTTTCGGGCGGTACGACTGCCGGTCGTACTGGACCAGGATCGCCGTGTCCTGGACAATCGCGTTGGGAGGAATCGAGTCGTTGATCGCCCGCGCGTACACGAACGGCTTAAAGCTCGAACCCGGCTGCCGCAGTCCGTTGGTCGCACGATTGAACGGCGCTTCGGCATGGTTGCGGCCGCCGACCAGCGCGCGCACGTCACCAGTGGCCGGGTCGATCGCCACCACCGCGCCCTGGAGGTAGTCGGTGGTCCCGCGTGGATGGTTCGCCAGCGTCGGATGGGTCCAGCCAGGACGCTGTTCGATCGCCTGCGTCTCGTCCATCAACGCCGATACGGCGGCCCGCTGCAGCGCCGGATCGAGTCCGGTCATGATCCGGTATCCGCCCTGCGCCACCGGTATGCCCACCCGCTCCGCCGCCACACGAACGGCGTCCACGAAATAGGGCGCGTGCGCCGACATGCCGCCGGTTGGCACCGTACGCACCCGCTCCCGCTTTGCCGCTGCCGCTTCGTCCTTCGTGATCTGCTTCTGCGACGCCATCAGGTCGAGAATCGCGTCGCGTCGGTTCTTCGCGCGGTCCGGGTACCTCGCCGGATCGTACTGCACGGGACTCTTCGGCATCGCCGCCAGCGTGGCCGCCTCGGCGAGCGTCACCTGCGCGACACCCTTTCCGAAATAGTGTCGCGCCGCCATCTCCACGCCGTACCAGCCATGCCCAAAGTTGATCTGGTTCAGGTAGGCCTCGAGGATCTGCGCCTTGGAGTAGTTCCGCTCCATCTCGAGCGCCGCCTTCTGCTCGCGCAATTTTCGCATCGGCGACCTGTCGCGTCGGTCGACGAGGTCCGGATGCATGTTGCCGACGAGTTGCTGCGTGATCGTGCTGGCGCCGCGGCTTGACCCGAGCAGGTTGTCCTTGATCGCGCCCGCGATCCCCACGAGGTCCACGCCGTTGTGGGCGTAGAATCGCTGGTCTTCGACCGCGATGAATGCCCTGGGCAGATAGACCGGCATCGTCTTGATCGAAACGATCGTCCGCCACTCCTTGCCGATTTCGCCGATCAGCGAGCCATCGCGCGCGTACACCTGCGACGACTGCGGCGGCGTGATGAGTTGCCAGGCCTCTGACGCCTGTGGCAACAGGGGCGCCTGCGCTGCCGCCTGCGCTGCCGCCTGCGCTGCCGCCTGCTGCCCCGCGATCGCAGCGGGCAATAGCAGTGTCACGAGGGCGAACGGAAAGGCGAGGCGCCGCATCACCCGAAAGATACCCCGGCAGGCAACTGTCTGTGCCACAACGGGTTCCGGCATCATTGGCGCTACTGATGCGAGGGTGCGACCTTTCATATCCAATGTCTGTCCTGCGTCTCGCGCTCGCCCAGTTCCGGCCCAAGAAGGGCGATATCGCCGGCAACATCGCGCGAATCGGCGAGATCCTCGCGCAAGCCGCCGCGCTCGATCCCGCACCGGACGTGGTGCAGTTCGCAGAAACGGTCCTCTCCGGATACTTCGTCGAGGGCGCCGTGCGCGAAACGGCGACGACCGCACCGACCCTCGCCACCGCGCTGGGTGGCGCGTACTTCGCCGCCGGCGGGCGCCGGGCGATCGACACAGTGATCGGGTTCTACGAAGAGCACGAGGGCACGCTCCACAACAGTTCGGTCTACATCGCGTTGGATCCGTCCGGGGCCGCGCAGGTTCTGCACGTCCACCGGAAGAACTTTCTGCCGACGTACGGAATGTTCGACGAAGAACGGTTCGTCGGGCGCGGGTTCGGCATCAAGGCATTCGACACCCGCTGGGGCCGCACCGCACTCCTCGTCTGTGAGGACGCCTGGCATTCGCTGTCGGGAACTATCGCCGCGCTCGACGGCGCGCAGGTGGTGTTCGTCAGCGCCGCCGCGCCTGCGCGCGGGATGCAGGGCGCCGCTGCTGGCACAGAGCCTCGTAGCGAGGGCGCCGCCCCGGCATCGGTCGGCCGCTGGGAGCGACTCATACGCGACATCGCCGAGGAGCATGGCGTGTTTGTGGCGCTCGCGAACCTCGTGGGCAGCGAAGGCGGCAAGGTGTTCCCGGGCGCATCGCTTGTGATGGGTCCGCAAGGCGACCTCCGCGCGCGAGGCCCGCTCTGGGAAGAAGCGCTCGTCACCGCCGACGTCGATCTGGTCGACATCACGCGTGCGCGCGCCGACTCGCCAATGCTCTCCGACCTTCGTGTCGCGTTGCCAACCATGCGCGCTGAGCTCGAGCGGGTCGCCGGCGGGGCCATGGCGCCAACAAAGAGTGATCCACCGGCCGCGCCAGCACAGCAGCCTGCTCTGACGGCGGCGAGCCCCTCGCCCGCCGGTGCGAAGGCCGGCCCGCCGATCGCGGTCGTTCGCACCGGCCACACGAGTCATGGCGAACCGCCTCCGCTCAACATCGACGCCGCGCTGGTCGAAGGCTGGCTGGTCGCCTTCCTGCGCGACGAATTCAAGCGCCGCGGATTCACAGACGCCGTCGTCGGCCTCTCGGGGGGCGTGGATTCCGCCGTGACAGCCACGTTGGCCGCGCGCGCACTCGGTCCCGAGCACGTGACCGCCGTGCGGCTGCCCTACCGGACATCTAGCCCCGATTCGCTCGCCCACGCGAAGCTCGTCGTGAACGCGCTCGGCATTCGCGAACGCACCCTCGACATCTCAGCCGCGGTGGACGGCTACCTCGCCGCCGAACCCGATGCGAGCCCTGCGCGCCGCGGCAATGTGATGGCGCGCGTGCGGATGATCGCGCTTTTCGATCTGGCCGCAAAGCACCACGCGCTCCCGCTTGGCACCGGCAACAAGAGCGAGCGGTTGCTCGGCTATTTCACCTGGCACGCCGACGACTCGCCGCCGGTGAACCCCGTCGGCGACCTGTTCAAGACGCAGATCTGGGAGTTCGCCCGACACCTCGGTGTGCCAAAGGAGATCGTCGACAAACCCGCGTCGGCCGACCTGATTGAAGGCCAGACTGACGAAGGCGACTTCGGCATCAGCTACGCGAAGGCGGACCAGATCCTGAACTGGCTGCTGCACGGCTACGCAACGCACGAACTCGTCGCGCGCGGATTTGCGGCCGCCGACGTGGAGATCGTGCGCAAGCGGCTCGATGGGACACATTGGAAGCGCAAGTTGCCGACCGTGGCCTTGCTCTCGGCTGCCGCCATCGGCGAGAGCTACCTTCGCCCCGTCGATTACTAAACGCCTCCACACAGAGGCGGTACGCGAGTCGACAGTCCCCACTCCCGCCTACGAAGCATCCGATGCAGCACGAATCGGATTGAGCGCACCCCGGGTAGCCCGTATGCTGCACCCATGACGACCGACCCGATTTCAGACTACGCCCGCATCGAGCGCGCCATCCGCTTTCTCGACGCCCAGCGCGCGTCCCAGCCCACGCTCGCCGACGTCGCGCGCCATGTGGGGCTGAGCGAATCGCACTTTCAGCGACTCTTCACGCGCTGGTCGGGCATCAGCCCCAAGCGGTTCATCCAGCACCACACTGCCGAACTGCTCAAGTCGCTGATCCAGAGCGACAAGAGCGTACTCGAAGCGTCGCTCGAGGCCGGGCTCTCGGGCCCGTCGCGTGCGCACGATCTGATCCTGAACGCTGAGGCCGTGACACCGGGCGACTTGGCGCGCACGGGCGACAGACTGACCATCGCGTACGGGTTCCATGGTACGCCATTTGGCGAATGTCTGATCGCCACGACGTTGAACGGAATCTGCCATCTGGCGTTCGTGGGTCCGGTGTCGCGTGCTGCCTCGCTGGCGGCGCTGAAACAGGACTGGCAGCGCGCGACCTTTCGTCCCGATCAACAGGGTACCGGGCGGGCCATTGCACGCGCTTTTCCCGCACCGGGCGCACGCGCGGTGCCCGGCCTCTCGCTCCATGTGAAGGGAACGAACTTCCAGTTGAAAGTGTGGCGCGCACTCCTCACCGTGCCCGACGGCCGCGTGACGACGTACGGTACGCTGGCCGCGGCGATCGACGAACCGGCCGCATCACGAGCCGTGGGCAATGCCGTGGGCCGCAATCCGATCAGCTGGTTGATTCCATGCCACCGCGTGCTCCGCAGCACCGGCGCGCTCGGCGGCTACGCCTGGGGTCCGGACCGCAAGCGCGTGATGCTCACCCTCGAGCGCCTCCACCACCCCGAACTCACTACCGTCCCGGCTATGCCGCCTGTGCGTAGTGCAACGACACGGCCCGCTTGGCGCCACGCTTGAACGTGCGGTGCACCGCCCGGGCATAGCGCACGAAGTTCGCACCGGCCCACGGGTACCGCATGAAGAACTCCGTCGGCAGCATGGAACCCTTCAGTTGGTTGCATGCCAAGCACGCCGCCACGAGGTTGCCGGGCGCGTGGTCACCGCCCCGCGACAGCGGGTACACATGATCCAGCGTGGCATGGTCGAGCCCTAGGGACGTACTGCAGTAAACACAGCGCCGGCTGCAATCACGGAAAGTCTCGCGCTTGACGTGCCGTTTGTGGTGCTGTGCGAGCACTCGACGGCTATGCTTGGCCAAGCCACGGGGCGAACGGGCGAGCGTAATGCGGTTGACGTTCCTGTGGGACATGACACCTCGCCAGAGAGGGCCAGAACGACGACACCCCGCGACGGGGAGGAATTCCCGTACGGGGTGGCGGATATGGGGCAGAGACTCCAGCCAGCAGTCGGCGGTGGCGACTGGGGCGGTTGCTGCTCGGGTGGTCGTCCTCGCGAACGGTCCATGAGCCTCCGGTGGAGCGCCGTGCGTGACAGAGCGCTTGTTCTCCGAATTGACGCATGAAAATGTTGGACCGTAACAGCCCACGCGCAATAGGCCTCCCCGGATGCCATGCGCGGCGAATTGCAACGCCGTCGCACCTGCGCCACTGCCCAACTACTTTTCGCGGATGGCAACTTCGTCCAAGGCGAAGCGGGTCACCGCTGCCGCCCCTGCGCTCTCCCGCGACCAACTCGTCGCAGTCTACAAAACCATGCTCCTGTCGCGTCGCTTGGACGACAAGGAGATCGCGCTCAAGCGCCAGAACAAGATCTTCTTCCAGATCTCGAGCGCTGGCCATGAAGCGGTCACGACGGCCGCCGCGATGGTGCTCAAGCCGGCCTATGACTGGTTCTACCTCTACTACCGTGACCGCGCAATCTGCCTGACGCTGGGCATGACGCCCCCGGAAATGCTCTATTCCGCAGTCGGCGCGGCCGCCGACCCCAACTCCGGTGGACGGCAGATGCCGTCGCACTGGGGCCACAAGAAGACGAACATCGCGTCGGTGTCCTCGCCGACGGGGACGCAGTTCCTCCAGGCCGTTGGTGCAGCCGAAGCCGCCATCCGCGCGGAAGCTGCCGGCACGACCGACCACGGCTTCCACGGCGACGAAGTGGTCCTCGTGACCACCGGCGAAGGCCAGACGAGCGAAGGCGAGTTCTTCGAGTCGCTCAGCACCGCCAGCAACCTCGGCCTGCCGATCGTGTACCTCGTCGAGGACAACGGCTACGCGATTTCGGTTCCGGTCGAAGTCAATACCCCCGGCGGCTCGATTTCGGAGATCGTGAAGTCGTATCCTGGCCTGTACGTACAGCAGGTGGACGGTTGCGATTTCATGGCGTCATACGAGGTGATGCAGCGCGCCGTCCAGTATGCCCGTGAACGCCGCGGCCCGGCGCTCGTCCATGCCCGCGTGATCCGACCGTACTCCCACTCGCTGTCGGACGACGAAGTGCTCTACCGTCCGAAAGAGGAGCGCGACGCGGACGCGGCCCGTGATCCGGTCGCACGCTTCCCTGAGTGGCTGGTCGCGCAAGGGCATGCCAGCGACGCAGAGATCAAGCGGATCCAGGCCGAAGTCGAAGTCGAAGTCACAGCCGCCGCCGATGACGCGCTCGCGCAGCCGCAGCCGGGCGGTGACACGATTCACTTCGCGGTCTTCTCGCCTGAGGTGGACCCGACTGGCGAACAGTTCGACACCGAGGACGATCCGCAGTTCTCCGGCGAACCGACCACCATGGTCGACCTCCTGAACGCCTGCATGAAGGATGAGATGCGCCGCGACCCGCGCATCCTCATGTTCGGCGAAGACGTCGCGGACGTCTCGCGCGACCAGCATCTCGGCAAGGTCAAGGGCAAGGGCGGCGTCTTCAAGGTGACGTGGGGGCTGCAAAAGGAGTTCGGCAGCAACCGCGTATACAACTCACCGCTCGCCGAAGCCAACATCATTGGCCGCGCGATCGGGCTCGCACACCGCGGGTTCAAGCCGGTCGTCGAGATCCAATTCTTCGATTACATCTGGCCTGCGTACATGCAGATCCGGAACGAACTGGCGACCATGCGTTGGCGGTCCAACAATCATTTCAGTGCGCCCGTCGTGATCCGCACCACGTACGGCGGGTACATCCGCGGCGGCGTCTATCACTCCCAGACCGGCGCGTCGCTCTTCACACACTGCCCAGGACTGCGCGTCGTCTGTCCGAGCAATGCGCTCGACGCGAATGGGCTGCTCCGCACGGCAATCCGCTGTGACGATCCCGTGATCTTCCTCGAACACAAGCACCTCTACCGGCAGACCTACAACAAGGGCCAGTACCCCGGCGCGAATTACATGGTGCCGTTCGGGAAAGCCCGTGTCGTCCGCGAGGGCACGGACCTGACGGTCGTGACCTACGGCGCCACGGTGCAGCGGGCATTTAGTGCCGCTCGCGACGTTGCCGAGCGCGGCATCAACGTCGAGGTGATTGATCTGCGCACCCTGTCACCCTGGGACAAGGAGACCGTGTTTGCCTCGGTCAAGAAGACAGGCCGCGTGATCGTCGCGTACGAAGATTCGGAGTCGTGGGGCTACGGCGCCGAAATCTCCGCGCGCATCGCCGACGAGTGCTTTGCCTGGCTCGACGCGCCGGTCCGCCGCGTGGCGAGTACGGACACCTTTGTCGGCTACGCACCACAGCTCGAGGACGCGATCCTGCCGCAGGTGAGCACGTTCATCAAGGCGTACGAGGAGATCGTCACGTACTAGCGACCAACGGGCTCGCGGTCATGCATCGGGCGAATCCTCGCGAAGAGGGTTCGCCCGACTCGTTTCCCGGCTCTACCGCCGTTCCGCGGCGTCCCGGACATCAAGCAGGATTTCGAAGTAGAGCTGCTCGCGGCGGTACGCAAAGTCGAGCGCCGGAAGCTGCGTCTCGTCGCCCGACGTCTTCGCACGGTCGAACGCCTCGCGGTACATCTCTTCGAGATTGTCCAGAATGGCGGAACGGGAACGCGACATGG
>Ga0049085_10000001_pt1 | contig 137362 bp, 119 predicted proteins | sample GreLakmeSU08MSRF_FD_66721 | JGI IMG/M metagenome (GOLD analysis project Ga0049085, IMG submission 66721) | Freshwater lentic microbial communities from great Laurentian Lakes, MI, USA - Great Lakes metaG SU08MSRF | ecosystem: Environmental > Aquatic > Freshwater > Lake | place: Great Lakes... | reverse complement strand
GTTAATGTCCGAGCATAACCTTCTTCGGGATATAAATCGGCGCTGTAAGATCGTTTAAATTTCCCTTCACTTATATTCTGATCAAACTTTCGTGAGAATATTCCTTTTGAATCTATAAAAGTTTGGTACGAATCTCTGACTTTATAAATCAAATCGAAAGCTGAATTTGAACGAACCGTAAATAAAACTTGAAAAGTTTCATTACCATTTATATAGTAATAACTCGGAATTGAAAGTACTGCACTTCCAGCATTTATAAATCCATATTTAATTTCGAAAGTGATTTTTTCTCCAACTCCAAATGGTAATTGTTGGGCAATTGTTGAAGAATAAAAAATGGAATTCCAGAAGAATAAAGCAAATAATAAAAAATGCTTCATTAATTTTATTTACTAATCGAATTTAATAATTTACCACTTCGCACAAGATTAATCGCCGTTTCAATTTCGGTACTCAATACTCTGTCATTTTGGGAAGATTTAATATTCCTTCGAATAAATTTATATGCACGCTCAGTTATTTTCCCACATTTCATTGGTCTATAAAAATCAATTGCGCTTGCTGCAACGAGAAATTCTATTGCGATAACTGTTTGAACGTTTTGCAAAACCTTCCAACATTTTTGTGCACTGATTGAACCCATACTATTATGATCTTCCTGATTTCCTGAAGTTGGAATTGAATCGACAGAAGCTGGATGTGAGAGAACTTTATTTTCAGAAACGAGCGACGCGGCTAAATATTGCGTCATCATCAATCCGGAATTTAATCCCCCTTTATTTGTAAGAAATCTTGGTAATTCTTTCCACCATCCACTTACCATTTTATCAATTCTTCTTTCAGAAATATTTGCAAGTTCGGATAATGCTATCGTCGCAAAATCCATTGCCAAAGCAATTGGCTGACCATGAAAATTTCCACCTTCAAGATGTTTTTTTGTTTTTGCAAATATTAATGGATTATCATTTGCGGAATTCATTTCTGTAAAAATAATTTTTGCAACATAATTCAAAGCATCGCGCGATGCTCCGTGAACTTGCGGTGCACATCGAAGTGAATATGCATCTTGTACTCGATCATCATTTTCACGATGAGATTCACGAATTTCACTTCCCTTTAAAAAAGAAAGAATATTTTTTGCGGAAGTTTGTTGACCTTTGTGCGGACGAACTTTATGTAACTCGGGAAGAAATGGTGTATCAGTTCCCTTCAACGCTTCAACACTCATTGCGCAAGCAAGATCTGAAAGTTGAAGTAAATCCATCGCCTGCTTAATAATCAATCCTGCATACGAAGTCATCATTTGGGTCCCGTTGATTAAAGCTAATCCTTCTTTTGCAGTAAGTTTAATTACAGTTAAATTTTTCTTTTTCAATGCAGATTTTGCAGAAATTATTTTTCCATTTAATTTACATTTTCCTAAACCAATCATACAAAGTGCTAAATGAGAAAGTGGAATTAAATCGCCACTTGAACCAACCGATCCTTTCGATGGAATTATTGGAATTATTCCTGAATTAAAAAAGTCAACCATCCGATTTAATAATTCGAGTCGAACTCCACTGTATCCTTTTGCAAGTGCATTAATTCGCAAAATCAACATTCCCTTAATTACTTCATCTGGTAATAATTCACCACTTCCTGCAGAATGGCTTACAATTAAATTTCGTTGCAATTCTTCAACTTTTGAAATTGGAATTACAACATTGCTAAAAATCCCAACGCCGGTTGTAACACCATAAATTTTTTCATTTTTTGCTATCCAATTTTCTACAAGTTTTCTGGATGCATTAATTTTTGAAAATGTGGAAGGCGCAAGAGAAATATTTACATTAGTAGTTGATGCTAAAAATAATTCATTAATTGATAAAGTTGTCCCGTTAAGTAATAGTTTCTGCATAATTTCAAATAATGTAGCAACCTAACTCACAATAAACAACTTCACAGATTAATGTTTTATATTTCACGAAATGCATAGTATATTATTTTGATGTTTTTATCATCTTTATTTCAACGACATAAAGTTAAACCATTGTGGCAATTTCGCACAAGTGGAATTCTTTGGCGATTAACTTTTTCGCAGACCGGTTTTATTATTGGTGAAGATCGAGATGCTGACAAAAAAATTGTTACTTATTTTTGTTTGAATGTTTCAAATGGCGATGTTCTCTGGAAAGATCTTTCCTTTTGTGATCCATTTTGGTCGGGAGTAAAAGGTGTGATTGAAGATAAATTATATATTCACGGATTTCGAAAACCGGATATGCCTGAGCAACATAAAATAGTTGCTGTTGATTTAGGAACTGGAAAAGAATTGTGGTCAAGAAATGATATTTCTGTTTTATCTGCTAATGAAAATGAACTTTGTGCTTTTCGTGATTTTTTTGAACGTCGTGCATATTATTTGATCAATGCAAAGGATGGTGAGTTAATTGCAGAATATGACAAACTTCCTGAAACTTATATTCCTCGAGAGGACTTTACTGGAAAAACAAATTTTCAATATCCACAATCTTCGCAATTAACAACTGAGCTTAAAAATTTAATTGAACAATTTGCATCAACAACAAATATCAAAGGTCGAATTGAAATTATTGAGTATAAAAATTTATTTATGTGCAGTTTTCATCAAAGAGAAAAGAACAATCTCGATGAACAAATAAATTATTCCCATCATTTTCTTTTAATCGATAATTCTAAGAATAAACTTCTTTACAAAGAAGTGTTAAATAGTTCAACACCAAATATTGTTCCTGATTCTTATTTTTTAGGTGATGATATGTTATTTCTTTTAAAGGAAAAATCTGCGATAATTACAATTAATATAAATTCAATATGAAAATTATATTTAGCTTAATTCTTGTAACTAGCTTTACGCTTTTTGGGTTTAATATTTATCAACTAATAAATAAAATTCGAAAAGGAAAATCTGAAAAAAGATTTGACAATATATTACAAAGAATAAAACGAGTTTTAGTAATTGCATTTGCACAAACAAAATTACTTCGTGATCCAATTCCCGGATTACTTCATCTTGGAATTTATTGGGGATTTATCACTTTATTGTTTGCTGTAATTGAATCAATTGGTGAAGGTTTATTAGGATTTGGAAAATTTTCTTTCTCATTTTTGGGTACAACTTATAAAGTTATAACTTTCACACAAGAAATTTTCTGTCTAATTGTTTTACTCTCAATATTTGTAGCTTTATGGAGAAGATTTATTTCTAAAATTAATCGACTTCAAGTAAGTAGTTCAGCATCATTTGATGCTGCATTAATTTTATTTTGGATTGCAGCAATTGTATCCACTTTACTTCTACAAAATGCAACTAGAATTTCACTTCATACAATAACTGCAAACTGGCAATATCCTATTTCATCGATTCTTTCAAATAATTTCGCAAATTCTTCAACAACAATTTTATTTGAAACTACTTTCTGGTGGTCGCATATTTTATTAGTTCTCGGATTTCTAAATTATCTACCAAATTCAAAACATCTTCATATTTTAACTTCAATACCAAATGTCTATTTCTCATCGTTACTTCCAAAAGGTGCGTTGAAGCCAATTAATTTATCTGATGAAACATTAACAACTTTCGGCGCAAAAGATATTACTGATCTGTCGTGGAAACAATTATTAGACGGATACACTTGCACTGAATGTGGAAGATGCGATTCAGTTTGTCCGGCACATTTAACAGGCAAAACTCTTTCTCCCAGAAAAATAGTTACTGAGACAAGACGCCGAACTGACGAAAAAAATTTCAACCCTGAAAATACATTACTTTATAATTATATAACTGAAGACGAACTTTGGGCTTGTACAACTTGCATGGCTTGTGTTTATGAATGTCCAGTTATGATTGAACATGTTGATGAAATTGTTGACCTTCGAAGAGGAATGGTTCTTGATGATTCACGTTTTCCTCCGGAAGTTAAAACTACTTTTGAAAATCTTGAACGCAATTTTACTCCGTGGGGATTTTCGCACGACACACGTGCAAATTGGGCTGAAGGAAAAAATATAAATTCATTTTTCACACTTTCAGAAGAAGAACGAAACCAAATTGAAATATTATTTTGGGTTGGTTGTGCAGGCGCTTACGACGAAAGATATAAACGTGTTACACAATCATTCGCCGAGTTAATGAATTTGGCAAAAATTAATTTTGCAATTTTAGGAAAAGAAGAAAAATGTACCGGTGATCCAGCTCGAAGATTGGGAAATGAATATCTTGCCCAAATGTTGATTACAGAAAATGTGAGTACTTTGAATTCTTACAACATTAAAAAAATCGTTACTACTTGCCCGCATTGTTTCCATTCCCTAAAAAAAGAATATCCACAATTTGGTGGTAATTACGAAGTTGTTCACCATACAGATTTTCTTTTAAAATTAATTGACGATGGAAAATTAAATGTCAACAAAGAAAAAAAAGAGCGATTAACTTATCACGATTCTTGTTATCTTGCTCGGTATAACAACGTTATTGATGCTCCGCGGGATGTTTTAAAATCAATTCCCGGACTTGAAATTGTTGAGATGCCACGGTCAAAAGATAAAGGACTTTGTTGTGGTGCAGGTGGAGGCAGAATGTGGATGGAAGAAACAATTGGCAAACGAATAAATATTGAACGTACCGAAGAAGCGCTTTCTACAAATGCGAGTACAATTGGAGTTGGTTGTCCTTTTTGTTTGACAATGTTAAATGATGGAGTTAAAGCAAAAGAAGCATCGGAAAAAGTTACTGTAAAAGATATTGCAGAAATTATTTTAGAATCAATAGAAAGAAATTAATAAATGATTTATCGAGTTGTGTTTACAAAATTTTTAGATGTCCCGAAAAATATTGCAACTGAAACAGTTACCACTTCTGAAGAAGATGCAATTAATATTGCAAAGTCGAAACTTATTACACTAAATGCTGATACTGCTTTAGTTTTAAGGTTAGAGGGTGGCGAATCAAAAGTGATTCATCGTTTCGAGCCAATAAAAAAATAAATTTTTTAAAACTCCCTTTTAAAAAATTTTCTGTTGGTTTGAATTTTTAAAATTTAAACCAAAATGTTTATAAGCTAATTCTGTAGCTTCTCTTCCTCTTGGAGTTCGTTTTATAAATCCTTCCTGAATTAGAAATGGTTCATACACTTCCTCAATTGTCCCGGATTCTTCACCAACAGCAACTGCAATTGTTGAAACTCCAACTGGTCCACCACCATATTTTTCTATTATTGCTTTTAAAATTCTTTTATCCATTTCGTCGAGGCCGTGCAAATCAACATCAAGCGCTTTCAAAGAATGCTCAGAAACTTCTTTTGTAATTATTCCATTGAATTGTTGAAGAGCTTTGTCAGCTTGTGCAAAATCTCTGCATCTTTTTAATAATCTGTTTGCAATGCGTGGTGTTCCGCGAGATCGATGCGATAAAATATCTGCTCCCTCTTCTGTAATTTCAATCCCTAAAAGTTTTGCAGATCGTTTAATTATTTTTATTAAATCTGAAGGAACATAATAATCTAATCTATTTGTAACTCCGAATCTTGATCGCAAAGGAGCAGTTAACAAACCAGCTCTTGTGGTTGCTCCAATTAAAGTAAATGATGGAAGCTTTAATTGAATTGTTCTTGCACTCGGTCCCGAATCGACTACTATATCTAGTCTAAATTCTTCCATTGCCGGATATAAATATTCTTCAACAACTGGATTTAGTCTGTGAATTTCATCTATAAATAAAATGTCACCATCCTGTAACTCAGTTAATATTCCTGCTAAGTCACCAGGTTTGTCAAGCACAGGTCCGGAAGTTGACTTGAGATGAGAATTCATTTCCTTCGAAATAATATTTGCTAAAGTTGTTTTACCGAGACCGGGAGGGCCGGTTAATAAAACATGATCGAGAGTTTCTTTTCTTTTTTGAGCAGCAGCAATAAAAATTTTTAAATTATTGACTATTGATTGTTGACCGACAAATTCAGTTAAAGAAGTTGGCCTTAACGCAGAATCGAATTCTACATCTGCGGGCATTTTTTCAGATGAAATTATTTCGTCTTCACGACCTTTTTTCATTTATTAATATTAGTAAGATTTTTCCAAAGTTGTGAAACTAAATTATCGATTCCTTCACGTATTGCAGAGGAAATAAAATGAACTTTCATTGCTTTCGGAAATTTTATTTTCTTTAATTTAGATTTTTCTTTTTCATCAAGAAGATCAATCTTTGTAATCGCAATCATACTTAACTTAGTAGAAATATCTTTTTTAAAGAGAACCAATTCCCTTTTTAAAATATTATAATCATGTAAAATGTCTGGTGAAGTTGAATCGAGTAGGTATAAAAGTATTTTTGTACGTTCTATGTGTCTTAGAAATTGAATTCCCAATCCTTTTCCAAGATGAGCGCCCTCAATTAATCCGGGAATATCTGCAACAACAAAACTTGCATTTTCTTTGAAGTAAACCATTCCCAAATTTGGGACGAGTGTTGTGAATGGATAATTTCCAATTTTCGGTCTGGCATGGGAAATTGTAGAAATTAATGTTGATTTTCCAGCATTTGGTAATCCTACTAATCCTACATCGGCTAATAATTTTAATTCAAGTTCAAGATTTAATTCAAAACCTTTATTACCTGGTGTACATATTCTTGGTGCACGATTACTTGGAGTTGCAAATTCAGAATTTCCTCTTCCTCCCCTTCCACCTTCTGCAATAATTATTTCATCATCATCATCAATAAGGTCAGTAATCAAATCCTTTGTTTCAAAATTTCTAATAATAGTACCGCATGGAACTTCAATAGTTATTGAATGAGCAGATTTTCCTTCTTTATTTGAACCTTCACCTTGATTACCATTTTTGGCAATATATTTTCGTTTGTATTTAAAATCCAAAAGTGTTGAGAGTTGTTTATTTGCTCGGATGAAAACATCACCACCTTTGCCTCCATTCCCACCATCAGGTCCCCCTTTTGGAATAAATTTTTCTCGACGCCAATGAATTATTCCATTGCCTCCATCTCCGGAACGAATAAATATTTTTGCTGAATCAATAAACATAATTAGTTTAAGTTACGGAAAAGTTAGAACAGAATTAAACACTGCGTAAAAGAATGTATCGGTCTTTTAGTATTGTATAAAATTTTATAGAAATCGGTAGATTTACATCAATATTACTTTCCTCAAAATAAGATTGAATTATTGAATCTGCAGATTGCACATCAATTGAATCTAAAACATCAACAATAAAACTATCGCACTCATGTTCATTGCCATCGAATAACAACCGGATAATTTGTGATTTTTCTTGTAAAGTAAAAATTGGTGGTAGTGGTTGTGAAGTTGGATAAACTTCTTCTGTTTTATAATTTTCAGTTAGAAGATCTATTTCTTCTTCGGGCTTAGAATTTATTTCTTGAAATTGAACAGCTGGCTCTTCTTTTTGAATAATTATTTTCACTTCTTCCTCTTTTTCTTCTTTAAAAATTTCAGGATGAGCAATGAAATCATTATTCCCAGTTTTTATTCTTTCAATTATTGTTGCCAGTTGTGGAAGAGAAATTTCTCTTAATCCATTTTCTCTTTCACTCGATAAACGAGTTGCAATTGTTGTCATGCCTTTATCTTCGAAATACAAAATAGGAGCCTTTGTTGGAATTTTTATTTCTTCGATATTTTCATTATTCGAATAACTGATTAATTTAAATATTGGTTGGAATACTTTTGCAAGTTCAGTACTTGTGTGTCCAGATAAAACTTCAATATCAACTTTTTTGAGAAGTTGAGTCAGCTCTTCGAAACCTAATTGATAATTTGGATCTTTACTTTCAAAATATTGTTTTATAATTATTAAATAATAATTATAGTCATTACAATATTGAAAGTGACCATCAACTTCATTTGATGAGAGAAATTGACTTTTCTGCAAAAGAAATTCTTTTAATGTCCATTGAGGTCGAACTAAATAATTAAAAGAAAAATTTAATCCCTGTTCTAAAATTGAATAAAATTCTTCTTTCGAAAATTGATAATTATGAAGTAACAATAAATCAATTTGATTTTGGAGTGCAATTACATCTTGATTATTATACGCTAATTGAGGCGATCGCAAAACGTTTTCTTTTTCTTTGTTTACTTCACTTTTTGCGCGTGCTCTAAAATATACTTTAATACATTGAGGAATATTTGACTCAAGAATAACCCTTAATATAATTGACTCATTCGAATCAATTGTATTTATCCTAATTTTTTCTTGTAGAAAATTTATCTGCTCTTCAAACATGCTATAAATTATTAGTAATTTTTTATGATTGCAATAGAAGTTAATAGAAACAATGTAATTATTAACTTGTTTAATCTTATAAAAGTATTGATTTAATTGATTAAAAACCACATAAAAATTTATTCAATAAACACTTGACTTTTCTGCATTCCCATTGTAAATTAATAATAACGAGTTAGTAGTTTGGTTTTAATAATTCACTTTAATCATTAACTAAATAAACAGGAGGCTTTATGCCAGGAATGTCAAAATCCGCTGTAATCAACCACTTCGCAACAAAATTCGATATGAAAAAAAGAGCTGTTGCAGCTTTTTTTGAAGAGTTATCCGAATTAGCTTACCGTGAAGCACCAAACCAATTCTCAGTTCCAGGTCTTGGTAAAATTGTGCTTGTACAACGTAATGCTCGCATGGGAAGAAATCCAAAAACAGGAGAATCAATATCGATTCCTGCGAAAAAAGTTGTAAAGTTTAAAGTTTCAAAAGTTGCAAAAGAAGCGATTCTTTCAAGAGTTCCTTCTTTCTAAGTAATACGCTTTTTTTGTTTTAATAAAATCCATGTGCCAATACGGCGCATGGATTTTTTATTTATATTGTAATATTATAAATGAGTTTAAATTTTTCAAAAATTATTAATAAATAAAAAGGGATCAAATTGGCAACTCCACATTTAATGATTCACATTGTTCCAGACAAATGCGATTTTTGTGGATGCTGCGTTGGTGTTTGCCCTGAAGATGCAATTGAATTAAAGGAATCCGAAATTGCAATTATTGAAGAAAGATGTACAAATTGTAAAAAATGCGTTTGGGCTTGCCCGTGGGATGTAATTGAATTTCATCGAGATGGAATTAACACACTTCCAAAAAAATTATTTGCAATTGATGAAAACCAATTTTCAAAATCACTTTCCAAATGAAATCTGAATACGACATAATTGTAGTTGGAGCTGGTCCTGCGGGATCTACGGCAGCACGATACGCAGCACAAAAAGGTGCTTCAGTTTTACTTCTTGAAAAAGATCGCGATGTCGGTTATCCTGTTCGTTGTGGTGAAGCAGTGAGTCACGAAGGTGTTGCACAATTTATTGAACCCGATCTAAAGTGGATTGCCGGCACAATTACTAAAATGAAATTCATTTCTCCTTCCAACACAAGTGTTACGATGCCAATAGATTCAAACATTGGATATGTTTTGGAGCGACGGATTTTTGATTATGAACTTGCAAAAATTGCTGCAACCAACGGAGCTGAAGTTGTTACAAAAGCATATGTTTATGATTTAATCAAAAATGAAAATGGTGAAGCAGTTGGTGTAAAAGCTCTTATAAAAGATGAAAAAGTTGAAATCAAATGTAAAGTTGTAATTGCTGCAGATGGTGTTGAATCGCGTGTTGGTAAGTGGGCAGGGATTGATACAACTTGTCACATCCGCGATATGGAAAGTTGCGCACAAGTTACTGTCTCTGGATTAAATTTTGAAGAAGATACACTCGATCTTTATTTCGGTAAAAAAGTTTCTCCCGGTGGTTATTTATGGGTTTTTCCAAAAGGTAAAACTTCTGCAAATATTGGAGTTGGTGTTACTGTTGAAGAAGCAAAAAAGAAATCAGCAATTTTATATTTAAATGAATTCCTTGAAAAAAATTATCCAAACGCATCTATATTAACCAGAATTGCAGGCGGAGTTCCTTGTGCAAAACCAAATAAAGTGTTAGTTAAAAATAGAGTAATGTTAGTTGGAGATGCTGGTCACCAAGTCAATCCCGTTTCTGGTGGTGGAATTATTACAGGTATGATTGGTGGAATGCTTGCCGGAGAAGTTGCAGCTGATTCAATTAAAAACCAAAACCTAAAACAATTATCAGAATATGAAACAAAATTTCATTCAAGACTCGGTTGGCGGCACGAAGTTTTTGCATCAATTAAAAATGCAATTTGGGGAATTTCAGATGAAACACTCGATTCGATTGCCCTTTCAACTCTTCAACTTCCAATGGAGAAACGTACTCTTGCTGCAATTTTTAGAAAAGCTTTGTGGAATAAACCCTCAATGGTATTAGAGGTGGCAAAAGTATTTTTAAACTAATTTAATTGTTAAAATGATTTTATCTTCAAATGTAGAAAATTATTTCCTCTCAAAATCAGGAATGAAACTGATTTATCCACCAACCGAAAAAATTTCTTTAATTCAAGTTAAAAACTTCCCAGAACTTGGAAAACTAACCGCGCTAAGATTACTTGAATGGGTTTCTAAAAATCCCAAAGGAGTAGTTTCATTACCGACAGGAAAAACTCCTGAATATTTTATTAAATGGGTTGATTACTTTCTAAAAAATTGGAAAACTGAAAGAGTTCAAAAAATATTAGGTGCAGTTAATTTCCCCTCGAAAGCTCAACCAAATTTATCGGGATTACAATTTGTTCAAATAGATGAATTTTATCCGATTAATCCAAGTCAACATAACAGCTTTCATTATTATATAAATAAATATTATTTATCAAATTGGGGTATTCAAAAAAATAAATCACTACTGATTAATTCAAATGAAATTGGAACAGCATCGAATCTTCCGATTGATAAAATATTTTTAGATAACAACGTTGACTTATCCCTTCGAACAAGATGGCCAAGTAACAGAATTGAAAGATTACAAAAAGAGACTATTCAAATTATAGATCAGTTTTGTACTGAATATGAAAATAAAATTAGAGAAAAAGGTGGCATCGGATTTTTTCTCGGTGGAATTGGTCCCGATGGACATATTTGTTTTAATGTAAAAGGAAGCGATCTACATTCGACAACACGCTTAACAAATACTAATTACGAAACTCAAGCCGCTTCTTCTATAGATTTAGGAGGAATAGAAATTTCAAGAAACCGACTTGTGATAACGATTGGTTTGGAAACCATTACTTATAACAAAAATATTACTGCCATAATTATTGCGACAGGCGAGTCAAAATCTAATATTGTGAGAGATTCGATTCAAAAAGCTGCTTCAAATAATTACCCTGCTTCTGCGCTTCATAAAATTCCAAATGCAAGATTTTATTTAACAAATGGTGCTTCAATAAGATTAACAGAAAGAAGATTCCATTCAGTTAAAAAAGAAAATCCTTTGTCCGAAGATTCACTTGAACGTGCTATTATTAATTTAAGTATTGAAAAAAATAAACCTTTAATTGAATTAACAAATAATGATTTTGATTCAAACAGGTTAGCAAAGTACGTTTTAGAACAGAGCAGTAAAAATCATCGAAATATTTGTAACAAAGTTTATCAAAATATAATTACTCATCTCGAAGAAGGAATGCAACAACTTACCAATCAAGTAATTCTTCACACAGCACCACATCACGATGACATTATGCTTGGTTACTTACCTTACATAACTCATCTGGTTCGTGAGCCATCAAATAAACATCACTTTACAACTTTGACAAGTGGGTTTACTGCCGTTACAAATTCTTATTTTGTGGAATTATTAAATAATCTTAAATCATATTTAAATTCAAAGGAATGTAAAAATAAATTTCAAACTAATTATTTTAATCATAAAAATATTGGATGGCGAGATTTTGAAGCCAATCAATATTTATTTGGAATTGCTGAACATAGTAAAACAATTAGAAGTGAAGCTACTTCCGACAGATTATTGAGAAATATTATTGAAATTTATAAAATCAAAGATTTTTCAAAATTATCACAAAAAATTGAAAGCTTATTAAAATATTTTGAAAAACAATATCCCGGGCAAAAAGATATTATTTCAATTCAAAAATTGAAAGGGATGATCCGAGAATGGGAAGAAGAATTAGTTTGGGCATTTTATGGTTTCAATTCAAAGGATGTATCTCACTTACGATTGGGATTTTATCAGGGAGATATATTTAATGAGAATCCAAAAATTAAAAGAGATGTAATTCCAATTTTAAATTTACTACGAAAATTAAAACCGACTATTGTTACACTTGCATTAGATCCTGAAGGGAGCGGTCCTGATACACATTATAAAGTTCTTCAGGCAACAACTGAAGCTATAAAATTATATGAAAAAGAAACTGGTAAAAAAGATTTAGTTATTTGGGGTTATCGGAATGTCTGGAATAGATTTCACCCAAGTGATGCTAATTTATATGTGCCGGTAAGTTTAAACTCAATGGCAATAATGGAAAATGTATTTCATTATTGTTATGGTTCTCAACGAACTGCGAGTTTCCCTTCTTACGAATACGATGGACCATTTTCAAGATTAGCTCAAAAAATTTATGCAGATCAGTTTGAAGCAATTAGAACTTGCCTTGGAAAAGAATTTTTTGTTACTCATACTCATCCACGAGTAAGAGCTGCATTTGGATTGACTTATCTTAAAAAACTTTCCTTAGAGGAACTTTATAAATATTCAGCTGACTTAAAAAAATTGACTGAACTTTAATTATAGATATTGTTGGAGCTGACTGAAAGTTTTATTATAATTCTCCCACTTAAATGAAAAAACAAGTAAACTTTTTTAAATGGCTTTTAGTTTTCGCAGGGGTAATTTCTCTTCCTTTTTTACTCAGAAAAAAGAAAAAGAAAAAAGAGGAACTTAAAAAAAATATCCGCTACGATAACTCTGATTATTTACAATCTTAAAAAAATAAATAATTTTTAAAGCTGCTCGACCTTAACCATGTTTGTACTTCCACGTTTGAGAAGTGGAATACCGGCAGTTATTACAACTTTATCTCCCTTTGACACAAATTTTTGCTTCAGCAATAACTCAATAATTTTATCCAAAGTTTTATCAGTATCCTTAATTTTATTTATACTAATTGATCGAACTCCCCAATATAAATTCAATCGTTTCATTATTCTTTCTCGATCAGTAATTGCAATTATTTTTATTGATGGACGATAGCGGGAAATAATACAAGCCGTGTCTCCAGAATATGTTACAACAACAATTGCACTTGCTCCAATTTGCTTTGCTAAAATACAAGCTGATTTTCCAATTGCTTTTGATGTTGAAAATTCGCTTTCAATTAAATGATCATCCAAATTATATTTTTCTGTTAAAACTTTTTCTGCTCTCCGAACTACCGATTCCATAATTTTTATAGTTTCAATTGGAAATTTTCCAACAGAAGTTTCGCCACTTAACATAACAGCATCGGCACCATCAAGCACTGCATTTGCTACATCATTTGCTTCTGCGCGTGTTGGTCGTGGATTTTCTATCATTGATTCGAGCATTTGAGTTGCAATAATTACAGGCTTTCCAGCTTCATTAGCTTTTTTACAAATCATTTTTTGCGCAATTGGTACTTCTTGCAATTCACATTCAACTCCTAAATCACCACGTGCAACCATAATTCCATCTGCTTCTTTTATTATTTCATCAATATTTTTAAGCGCTTCGATCTTTTCAATCTTGGCAATTATTGAAAGTTTTCTCCCTTTATCAATTTTGGAAATAATAAACTTCTTTAATTGTCGAATATCTTCTGCTGTTCGAACAAATGAAAGTGCTACGTAATCAACATCATTCTGAATACCAAATTCCAAATCCTTTAAATCTTTTTCTGTAAATGCCGGAACATTTAATTTAACTCCGGGAAGATTAATTCCTTTTCTTTCTTTTAAAATACCACCATGAATTACTTCTGTAATTACATCTTTCTCAGTACAACCAATAACTTTAAATTGCAATAAGCCATCATCCATTAAAATATTATCACCAACTTCAACTTCTTTAGCAAGATTTTTGTAGGAAGTTGACACAATTTTTTCATTTCCGAGAACATCGCTGGGAGTAAGTACAAATTTATTTCCCGCTTTTAGTTCAACAGTTTTATTTTCCAATAATCCTGTTCTTATTTTTGGACCTTGTAAATCCTGCATGATTGCAATTGGTTCGCCAACAATCTTTGCCGCATTTCTAATTTTTTTTATTAAACTGAGTTGTTCTTTGTGAGAACCATGTGAAAAATTTAATCGTGCAATATCCATTCCAGATTCACACATTTTAATTATTATTTCTTCAGTTGAAGTAGCAGGACCAAGCGTGCAAACAATTTTTGTTTTGCCGTAAATTCTCATTGGAACATTTTGAATTTCTTTATTTTTTTTTCGGTTGATAAACATTTTTATATTTCGCCTCTTTCTCGATTGTGGCTTTGTTCATTGTTGTAGTTTTGTATTTTCCATTTAACCACATCAAAACTTGATCATTATAATGGTCACTCAACGGTTGTCCGGATTGTCCGGTTGTTATTATTGTTTGCAATTTATCCATATTTCCAAAATCAATTACTCTCCTCATTGAAGGTCCTAAATTCATCTCGTATGGATGATTAAAAGAATATTCACCATTATTTACAGTTGTTCCATCGCCACTAATTGGATAAGGACCAACATTAAATAAAATTCCAAATGGTGGCTGTCCGCCTATTGGATGTTTAAATGTTAAAGTATGAAGTTTTCCCCATTGCCACATTTTAATATCGGAACCAAGTTTTTTTTCTAAATATGAAATTGCGTCATTCATACTTTTTTTAATAATATTATTTTTAGTTTCAACTTCATCTGTATTAACATTATCAAACCATTCTGAGTTTTCTTTTTCTAAAAGATTAATTAATACTCGAAGTGGAATATTTGCAAGATGCTGATATCCTTCGAGCAAGTTATCTCCAATTTCATCGTGCAAAGTATTTTTTATGAGATAATTAAAAAATACCGCATAGATAGAAGGTGTAACATCTGTTGCTTGAATTTCGAAATTCCAATTTTTAAGATAATTTAAAACTTCTTGTAAATGTATTTCAACTGTTTCCCCTTCATACGCTAGTAGAATATGTTTTGTTAAATCTTTTGCAAAATAAGAATACTGATCATTTTGAATTTTCTGAAGAAGATCGGGCGAAACTTTTTCATTTCCCCCTAACATTTCTGCAATACGTTGAATACGGGATGGTGGTTCCCATAAATTTGAAATATGATATTGAAAGTTTCTTGCAGTTGTTTTATTATTTGCTGAAGCAATATAATTTTGACTTGGATTGTAAATCGAAGGAAGTTCTTCAAAAGGAACATATCCTTTCCAGTCATTTGAAGTTGTATTTCCATTAACCGGTAGCGTTGGATTATTTTGTGAACGAATTGGAATATTCCCACCCAATTGAAATCCAATATTTCCTTTTGCATCAGCATAAATAAAATTCTGTGCAGGAACTTTGAAATTTTTTACTGCAGCTCTGAAACTTTCCCAATCTGTTGCACGAGATAGTTGATCGATTGTATGAATTTCTGTTGTAACATCATTAGCCGACCATCTAAACGCAATTGGTGGAGCTTTTTCATTTTTTAATATTGGATGAATGTCATTAATTATTGGTCCATGATATGATAGACGATAATTCAACGAAACAAATCCTGAATCTTTTACAAAAATGGAATCATTTACAAATTTATATGGAATTAACTTTCCATTGCTGAAATAATTTTTTTTAGTTGAATCTTCTTCTTCAATATAAAAATCAGTGTCATCCAACATTACATTTGTTAATCCCCATGCAATTGATTTATTATTTCCAATTATTACAAGTGGAACTCCGGGTAACGACATTCCATGTAAATTAATTTCATTACTAACGAGATGAACCTCGTACCATTTTGCCGGCGAAGCCAATGCAAGATGAGGATCGCTTGCTAATAATGCATGTCCGGTTGTTGACTTTGCAGCAGAAACTGCAAATGAATTACTTCCAATATGCATTCCAGAAGTTCCCATAAATTTTCTTCGGGATTTATCAATATTAACTAAATCAGTTAACGCAAGAATTGAATTTTTATAATCAGTGGAAGAAATATTTGTTGCAAACGGAATTGTTACAGGAGCGTTCTCAGGATAAGTTGGAAAAATTTCTTTTGCTTTTTCTAAACCAACACGATTTATAATTTCGCCTAAAGTTACATCAACGTGCCAACTAATATTCAATTCGAAAGCCATTAATCGAGAAATCATCAAAGTGTGAAAGGGTTCCCAATTTTCAGGTGAGTAATCTAACAAGTCAAATTCAATCGGATATTTTCCTTTATATTTTTTTATAAATGCATTCACTCCATCTGCATAAGATTGTAGTAAAAATTTATCTTCATTTGAAAGTGTTTGATCAATTTTTTTCGCAATACTTTTTATCCCCATCACTCTTAATTGTCTGTCGTAACTAATTGTAGATGCGCCAAAAATTTCTGACAATCTTCCTTCGCCGGCTCTTCGAATTAAATCCATTTGCCACAATCGTTCCTGTGCGTGAATATAACCTTGAACAAAAAGTAAATCGGACTGATTTTTTGCATAAATATGAGGAACTGCATATTTATCATAAAAAACTGAAACTTCGCTTTTCAAGCCATCAATTTTTACATTTTCATTATAATCGGGTAAAGATTTTACAACCAAATATCTTAAAATAAAAAATGTGCCGAGAAGAATAATTACAACTGAAATAATAATACTAAATATTGTTTTTGATTTTTTTGCCATTTTTAATTTATAGTCGGTAGACTCCACTCAATTTTAAGGCGATCATATTCCGCAATTGGTAGCTGAATAATTCGTGGATTTTTTTCTGGATTTAGCCAAGTAATAATAAATTTTAATTTTTCTTCAGTCATTGCAGTGCATCCAACCGTAGTAGATTCATCTTTACCAAAGCAATGTAAGAAAATACAACTTCCCTTTCCTGCTACATTTTCTTTATTATGTTTTACTGCAATTCCATATTTATAATCTGAATCCTGAAATTTCATTTTTTCTGCTGAGTTCCAATCTTTTTCAACTTCTCTTTCACTTACTAATTGATTGTAAAATAGTGACGAAGTATCATCAACGCATCTCATAAACTTATCAGAAAATGAATATGGAATTTTTGTACCAATTGGAGGAATCGGATCGTAACCAAATGCCGTTCCAAATTCAAAAATACCTGCAGGTGATTTTTTATCACCTTCTATTTTTTGAATTCCATTTTGTTTTTCATGTAAACCAATTCCCCATGCAAATCCCTTCGATCCAATTTTTACTTTATATGGATAAAATATTAAATTCCATTTATTATTTTCTTTTTCAAAAATATATAAATCGCAAATTGTCGAAGACCAGTTCTTCGAGATGACAAGTATAAGTTGATTAGTCTTTTCCAATTGTGAAAAAAGATTATCTGAATGTAAAAATAAAATCAACAATAAATAAAGAGAGGTTTTTTTCATGTTTCTAATTATATTGAAACCGAAAATCCGGAACGTAGCGCAGCCCGGTAGCGCACTTGCTTGGGGTGCAAGGGGTCGCGGGTTCAAATCCCGTCGTTCCGACAATAAAAAATTTTATGGGGTTTTGTTTCTCGGTATACAATCGCAAACTTATAATAACTTTGTACGGATTGTTTGTAATAAGTTTTTAATCGCTTCAATATCTTCTGAAAAATTTATTGGCAATGATTCAGATTTTTGTTGCTGCTGAATTTGCGAACCTTGTTCACCATTTGTTTGAACTGCATCAAACATATCTGTTTGTTTGCCAGATTCAGTTTCATTATTCCAACTTAAAAGAATTTGCCTCGCCCCTTCAATTGTATATTTTTTCTCTTTTAATAAATCTTTAATAAATAAAATTAATTTAATATCTTTACTTGTGTAAACTCTATTTCCGGCTCTGTTTTTTGCTGGATTCAATTGTTCAAATTCAGTTTCCCAGTATCGAAGTACATATTGCTCTAACTCTGTAATTTTACTTACTTCGCTTATTGAGTAATAAAGCTTCTTTATACCGTTTGCTTTTTGCATTTGTCAATGAAATTATAAAAAACGTAACTCAATTGCAAATAATAAAGTTAAACTAGTTTACTTAATTAAAATATTGAGTTGTTGAGTGTAACTGCTTTTGGATGAAAATATTGCTTTTTAAAGTAGAAATTCAGTAAAAGATTAACGATTATTATAGGAAAGAAAAAAATATGCCAGTAACAATTATTGTCGGAACACAGTGGGGCGATGAAGGAAAAGGAAAAATTGTCGACCAAATTAGTAAAAATATAAATATCGTAGCGCGATATCAGGGTGGCGCAAATGCCGGGCACACAATTATTGTAGATGAAAAGGAAGTTGTGCTTCATTTAATTCCATCTGGAATTTTTCATCCTCATGTAACTTGTGTTATTGGAAATGGAGTTGTATTAGATCCCGTTGCATTGATGGAAGAAATTAAAATGATAGAATCTTTAGGTGTTAAAATTGGAAACCGACTTCGAATTAGCCACAATGCACATTTGATAATGCCATATCATAAACTTTTAGATTCACTTCGGGAACAGAGTTCAACAAAAATTGGTACAACTGGTCGCGGCATTGGACCGGCTTATATCGATAAATATATGCGAACGGGGATTCGTGTTGTTGATCTACTTGATAGAAATACTTTAAGAGAAAAATTAATTTCGAATCTCGAAGAAAAAAATAAATTACTAAAAAATATTTATTCTACTAAAGAACTTGATGTTGAAGAAATTATTCGAACATATCAGGATTTCGATAAAAAAATAGATTCGTATGTAACTGATACTTCCCAATTTTTAAATAATGAACTTCGCAAAGGAAAAAAAGTTTTAGCCGAAGGAGCTCAAGGTTCACTTCTTGATGTTGACCATGGCACATATCCTTTTGTAACTTCTTCAAATCCAACAAGTGGTGGTGCATGCACAGGTCTTGGAATTCCACCAACAAGTGTTACAAAAATAATTGGAATCGTCAAAGCATATTCAACTCGTGTTGGGAACGGACCATTTCCGACAGAATTAGAAAATGAAATTGGAGAAAAATTAAGATCAATTGGTCATGAATTTGGTGCGACAACGGGAAGACCGAGAAGATGCGGTTGGCTCGATATTTTTAGTTTAAATTATTCTCTTAAAATAAATGGTGTGGATGAAATTGCATTAACAAAATTAGATGTACTTAGTTCTTTTGAAGAAATTTTAATTTGTACCGGATACGAAGTTAATGGTAAAATGATTCCTAATTTTCCAACCGATATTCGGACATTAGATAATGCAAAACCAATTTTTACTTCTTTTAAAGGATGGCGAGATGACATTACCGGAATTAAAAAGTTTATTTTACTTCCAAAAGAATGTCGAAAATATATTCGTGCAATTGAAAAATTAACAAACACAAAAATTACTTTTGTCTCAGTTGGTCCCCGAAGAAGTCAAACTATAATCAGAAAATAAAATGACCATTAGTGAACAAAGTCCTCGTTCAACTAAACTAAAATTATTTTTACTGATAATTGCTTTTTTAATTATCATACCAACTTTTTTTTACACTCATAATTTAACTGTTCAACTTCAGGAAAGAGAAAAATATTTTGCAGATTTATATGCGAAGTCGATGTCCTACATTGCTGGAAGCAATGCAACCGGCGGTGATTATAGTTTTATTTTTAATGAACTAATCAGAAATATTAACTTCCCGATTATTGAAACTGATTCAACAAATAAAATAATAAAGGGTTTTCGGAATTTTGAATTTGATTCTCAAATATCCGAAGAAGATAAATTGGATTTATTAATTGAAGAAATTGATTTAATGGATCAGCTTCATCCACCAATTGCAGTTAAATTTAACAACACAATTACATTAAGCAACATTCATTACGGCGAATCGAAATTAATTTCACAACTTAGAATTTTACCGTTAATAGAATTAATTGCCGGCATCATGTTTATTCTCATCGGTTATATTTCATTCAGCTACATTAAAAAAATGGAACACGGAAATATTTGGATTGGGATGTCGCGAGAAACTGCACATCAACTTGGCACTCCACTTTCAAGTTTACTTGGGTGGATTGAAATTCTAAAAGAAAAAATATCGAAAGAAAATATTTCTAATTCTGATTTACAAAATACAATTGGAAGTATGGAGAATGACCTCGTGCATTTAACAAAAATTGCTGATCGTTTCCAAAAAATCGGATCCAAGCCAGTTCTTATTTCTTCATCTCCAACTGAAGTTATTGAGCAAGTAATTCTTTATTTCGAACAGAGATTAAATTCATCACTCGCTGTTAAATCAAGAATTCAATTTCACATACTTGGCGATTTGAAATGCAGAGCAATTTTAAATAAAGAACTTTTTGAATGGGTTATTGAAAATTTAATTAAAAACGCGATTGATGCTATTGCACAAGATGAAGGAAGTATTTCCTTCACACTTACTGAAAAAGATAAATTAGTTTATGTTGATGTAAAAGATAGCGGACACGGAATTAGCGGTTCATTTAAAAAAGATATTTTCCGTCCAGGGTTTACTACAAAATCAAGAGGATGGGGATTAGGTTTAAGTTTAGCTAAAAGAATTATAGAAATTTATCACAATGGGAAATTATTTGTTAAAGAAAGTTCCGCGCTAAAAGGAACTACTTTCAGAATTATTATTTCTCGCGGATAATTAATTATTTTCTTTGAATAATCCCCAAGCAATTAATCCACCAATAATTGTAAATGGTGTTATAATAAAAACATAAAATATTGATCCGAGTATAAAAGAAGGAAGGGCAAATAATAATGTCATTCTTTCGTTTCTGGCTTCATTTATTATATCGTAAAAGAATGGCGGCAACTCAACTTGTCCAAATGGAATAAGTTGCATCATAATATCCAAAGCAAGATTTCCAAAAATAAGTTGAATTAAAACCGAAAGAAATGACGAAGCGACTGCACCAAAAATTCCGGTAAAAATTCCAACTTGAAGACAATTATCTTTAGTAAATAAAAGTTCAGTTTGTTTTATTTCTTGTTTGAATAAATAAACTGCCAACACACTTCCGGCGATTGTGCCAATACAACAAAATGCATTTATAAAATTAAGTCCGGGAATATTCCAAATCCCAGCAATAACCAATCCACCATAAAGTGATGAAGTATAAATTTGTCTTTTTGAATTCATAAAATTATTTTTCTAAAATCTTCTTTAAGAAATTTCCTGTATATGATTTTGAATTTAATGATACTTCTTCTGGAGTTCCAGTTGCTACAATATATCCACCATTTTCACCACCGCCAGGACCGAGATCAATTATATAATCAGCACACTTTATAATATCTAAATTATGCTCAATAATTACGACGGAGTGTTTTTTTTCAATAAGTTGAATGAAACATTTTTGAAGTGTAGCAATATCATCAAAATGTAATCCGGTTGTTGGTTCGTCAAAAATAAAAAGTGTCGGACCAGTATGTTCGGTCGAAAGAAATGAAGCGAGCTTCATCCTTTGCGCTTCACCACCGGATAATGTTATTGCAGATTGTCCCAATCGAATATAGCCGAGACCAACTTGTTGCAAAACTTTTAATTTCTGTGCAATTCTTGATGACTCTTTATATTTTCCAAAAAACTCAACTGAATCATCCACAGTTAAGTGGAGAATATCTTTTACATTTTTACCGTTCCAATAAACTTCCAATGCATCTTTTTTATATCTGCTTCCTTTACAAACATCGCATTGTAAATAAAGGTCAGCCATAAATTGCATTTCAATTTTTTGATAACCATCTCCTTCGCAAGCGTCACATCTTCCTCCTGGAACGTTAAAAGAAAAATATCCCGGATGATATCCATTTCTTTTTGCTAATGAAGTGTGTGCAAATAAATTTCTAATTTCGTCGAAAACTTTTATATACGTAATTGGATTTGATCGCGGTGTTCGTCCAATTGGAGATTGATCAACTAATTCGACCGCGGAAATAAATTCACTTCCTATAATTGCTTTAACTTTCCCGGCGCGTTCTTTGTAGCCACCTAATCGTTTTTTTAAATTTGTAAATAGAATTTGTTCGGCGAGCGTACTTTTTCCGGATCCACTTACGCCCGTTATACAAACAATTATATTCAATGGAATGTCAAGTGTTACTGATTTTAAATTATTTTCTGTTGCTTCAATAATTTTAATCAACTTTCCGTTTGGTTTTTTTCTTTTATTTGGAATTGGAATTTTTAATTTATTAGAAAGATATTTTCCAGTTAAAGAATTTTTCGAATTCATTATTTCTTTTGGCGAACCAGCTGCAACAACTTCCCCACCGAGTTCACCAGCTTTTGGACCGAGATCAATTATATAATCTGAATTCATCATCATACTAGAATCATGTTCAACTACAATTACAGTATTCCCTAAATCTCGCAACTTGTGAAGAATTTTAATTAATCTGTCATTATCAATTGGATGCAATCCGATGCTTGGTTCATCAAGAACATAAATTGAACCCACCAACGATGAACCGATTGAAGTTGCTAAATTAATTCTTTGTGATTCTCCGCCGGAAAGTGTCATTGACAAACGGTTTAAAGTTAAATATCCAACTCCAACATCAATTAAAAATCGAAGTCGTTTTGTAATTTCTTCTAATATTCTTCTTCCGATTGTTTTGTCATATTGCGACAATGTTAGATTTGAAAAAAATTCATCAGCATCGTCGATCGTCATTCCAACAACATCACCAATTTGTTTTCCACCAACTTTAATATTTAAAGTTTCTTTACTTAATCTGTATCCATGACACTCATCGCAAATTGTATAACCGCGATATCGACTTAATAAAACACGAACTTGAATTTTGTAATTTTTTTTCTCAAGCCAACTAAAAAATGGAAATATTCCAATAAATTTTTTCCCAAATCCATAATACACAATTTGTAATTCTCTCGGAGTTAAATCTTTAAAAGGAACATTTAATCTTATATTTGCTTCTTCTGAAATCGAAATTAAATCTATTAAATAATCACTATATCCGGGAGTTGACCATGTTGCAATTGCATTTGCGATGAGCGTTTTTGTTTTATCTGGAATTACTAGTTCTAAATCAACGCCAATCGAACGACCAAATCCCTGACATTTATTACAAGCGCCAATTGGATTATTAAATGAAAACATCTGCGGAGTTGGTTCCGGAAAACGAATTCCATCTTTTGCGCATTCGAAAAACTGATTAAATAAATAGACTTCATTTGATTCAGAATTAAATAATTGAAGATTTCCTCTTCCAACTTCAAATGCTTGCTGTAATGAATCAACAACTCTCGAATCAATTTTTTCATTTATTTTAAGATTGAATCGATCAATTAGAACTTTGATTTCTCTTTTCTCAACTTTAGGAATTTTTTCTTCATTTACATTTATAACTTTCCCTTTAATTAATAAACGGAAGTAACCCTGACTTTTTAATAAAGCAATTTCATTTTCAATTGTTTTTTCCTGATGTTCAGGAAATGGAGAAGTAATAAAATATTTACCTTCACTTAAATTTTTTATTTTTTCAAAAACCGATTGGACAGAATCTTTTACAACTTGCGTTTTACAAACTGGGCAAATTGTTTTACCAATTCTAGCGTAAAGTAATCTTAAGTAGTCATAAATTTCTGTAGTTGTAGCAACAGTTGATCTTGGATTTCTGGAAGTTGTTTTTTGTTCAATCGCAATTGCCGGACTCATTCCCTGAATAAAATCAACATCAGGCTTATCCATTCTTTCTAAAAATTGACGCGCATATGCAGATAAACTTTCTACATATCTTCTTTGTCCTTCTGCATAAATTGTATCGAACGCTAAACTTGATTTTCCCGAACCACTAACTCCGGTGATAACTGTAAATTTATTGCGCGGAATTTGTACTGATATATTTTTTAAATTATGAACACGAACGCCCTTCAAAACAATTGGCGGTTTTATAATTGGATTGTCGGTTAACTTTTTCTTCGAAACTCCCTGTCTGCTCACAAAAAAATATTTTACTAACTTATTTTAAAATCTGATAAAGTATATTTCCCTGATTTCCACTTGTTGAAGAAATTCCAAGAATGTAACTTAGAGTTGGTGCAATATCTGCCGGACTTGAATTAAATGGATAATCTCCTTTTTTAATTCCAACACCATAAAAAAGTACAGGAACATGAGAATCATAATCCCATGGTTCGCCATGGTTTGCTCCTTCAGAAAAATCTTTAGTTAAAATCGTCTTACCTCCTTGTTTAGATGGTATATAAGTTCCAACATAATTTGGTGAGAGTTGAAAAAATAAATCTCCACTTCTCGTTGGATAAAAAGAATTAACTGCTTGCTTTCCAATTTTTGTTGAAACTGCTCCCTCTTGTAACTGCTCCGAAGAATAAACTGCTGCAATCCCTTCAAAAGTTAAAAGTGTGTCTGATATAATTTTAGCAGCATCCTCAATTTCAATTTTATGAGATTTTAATGCTTCTCTGTTCAGATAAATGTTATTCCCAGTAATATTTGATAACCATTTCTGACTTGTAGGTAATTTCCCAAAATTATCTATAAGTACATTTTCAACTGCAGAAATTAATACATCCCAAGGAACTCGTCCTGCATTTGCTAATGGTTTCTTTTCCAAAATAATTTCTGGAATAGGTGCAATTCCATGATCCGCTGAAAGTGAAATCAAAATATTACCAAGTCCAATTTTTTTATCAAGTACATTAAAAAATTCTTCAAGCTGTCTGTCTGTTCTTATTGTCATATCCATAACTTCGTGACTGTTCGGTCCGAATGTATGGCCGACATAATCATTACTTGAAAGTCCAACGCAAAGTAAATCTGTGATTTCATCTTCGCCTAATTTTTCTTCATTAATTAAATTCAATGTGAATTTAAATAAGAATTCATTTCCAAATGGTGAATTTATTATCTTTATATAATTATCAATTTTATGTGGAAAGGAGCGACTCATGTTTAATGCTATACTTTCGCCAACAACATCATCATTTCCCATAAACTCATATTCTTTTTCAGGCAATAATTTCGTCCAACTCTTTCCAACAAACGAAGTTATTTTTTCACTACTATTAAAATTTGAAACCCATTTTGGAAGATTATTTAAATAATAAGTTGAAGTTGTGAAAACAGATTCCGCGTTCATAAAATATGCAGCATCTGCTAATTTTCCCCCCATTAATATTGCTGAACGATCTTTAAATGAAACAGAAAATACTTTGGATTTAAAATTGGATGAAAGTTTTAGTTCATCACCTACAGTAGTTCCATGAAAATTTCGAGGTGAACGAAACTTGACGCTTGAAATCCCTAAAATCGGATAAATTGTATCTTCAACACAATAGACTTTTTGTTTTGTAATATTATTAAACCATTCATTTGCAATAATACCATTTACATTTGCATACGAGCCACTCATTAACACAGCATGTCCCGGTCCAGTTTCATTTGATGAATGTAAAAATTTGGAATTATTTAAATTTGCACCATTATCTAAAAATAATCTAAATCCCCTTTTGCCAAAATGCTTTTCGAATCGTTCTAAATATTCATACCGAAATTGATCGATACTTATGAATACAACTAATTTTGGTTTCGGTGATGAATTAATAAGACAAGTTGATAGGAATAAAAGTAAAAATATTTTTTTCATTGAGTTCTTTTTTTTGTATAAAATTTGTTTCGCAATATAATGCAAGTTTGATTATGGTATAAATAAAAAGATTTATAATTCTTGATTAATCAAATGCACTTCGGTATTTTTTGGGATGAGCTCTAAGGAAAAAGTCGATTTAAAGGGATTAACAATCAATAAACTAAAGCAGTATATGAAATCCATAGATCAGCCACAATTTCGTGCTGAACAAGTTTTTAACTGGATTCACAAACACAGAGTTAATTATTTTTCAGAAATGAAAAATGTACCAAACGATCTTCAAGTGATTTTTACTAAATCTGCAAAAATTGGAAATATAGAAATTTCAAAACATACAAATCAAAGTAACGATGGTACAATAAAATTTCTTTTTTCATTGTCAGATTCAACTTCGGTTGAAAGTGTTTTAATTCCACCTCGACCTGAAGCAGTTGATGTAAATACAAGATTGACTGCCTGTATATCAACACAAGTTGGTTGTCCACTTGATTGTAAATTTTGTGCAACTGGAACAATTAATTTTAATAGAAATTTAACTACAAGTGAAATTGTTGATCAAGTTATCCAACTTCAAAAAATTTCTAAAAAGTCAATTACAAATATTGTTTATATGGGAATGGGTGAGCCATTATTAAATTACGATAATGTGATGAGCTCAATTGAATTATTAACTGAACAAAAAGGAATGGGATTTGGTTCAAGTAGAATTACAATTTCAACTGCCGGTTTTGCAGATAGAATTAGACAAATGGGAGATGAAAATAAAAAAGTAAAACTTGCTCTTTCACTTCATTCGCTTGTTGATGAAGTTAGAGTACAAATTATGCCGATAACAAAAAAATTCTCGGTCAAAGAATTAATTGATTCACTTTTTTATTACCAATCAAAAACAAATAAGAGTTTAATGTTCGAATATATTTTATTTGAAAAAATAAATGATCGACTCGAAGATGCAGAGTTACTAACTAAAGTTTGCAAAAAATTAAAAGCAAGAGTAAATATTATTCCATTTCATTCGATTGATTTTACACATCCCGAAGGATTTGCTAAAACTCTAAAACCTTCATCTCCTGAAAGGGCTTTGGAATTTGTAACAAAATTAAAGCAAAATAAAGTTTTAGTATTTCAACGATTAAGCGCAGGAATTGATATTGATGCAGCTTGCGGACAGCTTGCATTTACACATTATCAGCAATAACTTTCAATTATGAAATTAATTTTATTTGGCGCTCCAGGAGTTGGAAAAGGTACACAAGCGAAAATTTTAGCAACTCAATATAAAATTCCACACATTTCAACCGGCGATATTTTACGACTAGCAATAAAAGATGGCACACAATTAGGAATTAAAGCGCAGGGATTTATGGATGTTGGAAATTTAGTTCCCGACGAAGTTATAATTGGAGTTGTTCGTGAAGGATTAGCCAAACCAATTTATCAAAATGGATTTATTCTCGATGGATTTCCCAGAACTTTGCCACAAGCTGAAGATTTGGATAAAATATTTCGAACTCTGAATTTTAAGCTCCCTTTTGTATTAAATATTTATGTTGATGAATCGATTATAATTAGCAGATTGAGTGACAGATATAGTTGTAAAAATTGTTCAAAAGTTTTCAGTCATAAACTTGATAGAGTTACTATAAATGATAAATGTATTTCTTGTGGCGGAGATTTATTTCAACGGGAAGATGATAAACAGGAAGCTGTAACGCGAAGATTACAAGTTTATCGCGACTTAACTGAACCAGTAAAAAATTATTATCAAAAACAAAATTTACTTTACGATGTGGATGGAGATGGCGAAATTGTTGTTGTTCAGAAAAGAATAACTGAACTTTTAAATAAATTAATTTCTGGTGAAAATAAATAAATTAGGTTCCCCAGAAAAACCACTAATTATTGCACATCGGGGATTTTCCGAAATTGCCCCAGAAAATTCGATGGCTGCATTCGAATCCGCAGCAAATGCAAAAGTTGATATGATCGAATGCGACGTTCGATTGAGCAAAGATAATAAATTCGTAATTCTTCACGATTCAAAATTAGAAAGAACTACTAATGGAAAAGGTAATCTTCGAACAAAAACATTAAATGAAATTAAAACTTTAAATATTGGTGAATGGTTTTCAAATAAATTCAAAAATGAAAAATTAGTTACTTTAGAAAAACTTCTCAAGTGGCTACCAAAATCAATAATTTTAAATATAGAATTGAAGCCGGATGTTTTGAGTAGCTCTGAGGAATCAGCTGAAATTAAACTTGTTGAACTTTTAAATAAATTTGAAATGTCTGAAAGATGTATTGTAACTTCCTTTAATCATAAAAAAATAAAAACTATAAAAGAATTAAATTCTAAATTGACAACTGGAATAATTTTTAATCCAATAAAAAATTTCAGGAATTCTCCATCACAACTTTGCAATCGATTTAATGCAGATATTTTTATTTGCAACAAACACCAATTACAAAGTGAAGTTGTTGAAGATGCTCACAAAAATAAATATTTAATTTATGTTTACGGTGTTAAATCTGAACGAGACGTTAATCGTGCTTGGCAATTTAAAGTTGACGGAATTATTGCCAATGATCCTCTTTTTGTTAAACAGGCACTTCAGAAAATTAATATACTTTCTTCAATTTAATTTATTCGCGATGTGCGGATTCCAAACTAAACGCAGGAATACAAACACACCAATATTCAGCACTTTCATTAAATGGATTTGAGCTTTGCACTCTTACACCTTTATTTAATTTAAGCGTTTCCCCTTTTTGTAAAATTAATTCTTCATCATCAACAATAATTTTTATTTTTCCATTTATCATTATTATAATTTCTTCAAACTCAGGATTTTGAAATGGCTCACTCCAATTTGGAGGTGCATTCATATGAGCAATACTGTAATTTTTCTCGCCATTTGAAGGTAGTCCAAAATGTTCTTCAATTAATTTTCCATCATTTGTAGGAACAATAAATGGAGAAGTTTGTTTAAAATAATTTTTCATATTATGAATTCGATAAGTCGTCATTTAAAGATTGAATCGCAACTGCAATTGCATTTGGTCCAGAGTGAGCACCTAACGCTGGACTGATAGTTGTAAAAATAACATTTTCTCTTCCAGCTATTTCAACAAAAATTTTTTCTAATTCTCTGGCATTCTCCTCAGCTTTTGCGTGAGCAATTCCAACTCGGAATGGAGTTTTAGGAAGTTTTTTTATAATAAATTTTTTGAACTTTTTAAATTTATCTTGTTTGCCAAAAGTAAATCCGTCGGCCTTAACTCCATTTTCTGTAAAAGTTAAAATTGGATTCAAATGTAGAAAATCAGCAACTCTCTTTTTTGAAGCAGGCAATCTTCCACCACGAACTACAAATTCTAACGAATCAAGTGAAACATAAACTCTGCAATTTGAAATGGATTGTTTCGCAATTTTTAAAACTTCTTCAATAGTTTTCTTTTTTTTGATTGCTTCTGAAATTCGTATTGCAATCAATCCCATTCCAACGCTTCCATTGAACGCTTCAATCACATTTATTGGAAAATCTGTAATTCCTTTTGCTGCAGAAACTGCTGACTGATAAGTGCCACTTAATTTACTTGGCAAGTGAAGTGAAATTGCACTTTTATAATGTCCGGAAAGAAATTGATATTGTCTTCTGAAATCTCCCGGTGTTGGTTGCGATGTTGTCGGATGAATTGGATTTATTTTTAGTTCATTCCAAAACTCATCTATTGTAATTGTAACTTTATCAACATAAAATTTGTCGCCAAAATTAAGCCGAACAGGAACCATATGAATATTATATTCATTTAATATTTCATCTGGCAAATCACATCCGGAATCAATTACAAGTGCAATATCGTCGTGGCTTTTGTGAATGTCGTTTTGCTGTTTGAGCATGTCGTCTGCTTTTTCATTCGAAATAATTCCATATCGTTCACAAATTGCAAAAACATTTTTCGGACTATTTGTATGAATATGTAGTTTAATTTTATTTTTTGTTCCACCAAGAATTAAACTATTTCCAAGTTGTGCGAGTTCCTCTTTTAATTTAACTCGATCAATTTCTATTCCATTTATTAAACATTCAGTACAAAACTGAAATTCTTCCACAACTTCTGGCATGTTGGTAAATTTATCTTCACTGGAAACATTAACTTGAAAATGTTCAGGGATTTGTCCAGAATCGATGTACTGTTGAATTCCATTCAGCATTTCAACAAATCCTTGCGCGCCGGCATCAACAACTCCGGCTTTTTTAAGAACCTCAAGTTGATTTGTAGTTTCCTTTAAAGATATTTTTGCTCTTTCCAAAGATTGTTGAAATAAAATTGTAAAATTATCAAACCGTTCACTTAATTTATTTAATTCGTCAACCCAATCTGTAATTGTAGTTAATATTGTTCCCTCTTTTGGTTGAAGTAATGCATCGTATGCATAAAGTTTTCCTTTTGCAGCAGCTTTTGCAAAATCTTGAGTTGTAACTCTGCTTAGATCATTTAAGCCATCTGCGATGCCAACAAAGAATTGTGCGAGAATTGCTCCGGAATTTCCGCGAGCTCCATCGAGCGCGCTTTCTGCAACAAGCTGGCTCATTTCATTTATTCCGGTATGAATTTGTTTTGAAATTCCCTCTTGAATTCCTAAAAGTGTAAATGCCATATTTGTTCCAGTGTCACCATCAGGAACAGGAAATACATTTATTTTATTTAAATAATCTTTATTGGCAACAACCTGACGAAGCCCCGCGATTAATCCATTTTTGTATCTGATACCATCTAAATAAAGAATTGGCATTTATAGAATTAAAATAAATTTTTTATTGATGAAAGTTGGGAATTGAAATAATAAATAAAATTTGATTCATATTTTAATTTAACTTTTAATGATAGTAATAATTAGCAACTTAATCAATGTTAATTATTTATTAAGATTGCTTATTAATTTCAATGCTTCGTCAATATTGTTAGTTGGGGATTCACATTTATAATTCGAACAAATGTAAATTGTAGGTTTACCATTTATCATTTTATAATCCTTTAGGAATGGAGCGAATTGGGATACCTTATTTTCTCCAGTTTCTGATTTAAATAATATAATTTTATTTGGGATGAATAATTTCTTAATTGATTTTAATATTTTTAATACATCTGCGGAAAGATTTTTATCGACAATTACAATTTCAATTTTATTACTTTTATAGTAGTCGAACGAACAGAGGAATTGTGTAAATCCAGAAGGAGAGTTTTTAATATTATTTGAAAATGAATTAATAAGTAACTCGGAATTTATTTTTAAATCATTTCGTGCTGTAATTTTGTGAAGCCACATCAAATTTTGTAAAGCAATTGAATTTCCAGACGGAATTGCACCATCGTAAATTTCTTTTTGCCGCGTAATTAATTTTTCACTATCAGTTGCTGTAAAATAAAAACCACCATTCGCTTCATCCCAAAAATATTTTAGAACAGTTTCATTTAATTTTAAAGCTACTTCAAGATACTTTTCTTCGAGAGTTGACTCATAAAGTTCCAATAGTCCCCAAATAAAAAACGAATAATCATCTAAATTTGCATTTATTCCCGCGACTCCATTTCTATATCGATGCAGTAATCTTCCATTGGAATACATTTTACTTATTATAAAATCAGCTGAATTCTTTGCAGCATTTAAATATTTTTCATCGTTTAATAATATTCCACCTTTTGCAAGAGCTGCAATCATTAGCCCATTCCAACTTGTTAAAATTTTATCATCTTTTAATGGATGGATTCTTTTCTTTCTTTCATTGAATAACTTTTGGCGGGAAAGTTCTAAATTATCTGATAATTCAGTTATTGAGATTTCTTCGAGAGAATTTTCTAAATGGATAATATTTTTACCATTTTTTTGTTTTGTAAATTCATCTGGATAATTACCTTCTGAATCTATCTTGTAAACTTTTACAAATAATTCAACATTTTCTTCACCAATCGTATTTATTATTTCATCGTAAGTCCAAAGATAAAATTTACCTTCTTCTCCTTCACTATCTGCATCTTCTGCAGAATAAAATCCACCAGACGAATCTGTCATATCACGAATTACATAATTAAAAATTTCTTCAGTGCATAATTTAAAATATTTATTTCCAGTCGATTGAAAAGTTTCAATAAAAGCAATTGCAAGCATTGCTTGATCGTAAAGCATTTTCTCAAAATGTGGGACCAACCATTTCGAATCAGTTGAGTATCTGTGATAACCAAATCCAATGTGGTCGCAAATCCCTCCGCATTTTATCGATTGTAAAGTATTTGTTACGATATCGAGTGATCTAATATTTTTTGTCTTTTGATAATGCCGTAATAAAAATAAAAAATTGTGCGGAGATGGAAATTTGGGATGCGAACCAAATCCTCCATTATTTTCATCAAATCGTTTATTTAGTTGAACAAAGGCGATCTCAAATATCGATTCATCAAGCGCTTGAGAATTTTTTACAGGAGATCTATTAAAATATTCTAAAATTTTGTTACTTGAATTTTCAACTTCGTTTCTTTGTTCTTTCCAAGCATTGCTAATTCTCGGAATCAAATCCATCATTCCAATTCTTCCGTGAATAGAATATTTTGGAAAATAAGTTCCTGCAAAAAATGGTTTTTTATCCGGAGTTAAAATTAAATTCAATGGCCAACCTCCACTACCAGTTAATATTTGGCAAACTTCCATATATATATTATCTATGTCCGGTCTCTCTTCTCTATCAACTTTAATTGAAATAAAATTCTCATTCATTAATTTTGCAACTTCATCATCTTCGAATGATTCTCTTTCCATAACATGACACCAATGACATGTAGAATATCCAATCGAAAGAAAAATTGGTTTATCCTCAGTTTTTGCTTTTTCGAATGCATCATTATTCCAAGCAAACCAATCCACAGGATTGTATGCATGTTGAAGTAGATAAGGACTACTTTCTTTTATTAATTTATTAGTTGATTTAGCCATGTTAATTACTAAAATAGTAATTACAAAATAATTATATTAGTTTGATTTTAAATGAAAACAAAAACAATTACAACTATTTTATTTCTCATTCAATCAGTATTAATATCCCAGGAAACTATTGATTTTTCCCTTAATGACTTTAATGGAAAAAAAATACGACTTTCTGAGCAACTAAAAAAAGGTCCAGTTTATGTAAGTTTTTGGGCTTTGTGGTGCGCACCTTGTAAAGCAGAAATCAAAATTTTGCAAACTCTTTCCGAAAAATACGACTCTATCGGACTAACAATACTTGCTATAAATATTGACTCTCCAAAGAGTATGTCTAAAGTTAAGTCTTTTGCTGTTGCAAATAAGTTAACATTAAAAATTTTATCCGATCCAAATTCAAAAGTATTTGAGAAATTAAATGGGCAACTACTCCCTTATTCAATACTCTTTACAAAAGATGGAATAATAAACTCAACGCGAACATCATATATTCCGGGTGATGAAAAAGATATCGAAAAAGAAATATTGACATTACTCGAAAAATAAAATAATGATTTATCGATTTTCTATTTTGTTTTCCTTTTTATTATTATTTACAACTTCTGAAATTTATGCTCAACAAATGCAAAGTTCAGTTGTAAATTATTTAAAATTTGGAAACGGCTTGGAAAACTATGGTGAAGGTGGATTTTTAGGAAAAAGAAAAAAACAATTTCTGGAGAATATTACCGACGTCCGTTTATTTTTTCCAAATATTACAATTGGGTTTCGTTTAGAAAAATCAGATCCTCCTGAATATGGGATTACTCGTTCAGGTCTTGTAAAAAAATTTATCGAATACGAAAAAGGTGGATTAACTTTTCGTGCGGGCACTATTTATGATTTATTCGGTAAAGGATTAACTTTAAATCTTTTCGAAAACAGAAGTCTTGCATTCGACACAGGATTAGATGGATTTAATGCTGAATATAAAAACGATAATTTTTTTATAAAAATTATTGCAGGAAAAATAAATTATCTAGAACCATTAACTTTAACTGAACCAACTCAACGATTTGAAGAATATGATTTAAAAGGAATAAATTCTGAATTTATAATTACAGAATCTTTTAAATTAAATGGTTCTGTAATTTGGGCAGAAGGTGATTTTTTAAATGAAGCTACAAAAATTAATGAAAATATAACTTCTACACTTCCTGAAATATCTTTAAACTATCAAGTTGATAATTTAAATTTTATTACAAGTATTGGATTTAAATCTACTTTAGTTGAATCTCAAAATTTTAGTGGAAGAGGTATTTACTCTTCTCTTCAATACACTTCTGACTGGTTCGGAATTGTTACGGAATACAAAAATTATTCTTACAACGAGGTAATTCCTGAAGAAAGAAATAATTTTAAAAGAGCAAGTCGGGCATTGCCATTTCAAAATGCACCGGTAGTTCATAAGGAACATTCTTACACAATTCTAAAAAGATATCCTCATGTAGTTGATTTTAATGATGAAGTCGGTTGGCAAATAGATGCATTTTTTTCGATTAAACAACAAACAACATTAAATTTTAATATCGCTGCTTCCAGCAGACACAACGAATATGAACTTCAAAGAAGTAGTTGGACATCAAAGCAAAAAAATATTTCTAAACTATTATTTCCTTCTGCAAATTCTACTTACTCACCATTTTTTGAATTGTTCGCGGAAGTCGAACATTTTTTTGATGGTGATGAAAACTATATTAAAATTGCTGCAGATAAGCGTTCAGAAATTACTTACGATATTTTTAATCCAACTCAACCATTACAAAAACTTGAAACATTTAGTGTGCCAATCGAACTACAATTTTTATTTTCGGACAAATATAGTATTCGAGCAAATATCGAGGAGCAGTGGGTTACAAAATTTCCATCACCAAAAGAATTCTATAATACTTTAATTGCAATTCAAATTTCTCAAACTTCATTATATAGTGTAGGCTTGAGATATGAAATTACAACAAGTTCATCTGAACCAAATAATGAAAAAAATTGGCTTGTATTTGAATCATCAATTCGAATTGGAAAAAATCACACTATTTTTGTATCTTACGGCGATGAACGAGGCGGTCAAATATGTTCAAACGGATTGTGCAGAACTTTGATGCCATTTTCAGGATTTAGATTTTCACTAACATCAGTATTTTAATTGGAGGATTTATGATAAAAAAAATTCTAAAATTTATTTTTCTTTTTTTAATTGTTTTAGAAGTTTTCGCACAAAGTAAATTTGCATTGTGCGAAGTTTACACTAGTTCAACTTGTGGTCCATGCGGTACTGCAAATCCTCAACTTGATACTTGGTTGTCAACTTATGCCGACAAAGATAAAGTTGTAATGATTAAATATCATGTTTGGTGGCCTTCTCCGGGAAACGATCCATACTATCTTTCGAATACAACCCAAAATCAATCCCGTGCAACTTACTATGGCATAAACGCCGCACCAACGATGCAGTTAAATGGAACTTTTGCGAGTTATTCCTTCAGCACTTGGAAAACAAGAATTATGTCTGCATTAACAGAATCACCGCTACTCTCAATTTCAATTTCTGGAAATTTAACAACTGCAGGAGGAGAAGTTAAAATTACACTTGTATCGAATGGTTCAACTTTACCAACAGGCACAATGGTTCTTCACACAGTTTTAACTGAATCTGGACTTCAATATACAGGACCTAACGGAGATCCAAATCATGAATCTGTTATGAGAAAAATGTATCCGAGTGATGCTGGAGAAGTTATAGTTTTTAATGTTGGCAACACAAAAACTTTTACACGAAATGTTACATTTGAATCTGGATGGAAATCTAATAATATGGAAGTCGTTGCATTTCTTCAAATGAAAGATACAAAAGAAATTTTACAAGCTGCAAAATATAAAATAAAAACAAGTGGAGTTGAAGATGTTGATATAATTCCTACAACTTTAATTTTAAAACAAAATTATCCTAATCCATTTAATCCTGAAACTAAAATTGAATTTGCAATTCCAACGGAATTAAATAATCAGAATGTTACTTTAAAAGTTTTTGATATTATAGGAAGAGAAATTTTCACGATTGTTGATAAAAATTTACCATCTGGAAATCATTCATTAATTTGGAATGCAACTGGTGCAATTTCGGGTGTTTATATTTATCAACTCAAAGTTGCAAATAAAGTAATCACAAAAAGTATGACTTTACTTCGCTGACTCTTCGATTACAACTACAGCAAGTGCATGATCGGCGGTGTGTGTTAAAGTTAGAAAAATTTCAGATTGTTTTAATTCATTTTTAAAAAATCCAGTATAATTAATTGCTGGTTTTCCAGATGGATGCCGAGTTACTTCAACATCTTTCCAACTAAATTTATACATTATACCTGTACCAAGTGCTTTGCTAAATGCTTCTTTTGCTGCGAATCTTGCAGCGTAATGTTGCGCGGAATGAGGTTTACGACTACAATAAAGTTGCTCTCCGTTTGTAAAAATTCTATTTAAAAATTGTTCACCGTAATTATTAATTGTTTTTTGAATTCTTCCAACTTCAATAAAATCAACTCCAATTCCTTTTATCATTTTATGAATTTAAAGTTTTAACAATTTTTAATATTTCACTAATATCATTTACTTCGTAGTCAGCATGCGATTCAATCGTTCCAAAAGTATCGCCATATTTTGCAAAAATAGTTTTCATTCCAACTTTTGAAGCACCAACAACATCTCTGTCAGCCCAATCTCCAATCATTAAAGATTCTTCAGCGTTAACTTTTAATTCACTCAAAGCTTTTTTAAAAGGTGCTGGATGAGGTTTTCTTTTTCCCGTATCATCAAAAGTTACAACCACATCGAAAATTTGATGAAGATTTAAATAGGTAAGTCGAAGCCACGCTTCACGAGAAGGTGCATCTGAAACGACTGCAAGTTTAATTCCATTTTTGGTTAATGTAATAAGTGTTGAATAAACATGCGGATATAAAACTAATGCGGCTTCTCTTTCTCTTCGATATGCAATTATTCCTGCAGATAGAATTTTATAATCAACTTTTTTAAATTTACTATAAAGAAGTTCATCGAATACATTTTGAAATTCCATTCCCTTTTCTTTGTAAATAACATTTATTCTACTTTGAATTTCCTGATAAGTTAAATTTAATCCGGCATCGATCATTGCATTAGTTGCCGCCGAAATAGATTGCTTTTTCATTTTCATAAAGTCAACCAAAGTATTATCCAAATCAAATACTACAGCTTTAATCATATAAGTTTTAATTTAACAAGTTCATCTTCAATTGATTCCCGAAGTTCGATTGTCATTTCATCTTTTGAAAGACCAAAATTTTCAAATGCTTTATAAAGTATGCTAATCTTTCGTTGTGGTGATATTTTTTTATTTATTACTATTACTCTTTCCGCTTTGAATATACAATAACCTCCGTCAAAATCTCCTTTTTCAAATCTAATTGTAATATCAAATGAAGATCCAAGTTCTTCTAATTCTTCTAAAATTTTTTCTAAAGACATATTAATTTATCTGTTTTAATGGTTTAAATATTGTAAAAATAATTATTGTAGAATATCCCATAAGTGCCATATATGGTGCGCCGACCAATGCATGTATTCTGTGAACAAAAAGTTTTCGTAATTCATTAATATCAACATTTTGGGAAAATTCTAGTTGAATAAATTTTAAATCAATCCAAATTGTAAAAAGTTCAACTGGGAGAAAAACAATTAATATTAATATTGATATCAAAAGCCACCCTTCTTTTTTTAGAGTGTACTTTTTTTCTTTGATAAATAATATTGAAAATAAAAGAGTCAGCACAAATCCTAAAATATACATTATGGTACTTTTTGCTATGAGCGAATATAATATTCTTTCTGAACTTAATGAAGCAGGTGGTGCAAATGCAAAATTTTTTCCGGACAACATTTCGGAACTGATAAAAAGTTTCGTTGCTACTCCGCTAATCCACAACACAAGTCCAACTGCAAGAAGTAATAATATTAATTTATCTTTTTTCATTTATAAATAGTGCAACTATTTTTTGAATTCCAGCTTCCAATTTTTTACCCAAGTTAAATCACTCAATAATATTACAAAGTTGCTCATCGATTCGTGTGTAATTTGAAAATACTTTTTATTGAATCTATCTTTTTTTTCCGAATCTAAATTATTAATTATTAACTCTATTTTTGATTTTACGTCATTCATGCCTTTATTATATTCAGTGATTAGTTTATCATATCCATCACCAGCAACACCAATCCTTTTCATAATAGTAAGTGCATTCGTCATAAATTTAGAAATAAAAATAATATCATTAAACACATTTTGATTATTATCTTTTTCGGAAAGTTCAGCTAATATTTCAAGATCTTCTATTTTTTGTAATCTATTTTTTGAAAATATATTTACCTCATTAATAAAGAATTTTGTTTCATCGCTAATTTGTAAATTCATCAGCTTAATATATTTTTAATTTCTACAAACACTTCTTCTGTCGAAATCAGATTCATACAATTAAAATGATCTTTTGGGCAATTTGCTTTTCCAATATGTGAACATGGTCTGCAAGGAACGTCATTTCTTTCGACAATAGTAAATATTGTTTGAAATGGAATAAAACCAAATTCTTTTACAGTTGATCCGAAAATTGCAACAACTGGTTTTTGTTTTGCAGCTGCAATATGCATCAAAGCAGAATCGTTTGATACAACTACATCACAAAATTCAATTGCAGCGGCTGTTTGTAAAATTGTAAATTGTCCCGAATAATCTGTGCATGAATTTGGAATTGCGTTATTTATCGTCTTTGAAATCTCACTGCAAATTGATTCGTCATTTTTATCTCCGAAAAGAATTATTTTTGCATGAAATTCATTCGCAAGTTTAATTCCCAATTCCGCAAATTTTTCTTTTTGCCAACGCTTTGTATTGTGTTTTGCACCAGGACAAAGTGCAATCGTTTTCTCATAATTCTTTAATTTCAAAGTTGCAATTTTACTCGCTATCCCAAATTGTATTTCATCTGGTATAAATATTTCTAATCCTTTTCCGTCATCTTCAATCCCATATTCTTGAAGTGTAGAAATATATCTTTTAGAAACTGGAAATATTTTTGGATAAATATTTTTTTTAAAATATACAAGTTGAATTCTTTCCCAAATCATTTTATTTACACTAACTACATCACTTACACCAATTAGATTTCTTACATAAATTGACCTGAGGTTATTTTGTAGATCAACAATTAAATCATATTTCTCAATTTGAATTTTTTCTTTTAGCTCTTTCAATCCTTTAAATCCAACTGAGGTGTCGAGTTCATGCACAACACTTATGTGATGACTAGATTTTACAAGTTCAGAAAATTCTTTTTTGATTGCGAAATCTATACGAGCATTATCCCCAACTTTTTTTCTAAGTATTCTTAAAAAAGGTGAAGTTAAAATAATATCCCCAATTGAACTTAATCTTATTACTAAAATTTTTTGCGGTAACTCTCTCATTTCTGTTAAAATACTTCTTTATGATAGTAGTTGCAATTTTGTATGCTTGTAATTTTGTTAAGACAGTAATATATTTGAGAGATGAAAATTAGAAACATTAAATTTATTATTTTACTTTTCCCATTTATTTTATTTGGGCAAAATAAATCAAAGAAAAAAATTTCTTTCAGTAAAGATGTTTTTCCTTTAATTCAGAGTCGTTGCTTACCTTGCCATGCAGTTGATGCAGAAAATCCAAGTATGTTAATTTTAGAAAATTACGAAAGTATGAAATTAGGCGGAAAACATGGATCTCCTATTATTCCATATAAAGTAAATGAAAGCTCTCTTTCATTTAAACTAAAACCAGATCCAATTTTTGGCGAACAAATGCCAATTACAAAACGAAAAAGATTAACTCCCGAAGAAATCCGAATTATTGATTTATGGATTTCCCAAGGTGCAAAAAAGAATTAAAATTTAATTTAGTTTCTTTTTCAAAACTCCGAGGTCTTCATATTTACGAATATATTTATCACGAAGAATTGTATGTTTGCTTGTTAAGTCAACAATTCGACCGTCAATATATGCATTCGTAACATTGCTCATAACTTCAAGTGGGTCTCCTGTTGAAACAAATAACGTTGCATCTTTTCCAACTTCTAAACTTCCAACTTTATTTTCAATACCAAGAATTTTAGCTGCATTAATCGTTAACGATCTCAAAGCTTCGTCTGCTGGTAAACCATGTGCAACTGCGAAGCCGGCATAAAACGCTGTATTGCGTTCCTGAGAATTTTCATTTTGAACAGAAATACTAAATTGAATTCCGGAGTCGTATAATTTTTTTGGTAATTCCCAATTGTAATCCGGATCTTCCCAACGACGAGCTGGAAGCGAATATATTCCCGACAAAATTACTGGAACATTTTCTTTTTTCAATAAATCAGTTACGTAAACTGCATCTCTTCCGCCAACAATTACAATTTTAACTCCCTGCTCTTTTGCAAATTGAACTGCAGCTTCAATTTGTAATTGATCGTTTGCTACAACGAATAATGGTTTTTTGCCAGAAATAAATGGCTCCATTGATTCTAACTTTAGATCAGTTTTTGTTGCTCCATTTTTTTTCAAAAGTTGATATGCTTTTGCATCTTCAAAAAGATTTCGCAATGCAACTAAATCTTTTTCTCTCTCTTTTTTCTGTTCTTCTTCTGTAGCTCGAACAAATGTAGATTGACTTGTTCTCATATTTGGCCAATTAATTACAAGTCCAGTTGGTGCATCAAGAGTCATATCTTCATGTGTCCAGCCATCCATTTTTAAAACTGCACTTTTCCCACTTACAATTCCACCTTCTGGCATTGTGTGAGTTAACAAAAATCCATTTGCTCTTGTAGTTGGAATTAAATCGCCATCAGGATTTACTGATATTTCAGCACGAACATTCGGATTGAATTTTCCGGTTTCTATATTGTCGCGTGTAGAACGAATTGCTTCAAGTTCTACAAGACCAACAAGTGAAGTTGCACTAATTAATCCGGGATAAACATGTTTACCATGCAAATCTATTTTTTCTGCATTCGCAGGGATTAAAATATTTTCTCCAATCGCAGTAATTTTTCCATTTTCAAAAAGAATTGTTCCTTTTGAATAAGTTGGTCCTGTAATTGTATGAATTATTCCATTAGTCAGTGCAATTGGTTTGGATTGTTTTTTTCCAGGAATTTGATCTGATGAAAATAAAATTGTTGATGTTAATAAAATTGTAAAAAATAATTTAAGTGTTTGCATTATCGTGTTCCTCCTACACCAATTTCTCCATCGCAATCATAAGAATAACTTCTGCGTGGAAGAGTTGGCGGTGTTGGTGTTGATGTTGGTGATTTTTTAGTTCGAAGAACTTTTTGAACAAGTTCAGTCCGTTGTTTTGCAACTTCAATTTTCAATTGATCGTCATTTTTGCGATCGTAATATTTTCTTCCATCAATCCAAGTTTGTTCGCAAATAGCTGTTGTTGAAAGAGGAGATGCGCTCCACATTGCAACATCTGCATCTTTGCCAACTTTTAATGAACCAATTTTATTTTCTAATTGTAATTGTTTTGCGGGATTTATTGTTATAAGATTTAATGCATCGACTTCACTCATTCCACCGTAACGAACTGCTTTCGCTGCTTCCAAATTCATTCTGCGCGCCATTTCATTTGAATCAGAATTGAATGAAACATTTACACCAACATTATTCATAATTGTTCCTGCATACGGAATTGCATCAACAACTTCATATTTATAAGCCCACCAATCACTAAAACAAGATGCACCAATTTTATGTTTTTCCAATTCTTCTGCAATTTTATAACCTTCAAGCACATGTTGGAAAGTTGCGATTCTAAAATTAAAATCATCGGAAACACGTACTAACATTAAAATTTCATCTTGTCTGTAACTATGCGCATGAACAAGTCTTTTTCCATCGAGAATTTCTTCGAGTGCTTCTAATTCCAAATCTGTTCTTACAGGAATTAAATTTGGATTTTTTGCAGAATTTGCTTTTGCAAGTTTGTAATCTTGTGCCGCACGAAATTCATCGCGAATAATTTGTTCAACACCCATTCTTGTTTGAGGATATCTTGTTGTATTCATATCTCCCCAATTGGATTGTTTTGGATTTTCACCGAGAGCAAATTTAATTCCCGGTTTCGCTTCTTTTATTTTTAAATCTTCTGGCAATAAACTCCAGCGAAGTTTTATAATTTGATTTTGTCCACCAATTGCATTTGCAGAACCATGCAATAAATTTGCAGAAGTTAATCCACCGGCAAGTTGTCGATAAATACTCATATCATCGGAATTAATTACATCTGCAATTCTTACTTCAGAAGTTATCGCTTGTCCAGATTCGTTCACACCATCAGAAATTGCTGCGTGAGAATGACAATCAATTAAACCGGGAGTAATATGTTTTCCAGTTGCATCAATTACAATTGCATTTTTTGGTGCAGAAATATTTTTTCCAATTTCTTTTATTTTTCCTTCTTCAAGAAGAAGGTCGGTGTTTTGCAAAACTACCGAATCTTCTGAAGTCCAAACAGTTGCATTTTTGAAAAGTACAAACTCAGGTTGTTCGGGTGGTTTTGAATATCCAAATGCACCTTCGGGATAGACAATTTCAAAAGAAGATTTTTCTACTAATTTTGGTTTTGTTGTATCAGGTTTTTCAACAAATGTATTTTTCAAAATTCCGGTACAAAATATTTGCGTACCATCGCCAAGTTCACCATTTCCTGCAAATGTATTTTTTTCAACATTCACAGTAAGTCGAACAACACCTTTCATATTTAATGAATCTCCCGAAAAAGAAAGAATTAAAGTTGAAGCATCGGTTTTAGTAATTGTTGGTTTTACTTTTATTTTATTGTGTGAAATTGTTACCGCTGGACTTTCTACTTCACCAGTAATTTCGAATGAAAGTGTATCAATTGAATTTCCAAGTTGAACAGACCAAGTACCACGCGGATCGATTTTTGGTGCTGCTTTAACTTCGTATCTTTTTCCTGCAATCCAAGTTTCTCTTATTTTTGTTTTCTCTGTAAAATAATCTCCATTTGTTAAAACTAAATTTGCAATTTTCCCAACTTCAATTGTTCCAACTAAATTTTGGATTCCTAATAATTCTGCTGGAATTGTTGTAAGTGAAGCTAAAGCATCTTCTTTTTTCAAACCTCTGCTAACTGCGAGATTTACATTTTCTCTGAACTTCGATACATCTTTTAATTGCGAAGTTGTAAATGCAAAATTGATATTTGCATTTTTAAGTTTCAATGGATTTTCTGGTGCAAAATCCCAATGACGTAAATCGTCAAGTTCAACATTTAAAGCGAGTTGTGGAGTTTCTACATTTGGTGCATCTGGAAAATTAATAGGCAAAATTATCGGAACATTTAATTCTTTAATTGCTGCAATTCGGCGATACTCAAATCCATTACCACGAAGTAAATATGAAAGTGCAAATTCTTTTGCCAAAGATCCTGCTCGAAGTAAATTTAATTCATCGTTAACTTCGAAAATAACTTTCTGTTTATTTGTTAATGAAGGATCGAGAGCTGCTAGTGAAGAATTCTCTTCTTGTTTTTGCTGAGATGAATTTTTTTTGTAAACAGCCAGCGCTTTCGAATACCATTCGCCATCAAGTAAAGTTTGGCGAACAATTGAAATTATTCCCATTAAAGAATTTGGATAACCTTGCGACATTGGTTCACGATCAAAAGAGATATGTTGAAATACATTTGAATTTAAAATTTGTGAATGAGTATTCCCTTCTCCAAGATTAACAACTGCACTTGTACCTTTTATAAGTCCACTTATTGGAGAAGAATTTACAGATGTAAAACCAAGCGCGCGAAGTTTTTCTGCAGCATCTTTATCGGGCATAAAATTTTCAGAAGCAGAAAATTCCGGTCGAATTCCATTATTCCAATAAAGTGAACCACGAGGAACAACTGGTTGAGATTGCTGCATCATAAATTGACTTCCGCCACCAGGTGTTGGTTGTGGACGTTTCGGTTGGCCATAATCATTTAAAGCATCTATAAATCCTGCGTAAGCAGTAAGTCCCGTACAATCCCATTTACGCGCGTTTACAGGGATTGTAACATTCTCATCAACTTCACGAATCACTCCATCGGAAATTAAAATTGTTCCTTTGTCAATCCGTTTCGTTGGCGAAATTATAATAGTAAGATTTGTTAATGCATGAATTCCCGGTTGATTTGAACGAATTCCTTCTACAGGAAAAGTTTGAGCCGAAGAATTGTAAATCCAACAACATGCAAACAGAAAAGTTAAAATATTTCTCATAATTAAAGCTCCTTTAGTTTTTTTTTAATAACAGTACACCCGGAGGGAATCGAACCCCCAACCCTCGGTTTCGAAGACCGATGCTCTATCCAGTTGAGCTACGGGTGCGTTAAGATTTTGAAATTACAAGAATTTGGGTTATTGTAAAAGTAATATTTTGAGTTAAACTTGAAAATAAATTTTTAAAACAATCCTTGTTCTTTTCATTCATTTTCTTTATTCTTTGAATTATTAAAAAGGAGCTTTGATGAAACAGATATTAACTAAATACATTTTATTATTTTTCTTTGCAAGTTTTTCGTTGTACAGCCAATCGGCACAAACACAACAATTAATTTCTGCAATGATTGGCGAATCACCATTAGAAGAAGATTTGCAAGAATTATGTGATGTGATTGGAGGAAGAGCAACAGGTTCTAAAGGTAATTTGGAATCAGTTGAATGGGGATTAAAAAAATTTCACGATGCCGGGATTTCTGCACAAAAAGAAGCATTTGGAATGCCACGATTTTGGCTTGAAAAGAAAACTGAAGCAACTGTTTCAGGAGATGCAAACTTCCAAATAAGAATTGTTGCAATGCCATTTTCAATTGGAAGTAAAAATGGAAATTTTGTCGGACAACTAATTAGTGGTGGAAAAGGAACTGACGATGAATTGAAAAAAATAAATTCCAAATTGAAGGATAAATTTTTAGTAATTGATTCTGATGAATTAAAAGATATCGATGGACTTTTCGTTGATTATGCCAATTCAGCAAAAATTGAAAAGTATGCAATATCATCCGGCGTGAAAGGAATTCTTTATGTGGGTTCCAGACCGACAATGACAATGTTTCGACATAATGCATCGCTTGGAGATGAAAATAAAACACCACTTTTTTCTGTTGCTCGTGAACATGGAGCGAGAATTATTAGATTACTTAAACTTGGAAAAAATTTATCAGTCAATATAAAATCTGAAATCGAAGATGGAGGAGAATATAAAAGTTTCAATGTTGTCGGTGAAATTAAAGGGACAACAAAACCTGATGAAATTGTTTTGATTGGAGCTCATCTTGATTCGTGGGATCTTGGACAAGGTGCAAATGATAATGGTTGCAATATTGCAATGATGATTGATATGGCGCGACAAATAAAAAAACTTGGACTTAAGCCGGAACGAACAATTAGATTTGTTTTATGGAATGGCGAGGAACAAGGAATGATCGGTTCGTGGAGATATGCAAATACACATTTGAATGAAATGGATAATCATGTTATGGTTGGTTCTATTGATATTGGAAGTGGAAGAATTAATGGATTTTTTGTAAATGGCCGACAAGATGTTATGAATGAACTTGAAAAATCTTTAAAACCAGTTTCAGGTTTTGGTCCATTTAATAATTTAGAAGAACCAGTTGTCGGAACTGATAATTACGATTTTATGTTGCACGGAGTTCCAAATATTGTTGGGAATCATGAACCACAATTTTATGGTCCAACTTATCATGCAGAATCTGATACTTATGATAAAGTAGATTTACGCCAACTGCGAATTAATGGCGCTGTAACAGCTTCAGTTGTTTGGTATTTTGCAAATGAAAATGTAAAACTTCCAAGACAATCGAGAGCTGAGGTTCAAAAAGTAATAGATAACACTTCGCTTAGATCTCAAATGGATATGTTTAATTTATATCCAGCTTGGGAAAATGGTTCAAGAGGAATTAAATAATTTAACGATGATGAACTTATTATTTTTGTATTTACTTCTGTTAATTATTAATCCAACAGAACAAATAAATAAAGAACAAATAGTAGGAAATTGGTATTTATCATTTGATCCCGATAGTTTTGAAATAGATAAAATGTCCGATCTTGGTTTTTTTGAAAAGCAGATGTATAAATTATTTGCAGCAAAAAAAATAAAAGCTTCAATGGATTCTAATAAAACCATGATGAGTTTTTTAGAAGATGGCAAGTTCAATATGAAGAGTGCAAAATCTACAAGAAAGACCGATGGAACTTGGAAAGTTGAGAATGGTAATTTAGTAATTGAGCCAACTCAAAAAGAAACTAAAAATGATAAACCAAAACAAAGTGATAAAAAGAAATTCTCAATGAACTTTAAAGATGGTAAATGGTTTTTTAAAGGGAGTAATTTATTTTTTTATTACAAACAAAAAAATGAACTTGTAAATAGTGGTATGTACTTAAAAAAGGAATTACAAAAACCAGTTTAAGTTAATTATCAATTTTTGAAGATAGCCAAATACTAAAATCCCGAAAGCTATCGTTGTCGATCCAATGCCCCATATTATATTCTTTGTAAGTTAGTTCAATCGGTAATTTTTCCAATAATAATTTCGAGTCGCGCGCTCTTGTAATTGGAATAACTTCATCATGTAAACCATGAACCATAAAAATTTTGAGATGTTTTAATTCGGAATCACTTTTCTTTTTTTCAAAAGTTATACTTGTAAATCTTCCACTCAGTATTATTGCAGAATTTATTTTTTCTGGAAATACCAAAGCGGTATGTAAAGAAATCATTGCTCCTTGGCTAAATCCCAATAAAAATATTTTTTTTGCATCAACTTTATATTCGGTTATTACTTCATCAATAAATTTAATTATTTGTTCGCAACTTTTTTGAGCTTGTTCAAGATCGGCGTCAATAACTTCTTTACTATATTTAAGTGCAAACCATTGAAATTGATGTGGACCTAATTGTTGCGGTGCTCTTATTGAAATAATTAATAATCTTGGATCAAGTTCTTCGGCAAATGAAAATAAATCTGCCTCGTTACTTCCATATCCGTGTAGTAATAAAAGTAACGGAGGTGAATCTGATTTTTCAATCGGTTCACGTTTTAGAAAATAAAAAGAAAAATTGGTATTCATAATTTGAGGATTTCGAAAAATCTATTCTCCCATAAAATATAAAAGTTTCGAAAAAATTATTTAGTTTAAACTTGGCAATCCACTTTGCACAGATTCTTGGCTTAACTTCATAATCGTTCTCGCATCCATTCCTTCTTCAGGATAAATTGGTTTTTGAATTATTAAATTCATAACAATTTTCCGTACAGTCAACATTCTAAAACCATGTCCAAAAAATGTTTCCGATTGAAACCAGGCATAAAGTTCTTTTTCTTCGTTTTTAAATTGTTTACCATTAATTGAACCAAAAGTAATTGTCAAAGGAAGAACTGGTTTTTTCGATTCAATAACAGCAAGGTAAAAAGATGGTTTGAATGGTAAAAGTTTATCTCCGTTTGAAGTTGTACTTTCCGGAAATACAGCAACTGAATTTCCTTCTGATAAAGAATCCGCAACAATTTTTGCCCGCGACGCACCTTGAGTAAGTTTTGATCTGTCAATAAAAATAACTCCACCGATCAAACTGAGCCAACCAAAAATAGGCCACTTAATAACTTCTCTTTTACCAACAAATTGAGTTGGAATTACAGCTCCTATTAAACATGTATCAAAATAGCTTAAATGATTCGCAACAATTAAATATGATTCTTTACTTTTAATATTATTTTTTCCTTCAACTTTAATTTCAATATTAAAAATCCAGCACATTCCAATTGCCCAAGATTGCGTAAGCATTGATATAATTTTTCTACGAAGAGGTTTTGTAAATGGAATTATTAATAAATTAACTAAGCCTCCAAATAGAAGGTAAAAAATTATGTGAATTGAAAAAGTGAGAAACCTAATTAGGCGTAACATTTTTTTTAATATTCTTATAATTCCAATCTGCTAGAAAAATATTTATTTCTCTTCTAGATTTTGCTCCGCGTGCTGATGCAAATATTATTTTTTTTTCATCAGGAGAAATCATTGGAAACCCATCAAACCCATCTGTAAATGTAATTTGTTCTAAATTTGCTCCTGAAGTATCAACAATAAAAAGGTCAAAATTAAATTTATTTGGATCACCTACATTTGATGAAAAAATAATTTTTTTTCCATCCTTCGTAAAATAGGGTGCAAAGTTTGCAGCACCATTATTTGTAAGTTGCCTTTTATTTGATCCATCACTATTCATAATAAAAAGTTCCATTTGAGAAGGTTTAACTAACTCCTTTGAAAGTAAATCTTCTCCTAATTTTTTATCCTCAATTGAAATCGGATGATGTGCACGATAAATAATTTGTTTTCCATCGTTCGAATAAAATGCTCCTCCATCATATCCATTATCAAATGTAATTCGCTTTTGATTTGTGCCATCGATATTCATCTCATATAATTCAAGATCGCCATCTCTCGAAGAAGTAAAAATTATTTTTTTACCATCCGACGAAACCGTGCATTCTGCGTCGTAACCGATTGTGGTAGTTAATTGCTTTAAATCAGTTCCATCTTTTTTAACTGTGAAAATATCATACTCATCAAAAACTGCCCAAACATATCCTTTTGAACGATCAGCATCAGGCAAGCAATCATCTGCTGCAGCATGTGTTGAAGCATAAACAATTCTATCTGTTCCGGGAATAAAATAACCGCAAGTAGTTCTTCCCTTTCCAGTTGAAATTATAACTTCATTTTCACCTTTTAAATTCATTGTAAAAATTTGATCGCATTTTAAATTTCCCTTAGTTGCTTGAAAAACTATTTCTTTTCCGTTCGGAGAGAAATATGCTTCAGCATTTAAACCACCAAAAGTTAATTGTTTTAAATTAGAAATATACTTTTCATTTATATTTATTAACGAATCACTTGCAAATAATTGTAAAGCTGATATTAATAGTGTAATAATTATTATTTTCATTTGTCAAAAATACGATTGTTTTATTACATAATTAAGACAAAAATTTCAAAATAAATTAAAAATATACTTGCATAAATTACAAACTTTACTTAATTGGTAGTCATAATTTAAACCAATAACCTCTTATGAAACTATTAACATTAATAATTGCAATCTTTTTAAATTCTGCAAAGTGATTTTTAATATTTTAATTTATGTAGCAAGTATTGTTTGTGCAAATTATACAGCAACTTGGTTTTTGCCAATTTCTACTTTTGCATGGGTTTCAGTCGGAACACTAATTTTTGGAATAACTTTTACACAACGTGATAGAATTCATTCACTTGGTAGAAAAAAAGTTTATCTAATTATTATTCTCACAGCAATTATAAATGCATTATTTTCATTTATTTGGGAAATCCCAACGCGTATTTTAATTGCATCTTTCTGCTCAATAATTATTTCTGAAATAACTGATACTGAAGTTTATCAAACTTTCATAAATCGTCATTGGTTTTCGCGAGTTGCAAGAAGTAATGCCGTAAGTATTCCGCTTGATAGTGCTTTTTTTAATTTATTAGCATTCTATAACGTCTATTCAACTGCAATTTTATTGGGTTTAATTTTAGGTGAGATTATTGTTAAAGGCGTTGTTAGCTTGATTTATGCAGTTATAATAAAAAAATATTTAGCAACTTAAACCTTTGTGTCCCGTTTTTATTTTAATATGGATTTATAAGTGATAGTCTAAAATATTCTTCATCCTTGCTTGGTTCATGTCGAGGATGAGCTCGTCCATAAGCAAAATTAAATAATGCAAAATCGCCAAATTTTAGAGCGAACTTCATTTCATAACCAGTTGTAATAATCATTTTTGGTTTTATTTCACTTTTAGAATACCAAGCATTTCCAAAATCATTTACTGATGAAATACTTAATGAACCGATTGTAATTCCAAAAATATTTAACGGAAGTTTTTCAGCAATTGGCAACCGTATTTCAATTGAACCAAAAATTAATCTATCTCCCAATCTAATATTATCCCAACCTCGCAGTGAATGGTTTTCATCATATTGAATAAAAGAAGAAATATCTTCTGCATACCATGGATAATAACTTGCTGGATCATTTGTAATTCCAATATAATCTTGCGAAGGTGCTTTGCCACTTAATATTTCACTTTTTACTCTTCCATAAAAAATTAATCGTTTTGAAATCGGATAATTTAAATAAGCGTCCGATGTTATTTTTGTATAATTAAAATTTCCAAATAGTTTTGAATTTGCATTTTCAAATTGAACTTTAAATCCTTTTCCTTGCGTTGGGAACCAATCGACATTTGTAAAAGGTCGCTTGTCAAGCCATCTGTACTTTAATAATAAAATTCCCTCTTCAGCATTTTCCGGAATTGGTAATATTTTATTTTCTAATTTATTTCTGTAAACTGGTTTATTATTTTCAATCTTGTCATACATACTATCGACACTTCGTTTTTGGAATTTAATCCCAAAACTAAATGTATGATCAGAATTCATTACATCCCCAAAATTACTTGGAATCGATCCTGAAATTTTTAGAAGATCAACATTTTCATTTAGTCCACTCAAACTTTGATCGTAATTTCTATATTTGAAAGTTGAATTTTTCCCAACTTCAACCGAAAGTAACGGCCAATACATTGCATTTATATAAGACAATAAAATTTGTTGTTCTCTTTCTACACCAGTTGTCAATTGTCCGGTAACTCCAATTATATTTCTCATCATTGGATCGGATAATAAAAATGCACCTGTTGCTCCGCTACTTGACGAAAAAATAATTGGAATTACAATCCATGAATAAAGTTTCAAATTATTGATTAACGAATATTCTTCTATTTGCGTGTTGGATTGTTGTGCGAAATTTTTCGGTAGTTTTATCTGTGGTCCCGCAGTTTTCCAATCCCAATAAAATGGATTCATTGATAAATCTGTATGTTTTGCAATTCTATTTGGATCGACTAAAACTAATTTTGTAGAATCTTTCTCCGGAAGTATAATTGAAATAAGTAGTGTAGAATTTGGAGCTTGTTGAACTGCGCTGATTCCATCTCCAACATCAGTAATTTGTTTTAGCAAATCATTTTCCAAATTAATTGTGTAAAGATTTAGTGTTCCTCCTTTGTGAGAAGTAAAAGTAATTGACTTATTATCACTACTCCAAATCGGTCGTGATTCTGCTTCCGGATTTCTTGTAATAATATTTATTTTTGAAGTTTCAAAATTATAAAGAGCAATGTTTACATTTCCATCCTCTTGAGATAATGCAAATGCAATTTGTTTTCCATCTGAAGAAATCGAAGGAGTAATAATTTCTGTTTCGGCTTTAAAGTCAGTTAATTTTCTTTTTGTTTTCTTTTTAAGATCATATAAAAATAAATTTGCTACACTATTATTGTGTGATACAAAAATTATTTCCTCTTTATTTGGAACGAAAACTGGATAAGTTGCACGAACTGTGGATGTAATCCAATCTGATTCCGAAATTTTTGTATCATAAATTTTGATATCATAAGTCATCGACTGATTTTCATCGTAATGGTATTTTGAATATGCGAGGTACTGATTATTTCTTGACCAATCCATCGAAGGATGGAATTCACCATTATCAATTTCTTTAAATAAATATTTTGGAGCTTGCTTAACTGAATCTTTTGATTTAGTAGAAAATATTTTTTGGAAAAAAGATTTTTCCTGCGTTGTTTCTTGTACAGCTATAATTAAAGATTTATCCATTTGCCAATCATCCATTTTTCCAATAATTGCAATGTGAATACTGTCTTCTGCTAATTTAAAAGCAAAACTTTTTTTCAAAGGAAGTGAAATAATTTTTCCAACATCTTCATATCTTTCTTTTTGAGCACGATATCCAAAAAAAGAAGTACTCATATCTCTTCGCCATTCCTCATTAAATTGTTCAACTGAAATTCCTGTTTTTAATTTGAATGCATCGTCAAAAAAGAAAACCCCTGCACTATTTCTATTGTGAACAATTGAATAAATAACTGAATCTCCGAAGCGATGAGACATATATAATAATTTCGAAAATCCATCATCATGCGGATCCATTTTATCCGATTCATTTCGAAGAAAACTATATTTGTGTTTAATGTCCGATCTATATGGCCGCCATCGTTCTGTAAAATATTCAGCTGATCCTTCAATAAACCAACTTGGTGTTCCCGATAAAAGAATTCCAAATGGTTCAGGTAGCCAACTTTTTATCGAATTCAGAAGAACAACATGTTGAAGTTCGTGCGATACAACTTGTGTTAACCATTTTTCATCTTCCAACCAAAGCGCAGCGTCATTTTGATCAACCCAAATAACTACATTGTTATTCCAGTTTGCAAAACCATTCATGATTTCATCTTCAGCAGTGAATGTAATATCTATCGTCCCAATTTTTTCTAATTTTACTTGCTTCAACAAAGATGGTAGAATCGCTTCTGAAATATCAATTCCCTTTTTTGCAATTTCTTCTATTTCAGTATGATAATGAATTCTGAAATTTTTTGATGTGATTGTTTTCCAATTTAATTCCGGATGAGTTCGATTGCTGAAAAACCAAGTTCCTTGAGAGCTCGAAATTAGTGGAAGAAAAAATATTAACAGAATTAATTTTTTCATAACTAATTTAATTCCTCAAAAGTTTTATTATGAATTGGATAATTTTGCCATCCCTGATAATCAAAATGCCACCATTCCCATTCGTAAACATTAAAGGCAACTTGTTCAATAGTTGTGCGTAATAATTCTCTGTGCCAACGCTGTAATGTAGTTCCTCCGGGATAATCTGGAAAAGCGCGCGGACCAAATTCATCATAACCACTAACCATGTCAACTGGTTTTTTTGTTTCCAAATCATATAAAGTAATATCAACTGCGCAACCACGATTATGCCGCGAACCTTTCGCTGGTTCAGCTACAAAAATTCTTTGCTCAACGGGAGTTGCATCCCAAAACATTTTTGTAACATACCAAGGTCTGTATGCATCATGAATTAATAATCCATATCCATATTTTTTTAAAATATTTTGCGCACGAACTAAAGCATTCGCCGCATCCGATTGCAAAAACGCTTTACTGGATTTGTAAAATGGAGTTCCCATAAAATTATTTGTTGAAGCATATCGAATATCATACTGAATTGATTTATCAAGTGAACGCATTTCAACAAGTTTTGAATCATTCATTTTATTTGTTTCAATTGGTGGAGTTGATTCAATTGCTTTTTTATACAAATTATTATAAGAATCTAAAGGTGCAACTTTAAAAGTTGAGCCATCTTCTCCATCAATTTTTCTTCTTTCAAATTTAATTCCTGCAGCAGTTGCAGAAATTGCTTTTCCATTTTTGTCTCGTTCAAAAATTATTTTTTCTCCGTGATACATATTATAATTTGGGAAAGCATAAACATCTTTTGAAATTTCTGTAAGAGGATCAAATTCTGTCCATTCAATTAGAGCTGTAAGTTTTCCATGCATTTCTAAAATATAAAGTGGAATATGATCGAATCCGTATTCACCAATCAATCCTTCCCAGTGAGTTGGAATTTTTGAAGGTTTATTATTTTCAACTCGTTTTAAAATATCACTTCCAAAAATAATTGAATTCCAACTTTTGTCAGTTGGATAAAATTTTGCTCCGAAAGTTTGTTTGTCATCAAACATTAATGTGTCAGAATTATATGCAAGTGAACGAACTTCTGCTCTTAAATTTGGAGATTGTAGAATTATTTTATCTCCTCTTTTTAAGAATTCAATTTTACCAATACTACCTTCATACAATCCAGTTAATTTTTTAATTTGAAGTTGAGTAAGTGGGAAAGTTTTTAATGGTTTTGGAAATTCCCTTTTTTCTTTTTCAGCCAAAACTAATCTCAGTGCGTAGTTTGCAATTCTATCTGTTGTTGAGTTTACAACATCCATTGAAGCTGCAACTATTACACCAATTTTTTTTTCAGGCAAATATGAAAAGGAAGTTGCAAAACCAAAAACTGCACCACCATGACCAACTTTCTTAAGACCATCTAATTGATCAACAGAAAACCCAATTCCAAATCCGGATTTATTTTTTGAATATTGAACCGTGTACATTTCATTTAATGTTGATGGAGAAAGTATTTTTTCATTTCCCGACATTCCATTTGAAGCCAACATTTTTATAAATTTTGCAGCTTCGTTTACTGAACAATATAAATTTCCCGCTGCTTCAATTCCTAAACGAAAATTTGGCGCAATTGATTCTCTTCCATCATAACTCCACATTATTGCATCAGCGAGATTATCTTTCACAGTTGGAGTAACTCGAAAAGAAGAATTTTTCATTCCAAGTTTATCTAAAAGTTTTTCTGAAATATAATCGTGAAATGGTTGGTTTTTTATTTTTTCAATTACAAAACCTGCAGTGTTAATTGCCGCGTTTGAATATTTAATTTTTGTTTCCGGTTCATAAACAATTGTTGAATTGTAAATACTCTCAACAGATTGTTTTATTGATGGTTCGGTTGCGTCAAAATAACTTCCAACTGGAGATTCTCTAACTAATCCCGATCGATGTGTCATTATATGTCGTAAAGTAATTTGCTTCCCAAATGGATTTTTAGGATTGAATTCGGGTAAATAAGTTGAAATTGGAAGATCAATATCGATTTCTTTTTTTTCTACAAGCTGCATAATCGCAATGTCAGTAAAAAGTTTCGAAACTGAGCCGACACGATAAACTGTATTAGCTGATGCAGATTTTGTTTTTTTTGAATCTTCAAATCCAAAACCATTTGCATAAATTGTTTTGTCAGAATCAATTATTGCAATTGATATTGCCGGGATTTTTTTATCATTCAATTCATACTTAATATATTCTTCAAGCGATTTAATGAATTGTTGAGAAAAAGCTGAGTTAATAAACAAAAGATATAATAGTATAGTTCTCATAATTTTTATTGGGGTTTTATAGTTTCGCTCTGTGTTAATTTTTATAGTACTTTAAGTTATGATTCTTCAAATAATAATCATTTTTTTGTTAATTCTTATAAATGGAATTTTTGCAATGGCTGAAATGGCAATTGTTTCATCAAACAAAATACGATTGCAACATCTTTCAAACAAAGGAAACCGAAATGCAAAAGTTATCATGCAATTAATTTCAATTCCTGAGCGATTTCTTTCAACAGTTCAAATTGGTATTACAATTGTGGGTTTATTAACAGGCGCAATGGGTGTAACTTTATTGGCAGATGATGTAAATTTGATTATCAAATCAGTTCCCTTTTTAAATTATTATTCAATTCCAATTTCGTATTTCGTTGTAATTCTAATTATTACATTCTTCTCATTAGTATTCGGAGAATTAGTTCCAAAAAAATTAGCTTTACAATATTCCGAAAGAATTGCTTTAGCCTTAGCGCGTCCATTATTAATAATTGAAACTTTTTTTAAACCGATGGTAAATTTACTAAGTGGCACAACTTGGTTTATTACAAAATCGTTGAAGCTCTCGGCCTCAAAAGAATATCCTGTAACACAAGAAGAATTAAGTGTTTTAATTGATCTGGGAACAAAAGCAGGAATCTTTAAAAAAACTGAACATGATATAGTTGAACGAGCATTGACATTAAAAAATTATAAGGTTTCTTCTTTTATGTTGCCTCGTCATGAAATTATTGGGATTCCAATTAATGCAACAAAAGATTCAGTTTTAAAAATAATTCAGGAAACGCAATTTTCTAATTATCCAGTTTTTGAAGATTCTCTCGATAATATTTCAGGAATTATTTCAGTGAAACAAATATTTTTGGAAAATGAAATTGACCAAAGTTTTTCAATCCAAAAATATATTTCTAAACCAACATTTATTCCTGAAACCGCTTCGGCACTTGAAGCATTAAATCACTTTAAAAATACACACTCGCATATTAGTTTTGTAGTTGATGAATATGGGGCTTTACAAGGATTAATTTTTTTAAATAAAATAATTGAAAATATTCTTGGCCTTTTTCCTGTTATACAAGTATCGCAAGAAGATGAAATTATTAAGAGAATAGATGGTTCTTATTTGATGGATGGATCCGTGAACATCCAAAAATTCTTAACAACTTTAAAAATCAACTCGACAATGGATGAAGATAATTCTCGAGAGTTTGCTACTTTAAGTGGATTTATTTTTTCTAAATTGGGAAAGATTCCTAAATCATCGGATTTTTTTATTTGGAATGATATTAAAATTGAAGTTGTTGATATGGATGGTAATAGAATAGATAAAGTATTAATAACCCAAATAATTAATAAGCCAAATAATTAATTATTTCTTCCTCTAATTTTTTGTAATTTGAACTCCATAAATTGATGGCACAGGAAAAAAAACAAAATTTTTATAAAAGGGTTAAAAAACTAATAATTGGTGGAGCTCGTAATCCATTTGATGTAAAAATATTTCACTCAATCTCATTAATTGCTTTTTTTGCATGGGTTGGTTTAGGAGCAGATGGACTTTCATCAGCAAGTTACGGACCAGAAGAAGCATATTTAGCTCTCCATTCTCATCCAAGTCTTTCAATACTAGTAGCACTTGCAACTGCTATAACAATTTTTATAATTAGCGCATGTTACTCACAAATTATTGAAGTCTTTCCTTCGGGCGGAGGTGGATATTTAGTTGCGAGTAAATTGCTCAGCCCTTCAATTGGAATGGTTTCTGGATGCGCATTAATTATTGACTATGTACTTACAATTACAATTTCAGTTGCGAGTGCAGCTGATGCTGTATTTAGTTTCTTTCCAATGGAATATCATTCTTCAAAAATACTTTTTGCATCATTCGGTCTATTTTTACTTATAATTATTAATTTACGGGGAATTAAAGAATCTATAATTTATCTTTTACCTATATTTTTGGTTTTTATTTTAACACATGTTTTCGCAATTGGTTTTTCTATTACCACACATTTTTTTGATCTTACTAATATTTTTCAAAATACATTCGTTGATTTACAAAAAGCAAATTATGAAATTGGTTTTTTTGGAGTTGCAGCACTTCTATTAAGAGCATATAGTATGGGAGCCGGAACTTACACAGGAATTGAAGCTGTAAGTAATGGACTTCCAATTCTGCGTGAACCAAAAGTAAAAACCGGCAAACGAACAATGAAGTACATGTCCATTTCGCTCGCGGTAACAGTTTTTGGTTTGATGTTAGCATATTTACTTTATGAAGTAAAACATGTTCCAGGAAAAACTTTAAATGCAGTTTTATTCGAATCAATTTCAAGTTCATGGGGAGCATATGCAACACCATTTGTCGTTTTAACTTTACTATCGGAAGCTGGAATTTTATTCATCGCTGCACAAGCAGGATTTCTTGGTGGACCAAGAGTTCTTTCGAACATGGCAATTGACAGATGGTTCCCATCACGCTTCGCAATGTTGAGCGATAGATTAGTAACTCAAAATGGAGTGCTGTTAATGGGATTGTCCGCATTGGTTATGATGTTAATGACAGGTGGTTCGGTTAAAGCATTAATAGTTTTGTACTCGATAAATGTATTTATCACTTTCTCAATTTCAATGCTTGGCATGGTAAAACATTGGTGGAAAGAAAAAAATCAAGGTAACTATTGGAAAAGAAAAATGATTGTTAGCGGAACGGGATTAATTTTATGTGTCTTTATTCTTGTGACAGTTGTTATTACCAAATTTTATGAAGGTGGTTGGCTAACTCTTTTAATAACCGGCGGACTAATTCTTCTAGTTGTTATTACTAAACGCCATTATTTAAAAACTACAAAGCTTCTTCGTCGTTTGGATAATTTAATTGTGCAAGCTGTTGAGACATCATCATCATTAACAAAAAAACGAAAACGTAAAGCTCCATTTTTTGAAAAATCACAAACAGCAATTTTTCTTGTAAATGGTTTCAATGGACTTGGACTTCACACTGTTTTAAATGTTATAAGATTATTCCCAAATATTTATAAAAATTTTGTTTTTGTTCAAGTTGGTATTTTAGACGCGGGTAATTTTAAGGGAGTAAAAGAAGTTGACAATTTAAAAGAAAAAGTTAAAGACGATTTAAAAAAATATGAGAGCTTTATTTCAAATCATGGTTTTTACGCCGACTCAATTCAGTGTGTAGGAACTGATGTTGTTGAAGAAGTAATTAAAGCACTTCCAGATATTTTAGAAAAATATCCTAATGCAGTATTTTTTGGTGGACAATTAGTTTTTCCTGAAAATACTTTCCTGTCACGATGGTTGCATAACTACACAATCTTTACTTTACAAAGAAAGTTCTATCAAGAAGGAGTTCCTGTAGTAATTCTACCAGTTCGAGTTACGTACGAACAACTTAATGTTGCTTAAAATTTCAAGCTTGCCAAATTTTTAATTCAGTTTTAATAATTAAAAATGAATCGAAAAGAATTTCTTAAATCCACAGTTGCAACTCCATTAATATTAGCTTCACCATTTGCATTTTTTGAAAAAGGAATCTCAAAACTTAATTCTTCAAAAAGAATGAAGTTTTCCTTTAGACCGTATACCTTAGAACTAAAACACGTTTTCACAGTTTCTGCAATGTCCAGAACTACAACTCCTGTAATGTTAACAGAGATTGAATATGATGGATTAATTGGTTACGGAGAGGCATCAATGCCACCATATTTGGGGGAATCGCACGAAACTGCAAATTTATTTCTTTCAAAAGTTAATTTGTCGAAATATGAAAATCCATTTGAACTTGAAACTATTTTGGCTGACATCGATGCAATTGATAAAGGTAATCCGGCTGCGAAAGCTTCTGTTGATATCGCACTTCATGATTTGATTGGAAAATTATTAGGACAACCATGGTATAATATTTATGGACTCGATGTAAAAAAAACTCCATTTACAGTTTTTACAATAGGGATTGACACACCAGAAGTTGTTCGAGAAAAAATGAAAGAGTCAACCGAATTTAAAATAATTAAAATTAAACTTGGCAAGGAGAACGATAAAGAGATGATTGATACAGTTTGTTCTATAACTGATAAACCAATCACAGCAGATCCAAACCAAGGTTGGAAAGATAAAAATTACGCAATTGAAATGATTCACTACTTAAAAGAAAAAGGTGCATTATATATTGAGCAACCACTTCCAAAAGAAAAAATTGATGACCTCGCTTGGTTAACTGAAAAAAGTCCGATACCAATTTTAGCAGATGAAGGAGTTCAACGGTTATCTGATATTCCAAAAGCAAAAGATGTTTACAGTGGAATAAATATTAAATTGATGAAGTCAACAGGAATGCGTGAAGCTCATAAAATGATTTTACTTGCAAAATCTTTAGGAATGAAAGTAATGCTCGGCTGTATGACTGAAACTTCATGCGGTATTTCAGCAGCTTCCCAACTTTCTCCACTTGTTGATTGGGCAGATTTAGATGGTGCAACATTAATTAAAAATGATTTATTTGATGGAACAAAGATTATACAAGGTAAAGTAACACCAAATTCCCTTCCAGGAATTGGTATCAAAAAATTGCAAAAAAGTTGATTTTCTCAATTTGCTTGAATAGATTACAGCTAATTATTAACAACACTTAAAAATAGAATATGAAAAAATTATTATTTCCACTCTTTTACACATCATTTATAATTCTTACAGTATTAACTTTTCAATCTTGTGCTGGGTCCGGTGAAACTACTCTAGTACAACCGATAACTGATGCTACAACTCAAGACACAACTACAACAACTGATGATGCACCATTGGATCTTTCTAGTTCTGAAAATGTAACAGAAGAAGGAGTTGATACAGTTTATACAGAAATTCCGGAACCTGAACAAGCAATAGTTGTTGTTGCTCCATCAGATACACTTATTGAACTTACTCCTGAAAGTCCAACAGAGGTTTATGATTTTAATAATGATGCAATGCTCAGAGAAAATGAAGCGTTAAGAGAAGAAAATGAATTACTAAAAGGTCGTGTTTCAAATCTCGAAAAAGATATTTCTATTTTGGAATCAAGTACATCGATATTAAATAAAGAGCCAATTAAAAGACAACAACAATCGGCAACAATAGTAAATAATGAATCAACTGCGGACATACTCGCAATAACAACCGAAAGTGAAAATAAAAATTATCCTACAGCAGCAATTTCAAAATCACCAGTCATGGCTGGAAAGTCTTCACCAGAAGAAATTTCGGCATATAAAAGTTCATTGGAAATTCTTAAACAAGGAAATTATGCTGCAGCAGCTGATCAACTACAAAGTCTATTAAGTGGTGGATTAAAAGCAGATCTCGCAGATAATGTTTATTACTGGTTAGGTGAATCTTCTTTCGGACAAAAAAAATATGATGAAGCTCTTTCGAATTTTAAACAAGTTTCAAACTACAAAATTTCTGAAAAGAAAGATGATGCTCAATATATGGTTGCGCGTTGTTACGAACGCTTAGGAAAATCACAACAAGCTGTAACAGAATACAAAAAATTGATTGAAAGTTATCCGACTAGTGAATTTGTAAAACGAGCGCAAGCGCGATTACGATAAATCGAATTCGCGACCGTCAATAAATTCTTTACAGATTTTAATATCTTCCGAACTGCCAAGAAATAGTGGCGTTTTTTGGTGAAGTGAATCCGGTTTTATATCGAGAATTCTCTGCTCGCCATCCATTGCAACTCCTCCTGCTTGTTCAACAATCATTGCTAATGGATTTGCTTCGTACATAAGTCGAAGTTTTCCTTTTTTATTTCTAATGTCGCCCGGATACATAAATATTCCACCATATAAAAGTGTTCTATGAAAATCTGCAACTAACGAACCAATATATCTCAGAGAATATGGACGCGATTCTTCTTTATTTTCTTCCTGTAAAAATTTAATATATTTTTTTACTCCAGGTTGCCAATATTTGTAGTTGCCTTCATTTACACTATAAATTTTTCCTTTTGCGGGAATTTTTAAATCTTCATGTGAAAGTAAAAATTCACCGATACTTGGATCGAGTGTAAAACCATAAACACCATTTCCGGTTGTGTAAACTAACATTGTGCTCGAACCATAAACAACGTAACCAGCTGCAATTTGTTTAAAACCTTCCTGCGTACAATCTTCTATAGTTCCTTTACCACTTTTGGAAATTCTTCTGTAAATAGAAAAAATTGTTCCAATGCTAACATTTGCATCAATATTAGATGAGCCATCAAGTGGATCATAAAGTAAAACATATTTTCCGGTTGGATATTGATCCGGAATATGAAGAACATCTTCATTCTCTTCAGAAGCCATCACGCATAGATTTCCACCGTGATCCATTGCTTTGTAAATTGTTTCGTCAGCAAATACATCTAACTTTTTAACTTGATCGCCATGAATATTTTCTTTCCCCGTGGCGCCCAAAATATTTACTAAACCTGCTTTACTTGTTTCGCGCCAAATTATTTTAAAAGCAAGAGTCAAATCACGAAGAACTCCAGAAAAATCTCCGGTTGCACCAGTGTGCAATCGTTCTTGTTCGTTAATATGTCTTTCGATTGTTACAACTTTTGATTGAGACGAATTCATTTTAAAAATATTTTATTGCTGATTTAATTCGTTAAGAGTTTTGCTATCTCCCCAGACAACGGTTTTATGTACATACATTAAAAACCAAAAGAAATATTTTGTTTCTTCTTCAACATGGTGAATTCTTCTAATCTTTCCATTTTGAAGTGCGGTTTGTAAACTTGCATCTCCCATTGTGATAATTCCAAGAAATACAGTTGAAGTTGCCTCTCCACGGCGCAAAGATAATGGATCAACTCTGTTATCCCACATCATTGGTGAAGTTCTGTGAATCGTCATACAACCACTTAATGTAAGAAATGAGAGAAAAAGTATTGTGCGGAGTGTTGGCTTCATAAAATCCTTATTTTATATTTTTATTTTTTTTTGATTTTGATAAAGATTCAATTTCATTTCGCAATTTTTCTACTTCGGAATTTGTTTGTCGCAATCTTTCGCTAACAAGTTGTGCTAATCTCATTAAAATTTTAGAGCCGAGTTTCGGATTTCGATTTAATAATTCTTCAAGATCTTGTCGGAAAAATCCAATTATTTCAGATTTCATAGTTGTAATAACCGAAGCTGAACGAGGAGAATCATCGAGCAAAGAGAGTTCACCAAAACATTCACCAGCTGAAATTGTTGCTAGTTGACTTGAACCATTTACTTTACCCATTAACAATACATTTGCTTCACCTTGTTCGATAATATACATCCCCAATCCGGGATCATTTTGGTAGCAAATATATTCTTTTTCAGTATAAGTTCTTTTGTGAACGATCGAAGTTATTTCTCGAAGTTCATTTACATTTAAAGTTTGAAACAATGGAATAGCAGAAAGTTTTTCTTCTAGAGTTGTGAGTTTTTTCTTGAAAACTGAAAGTCCTAATAACCCTTTCTCGTCTCTTCGAAAAATATTTTTAATTGATTTTTTTTGTGTTTGCTTCATTAGAAAGAATATTATACAAAAGTTAACCAGTTATGTTTGTCATTTCCATTTTCAATTACATCTGTAAAAAGTTGTTGTAATTTTCTTGTAATTGGTCCTGCAATCCCATTCCCAATTTGAATTCTATCAACAGACCTAATTGGTGTAACTTCAGTTGCAGTTCCAACAAAGAAAAGTTCATCAGCAACATAAAGCATTTCTCTGCTAATTATTTTTTCTTCAACTTTAAGACCAACATCATTTGCTAATTCAAAAATTGATGCACGAGTAATTCCTGGAAGAACTGAATCAGTTAAAAGTGGAGTGTAAAGAATTCCATTACTTACAAGAAAAAGATTTTCGCCACTTCCTTCACTAACATAACCTTGAGTTGTTAATGCAATTCCTTCTTTGTAACCATTTACATAAGCTTCCATTTTAATTAATTGGGAGTTCATATAATTTGCGCCAACTTTCGCAAGTGTCGGCATTGTATTTGGAGCAGAACGCGCCCAAGATGAAACGCAAACATCAACTCCTTTTTCTAAAGAATCAGCACCTAAATATTTTCCCCATTGAAAAACAATTATAGAAGCGTCAACTGGACAATCTTCGGAAATTACTCCAACTCCACCATATCCACGATAAACAATCGGTCTAATATAACACCATGGAAGTCCATTGGCTTTTATTGTATCCAAAACTCCTTGAGTGAATTCTTTTTTTGTGAAAGGAATTTCGGTTCTATAAATTTTTGTAGAATTATATAATCGATTGATATGTTCATCTAACCGGAAAACAGCTCTTCCCTTTTTTGTATCATAACATCGAATTCCTTCGAACCAACTTGAACCATAATGAACAACATGAGAAAGAATATGAATGTTTGCATCTTTCCAATCAACAAGCTTTCCATTCATCCAAATTTTACTAACGGGTGTTACTGGTGCCATAATTTTCTATCCAAATTTATTAAATTAAAAATACATACTTTTGTTAATCTTACTTAGCTAAATAACGAATAATTTAATAAGAAAACTATAAAGTTTATTATAATTTTTCTATCTTATTATAAATCATTTTTATGATACCTCTCATAATATTTTATCTTCATATAGTTGCTGCATTATATATTTTGACTTATCAATATCAGAAGGAAAATATTGCTTCTGGCTTTGTTTCATTATCATTCTTTCTCCTAATTTTTTCAGTTGGATGGAGTATTTGCACATATATTTCAACTTTAATTCTTGAACCCGAAGGATTTGGATTTTTTTTGGATAGGAATACTATTTCGTTAATTTTACTTTCAGTAAGTGAAGCAACTTTTTATTTTGTTTTTTTCAGAGAAACTACTTCACAACAAAATTAAAAGTAATAATACAAGTTTGATCTTTTTGAGGAAACGAACTTTGAAGTGGTTCAAATACCCATTGTGCAATCGCGTTGATTGAAACCTGTTCGAGAGCAGGATTTTCTTTTTGTAAAGGTTTAGAATCTTTAACAGTTCCATTCGGAGCAACAGTTACTTTAATTTTAATTTGAGCTTGTTGGCTAACTTTGTCAGGAAATTTTGGTAGCACTTTATTATAAATACTTCTTGTAAAAGTTCCACTCCATTGAATATTGAATCCGACATCTGTTGCACTTTTTGTTGAAATTCCACCTTTGTATGGCGAAGAAACAATATTACTTCCATCTAAATCTTCTCCCGTAATTTCTCCTTTTATTTTTCCTTTTGTAGTTCCTATTGGATTAGTTAATTCTGACGAAGTTGAGAGATTTTTTTGTTTAGTTACTGTTGGAGAATAATCTTCGGATTCTTTTTTAGTTGTTGTTGGTGAATTAATTTTTTCTTCATCGCGAACTAAATTACTTCTTTTTGGTAAACTAATAATATTATTTGCTTCAATTTCCTTTTGAGCAATTCCGGATGCGCCACTTGTTGCGGTACTTAAGGGAATATTTTCATTCAACAATGCTTCGTTAATCGGTCCCCAACTTATTTCAGTAAAATCTGGAGGTGTTGATTTTACGGAAAATGGTGTAAGAAATGCAAACCAAATCAATAACACGTGTATCACGATTGAAAAAAACCAACCTATTGAAATATATTTTTTTTGTGAAATCATTTATTGCTCAGATACTACTTGCGGAGGTTCAGTTGCAATCATAAATTTTTTTGCACCAATACCTTTTGCAATATCAATTACTTCTACAGCTTGTTGCAAACTAACTTCTTTATCAGAATAAATTATTACAACTTGTTGTCTATCTTTATCCAACATTGGAATTAAAAGTTGTGCTAAAGTTTCCTTTGTAACAGGAACTCTATTCAAAAATAATTCACCGGTTTTTTGGATAACTATTACTGCATGTTGATCTGTTGTTACTTCTCCCTGAATTGCCTCCGGTAATGCAACATTAACTCCCGGCAAAGCAACAAATGATGAAGCTAAAAGAAAAAATATCAATAGTTGCATTACAATATCAGATAAAGAGGAATAATTAAATGCCGGTCTAATTCTATTTCTTACTTCGAACTTCATACTATTTAATTAGTTTCTCCGCTTTCAGCGGTATCGTCAAAATAAGTTTTTTGTTCAGTGGTGTTTGTTTCAGTTTGAGTAGAACCACTTAAAACAATTTCAATAAATTCTTCAGTAGTTTTTTCCATTTCAAAAACAATTCTATTTACACGATCGACAAAGTGGTTGTAAAATCCAAGTGCTGGAATTCCAACAATTAATCCAAATGCAGTTGTAATCATTGCTTCCCAAATTCCGGAAGCCAAATCTGCCGGACTAACATTTCCGCCAAGTTGTTGAATTGTTTGAAACGCTGCAATCATTCCAGTTACTGTTCCTAAAAATCCAAGCATTGGTCCGATTCCAGAAATATTTGCAAGCACACTTAATCTTTTTTCAAGAAGAAAAACTTCTTCTTTTCCTGCAATGTGAATTGCTTCCTGAATTGCTGGAAGTCCCATTTTATATTTTGAAATTGCTTTTCCCAAAATCCGTGCGATTGGTTTTTTTACTGCGATTGTAGCATTTTCCGCTTCTTCAAGATTTCCTCTCATTAATGCAGAACGAATTGAAGAAAGTAAATCGTTAGGATTATATTTTGCAAATGAGATTATTAAATATTTTTCAACAATTACCGCAACTGCAATTATTGAACAAAGTAGAATCGGCCACATTACAAGTCCACCTTTGATAAATAAATCGTATAAGTTCATATTCGTATTATTCCTTTTTTAAAATTTAATTTTCTCTTATGCGGACAACATTATATCCGCTTTCTAAAGTTGGTGCAATTTTTTCTGCGTAAAGTCGGGCTTCTCTTGATGAATTATATTTTCCAATAAAAACACGATAGCGACCATCTTTACCTTTCACTCTATCTATAAAAGCTGGAATTCCAGCATTGTTAAAAAGCAAAACTTGTTCTGATGCTTTTATTTGTGTTCCCCAAGAAGAAATTTGGATTGAATAACTTCCAGTTCCCATTGCAACACTTCGAGCTTTTGATGGAGGTGGTGGTGGAGGTGGCGGAGGTGCTTTTCTAGTTGGTGTATCTGGAGCAGTGGTCCTTCCTTTTTCTGTTATCAATGCAGGTTTTAAAGTTGCACCAGGTTTTACAAGTTCTACTACAGGAGCAGTTGGAACTGCATTTGAATCAGCTACAGCAGTTGTATCTGGAAATTGCATAGCTGGAAATTGTTTTTTTTCTTCATCAAAAACGCCGAAGAGATATAAAGTCAATCCAATAATTCCCAAACCTAAAACTCCGGCAACACTAATTGCAATTGGAAATGGAAGTCCAAGAATTTTTTTCTTTCCTGCAATTGGTGGTGCTCCCGGTTTTGCTCCTGGGATTGGTGCTCTTGGTGGTGGTGTTCCTTTTAAATTTAAATTTGGCATATTATTCTCCTTTTAGAATCTTACCAGCGATATGCTGCTCCAAGTGAAATAAAAATTCCTGGTTCGTTATAACCTTCCCACATTTTATATTTTGAATTTAGCAAATTTTCCATTCTTAGAACTGCAGTTAAATTATTTAAAATATTATAGTCAATTCTTCCAGATAATTTAAAAATACTTTCTGTCTTTCCATCAGATTTTTTGAAACCAAATCCTCTCGGAGAAGACAATTGTAAATCAATTGTTGAAGACAAATTTTCAATTATTGGCATTTGATACTTAGCAAGAACTTCCAACACAGGAACATACGGAAGGACTTCGAGTGAATCAACTGGAAGATTATATTTCCCTGAAATAATTAAATTATGTTTAAAGTCATTCTGATAAGTTACTGTAGCACTTGCAATAATTTCATTTGAATTAAAATATATTGCATCAAACATTTTATTTGTATCGGCTTTGTAAAATGGACGATCTTCTGCAGATCTAAAAGCTATATCACTTCGTAATTGTAATTTTTCTGAGAATCTGTATAATCCAGCAACCGATAATTGAATTGGAATCGTCATATGGTTTAATGCGGTAAGAGAAGAGACATAGGGATTTATTTCAAGATAATCTTGAATAGATAATTTTTTTACATCGCGTAAAATTGTAAATGTTAATTGAAGCGGATTTGAGTATTGATAAGTAAGTAGAAAATTTCCACCAAATTGTGATTGAGAATTATTTTGTGTGCCGCGATAAAATATTTCCGTTAATTGTAAAGAGGTATTAATTTCACGATTCCATCGATAATCAAAATTTAATCCATTTCGAAAATAATATGACTGATGTCCTTCCCTCATATAAACAGATTGATATTGTGAAAATAATTGGTAAGTAACTGAATTAATTGTTGTGCTACTTGTTGCCGATAAAGAAAATTTATCTTCCATGAGATCATTAAAATCACTCATACTTAAAACATTTATCCCGAGTTGTAATTGATAAGAAAGCGGATTGTTTAACCACGAAGGGTTGAATTCCGACTGTAAAATATTTCCGTTGAATGAAAAATTATTTACAGATCTATTTTTACTTGAATCTTTTGAACCGAACAAACCATAATTATCAATTCCAATTCCTACTTTAACTTGTCCGCGGGATTTTTCAAGAAAGGATATTGAATTTTCTAAATTTAATAATGAAATATTTCCGCCAAGTTCGATATTCCCTTTTTGCTTATCTGCATTTGAAACATGACCCTTTGTTTGATAAAGCATTCCGTGAAATAAAATTCCGGAGGTTTCATAATTTTTCCCAAACCAACCTTCAATTGCCGGGGTTGAATAACTTCCAAAAGAAAGCAAAACTTTTCCACTCATTATTTCTCTTTCGCGTTGAAGTTGATGCTGAGTTTTTTTCTGCTGATCGGTGTTTGGTAATAATGAAATTGGTTTTGTAGTTACTTGATAAATTTTATCTTCATCAGCTAACTGCCGTTCAACTAATTGTGGTGTAAGATATTCTTCTTTTGTAATTACAAATTCAGGATTATCGATTTTAGGCATTAAAGTATCCTGCGAAGTTGGAGCGGTCTCTTTAGTAATTGAAGGAACTTCTTTTTCCTGTGCAAAAATATTAGTTACAAAAAATACTACAAAACAAAAAATAATAATGTTTTTCATTATAATTGTTCCAATTCTTTAAGGCGACGTTTTGCCTCTGTAATTAATCCAAATTCGGTTGTTTGCTTCAGTACAAAATTATATGATTCCTTTGCTTTTATTTTCTGATTTGTTTTTTCGTAACACTCACCAAGTTGTAAATAAGATTTTGCAATCCAAATTCCGGAAGCTGGATAAACATATCTCACTCTCATAAATGAAATAATTGCTTCAGTATAATCTGGTGGATTTTGTGTTTGATAAATCATACCGATTGAATATTGCGACTCAGCTCCTAATTCATCAGTATGAGAAAGTGCAACAGTTTTAAATAACTCAATTCCTTTATTAAAATCTTTTCTTTCCGTATAAATTTTAGCTAATGCAACTCTAGATTTATCGCCTGCATTACTTTTTGGATGTTGTGCAATAACCGATGAATATTTATTTATTGCATCATCATCTTTTCTTAAAAGTTGAAAAATTATTCCTTGTTGAAATGAAGCTTCCTGTGATTCAAAAGATTTTGGATATTCTCTTTCAATTCGTGCTAATGTAGTTTGTGCTTCGCTTCTCATTCCTTGTTGAATTTGCGCTAATCCCAATTCTAGAAGTATTCTCGGAGAATATTCATTCGATTTATTTTTTTCAGAAAGTGGTTTAAGAATATTAATTGCATTCTGCTGTTGATTTATTGTTCTGTATGCTTTTGATAATTTTAATTGTGCATCTATAATTATTTTACTTTTTGGATAGTCTGTTATTATTTGATTTAAGGTAGTAATAGATTCTGCAACTTTATCATTTGTGAAAAGTAATTCGCTCTTCTGTAAAAGTAAATCCGATTTTATATTTGATTTTGGGTTGTCAGCAATAAAATTGTCTATTAAAGTAATACTTTGCAATGGCTTCTCTAACAAAACATAGCAATAAACTATTCCACTAAATGCATCTAAAATAAATTCTGTTTCAGGAAATTTTGTTATAACAATAGAATACGATTCGATTGCTTTTTCATAATTCCCAGAATTATAATATGCATCAGCTATACTATAATATGCTCTCGGCAATAAATCGCTCTTCGAAAATCCTTCTATAAAATTTGAAAATGTTTGAATTGCTTCCGGATATTTTTTCTCTCGAAAATATATCCAACCAGTTGTATAAAGCGCATCATCTGCATATTCAGATTGAGCAAACTTGCCCGATAAATCTTTAAATACTTGAATTGCTTTTTGCATATTCCCAACTTTATAATACGATTGAGCAAGTTGATGAGTTGCATAATCATTTTCTTTATTTGATGGAAATTTTTTTATTAAGTCAGACAAAGTAGAAACAGCATCAGTATATTTTTTAGAATAATAAAACGCATCTGCTAATCGAAGCTGTGCATCATAAACAAGTTCGTGTGTCGGATATTTATTTAATAACGTTTGAAATGTTTGAATACTTTGCGCGTAAAGTTTTTGATTATAAAGTGACCATCCCAAACCGTGTAAAGCATCAGGTAATCTTTGATGATTTGGTGCTTGTCTAATAAATTCTTTATAATTTTTCTCAGCATTCGAGAATTGTTGTAATGCAAAATATGTTTCACTCAACCAAAAAACTGCGTCATAATTTAATGGATATGATTTATACAATACTATATAATCTGAAAAAGAATTAATTGCCTCGTTATATTTTTTTGCTTTATAACTACTCCACCCTTTTTGGAAAATAGCTTCGGATTTTAATGTATCATTTGTGTTTGGTGTAGTTAAAATATTCGAAAATGATTTTTCGGCTTCTTTATAATTTTTCTGTACAAGGTTTATTTCACCAATCATTTTAAAAGTAATTCCACGAAGAGAACTTGTTTGAAATTTATCAATTAATTTTGAATACGATTCGAATGATTGTTGATATTTTTTTAAATCAAATAATAATTCTCCGGCATCAAAAAGTGCGTCATCTGCCAACTCATGTGTTGGGAATTGTGTTGCTACTTTTTGGAAAGTTAAAATTGCATCTTCCTTTTTTTCAATAAGTCGATACGTGTAAGCTAATCGATATGTTGCTTCTGTTGCGTATGGAGATTTTTGCTGACTTATTTTGGTGAGCAATTTTATTGCTTCATCATATTCTTTTGTTTGAATAAATGATAGCGCAAAAGTGTATTGAGATTTATTTATTAATTCATGATCGGGATATTGTTTTTCGAAATTTAATAAATACTTTCTCGCTTCAGGAATTTTTCCAAGTGCAAGATTCGAAATCCCTTGTAAATACATCATGCTTCCACTTAAAATATAATTATCAGCTAAATCAATTCCAATTTCTGAAAAGTGTAGCAACACTTCTTCATATCTTTTAAGCGAATACAAAACTTCGCCAACGTGAATTACAACTTTTTGAGTGAGTTCCTTTTTTGATTCATCATTTTTAAAATTTTGTAAATATAATTTGAAACGTGTTAATGAGTTTTCGAAATCTCCTTGTTTTTCATATAACCAACCGATCGAATAAAATGCATACGGAGATAACGAATGCGTTGTCGAACTATCCGCACTTATACTGTAAAATAAATGTGCATTTGATAATTGCTGAAGTTGATAAAAACTTTCTCCGCTCCAATATGCAGCTTGTCCAAATAATTTATGAGCTGGATATTCTTTAGTAAGTCTCGAAAAATATTTTGCAGAATTTTGATATTGATGTAATCCGTAAAATATTTCTCCCATTCTATATAAAGTGTGTGTATGAATTTCGTTGTGTTGATATTTTGTATCAATAATTTCAAACCGACGCAGTGCTTGAATTGTATCTGAAGTATTCAAATAAGATTCACCAAGAATAAAAAGTGCATCTGTTTGTTTTATCGATGAAGGATATTTTTCGACAAAATATTTTAATTGATCGACTGCCAATTGAAAAAGTTTATCTTGATATAAACCATATCCAAAAGCGTAATCTTGTTCTTCTTGAATTGTGTTATCAGCTATTTGTGAATAGCCAAAATTGAAAAGAAGTAGTAAGAGTAATAATTGTTGAGTTATTGTTTTCAAAATATACAGTAATCCTAATTCATTTAAAGTGATAGTCTAAATACATACTATAAGTTCCCTAATTTACAACATGAATATTTATTTTGCAATAAATATTGAGATTGCTTATTTCTGTAAATATTCCTGTAAACTTAAGACTGAATGTTTTTTCTTGAGTAAATACTCAATTCCCTTTACAGCGCTTGCTGCGGCCGATATTGTTGTAATAAACGCAATTTTTTGCTGAACCGCCGCCCAACCAATCGCGTATTCGTCGTATCGTGAACCTTCGCCGAATGGCGTATTTATTACAAGTTTTACTTCCCCATTTTTAATTCTGTCAACAATGTTTGGTCTTCCTTCTTGAACTCGAAAAATAAATTCACATGGAATATTATTTTGTTGCAGAAATTTTGATGTACCTAAAGTTCCTATTAATGAAAATCCTAAACTCAAAAAGTTTTTTGCGATTTCTAAAATTTTTTGATTTTTATCTCCGTCATTAACACTGATAAAAACAATTCCAGATTTTGGTAACGGATTCCCAGCACTTAAATTTCCTTTTGCAATTGATTCACCAAACGATCTTGAAATTCCCATAACTTCACCGGTTGATCTCATTTCGGGACCGAGAAACATTTTTACTTTTGGAAATTTTGAAAATGGAAAAACAGCTTCCTTTACAGCGATGTGTTTTATTTTTCTGAAATCAAAATCTAAAACTCCTAATTCTTTTAAACTTTTTCCAACCATAACTTTTGCTGCTATTTTTGCTAAAGGAATTCCTGTAGTTTTACTTACGAATGGAACAGTTCTCGATGCACGCGGATTTACTTCCAACACATAAAAAATATTATCCTTGTATGCAAATTGAATATTCAACAATCCAATTACATTTAAAGCTTTTGCTAATTTTTTAGTAATCTCAATCACTTCATCTATTTTATCATTTCCAATAATATATGGTGGCAGCGTACAAGAGCTGTCACCAGAATGAATTCCTGCCTCTTCAATATGCTCCATCACTCCACCGATCAAAACATCTTTTCCATCGCAAACTGCATCAACATCAAACTCAGAAGCATTTTCTAAAAATTTATCTATCAAAACTGGTTTTTCCGGAGAAACATTTACTGCTTGTTTCATATACTCACGAACAGTTTCAGAGTTGTAACAAATTTGCATTGCTCTTCCTCCGAGAACATATGATGGTCGAACAAGAACCGGGAATCCAATTTTTTCTGCAACCAAAACTGCATCTTCAATTTTAAAAGCGGAACCGAAAGGAGGATGTTTTATTTTTTCTTTCTTTAACAAATCACCAAATCGTTGTCGATCTTCAGCTAAATCTATTCCTTCTGTCGAAGTTCCAAGTATATTAATCCCTTGTTCTTCCAATGCTTTTGCGAGCTTTAATGGAGTTTGTCCGCCGAATGAAACTATTATTCCATCTGGTTTTTCATGATCGCAAATATTTAATACATCTTCAAAAGTAAGTGGTTCAAAATATAATTTATCAGTTGTATCGTAATCAGTTGAAATTGTTTCAGGATTACAATTGATCATAATCGTTTCGTAACCTTCTTCTCGCAAAGCATAAACTCCATGCACGCAACAATAATCAAATTCAATTCCTTGACCAATTCTGTTTGGACCGCCACCAAGAATTATAATTTTCTTTTTATCGGTTCGTATCGATTCATTTTCCTGTTCATAAGTTGAATAATGATACGGCGTTGAAGCTTCAAATTCTGCAGCGCAAGTATCAACAGTTTTATAAACAGGGATTATTCCATTTTTTATTCTAGATTTTCTGACTGAGAGTTCATCCTTCTTCCATAAAAAAGCTAATTGTCTATCTGAAAATCCAAGTTGTTTTGCTTCGTAAAAAACATTTCTCGGAATTTCTGAAAGTTTTTTCTTTTCAAATGATTTTAATTTTTCTTCGAGCTGAACAATTTGTTGAATGTTAAATAAAAACCAACGATCAATTTTTGTAATTTCAAATATTTCATCAATAGTCATTCCAAGTTGAAAAGCATATCGCAGATAAAAAATATTTTCCGGTTTTGGTTGAAGCAGTTGCACTCTAACTTTAGAAATCCAAACTTTTTTTTCTTCAGAATTAAGATTAAAAATTTCAACTACATCTTTTCCATCAGCTCCAAGTCCGAAACGACCTTGCTCCATTGAACGTAACGCTTTTTGCAAAGCTTCTTTAAAAGTTCTACCGAACGACATTGCTTCGCCAACTGATTTCATTTGAATTCCAAGTGTGTCGTCAACACCTTTGAATTTTTCAAAATCCCAACGAGGAATTTTTACAACTGTATAATCAATAGTTGGTTCAAAAGAAGCAGGAGTTAATTTTGTAATATCATTTGGAATTTCATCGAGCGTATAACCAATTGCTAATTTTGCAGCTATTTTTGCAATTGGATACCCAGTTGCTTTTGAAGCAAGCGCAGAACTTCTCGAAACACGTGGATTCATTTCGATAATGTACATTTTTCCATTATCGGGATTGATTGCAAATTGAACATTTGAACCACCGGAGTCAACACCAATTGCACGCATAACTTTTATTGCTGCGTCGCGCAAAGATTGATATTCTTTATCTGTTAAAGTTTGTGCTGGTGCAACTGTAATTGAATCGCCAGTATGAACTCCCATTGGATCCAAATTTTCTATCGAACAAATAATTACAACATTATCTTTTGTATCACGCATTACTTCAAGTTCAAATTCCTTCCAACCGATTATTGATTGTTCGACGAGAACTTCGTGAATCGGACTATTATTCAATCCATGTTCGACAATGGAAACAAATTCTTCAATATTATAGGCAATGCCACCACCAGTTCCGCCAAGTGTAAAAGATGGGCGAATGATAATTGGAAATCCGATTGCGCCAACAATTTTTAAAGCTTCATCACTGCTATGAACAAATCCTCCGCGTGGCATTTCGAGACCAGCTTCGCGCATAGTTTTTTGGAAAAGTTCACGATCTTCTGCTTTTTTAATTGCTTGAAGATCTGCACCAATTAATTCGACATTATATTTTTTTAGAATTCCTTTTTCAGCCAAAGCAACTGCAACATTTAATGCAGTCTGTCCACCCATTGTTGGTAAAATTGCATCTGGTTTTTCTTTTTCGATTATCAGTTCGATAAATTCCGGAGTGATCGGTTCAATATATGTAGCATCTGCAAGTTCAGGATCTGTCATAATTGTTGCAGGATTACTATTTATTAGAATTACTCGATATCCTTCTTCCCTTAAAACTTTACACGCTTGAGTACCGGAATAATCAAATTCGCAAGCTTGACCGATTACAATTGGTCCGCTTCCTATTATTAGAATTGATTTAAGGTCTGTTCTTTTTGGCACGATATAAAATTTTTATATATATATAAAAAATCCCGACAATTTTGTTTGTCAGGATTTAACTGTGCTAAAATACAAAAGACTTATTTATTTTCAAACTTTTTACTTTTGCAATTGCGAAAACTCAGAGAACAATTTTGGTGGCTGAGTAAATCGCTGAAAGCGAATGTATCGAAGCCACCCTTCGACTTCGTTGCACTGAGTTCATGTTTCGACTTCATTTTGCTTCGCTTCATTGCGCCTGCCTGCCGCAGGCGGGAAGCCACATTATAACTTTAACTCATCAATTTTCGAAGCAAGTATAAAGTCGTTTTCGCTAAGTCCGCCAATTGAATGTGTCCAAATTGTTATCCTAAGTTTGTTCCAGCTATAAATTAAAATATCGGGATGATGTCCTTCTGCTTCCGAAATAGTTGCAGCTTTATTTACAAAATCTACATTGGCAAGAAAATCTTTAAATGTAAATTCCTTCTCAATTTTTTTTCCTGCAAGCTTCCATCCCTTTACCGAATTTATAAACTCATTTGCTTGTTCCTCTGTAAATGGTAAAATCCCACCTTCGCAAGGCACACATTTTTTATCTTTCAAATTCATATTGTATTCCTCCATTTTTTTATTGCATCAATAACAATTATAACGGCGCAAATCATAATAATTCCTGTTAAAGTAGAATTTAAATATCCCTGAAAAGCTGTATTGGGATTTTGAGTTAATGGTAAAAAATTATCTACAATACTTAAATATCCGGCAATTAAAGTTGTAGTAACTACAAAAATAAATGGAACCACAGTAACCCAAATGTATTTTGTTTTGCCACGATTTATTAATGCGATAGTTGCAACACAAAGCGCAACTGCAGCAAGTAATTGGTTCGCAACTCCAAACATTGGCCAAATTGTTGAAATACTTCCTGTCCAAATAAAATATCCCCACGCAACTACAATTAATCCGGAAGAAATAATTGTGCCGGGAAGCCAGTCGGTTTTTTCAAATGGTTTATAAATTTTTCCGAAAAATTCTTGTAATAAAAATCTTGCAACTCGTGTTCCGGTATCAATTGTTGTTAAAATAAAAAGTGCTTCGAACATTATTGCAAAGTGATACCAATATGCGAGCATATTTTTCAATCCAGGAACTTCTGCAAAAATTTGCGCAAAACCAACTGCCAAAGAAACTGCGCCACCGGTTCGTCCCGCAAGTTCTTCACCAACTTGTCTTGAAAGTTGTTCGAGCATAACAGGATTCATTCCGAGTTTTGCAAATTTTTCTGGCGAAACATTTATTGCAAAATAATCTGCTGGAAAAAGTGAACTCGCTGCAATGAGCGCAATTATTCCAACAAGTCCTTCAACAAGCATTGCGCCATATCCAATCATACGAGCATCGGATTCCTTGCTAATCATTTTTGGAGTTGTGCCACTCGAAACAAGTGAGTGAAATCCGGAAATTGCACCACATGCAATTGTTATAAATACAAATGGATAAATTTTTCCGGGAATAATTGGTCCGCCGCCATGAATATATTTTGTAAACATTTCAAGTTTTATTTCTGGCATAACAATAAAAATTGCGAGAATTAAAAATGCAATCGTTCCGATTTTCATGTACGAACTTAAATAATCGCGCGGACAAAGAAGCAACCACACAGGCAAAACCGATGCAACAAATCCGTAAAGGCACATTAAAATTGTGATTCCATTTTTCGAAAAAGTAAAATATTCTGCATAACTTGATTCGGCAATCACTCCACCAAAATAAACTGACAATAAAACTCCAATGATGCCAATTATACTTGCTTCAGCAATTTTACCTTTGCGAATTTTGTACATGTAAAGTCCAACAAAAAGCGCAAGTGGAATTGTCATTCCAATTGTAAAAGTTCCCCACGAGCTTTCATAAAGTGCGTTGACAACTGCGAGTCCCAAACCGGCGAGCGCAATAATTACAATTATCAAAACTGCAATCGAACCAACAATTCCGGAAATTGGACCGATTTCTCGGCGAGCAATTTCAGCGAGAGACTTTCCATCGTGCCGAATTGAAAGTCCAAGTGAAATAAAATCGTGAACAGCGCCGGCGAGAACTACGCCAATCAACAACCATAAAAATCCCGGAAGAAAACCAAACTGCGCTGCGAGAACTGGACCAATTAATGGGCCGGCACCGGAAATTGCTGCGAAATGGTGGCCGAATAAAACCCACTTATTTGTCGGATGATAATTTGCTCCGTCGTTTAATCTGTGCGCCGGAGTTATGATCGAGTCATCTAAAACTAAAATTTTTGCTGCAATAAATGCACTGTAGTAACGATACGCTATTGCCATAACTAAAATTGCAATTAATAAAAATGGAAATGCATTCATAATTTAGCGGATAATTTTTAGAAGGCGTTTATAAAATGTTGAAAAGTAGTTTTTTTATTTTTTGATAAAATTGAGATAACATCGAAGCGGCATGAAATGTCATTTAAATTATTTTTGTATAAATATCCTTCTGCAGTTCTGCGTAGTAGTTCTTGTTTTTTTGGAGTTACAGATTCTTCGGGAGCTCCAAATTTATCTTGAGTCCTGAATTTAACTTCGACAAAAACCAATTCGGTTTTATCTTTTGCGATTATATCTATTTCGCCATGTTGATAATAAAAATGTTGATCAACAATTTTGAAACCTTTTTGAGTTAAATATTTTACTGCTTTGTTTTCACCCAAATTCCCTATTTGGGTTTTAGAAATTTTTTTTGGATTATTTTTTAAAACCATTTCTGATAGCGCATGTAAAGAACAATTGCTATTATAATTCCAAAAACAAGAAACACAATTAATTTATTTTGGTCTTTGCGAGGTTCAATAAATCTGGCACTAATTGGTTTTCTGCTGCTATCATCAGTAATTTTACGGAGTGACTCAAATAAATTAATCGCAATTTTTTCCCAATCTACAGAGTAAATTTCTTTTTGAATATTTGAAGTTGGTAATAATTCCAAGCCAATAGATTTCATTTGAATTAGTAATTTTATTCTTACACGATTATAAACTTCCTTCGAAAGATAAATCATTTTTTCCGGTGTAATTGAAGCAATATCATTTGCCACATTTACAATTTCACCTTGCGGAATATTTTCAGAAATAAATATTTCGCCAATATGAATTCCGATTTTCACATTAATCTGTTCGGATAAATTTCTATTTGTGTTATAAGTTGAAAGTGTTTCCTGAATATTTATTGCACAATTAACTGCCGAAGTAACTTCATTAAAATATGCGATCGGAATATTTGTTTCATTAACACTTAATGTACCTTGATGTTTTTCGATTCTGGAATTTAAAGTTGCCTGAAAAAATTGTATCGATGTTTTACTTTCATTTTCAACAAACAAAGGAATGCAAACTAATACCGAAGTATTTGATAACAATGTTGGAGGTGATGATTCGGTCATTTATTTTTTTTCTGAAATTAATTTACTTTGTAAATGAAAACTTGTGCGATGCAATGGTGAATATCCATATTCATTTATATTTCGAATATGAAGTGCAGTACCATAACCTTTATGTTTTGCAAATCCAAATTGCGGGAATTGCTTATCATATTCAATCATAATTTTATCTCGAGTTACTTTTGCAACAATTGATGCAGCTGCAATAATATATGAACGAGCATCTCCTTTTACAAGATTTGTAATTGAATATTTCTGATGTTTGTAAAAATTTCCATCAACTAATACTATTTCGGGATTAATTGAAAGTTTTTGCAAAGCAATATTCATCGCTTGTTTAGTGGCTTCAAGAATATTTATTTTATCAATCACATTTTTAGTTACCACTCCAACTTCAACTGAATTTGCAGATTCTAAAATATGAGTGTACAATTCATCTCTTAATTTAGATGATAATTTTTTTGAATCATTAATTTTTTTATTGAATGTTTTTTTTAGTGTAGCTTCATCGAATACAACTACAGCAGCAACAACCGGACCTGCAAGTGGACCGCGTCCAGCTTCATCAACTCCAGCGATAAAGTTGATTCCTTTTGACCATAATTTTTTTTCGATTAACAAATTCATAAACTAAAAATAATAATTAATCCTGCTAACATTGTGTACTTCAAAATTGTGCTTACTTTATGCAGTTCGTTTTTCGAACAACCTTTCCAAAAATAAAATAATGAAATTGCAATTGGAAGATAAATAAGTGCTGAAACAAAATAAATATATTGGATATTTTTTAAAATTGGGTTTGTAGAATAGATAAGTAAAAGTAAAATTAGTGTAACTAATATTTGTGTAGCTAATTTTCCAAATTTAATTGGAAATGTTTTTGCATTTTCTTTTAAGTCACCTTCCATATCTTCAAAATCTTTTACAACTTCTCTTGCAAAATTAATTAGAAATGCAAAAAGTGCTGGAAGCAAAACATCCGAATAATTTCCAGTTATTGATCCACCAAAAATAAAAGCCAAACCAGTTAATCCAGCAACATTTAAATTACCAAACAAAAAAGATTTTTTTAAATGTGCGCTATAAAAATAAATCAAAAACAGAGCTATATAAACTATCGTCTGAGAATAAACTGGTAAATTTAAAGTCATAATTAATGCAATTCCGTTTAAAATAAAATACCATTTATACGCAGTTTTTTCTGAAATTAATTTACTTGGCAATACTCTTTCTGGACGATTTATTTTGTCAATTTCCTGATCGAAAATATCATTTATAATCATTCCTGCAGATGCAACAATTGCTCCAATTAAAGATGGAAGTAAAATAATTTGCCAATTTAAAATTGAAGCTCCCGACAAAATTATTGCGGTTGCAATTACCAAAAAGGTAATTAAAGCATTCAGCGGTCTGATAATTATAAAAAACGTTTTTAATAATTTTATTTTAGAATTCATTTAATAGTCCTATGTGAAGTTTTCCATCTGTTAATTTATCTTTTTGAGCATATCCAATTGTAAAACTATACAACCATGAACTAATTTGCAACCGAACACCACCGCCATAACCATATAAAAGTTTTTTTTCATTTCCATAATGTAACTGGCTATTCGGAAGATTTTTATTCCAAAAAGTTCCGCAATCAAAAAAACCGTAAAGTTGAGAAGTCATTCCAGTGTAATATCTAAATTCAGTTTGAAGGAACGAAGTAGTAGTTCCATAAAATTCATATTCACGATAACCGCGCAAAGTTGTAGTCCCGCCAAGTGGAATTCTGTCGCTAATTTCTAACTTGGAAGCAATTACAGAATTGAATGAGAGATAATTATAAAGTCCGCTTTCTTCAGTTAAACTAAATATATTTTCTAAATGAATATTAGATTTTGTAATTTTTATTGTTTCACTTGAATCGTTAATTTTATTTTTTTTATTACCACTTAATAATTTTGTAGAAAAGAAAATCCCTTTTCTGTAATTGCGTGAATTATTTCGTGAATCAAATGAAATACTTCCTCCAATTAAAGACTCATTAGAATTTGAAAGATTTAATATTCCTTCTTGTGGAGTAACTTCAGAGCGGAAATATGTTCCTGTTGCGATAATATTTTCAATTAATTTATAAGCTCCATTTATATCATATGAAAATAATACAAATAGATTTTCGTGTTTTCGTTGTCTTATTGATAAATTTAAATCAATTGGAAAACTCAAAACCCAAGGCTCACTATATTTTATTAAATAATTATGAGATAGTTGATTTTCTTTTTCCCAATCAATGTATAATTTCCTTCCGGTTCCTGCAATATTTTTAAATGAAATATGCATCAATCCTGTAATTGTCCCTTTCCCATCTGCTGATGGAACATATACGGCAATTCCGTCGAATGAATTATAATTTCCTTCCTGAACTTTTATTTTTAAAATTGCAGTTGAATCCGACAATTGAATTGAAGGTTCCTCGACAGAACTAAATAACTGCATTTTCTCAATTCTGGATTTAATAGTTTTTATTTTACTTTGTCTATAAATTTCAAATGGAATAATTTTAGCTTCTCGTTTGATTATATTTCCTTTTGTAGTTTTATTTTCCTCAACCAATATATCATTCAGTAAAATTAATTTTCCTTCTGATATAATTAATGAAAGTAATAATTCATTTTTTACCGAATCAATTTCTAATTTATTTACTTCAATAGTTGCAAGTGGATAACCATTTTCTTCGTACCAATAAAGCAAATTATCAATTCCACTTTCAACTACCGATGAAGATATTTTATCATTTATTTTAATATTAATTAATTCTGAAACTTGAAGATCGGAAAGTTGCTGATTCCCTTTTATCGAAAATTCTTTTAATGAGAATAAATTATTCGGTTGAGTTAATAAGAATTGCGTGAATATTACTATTGTAAATATTAGCTTTTGATACACTCAGCAGAATGTTATTTAGAGATTCTCTGAATTAAATCCCAAATTGGAGTTGTTAAGCGATAATCACCAAATCCACTTTGGTCAATAAAAATTAGCTGTCGGTTATAAATATAATATGACCAAACTTCAAAAGGTTTTGCATTAATTTCAAATGGATGTCTCTCAATATTATTTGGAGGTCCGAGTAAAATAAACGCCATTCCCATATCCGTTCTCCAACCTTCAGTAAAATGCGAAAACATTTTATTTGAATATTCAATTCGCTGATAATATTCTAAAAAGTATTCATTTATTTCAGTTGCAGGGAGCTTGTCTCTTTTCTTCCAAAATTTATCAAACATATTTTTTTTATCATCTTTTGACTTTGCGAAAACCATTTCTTTATATTCAGCGTCCGTTGCAATATATTTTGTTTGCTGAATTGCCATTTCAATATCTGTAATTTCGATTAAACCATTTCCAATTCTCGATATAATTTCCAATGAGTTAGAAATATTTTCTTTCAGATTTCTTAGAGATGAAGCAGTAATTTTTAATTTTGATTTTCCGAGTGGTATTTTTGTAATTTCAAAACTTTCAATAAGTTGTAAATTTGTTCTCGATAAATACTTTTTACTTTTAGAATAAATTGTATCGTTTGAAGAACTAATAATTTGATACGAGACTAAAAGTGAATCATTTATTTTTGGTACAAAATTATATAATTCGTAAAATATTTTTAATGTATCTTTTCCTTCACCAATTACGTTTGATAAATTTGGAGTTAGCGATGTTCCAGAATTAGTCCGAATAATATTATTTAGCAACAATATCGAACTTATCCCCAAATACTCATTTCTTCCCAAAGTAAAATCATTAAATAATATTTCCTCCGTCGATATAGTTTTAGTTGAAAGATCCTTAACACTTATTTTTACACTGTAATTTGCAAGTGGTACACTAAAAGTTCGTTGAATTACTTGTCCGAGATTTGTTTTAAAAGTTTCATCATATGTATCAACATTAAACTGTTCAATCCATATTTTTTCTGTATAAATTGACTTATCTGAATTAATAATTAAAATACTTATCTCAGCACTTGAATTAAATTTTGTCCCCTTTTTTTCAAAGTGAAATGTGTTTGAAAATAATTTTATATAAACATCGAGTCGGCCATAAGTAGAATCTGGTACAAAAAATCCAAGTATTCTTTTTTCAAATTTTGGAGATTGATCGACATTAGGTTTAAAATATTCCTGAGAGAAACTAACTGTAAAAAAAACAAAAACTATTATAAATAACTTAGGTGCGGGAATTCTCATTTCTAAAGTTACAATAATGGTTGGTATTATTCAACAATTTCACCAAACAAATCATATTCAAGAGAATCAACAATTTTTGCATTTACAAAAGAACCGATTTTTAAATATTTACTTTTTGGTATAATTATTTCATTGTCAATTTCAGGCGCATCCCATTCAGTTCTTCCAATATAATTTTCATTTTCAATCCGTTCGACTAAAACCTTTGCAGTTTTCCCAATTCTCCCAACATTACGTTTGTATGAAATTTCTTTTTGAATATCCATTATATATGATTGTCGTTCTTCTTTTACTTTTTGAGGAATTGGATCGCCAAGTCTAAATGCCGAAGTGTTTTCTTCTTGCGAATATGTAAATACTCCGAGACGATCAAATTCAATTTCTTTTAAAAATGTAATCAACTCTTCGAAGTCTTTTTCGGTTTCATTTGGATAACCTGTAATAATTGTAGTTCTCAATGCAATCCCCGGAATTTTTTTTCTGATTTTATTTAAAAGTTCACTCAATATTTTTTTTGTAAGTCCGCGACGCATTGATTTTAAAACTGAATCTGATGCGTGTTGAATTGGAATATCGATATACTTACAAATTTTTTCAGAATCAGAGATTACATCAAGAACTTCCAAAGGAAATTTTGCAGGGAATGCATACATTAACCTTATCCACTCAATTCCATTTACCGTAGAAAGAGATTTTAATAAAGATGGAAGTTCTCTACCACCATACAAATCTAATCCGTAATAAGTTGTATCCTGTCCAATCACAATTAATTCTTTAATATTTTTTTCAGAAAGATTTACAACTTCTTTCATAATTTCATTGATTGGTTTTGATTTGTGAGTTCCCCTCATAATTGGAATAGCACAGAATGAACATGGATTATCACAACCTTCAGAAATTTTTAGATATGCATAATGCGATGGAGTTGATAAATCTCTTTCGCCAAGAAGTTCATATTTATATTCCGCTCCTAATTCTTTTAAAATATCGGGTAAATTATTCGAGCCAAAATATTTGTCAACTTCCGGAATATCTTTTTTTAAAGCTTCGTGATATCTTTCGGACAAACATCCCATCACAAATAAATTTTGAATTAGTCCAGCTTTTTTCTTTTCAACAGTTTCTAAAATTGTATCAATAGATTGTTGTTTTGCTGATTCAATAAAACCACAAGTATTAATTATGCAAAGATCTGAACCATTTATTTCTTCTGAAATTGTAAATTGATTTGCGCGAAGTTGTCTTTGAAGAAATTCCGAATCGACTGTATTTTTTGCACAGCCAAGAGTTAAAATGTGAATTTTTTTAATTTTGGTTTTCACTAATTTAATGAAGCCTTTTCTTGTTCTTTATATTGCAGCTGATAAAGTTTCTGATAAATTCCACCAACTGCAAGTAGTTCTTGATGATTTCCACTTTCGCGAATTTCCCCTTTATGCATAACAATTATTTTATCTGCTCGTTGAATTGTTGAAAGCCGATGCGCAATTACAATTGAAGTTCTATCTTGCAATAATTTTATTATTGCTTGTTGAATTAGAATTTCAGTTTCAGTATCGACACTTGAAGTTGCTTCATCTAAAACAAGAATTTGTGGATTGTAAGCAAGTGTTCTCGCGAATGAAATTAATTGTTTTTGACCAACTGAAAATGTTGAACCTCTTTCTTTTACTTCTCCGGAAAATCCACCTTGTAATGAATCGATGAATTTCTTAACTCCAACCATTTCAGCTGAGTGTTTAACTTTATCAATTGATATTTCTTCATTTCCGAGATCGATATTTGTTTTCACATCGCCGGAAAAAAGAAATACATCTTGCATTACTAAACCAATATTTTTTCTTAAATCCACTTGGGATACATTTTTAATATTTATTCCATCAATTAATATTTCTCCTTTTTGAATATCATACATTCTGTTCAGAAGATTAATAATTGTAGTTTTTCCTGCTCCAGTATGTCCGACGATTGCAATCGTTTCTCCCGGAAAAATAGTGAATGAAATATTTTTTAAAATCCATTCTTCGTCATTGTAAGCGAACCAAACATTTTTGAATTCAATTTTACCTTTTGTTTTATTTAATGAGACAGGATTTTCAGAATCTATGATTGCAGTTTTGTCATCTAATAATTTAAAAATTCTTTCAGATGAAGCCATTGCAGTTTGCATTATGTTATATTTTTCGGAAAGATCACGAATCGGCCGCCAAAACATTTCGTTAAATTGTAAAAATGCCATTATAGTTCCGATTGTTACAGTTCCTTCAATAATTCCATTTGCAGAATACCAGATTATTAAACCGACGACAACTGAACCAATAATATCTACAGTTGGATAAAATAATGCATAATAAAAAATTGATTTAATATTTGCATCGCGATGTGCTCCATTTATATATTCAAATTTTTTAAATGATTTTTTTTGACGATTAAAAATCTGATCAACCAACATTCCACTAATATGTTCCTGCATAAAAGTATTAATTTTTGCAACTTGTAATCTAACTTCGCGATAAGCTTCACGGGCTTTTTTTCTAAAAAGAAAAGTACCATAAAATAAAAATGGCAATACGGATAATGTAATAATGGCCAATTTCCAGTTCATTGAAAACATCAACCAGACAATGCCAATAATCATAAACACATCACTAAAAACCATTACAATCCCGGATGAAAACATTTCATTCAAAACTTCAACGTCATTTGTAACTCTGGTAATTAAACGGCCGATAGGATTTTTATCAAAAAACCGAAGTGACCGATATTGCAGATGTCGATAAATTTCTATTCGTAAATCGTAAATTGTTTTTTGTCCAATCCATTGAGTTAGATATGCATTAAAAAATTGCATAACACCTCGAATCATTAACACTGCAAAAAACAACATCGTTGTGTAAAGCAATCCTTCTTTATCACCTTTTGCAATATTATCGTCAACTGCAATTTTTGTAAAGAATGGACGAACCGATTCCAGCAATGCAACAACCATACTTAAAACTATCGCCCCAATTACTTGCCATTTGTATGGACGAAGATATCGGATCAATCTCATCATCAAATTACTGTCGTATGCTTTTCCTAATATTTCATCATCTTGCATTGACATTATAATTTTTCCAATTCTTGTTCCAATAATTGTTTTGAATATAGGTCGGAATAAATTCCATTTAATTTTACTAATTCGTCGTGAGTTCCCTTTTCAACAATTTCACCATTTTCTAAAACTATAATAAGATTTGCATCTTTTACTGTTGAAATTCTATGGCTGATGATTATACTCGTTCGTTCTTTCATTACTTCACGAAGTCGATGTAAAATTTTATCTTCTGTGTAAGTATCAACCGCGGAAAGTGCGTCGTCAATAATTAATATTTTTGGATTTTTTATAATTGCACGTGCAATACTTGTGCGTTGTTTTTGTCCGCCGGAAAGCGTTATCCCGCGTTCACCAATTATTGTTTCATATTTATTTTGAAATTCCTCGACATCAACTGAAATTTGCGAAACTGAAGCTGATGAAATTAATTCATCTGTTTTCTTATCTTCAACTCCATAAAAAATATTTTCTGCAATTGAGTCGGAAAATAAAAATGTCTCTTGAGGAACATATCCAATTTTTGTACGAAGTGTTTCAAGCGGAATTGTACGAATGTCATTTCCATCAATTAATAAATTACCTTCTGTGATATCATACAAACGAGGAATTAAATTAATTAATGTGCTTTTTCCAGAACCTGTATGTCCGACAATTGCTAAAGTTGAACCTTTTGAAATTTTAAGATTAATATTTTTTAAAGCAGTCCTGTTTGCACTTTCGTGAGTAAAAGAAACATTTTTATATTCAATTTCGCCATCAATATCAGTTATCGCATAATTGGTTTCAGTTGAATTTTTAATTTCTGGTTCACGATCGATAATTTTTTGAAGTCGGCCCATCGATGCTCCTCCTTGTTGGAGAATATTTATAACCCAACCAAATGCTATCATAGGCCAAATTAACATTACCAGATATGCAAGAAATGCTGTTAATGTTCCAATTGTAATTTCATTATTTATAACTTTAAGTCCGCCAAAATAAATTGTAAGTAAAATTGATGAACCAACAAGTAAAAACATCATCGGCCACATTAATGATTGTACTTTTGCTAGCTCAAGATTTTTTTTAAGATATGAAGTACTTAATTTTTCAAATAATCCTATTTCATATTCTTCTCTTACATAAGATTTTACAACTCTAATTCCGGAAAGATTTTCTTGTGCGCGGGTTGTAAGTTTACTGTAGGTTTCTTGTTTCTGAATTGATTTAGTATGAATTGTTTTTCCTGCGTAATAAACTGCCAACGAAACTAACGGAAGTGGAATTAGCGCTATTAATGTCAAAGTCCAGCTTTTCACAAACATAAACATCAATGAAAAAACTAATGTCATTAATGAATCAATCGGATACATTATTCCAGGACCAAGTGCATTACGAACTGCGTTGATATCGTTCGTAGCGTGGGCCATTAAATCACCCGTTGGTGTTTTTTGGAAATATGAAAGTGGTTGTTGTTGTAAAAAAGAGAGAAATGTATTTCGTAAATCAAATTCAATTTTGCGCGATACAACTATAATTGTTTGGCGAGTGTAGTACGTAAAAACTCCACTCATAATTGTAAATGAAATTACAAGAAGAGAGTACCAAATCATTTCGGATAATAATTTTTCTCCATCCTTAGGCAATTGCTGCATTGTATCGATCGCATTTCCAATAAAATGTGGAAGTACAACGCCAAGCAAATTAGCCAAAACAATTGTTACCAATCCCCAAGATAATGTTGAACGGTACTTTTTTAAGTATGGTAAAAGATGATACAGCGACTTCACGAATTAACCTATTTCAGTAAAAGATAAATATTTTTGAATTGCTTTTGGAATTGAAATTTTTCCCGTTTCAGTTTGATATTGTTCCATTAATGCAGCAACAACACGTGGTAATGCTAAAGCTGAACTATTTAATGTGTGAACAAATTCCATTTTTTTTGTTTCAGAAGAACGATATTTAATATTCATTCTGCGAGATTGAAATGCTTCAAAATTACTGCAGGAAGAAACTTCCAACCATTTTTTTTGTCCACAAGACCAAACTTCTAAATCATATTTTTTTGTTTGAGTAAAACCCATATCTCCAGTACACATTAATAAAACTCGATATCTTAAACCAAGTTGTTGAAGAAGATTTTCTGAGTCTGTTCGGAGTAATTCCAATTCATCGTACGATTTTTCAGGAAGTGTAAATTTTACTAATTCAACTTTATCAAATTGATGTAGGCGATTTAATCCACGAACATCTTTTCCATAAGATCCTGCTTCTCTTCTGAAACAAGGAGTGTACGCAGAATATTTTAATGGTAATTTTTTTTCATCGAGAATTTCATCTCTGTGAAAATTTGAAACCGGAACTTCTGCAGTTGGAACTAAAAATAATCCATCTCGCTGAACAGCGTACATTAAATCTTCTTTGTCCGGCAATTGTCCAGTTCCTCGAGCGCTCGCTTCATTCACAACAACCGGTGGAATTAATTCTGTGTAACCATTTACTGAAGCGCTGTCTAAAAAGAAATTTATTAATGCGCGTTGAAACATCGCCATCTTCCCAATGTAAAATGGAAAACCTGCTCCTGTTACTTTTGAGCCTCTGTCAAAATCTATTAATTGTAATTTTTCTGCAATTTCCCAATGAGGCATAATTGCAAATTTTGGTTCCGGAATATTTTGTGATTCAAAAATAACTTTATTTTCTTCCGGTGAATTTCCAATTGGAACGGATGAGTGTGGAATATTCGGAGCAGTCAACAATAATTCTTGAAGCTTATGATCGATGACTTTTAATTCATCGTCAAATTCTAGGATCATAGTTTTGACTTCGTTCATCGATTTTATAATTTCTTCAGTATTCTCACCTGACATTTTCAAGTGAGCAACTTTTGCTGAAGCTTCGTTTCGCTGAGCTTTTAATTTTTCTACTTGTTGAATTTTCTTACGACGACTTTCATCTAATTCTAAAATTTCATTTAAATTATCGACTTCGTTTTTATTTTTAATCCCCGTTCGGACTTTTTCAGTTTCTTCCCGAATTATCTTAATATCTAACATGACCTAAATATACAAAATGATTACTGAATGACCTTCAACGATATAAAATGACAATCCTTAAAAATTTCTTCTGCAGATTCTATCTCGAGCCTTTTTATTGAAAAATAAAAATGATCATTTGAAATTTCTCCTTTATTTATTCCTTCAGAATTCATCAGTTCTACTAATTTGTTTTCTCTTACAAATTCATTTTTTTCATAAAAATCTCCGGCAAGTAAAATAGGAAATGCATTATTTTTTGAAATAAATGAATTGAGTTCTTTAAATTGGATAACTCTATTTTCCGATGAATTATTTACCAATTCTGTACTAATTACTGCAAGCGAACTTACGCCAACATCAATAACTCCAAATGCAGCAGAGTATTGAATCTTTTTTTTGGGATTTGACAACTTTACAATTGCCGATTGCATAATTGGATAAATACTAAAAATTGCATTACCTGAACTGAAACTTAAATCATCTCTTGCTTCTGCAAAATATTGTCTCATTTCGAGTTGCCGGCTTAATTCTTTTACGGCGTCGAAACCACCACCATATCCCGGACGACCAATTTGTTGAACAAGTAATATTTCCGGATTAAGGTTTTTAATTTTTTTTACGAATTTTGTAACTTCGAATTTGGAATTTAATGTATGGTGAAGATTTACTGAAATTATTTTTACTGTTGAAGAAAGTCGATTGACTTTAGTTACCTCTGTTATTTTACATCCGGAAAAAAATATAACTATTCCTATAAAAATAATATTTCTTAACATCTTAAATTACTTTTGTAAAACTGAAAATTCTTTTTTCATTAATTCTAAAGAGTCTTCGATTGAAGTAGGATTATAGTTTAGAATTTTTTGGGCTTTATCTAAAACAAATCCAGATTTTTTCGGGCGAGTTGCAGGTTGTTGTAAATCTTTTGTAAGAATTGGCTGAATGAGTGATGAGTTTAATTTAAAAACTTTTGCTATCGTACAAGCAAATTCATATCTGCTTAAAATTGTTGAACCAGAAATATGAAATGTTGTACTTTCTGTTTGTCCAATTGAAAGTAAACAGGCATTCGCAAGATCACCAACATAAGTTGGATTACTAATTTGATCTGTCACACATCGAATTGGTTTATTTTCTAAAAGACTATTTATAACCCAAAGAGCAAAGTTGTATTTAATATTATTTCCAACACCAAAAAGTACAATTGTTCTTAATATTGTATAATTAATATCGCTACTTAAAATTGCATTCTCGCCGGCAAGTTTACTTCTTCCATAATAATTAATTGGATTTGGTCTCGCTGTTTCCGAATATGGTCCATCATTCCCATCAAAAACATAATCGGTTGAAATATGAATTAATTTTGCATCGAGATTTCGGCAAACATCTGCTAAATTTTTAACTCCAACAACATTTACTTTCCATGCATGCTCTCTCTCCTTCTCACATAAATCGACATTAGTTAAACCTGAAGCATTTATAATTATTTCAGGATTAAAACTATTTACTAAACTTTTAATATCACTTCTCGAAGTTATATCAAGTTGAGTATAATCGAAAGATTCATGATTTAAAAAAAAAGTTCTGTGATGAGATGTGTTTAATACTTCAAAATTTGAATTAACAGATAAAAGTTGTGCAAGTCGTTGCCCCAATAATCCATTACTCCCGCAAATCAAAATTCTTTTCATGTTAATTTGGAAAAACTATTTTAAATCTTCGATCCGTTTTTTTTGAAGTTTATTAATTTTAATTTAATTGTAGAATTATCTAAAGCTAATATTTCTGCCGCAAGTACTGCAGCATTTTTTGAACCACCAATTGCAACTGTTGCTACTGGAATTCCTGATGGCATTTGTACAATTGAATAAAGTGCATCAACTCCTTTTAATTCCGAGCCGGAAAGTGGAACACCAATAACTGGCAAAATAGTATTCGCTGCAGCAACACCTGGTAAGTGCGCTGCCATTCCTGCTGCTGCAATAATAATTTTATATCCATTCGATTCTGCATTTCTTACAAATGAAACGCACTCATCTGGATTTCGATGTGCTGATAAAACTTGATAAGTATACTCAATTCCGAAATATTCAAGGTATTGAATACATCCTTTCATAGCTTCGTCATCTGAAGAACTTCCTACAATAATTGCAACTTTTGGCATAATTTTTTCCTTTATAATCTTCTTGTTGGTCCTAAATCTTTAAGTGATCGTTCGTTAATTCTCCACAATTCTTGACAAGGAAATGCATTTTCGTATAATGCTTTTCCAATTATCAATGAGTCAACTCCAAGTGATTCATATTCCTGAATTAATTTTAATTGTTGATATGAACTGACTCCACCCATAATCGTAATTTTTAAATCTGTATCTAATGCTAATTGTTTTACAAAATCAAAACGTGGTGTTGGGATTTCAGATGATGTTTCAACATCACTATAAATAATTCTTTTTACACCATGATAGTGAAGTCGCTTTGCATATGGAATTACTTCTTCACCATTTTGTAAAATTCCTGAAACTGCTAAAAGATGCGGAACAATTTTACTATATGAAAATCGAGATGACGCGTGTTGTACAAAATTAAAATCCAACGAAACTTTTGCAGACAACACAACTCTGTAAACACCTAAACTAAAAAGATATTCTATATGTTCGATCGATTCAATACTTCCACCAATTTCAATTGGAATATCCAACTTCTCAACAATTTTTTTAATTATTTCACCATTTGGATATTCACCATCGCAATATCCATTTGCATCTGTAATATGCAACGACTTCGCATTTTCACCCCTCCACAAAACTGCCATTTCAATTGGGTCGTCCGAATATTCTCTTCCCTCTTGTGATAAAGGTGTTATATCTTTAACACAGATTTTATTTTTAATCTCAATTGCTGGAATAATGAGTATCATATTTATAATTATTACTTAAAATGTTTAAAATTCAGGAGACATTCAACTATCGATAAAATAAAAAACGCCGATTTAAGTCGGCGCTCTTTAAACGATTGTATATTATTTATTTAAGAACAACCACTTGTTGAACCACATTGTAAACATTTATAACAACTCCCGGAACGAACCATTATTGAACCACATTCATGACAAGGTGGTGCATCTGCTTGAGTTTGAAAAATAACTTTTTCAGATTGTTCGATCTTACTACTTCTCTCTTTTGCAAATTGTAATGTTGGTTCAAGATTTGTTAATTCTGAAACTGGTGCTGGAACTTGTTGATTTTCTAAAAATTTTAACGACAACCATCTGAAAATATAATCACATAAAGATTTCGCAATCGGGATGTTTGAATTGTTTGTAAAACCCGATGGCTCGAATCTCATATGAGTATATTTATCAACCAAAACTTTTAATGGAACACCATATTGTAGCGCCATCGAAGTTGAAGTTGCAAATGCATCCATCAAACCAGAAATTGTTGAACCTTCTTTTGACATTGTAATAAAAACTTCTCCCGGATAATTATCTTCGTACATACCAACTGTAATGTAACCTTCATGTCCGGCAATACTAAATTTATGTGTAATCGAACGTCGTTCATCTGGAAGTCTGCGACGAGCTATTTGTTTATTAGCAATTGCTTTTTTTTCTGTCTCTAAAGAAGTGCTTAACGGCTGAGTTCGTTTGCAACCATCTCGGTAAACTGCAATTGCTTTCAATCCTAATTTCCATGCTTCAATATATGCTTGCATTATTTCTTCAGGAGTTACGTCGGTCGGCATATTTACAGTTTTAGAAATTGCACCGGAAAGATATGGTTGTGTTGCAGACATCATTTTTATATGTCCCATATAATGAATCGATCGTTTTCCTTTTGCAGGTTTAAATGCGCAATCGAAAACCGGAAGATCTGTTTCTTTTAAATATGGCGCTCCTTCAATTGTATCATTCTTATCTATATAATTTAAAATGTGTTCAATTTGTTCGCTATCATATTCAAGTTTTTTCAACGCTTCACCAACAGTTCCGTTGACTAACTTCATCATTCCACCACCAACAAGTCGTTTATATTTTACTAGTGCAATATCTGGCTCAACTCCTGTTGTGTCGCAATCCATCATAAATCCAATTGTTCCGGTTGGAGCAAGAACTGTTGCTTGTCCATTTCTGAATCCAAATTCTTTTCCAACTGCGATTGCATCCTTCCAACATTTTTGTGAAGCTAAAATTAAATCTTGTGGAATAGAAACATTACTAATTTGATCTGCATAAATACTATGTCGATTCATAACATTCAACATTGGTTCTTCATTTACTTTGTATCCTTCGAAAGGAGAAAGTTCTTTTGCAATGAGAGCAGATTGATGATAGGCAACTCCACACATTAAAGAAGTAATAGCTGCAGAATAATCGCGACCTTCATCACTATCATATGCGAGACCGCGCGCCATTAATACTGCGCCGAGATTCGCGTAACCAAGTCCTAATGGACGAAATTTATGACTGTTTGTTCCAATTGTTGGAGTTGGATAACTCGCATTATCTACAAAAATTTCTTGTGCAGAAATTGTTAATCTAATTGCGTAATCAAAAGATGAAACATTAAATTCTCCATCTTCTTTTCTGAATTTCATTAAATTTAAAGATGCAAGATTACAAGCCGAATCATCCAAGTACATATACTCGCTACAAGGATTCGATGCGTTAATTTTAGAAGTATTAGATGATGTGTGCCAGTTATTAATTGTTGTATCGTATTGCATTCCAGGATCGCCACAAATCCAAGCAGCTTCGGCAATTTGTCTCAATAAATCTCTTGCGCGAAATGTATCCATTGGTTTATTGTTCTTGATAGATTTCGTTGACCACTCTTTATCTTCAAGAGCAGCTTTCATAAAGTCATCGCTAACTCGTACAGAATGATTTGCATTTTGGTAAGAAATTGTATCGTAAGCTCCACCATGAACATTAAATCCACCATCATAACCAGCGTCGATTAAAGCCCATGCTTTCTTTTCTTCTTCTGCTTTACAATTCACGAAGTCAAGAATATCTGGATGATCAACATTTAGAATTACCATTTTTGCGGCTCTTCTTGTTTTTCCACCTGATTTGATAACACCTGCAAAAGCATCATATCCACGCATAAAAGAAACAGGTCCTGAAGCAGTTCCGCCACTTGTTAAATTTTCGCGCGATGAACGTAAAGTTGAAATATTTGTTCCAGTTCCCGAACCCCATTTGAAAAGCATTCCTTCGGTTTTTACTAAATTTAAAATTGAATCCATTGAATCTTGAATTGAATTTATAAAACAGGCAGAAACTTGTGGCTTATCTTCAATTCCGAGATTAAACCAAACCGGACTATTAAATGCCATGTATTGATTTACTAGTATGTAGCAAAGTTCATTATAATAAATTTCTGCATCTTCATCAGTTGCAAAGTAGTTTCCTTTTTTTCCCCACTCATAAGTTGTCTTCGCAACACGTTCAACTAATTGTCTGACACTTGTTTCTCTATCTGGTGTTCCAATTAATCCATGAAAATATTTTGATACAACAACATTGGTTGCGGTCATCGACCACGATTTTGGGATTTCTACATTTTTCTGTTCAAATATTTTGTCCCCTTTTTCATTTGTGATGCTCGCGGTTCTTAATTCCCACTCAATCTCATCAAAAGGATGAACTCCTTTTTTTGTAAAATATCTGGAAAATGTTAATCCCTTTGTTGTTAATGTATCATTCAACCCTGAGAGCACTTGTGTGCTTCTCAATTTGGTATCAGATTCTTTCATGTGTGTTCCTTTTTTGGATGGGTTTCGAAAATGAGAAATTTTTATTTTTTTTAATACTCATAAATACTGTTTTTCTAAATAAAAAACGCCTACTTCACAATCAACTTTTCGCTTAGCTAAGTACATTCAAAATAATGCCTTGACTGTACTGAGTCAAGTTAAGTATTAGGTGGTGTAAGCTTTTCAAAGAAATCGAAAACTGGAAAAAATTTTGCTTATTATCACAAACAACCGTTATTAAACTTTTTCTAATTTTCTTTTTACTATTTTTTAATTGTTCAATGGTAAGAAACTTTTTATATCTTATGCAAGAAATATTTTATTTATTTTTTGGAAAGGAGTCGTGATGGCACTACAAGTGAAATGTTCGACAATCCCGGAGATGTTCGAAAAAATATCTCAGAAGTATTTAAACCAATCCCGCCCTGCATTATATTATAAAAGTGAGGGTAAATTTCTTCCAATAAGTTATAAAGAGTTGAGAGAAAATGTCCGTTCATTTGCAAATGGATTATTTTCTTTGGGGGTCTCTAATGGAAATAAAATTGGAATAATTTCAGAAAATCGTCCAGAGTGGTTTGTTAGTGATATGGCAACTGTCTCGATCGGTGCAACCGATGTTCCGATGTACCCAACTTTAACTCCCAAACAAATAGAATATATTTTAAACGATGCTGAAGTTTCAGTTGTTATAGTTTCAAACCAAACACAATTAAATAAAATTCTTAAAATTCAAGATCAGGTTTCAACTTTGAAAACTATAATTGTGATGAATGAAACTTATGAATCAACATTCCCAAATACTTTTCAAATTAAAAAAGTAATGCAACTTGGAATTGAATATGAAAAAACACATTCAACCGAACTTGAAAATTCAATCTCAAAAGTTAAAGCTGAAGATCTACTTACTATTATATATACATCCGGAACCACAGGAAATCCAAAGGGAGTAATGCTTTCTCATAGTAATATTATATCAAATATGACTGCATGTATGAATGAGATTCCAATTGATGATACTGATTTAACATTATCGTTTTTACCGCTATGTCACATCTTCGAAAGAATGGGTGGATATTATTCGGTGTTCGGTTGCGGTGCGACAATTGCTTACGCCGAAAGTGTAGAAACTGTTCGTGATAATTTGGGAGAAGTTCATCCAACTATGATGACAGCAGTTCCGCGATTTTTTGAAAGAGTTCAAACAAGATTAATTAAACAAGTCGACAGCGGTTCACCAATAAAGAAAAAAATTTTTTATTGGGCGATGAGTGTTGGTAAAAATTATTTGTATGCAAGTAAATCAGGAAATGTTTCTTCATCTCTTGCATTCAAATATAAAATTGCAAATGCACTTGTTTACAAAAAATTAAAAGAGCGAATGGGTGGGAAACTTCGATTCTTTGTTTCTGGCGGAGCAGCACTTCCAAAATCACTCGGCGAATTTTTTGCTTCAATTGGTATTACAATTTTGGAAGGTTTCGGCTTGACTGAAACTTCACCAGTTTTAACATTGAACAGACTTAATGATTATAATTTCGGAACAGTTGGAAAACCACTTGCCAACGTTGAAGTTAAAATTGCAGCCGATGGAGAAATTCTAGCTAAAGGTCCAAATATTATGCTGGGATATTTTAAAAATCAAACTGCTACAAATGAAGTTATAGACAAAGATGGTTGGTTTCACACTGGCGATATTGGAATGTTCGATACAAACAAAAACCTGGTAATTACAGATCGAAAGAAACACATTTTTGTTAGTTCTGGTGGAAAAAATATTGCTCCTCAAATTATTGAAAATCAATTAATACAAAGTAAATATATAGATCAAATTTTGATTCTCGGTGACAAACGAATGTTTTGCTCAGCACTTTTAGTTCCAGAGTTTGATAATTTAACCGACTTCGCAAAAAGTGAAAAAATAACTTACACTTCGAAAAAAGATTTAATTTCAAACGAAAAAGTTATTTCACTTTTTAGTGCTGAACTTGAAAGACTACAAAAAGATTTAGCAAACTTCGAACGAGTTAGAAAATTCAGATTAATTTCGGATACATTTACAATTGAGAATAACGAGCTTACTCCGACAATGAAAGTGAAACGAAAAGTTGTCGAGGAAAAATATTCTTCCTTAATCGAAGAAATGTATAAACTTGGCTAAAATCAATTAATAACGAGTTGATTCTCACTGATTTTTGCCGTAATTTGTAGGTAATTATTTATCAGCATGGAATCATTCATCCCAATTTTATTGATGTTACTTGCTAGCACAGCTCTTGCACTTCTCCTATTAAAATTACACCAATTGCTCGGTCCACGAAATCCAAATCGTGAAAAACTTTCTACTTATGAAAGTGGAATGGAACCAATTCAAACTGCACACGAAAGATTTTCTGTAAAATATTATATGGTAGCAGTTTTATTTATTTTGTTCGATATCGAAGTAATTTTCTTTTACCCATGGGCAGTTAATTTTCGACAACTTGGACTTTTTGGTTTAATTGAAATGTTAGTTTTCATCGGAATTTTATTAATTGGATATTTTTATGTTATTCGAAAAGGTGCATTGCAATGGGATTAGAACATTCCTTCGGCGATAGTATAATTACTTCAAAAATTGATTCAGCAATAAATTGGTGCAGAAAAAATTCTATCTGGCCAATGCCAATGGGAATCTCATGTTGCGGAGTTGAACTTATGGCAGTTGGTGCACCAAGGTTTGATATTTCCAGATTTGGTTCGGAAGTAATGCGCTTCTCTCCAAGACAATGTGATTTACTTATTGTTGCCGGGACTACAACTTATAAAATGGCGCCGGTTGTTCGAAAAATTTATGACCAAATGCCAGATCCAAAATGGGTAATTGCAATGGGTGCTTGCACTTCATCTGGTGGAATGTACAGAACTTATTCAGTTGTTCAGGGGATCGATCAATTTTTGCCTGTTGATGTTTATTTAGCAGGTTGTCCTCCGCGACCTGATAATTTATTACAAGCATTAATGGTTATTCAAGATAAAATTCAAAAGGGCGAAAGTAAAGGTTCTCCAATGACTGTTGCTGATGAACGAAAAATTCTTGAACTTCAAAACTCACAAATCTAAATAATGAACCAAGTAGTTGTCGATTTATTAAAAAAAACTTTTCCAGATTCTATTATTGAAGTTAAGGAATTTAGAAATGAAACTACTATAATTGTAAAAAAAGAAAATATTGTAAAAATTTCTGAATTTTTGCGAGACAATCCAAAATGCCAATTTAATTATTTATCCGATTTATGTGGAGCCGACGCTTACACTCCGGAAAATAGATTCGAAGTAATTTACAATTTACTTTCAATTCCACTTAAACATAGAATTCGTATAAAAATATTTACAGACGAAACCAATCCAAATGTGCCAACTGTGAGTAATGTTTGGGAAGCAGCAAACTGGTGCGAGCGTGAAGCTTACGACATGTTTGGAATTATTTTCGACGGACACAACGACCTTCGCAGAATGTTTATGCCAGAAGATTTTGAATATTATCCTCTTCGTAAAAATTTCCCATTAATGGGGATTCCAAATTCTCTTCCACTTCCTGATACAAATCCAAAAAAATAATTTTAGAATGCAAACTTCAACTTTGGATTATCGAAAAGTTCGGCAAGAAAAAATTATTAAAGCACTTGGCAATAAAGATACGAGTGTTCAATTTGATGATTCACTTGAAAACGCAATGGTTCTTAATATGGGACCTCAACATCCTGCAACGCATGGTGTACTTCGATTGCTTTTAAAACTTGATGGCGAAACTGTAATTCAATGTATTCCGGAACTTGGTTATCTTCACAGAGGTTATGAAAAGTTAGCTGAAAATTGTTCTTATCACGAATACATTCCACATACAGATCGTCTCGATTATCTTTCTCCGTTATTAAATAATACTGCTTACGTACTTGCTGTTGAAAAATTATTGGGAATCGAAGCTCCGAGACGAACACAATTTATTCGTACAATAATTTCAGAGTTAGCTAGAATTTCTTCACACTGTCTCGCGATGGGAGCTTTAGCGATGGATATTGGCGCATTGACAGTTTTTCTTTGGACTTTCCGTGAAAGAGAAAAGTTGTATGATATTTTTGAAAATTTAACCGGTGCAAGATTTACGACAAGTTATACTCGTATCGGCGGAGTTGCTCAAGATTTAACACCCGAAGTAAAAAAGATGATGGAAGATTTTATAAATCAATTTCCTGAAAAACTTTTTGAATGTGAAAAATTATTAAACACAAATAGAATTTTTGTTGAAAGAATGGATGGTGTCGGAGTAATTACTCGTGAGAAAGCAATTTCACTTGGAATGACAGGACCAAATCTTCGCGCAGTTGGTATTGAACATGATATTCGCCGAGTTGAGCCATATTTATTGTACAATGAATTTGATTTTGAAGTTCCTACTTTTGAAGGAGGAGATTGTTTAGCAAGATATTATGTTCGGCTTAATGAAATGAAACAAAGTATTTTAATTCTTCAACAAGCATTAGAAAAAATTCCGCAAGGCCCGATACATGCATTTGATACAAAAAAAGTTCTTCCCAGAAAAGAAAGAATTTATACAAAAATGGAAGAGATGATTCATGATTTCATGTTAATTAATATTGGAGCTGTTCCACCAATTGGCGAAGTTTATCATGCAGTTGAAGGTTCAAAAGGAGAATTGGGATTTTATATTCAAAGTCGTGGCGAAGGACAACCGTGGAGATTAAAAATTCGTTCCCCTTCATTTTGCAATTTACAAAGTTTGCCAACTTTAATTCACAACTCAATGCTTTCGGATGTTGTTGCAATAATTGGAAGTATCGATCCGGTTATGGGAGAGGCTGACAAATAATTTTATGTTAAACGATTCAAATTTAAAACGAGTTGACGAAATAATTAAAAGGTATCCTGAACCACGAGCAGCTTTATTGCCGGCTTTGTGGATTGCGCAGGAACAAGAGGGATACATTTCTCTGAAAATGATGAAGTTCCTCGGAAATCTTTTGAGCCTTCCCTATTCTCATATTCTTGGAGTTGTTTCATTTTATACAATGTTCCATGAAAAGCCACTCGGAAGATTTCATATCGAAGTTTGTACAAATATTTCATGCATGTTAAAAGGTTCTGATAAAATTCTTTCAACATTAGAAAAACATTGCGGAATTAAATGTGGCGAAACTTCAGAAGATGGGAAATTTACAATTACAGAAGTTGAATGCATGGGCGCTTGCAGCGGTGCTCCGATGATTGCTGTTGGAGAAGATTATTTTGAGAATCTTAATGAAGATAAAACATTGAAACTTTTAAATAATTTTTCAAACGTAACTAAATTAAATGGAAATGATGATGTTGATGATGATGAAACAGAATTCGGTGGTGGAGATTAATTATGGAAAAATATTTACTACCGGAAATTCCTGATTATCATTTGATTGATGTTTACGAAAATAATGGCGGTTATCAGGCATTCAAAAAGTCAATAACATTAAATCCTGACGCAATAATAAATGAAATAAAAAAATCTAATTTACGTGGTCGTGGCGGAGCATGTTTTCCAACAGGTTTAAAATGGTCCTTCATGCCAAAAGATAATTCCAAACCAAAATATCTTGCTGTTAATGGCGATGAATCCGAACCGGGAACTTTTAAAGACAGAAATCTTTTTGAATTTAATCCTCATTTAATTATTGAAGGAATTTTAATTGCCTGTTATTCGATGGGAATTAAAACCGCATACGTTTATATAAGAGGCGAATATGGAAAATGGATTCGCATGTTTCAAAAAGCTTTGGATGATGCCTATTCGAAAAATTATATCGGTCAAAATATTTTAGGTTCAAATTTTTCGACTAATATTTTTATTCATAAAGGAGCAGGTGCATATATTTGTGGAGAAGAATCGGCATTAATGAATTCTATCGAAGGTGATCGTGGTTATCCTCGTGTTAAACCACCATTTCCGGCACAAAAAGGATTATGGAATTGCCCGACAACAATTAACAATATTGAAACTCTTGCAAACATCCCTCTTATAATTAATAAAGGAGCTGAATGGTATTCTTCGATTGGTTCACCAAAACATCCGGGACCAATTCTTGTTGGAATAAGTGGACATGTAAATAAACCGGGAGTTTACGAAGTTCCTACAGGAACTTTATTAACAGAGTTAATTTATAATTTTGCTGAAGGTATTCCTGGAAATAAAAAAATAAAAGCTATGATTCCCGGAGGTTCATCAACAATGATTTTGCGCGGAGAAAATATTGAAGGTGTTAAGATGGATGCTGAATCATTAAAAGCTGCAGGCTCATCAGTTGGAACTGCCGGATTAATTGTGATGGATGAAGAGACAGATTTAATTCGTGTAATAACTCGGATTACAAAATTTTATCATCATGAATCTTGCGGACAATGTACACCATGTCGCGAAGGAACCGGTTGGATGGAAAAAATTTTAAATCGATTTGAAAAAAATGAAGCTAAAAAAGAAGATCTTGAATTACTACTCGACGTTGCAAATAATATTGAAGGAAACACAATTTGCGCTTTAGGTGATGCTGCAGCCTGGCCGGTTCAAAGTATGATTAAAAGATTTCCTGAAGAATTTGAAAGACGAATAAAAAAAGTTGAACCTGTTTAAAGGTGTTATTGTAAACTTCCGTAAAAATAAATTATGGGAAAATTAAAAATTATTAAACCACCTGCTTTGCATCGTGGTGATGTAATTGGAATTATTGCTCCGGCAAGTCCAGTAACATCCGATGAAAAAATTGAAAAAGGTGTTATCTATTTAGAACAACTTGGTTACAAAGTTAAATTGGGAAAATACGTTCGAGCAACTCATGGATATTTAGCAGGAACAGATTCCAACCGCGCGCATGATATAAATGATATGTTTAAGGATAAGCAAGTTAAAGCAATTTTTTCTCTGCGCGGCGGTTATGGAACTCCGAGATTACTTCCATTAATTAATTATAAACTGATTAAACAAAATCCAAAAATACTTGTTGGCTACAGCGATATTACTGCACTTCAACTTGCGATATTTAAAAAAACAAATTTAGTTACTTTTTCAGGACCGATGGTAAGTGTTGAAATGTGGAATAAAATTGATCCTGCAACTGAAGGAATTTTTTGGACGATGCTTCTTTCAACAAAAAAATTCGGAGTACTTCACAACGCAACATTTACTCAAACAACTCCTCTTCGCAGAGGAAGAGAAACTGGGATTTTGCTCGGTGGAAATTTAACTCTAATCGCATCGATACTTGGATCGCAATATATCCCTTCATTTAAAGACTCAATTTTATTTTTGGAAGAAGTTGATGAACAAAATTATCGTTTCGATCGATTACTTAATCAACTTGCATTAAGTAAAATATTAGAACAAGCAAAAGGAATTGTAATTGGACAATTAACAGATATTGTACAAAAAGATCCAACGCAACCATTTTTAACAGTTGAAGAAATTTTGGCTGAGTATTTTGGTAAAATGAAAAAACCGATTCTCACAAATTTTTCGTACGGTCATATTCCTAAAAAGTTTACATTGCCATTTGGAATTTCTGTAAGAGTTGATGCCGGTAAAAACCAAATTGAATTACTAGAAGGTGCAGTTTCATAATTCTTTTAAATTAATAAATAAAATATTTTTATGCTTCGTGTAGTAGTATTTGCTTCCGGTAAAGGAAGTAACTTGCAAAATTTAATTGATGTTTCTAAAATTTCCGAAAATTTATTTAAAGTTGTCGGTGTAATCAGTAATAACAAAAACTCAAATGCTTTAACAATTTCTGAAAATGAAAAGATTGTAGGTTTTAATTTTACCGTAATGCAATTTTTAAGTGAAGAAGACTTTTCAAACGCAATTTTAAATGAGCTTAAAAAGTTAAATTGCGATTTAATTGTATTAGCCGGTTATATGAAAAAAGTACCAACTAAAATAATTTCGGAGTACCAAAATAGAATTATCAATATTCATCCTGCTCTTTTACCAAATTTTGGCGGAGAAGGAATGTTTGGTGAGTTTGTGCATAAAGCAGTACTCGAATCAAAAAATAAAGTAACAGGTGCAACAGTTCATTTTGTAAATGAAGATTACGATAAAGGTGAAATTATTTTACAAGAAGAAATACCTGTACTTGATAATGATACAACTGAATCCTTAGCAAAAAGAGTGTTGGAAGTTGAACATAGAATTTTACCGAAAGCTGTAATTATGATTGCAAATAATAAAATAAAATTGAAATAATATTTCTAACTTTGTATGCATGAAAATTAAAAGAGCATTATTAAGTGTTTCCAATAAAAATGGAATAGCTGAGTTTGCGAATGAGTTAGTTAAACTTGGCATTGAATTAATCTCAACTGGTGGAACGTATTTTATTTTGCAAAAAAATAATATTCCAGTTAAAAAAGTTTCAGATATTACAAACTTCCCGGAAATATTAGATGGCAGAGTTAAAACATTGCATCCAAAAATTTATGGTGGCTTGTTGAGTTTACGGGACAACAAATCGCACTTGGAAGAAATGCAAAAACATGGTATCGAATCAATTGATTTAGTAGTTGTAAATCTTTATCCATTTGCAGAAACAATTGCAAAAGAAAATATATCCTTCGATGAAGCAATGGAACAAATTGATATTGGTGGTCCGGCAATGTTAAGGTCGGCTGCAAAAAATCATAAGTTCGTTACGGTAATTGTAAATCCAAATCGATATGAGCAAGTTCTTCTCGAAATGAAAAAATTAAATTGTGAAGTCAGCAATGAACTTAGATTTTCACTTGCGCAAGAAGTATTTGAACACACTTCACTTTATGATTCAACAATTGCAAATTATTTTCAATCGAAAAATGAGAAAACAGAAACACTTCCACAAACTTTTAATTTGCAATTAACTAAGTCGAAGGAACTTCGATATGGTGAAAATCCCCATCAAAAAGCTGCTATTTATTCAACTTCGCCAAAACCAACCGAAAATTTAAAACAGCTTCACGGCAAAGAATTATCGTTCAATAATATAATTGATGCGCAATCTGCGATTGAACTTGTTTCGGAATTTGAAGAGCCAACCGCTGTAATTATAAAACATACAAATGCTTGTGGAGTTGGAAGTGATATTAAATTAGTTGATGCTTTTAAAAAAGCATTTGCAACTGATACTCAATCTCCTTTTGGTGGAATTTTTGCAGTTAACAGAGAATTAGATTTTGAAACTGCAACGGCAATGAACGAAATTTTTAGTGAAATAATTATTGCTCCATCTTTTAGCAAAGAAGCAATTTTATTATTACAAAAGAAAAAGGATCGCAGAATTATTCAAGTTTCAAAAAATTATTTAAATTCTTCAATTGAAATTAAAACAATCTCTGATGGATTTATTATTCAAACAAAAGATTCAAAATCATTTTTATACAATGAAGCATCGGTAGTTACAAAACGAAAACCGACTGAAGTTGAACTTCTTGGATTACTTTTTGCATTTAAAGTTGCCAAACATTTAAAATCAAATGCAATTGTTTATGCAAATAAAGATAGAACTTTAGGAGTTGGTGCCGGACAAATGTCACGAATCGATTCATCTAAACTTGCAGTTCGAAAAGCAAACGAAGCTGGCTTATCATTAATTGGATCTGTAGTTTCTTCGGACGCCTTCTTCCCTTTTGCAGATGGTTTATTGGAAGCAATTAAAGCAGGAGCAACTGCAGTAATTCAACCTGGCGGCTCGATAAGAGACAATGAAGTTATCCAAGCTGCAGACGAAAATAATGTTGCTATGATTTTTACTGGAATTCGTCATTTTAAACATTGAATTATAAAACTTTTTTCGATATAATCGAACCAACATTATGAAACAATTTTTCAACTTATTTACAGCTGACTTAGCAATTGATTTAGGAACAGCATATACTTTAATTTATATGCGCGGGAAAGGGATTGTTCTCAACGAACCATCCATTGTTGCTTATGATAGGAACACAAGAAAAATTGTTGCTATCGGAACAGAAGCAAAAGAAATGCTCGGCAGAACTCATCGGGACATCAGAACAATTCGTCCGATGAAAGATGGCGTGATTGCTGATTTTGAAATTGCAGAAGGAATGTTGCGAGAGTTCATAAAAAAAATTCATGCAAATTGGTTTCCAAGTCGCCGAATTGTTATTTGTGTTCCAAGCGGAGTAACTGAAGTTGAGAAGCGTGCTGTTCGTGATTCTGCAGAACACGCCGGCGCAAAAGAAGTTTATTTAATTGCAGAACCAATGGCCGCTGCAATTGGAGTTGGAATTGATGTCGATGCTCCAATCGGAAGTATGATTATTGATATTGGTGGTGGTACAACTGATATTGCAGTAATTGCACTTTCGGGAATTGTAATTGAAGAATCAATTAGAATTGCTGGAGATGAATTAAATAATGCAATTATTTATTTCTTCAAAAAAAATTATAATATGTTAATTGGTGAAAGAACCGCTGAGAATATTAAATGTCAAATTGGATCAGTAATGCCATTAAAAGAAGAAATAACCGTTCAAGTAAAAGGGAGAGATTTAGTTAATGGAATTCCAAAAACTACAGATGCCAATTCAGCAGAAATTAGAGAAGCCCTTAATGAGACAGTGCAAAATATTGTTGAAGCAGTTAAATTAACTTTAGAACGAACTCCACCGGAACTCGCTGCAGATATTCTTGATCGCGGAATTATTTTAACTGGTGGCGGTGCATTACTTCGTGGACTTGATGAACGTTTACGACTTGAAACAAATCTTCCAGTTTATATTGCAGAAGATCCATTGACTGCAGTTGTTAGAGGAACTGGAAAAGTTTTAGAGAATTTAAACCGTTATTCAAAAGTTTTAATTCGCAGTAAAAGATTATAATAGGAATATTTCCGCCAATGTTTAAAAGAGCGGTACTTTTTTATTTCCAACTTCGTAATTATTTTATTTTATCCTTTTTTCTTCTCACCTCTTTAATTTTAATTTTTACAAACGATAATTCAAATATCAAATTTATTAGATCTGTTTCAGTTGGATCGATTGCAATTTTGCAGGAGACATTTTCTTTAATTCCCAATTTTTTTTCTATTCAAAGAGAAAATGAATTACTTCGACAATTAAATGTCGACCTTTCACATGAAGTAAATCAACTTCGCGAAGCACGATTAGAAAATTTTCGTTTTCGCGAACTTCTTGCTTTACGGGAAACTACCGACGTAAATATTTTCCCTGCAAAAATAGTTGGACGTAATCTTAATATTTTAAGAAATACTTTAACTTTAAATAAAGGAAAGTCAGAAGGCGTCGAAGTTGGAAATCCGGTTATTACTGGGAATGGACTTGTTGGAAGAGTTTTATTCGTAACTGATAATTATTCGATAGTTCAAACTTTAAATAATGTTGATTTTAAAGCAAGTTCAAGATTACAACGTTCACGTGCTGATGGTATTTTTACTTGGAATGGGAAAAATCATGAGTTGACAAATGTTGTAAAAACTAGCGATGTAAAACCGGGAGATGTGATAATTACTTCAGAGTTTAGTGATGCTTTTCCAAATAATATAAAAATTGGATTGGTTAGCAAAGTCTCAGACGTTCCGGGAAAACTATTTATTAAAATTGATGTAGTGCCATTTGTAAATTTCGCAGCATTGGAAGAAGTTTTTATAATGAGTTATTTACCGGAAATCGAAAAAATATCTATTTCTTCAAATCCTTAATCCTTTTTACTTTTTCTTAATTTTTTAAGTATTTCGTCAATATCCTTCGGAAGTGAACTCGTAAATATTAATTCCTTTTCACTTGTTGGATGAGTGAAACCGAGAACCGAAGCATGCAATGCTTGTCGCTGACAAATTTCCAATAAATTTTGAACGAATACTTTTTTCTTTCCAGTTAATCCATTCCAATTTGCAATTCTACCATTATAAGAAGCATCACCAAAAACAGGATGTTGAAGAGAATTTAAATGTGAACGAATTTGATGAGTTCGCCCAGTTCGTAATTTTAATTTTAAAAATGAAATAAATTCAAATTCTTCTAAAACTTCATACTCAGTTACAGCAGGTTTTCCTCCAGCAATTACAGCAATTTTTTTACGATCACTTTTACTTCTTCCAAGAGGCGCATCTATTATTCCTTTTTTTTGTTTAAATATTCCCCAAACAATTGCACGATATTCCCTTTTTGAAGTTTTTAATGCAAACTGTTTTGATAATTTTTGGAGTGCAATTACATTTTTTGCAACCACTAATAATCCGGAAGTATCTTTATCGAGACGGTGAACAATTCCCGGACGTTGTGTTGGATCAAGTTGTTGAATTCCAAAACGAAACATTAATGCATTAACTAAAGTTCCGGAATAATTTTTATAAGCTGGGTGAGTTACCATTCCTGCAGGTTTATTAACTACAAGAAGGTCATAGTCTTCATAAAATATTTCTAAAGGAATATTTTCCGGCAAGACAACTGGTGGAAGTGGTTTATTACTATTTACAATTATTACATCTCCCGGAGAAACTGAATAACTAACTTTAATACTTTTATTATTTACAAGAACTTCCCCATTACGAATTGCATCTTGAACTTTTGTTCGAGTTGCATTTTCAACATGTGAAGTTAAGTAACGATCGATCCGCTCCCTTTTTTGTCCTGCAGGAATTATTATTTGCAGGATATTTTTCATAACTAATTATTTTTACGAAGAAGTAGGAGTTGTAAAACTATCCACTTCCTTCATTTGATTACTTTTTTTAGAAATAAAACTTGATAAAATAATTACAAAAATTCCTATAGTTACCGAGGCATCAGCAATATTAAATATCCACCAACGATTTAATTCGAGCCCGAATAAATTAATATCAATAAAATCAATGTCAATAAAATCAACAACACTTCCCTGAAAGATACTTGAGTAATTATAAATTACACCGTAGAATGTTCGATCTATCATATTACCAACTGCACCTCCGAGTATAAATGCCAACGGTAAACGCATCAATAGAGATTCTTTTCTTAAAGTAAATAAATAATAAAATAAACCGATTGTAACTAATATTGTTAGGCAAGTAAAAATTACTTTAGAACTTACTCCGATTCCAAATGCCATTCCCGGATTTTCGACAAATGTAATTCTAAAGAAATCCCCTAAAACAGGAATTGATGCACCAAGCATCATTCCATTTATTTCGATTCCAAAAGTTGGGAGTTGAATACCTTTAACTAATATTTTAGTTGCCTGATCTAAAATTACAATCAGGAATGTAACGTAAAGAATGTTCAAAGAGTTTTTCGACCGAAATTTTTTTTCAACTTGCACTTCACACAAAGTTGAGCATGTGGTACAGCTTCGAGTCTTTTCTTGCTGATTAATTTTTGACAATCAACACAAATTCCATAATCCCCTTTTTTAATTCTTTTTAATGCATCATCAAGATAATTTAAAAATTTAGATTCACGAGAAGCAAACAAAAAAGTTTTTTCGCGTTCCATCGCATCAGATCCTTGTTCTGCATGCATTGAAAAATTCATTGAGTCATTATCATATTCACCGGAGTTTGCATCGAGCATTGTCTCTTTAAGAGTTTCTAGATTTTCGAAAATTTCTTTTTTCTTTTCAAAAATAATTTTTCCGAATTGCTTTAATTCTCTTTTACCGTAATAATTTAATTTCATATTTTTCTTTGTTATCAAAATTTACCTGCCAATGTTACAACTTTTTCTATCGAAATAGAACATTTTTCTCCATTAATTTCATCTTCTGCAGAAAAATCTTTAGTTACAAAATTGTTACTTAAATTGGTTGCTAATGTTTCAATTTTAATATAATTCTCCATATTTATCAATGCTTTTTCAAGATTTACTGTTCCTTTAAAATAAATTGCAATCCTATCCATAACATTAAAATTTGCATCTTTTCGCATGTTTTGAATTCTGTTTACAAATTCTCGCGCCAAACCTTCTTGAAGAAGTTCAGGAGTAAGTGTTGTGTCGAGAGCAACCATTGCAATATTGTTTGATTCAACCATGAATCCTATCATTTCCTCGTGAATAATTTCGACATCATCAATTACAATTTCGATGTTGTTGCCATCGATTGATAAGTTAATTTTATTGTTTCTTTGAAGTTCTGAAATTTGTTTTGAATTCAATTCCTTAATTGCAGTTGCAATTGGCTGAACTCCTTTTCCAAATTTTACACCCAAAGTTCGGAAGTTTGCTTTTGCTTTCTTTTTAACAATTCCACTTTCTTCTGAAACAAAACTTATTTCTTTTACATTTATTTCGTCAAGAATTATTTCTTTCATTCTCTCAACTTGTAGTTTCTGTTTCTCATCAATAATAGGAATTAATATTCTTTGAAGTGGTTGTCTGATTTTTAAATTGGCTTTCATTCTCATTGCACGAACATGTTCACAAATTGTAACTGCCATATTCATATCATCTTCTAATTTATTATCAATGCTATTTTTATCAGCAATTGGATATTCTGCTAAATGCACAGATGAATTATGATTTTTATTTATTACTGAAGTTAAATTTTTGTACAACAAATCCGAAATAAATGGAGAAATAGGAGCCATTAATTCTGAAACTTTTATTAAACACTCAAACAGAGTTTGATATGCTGCAGTTTTATCTTTTCCATTTTCACTTTTCCAAAATCTTCGTCGGTTTCTTCGAATATACCAATTCGATAAATCATTAATTACAAAATTATTAATTGCTCTTGCAGATTTTGTAATATCGTACGATTCCATTGCTTCGGTTGAAATTAAAATTAAACTATTCAGCGATGATAAAATCCAACGATCAATTTCAAGTCGTTCGTTTATAGGAAGTTTTGCTTCGGAATAAATAAATCCGTCAATATTAGCGTACAAAGTAAAAAAGGAATATGTATTTAATAAAGTGTTAAATAATTTTCGTTGAACTTCTGCTATTCCATCTTCATCAAAAAGTGTTGGTCTCCAAACCGGACTATTGATAACTAAATACCATCGAGTTGTATCAGCTCCAAATTTTTTCATCAATACAAAAGGATCAACTGTATTTCCTTTTGACTTCGACATTTTCTGTCCTTGTTTATCTAAAATTAATTCATTTACTAAAACATTTTTAAATGCCGGTTTTTTAAATAAAAAAGATCCGATTGCATGAAGCGTATAAAACCATCCGCGTGTTTGATCAATTCCTTCAGAAATATAATCTGCCGGATAAGAAGCTTCGAATTGTTCTTTATTTTCAAATGGATAATGCAATTGTGCAAAAGGCATTGAACCTGAATCAAACCAGGCGTCAATTACTTCTGGCGTTCTAAACATTTTTGACCCACAAGAACAATTAAAAGTTATTTTATCAACAAAAGGTTTATGCAAATCAATTTCTTGAGGAACATTTTCACCTTTCTGTAATTCTGAAATACTTCCAACAATTTTTTGTTTGTTACACGATTCACAAATCCAAATTGGAAGTGGAGTTCCCCAATATCGATCGCGTGATAATGCCCAATCTTTATTTTCTTCCAACCAATTTCCAAATCTTCCAACACCAACTTCTTTTGGAAACCAGTTGATAGTATTGTTATTAGAAATCATTTCAGAAGAATATTTTGTTGTACTTATGTACCACGAATTTCTTGCATAATATAATAGAGGGAAAGAACAACGCCAGCAATGTGGATACTCATGTGCATATGATAAAGTTTTTACATAATTATTATTTGTTTTTAAATGAATAATAATTTTCTTTTCTGTTTCTTTGTCTTTTACATATAATCCATCAAAACCTTTTACATCATTTGTAAAATGTCCGGATTTATCAACTGTGTGATGTTGCGGAAGTCCAATTTTTTTTCCTAATTGATAATCATCTTCACCGTACATAACTGCTGTATGAACAACTCCGGTACCATCGGTTGTTGTAACAAAATCTGCATCATAAATTGTAAATGATTTTTTTGATTTTAGAACATCAACATCAAATAAAGAAATATATTTTTTTCCAACTAAATCTTTTCCTTTTATATTTTCTATTATTGGATACTCTTCTCCCAATGCTGAAGTTAAATCTTTTGCGATAATCCAAATTTCTTCGCCAACTTTTAATTTCACATAATCTATTTTCTCTCCAACTGCAAGAGCAACATTTCCAGGAAGTGTCCAAGGAGTTGTCGTCCAAGAAAGAATAAAAGTATTCACTTCATCAACTAATTTAAATTTAAGATAAATGGAATTATCTGTTACATTTTTGTAACCAAGAGAAATTTCATGAGACGAAAGTGGGGTTTCGCAACGAGGACAATATGGTTGGATTTTAAATCCTTTATAAATCATCCCTTTATTATAGAACTCACTTAAAGCCCACCAAACCGATTCGATATAATTATTTTCGAAAGTGATATAAGGGGAAGACATATCAACCCAATAACCCATTTCTCGAGTTAATTTTTCCCATTCGGTTTTATATTTCCAAACAGATTTTTTACATTCGGCATTAAATTTTTCGATACCGTAAGTTACAATCTCATCTTTATTTTTTATGCCGAGAGATTTTTCTACTTCAATTTCAACAGGAAGTCCATGTGTATCCCATCCAGCTTTTCGAGGAACATAAAATCCTTTCATTGTTTTATAACGGCAGAACGCATCTTTTAATGTGCGAGACATTATATGATGAAGTCCGGGACGACCATTTGCAGTCGGTGGACCTTCAAAAAAAGAAAATATTTTTTTTCCTTTTCTTAAATCTACACTTTGATTGAAAATATTTTCTTTTTCCCAAAACTCAAGTATTTGTAGTTCGAGTTTATTATAATCGATTTTATCGGTCAGTTGCGCAAACATAATTCTGTAAAAGTAGTAAACTTAAAGTTGTGAAATAACACCTTTTATTATTTCACGCAATGACGGTTCGGTTTTTGTAGCAACATTAATTACATCTTCCAAATTTAAGACTTGTAATTTTTCTGGATCGCATTCATCAGTAATAATTGAAAACCCTAATACTTGCAACGACATATGCACTGCAACAATTACTTCCGGAATTGTTGACATTCCAACTGCATCAGTTCCTATTTTTTGTAAAAATTTATATTCCGCTCGCGTTTCCAAAGTTGGTCCGGACATTGCAGTAAAAACTCCGGTTTGTGTTTTTATTTTTTTTTGCGAAGCTATTTCTTCTGACAATTTAATTAAGTTCTGCGAATATGGCTCGGACATATCAGGAAACCGTGGACCAAGTTCATCTTCATTTTGGCCAATAAGTGGATTATCTCCCAAAAGATTTATATGATCTTTAATAATCATAATATCCCCTTTTTTATATGAAGGGTTCACGCCACCAGCTGCGTTAGAAATTATTAAAGTTTTAACTCCCATTTTTTTCATTACACGAACAGGAAAAGTAATTTGTTGCATACTATAACCTTCGTAAAAATGAAATCTTCCTTGCATCACAATTACATTTTTTTCAGAAAGTTTTCCGAAATGTAATTTTCCTTGATGCGATTCAACAGTTGAAAGTGGGAAATGTGGGATATCTTTGTAATTCAAAACTACATTTGAAGTTATTTCATTCGCTAAACTTCCAAGACCAGTTCCTAAAATTATTCCGACTTCGGGAACAATTGAAGTTTTTGTTTTTATAAAATTTATAGCGTCATCAATTTTTTTGAGAAGGTCAGATGTCATGATAATTTTTTCAAGACCTCATTAATATTAAAATATTGTTTGCCAGTTCCGAGAGATGTATCTGAATTTTGTTTATCATCTAATTCGAGCGCATTTATTAATTCTAATTCTGAACTTAAAAGAACTTTTAATCTACTTGTAATTGATTCTTTTTTAGCCCTTAGGATTACAACTTCTTCTTGTCTTCGCAAAATTTCAGTACGTGCATCTTCTAAAATTTTACCAGATTTTAACTCGGCTTCTTGAATAATTAACTCACCTTCTTTTTTAGAATTTTCAAGTGTCTTTGTGCTTGTTTCTTGTGCTTGAATTAAGGTTTGCTGTAAAGTTTTTTCTAATTTTTGATATTCTCTCAGTTGGATATCAATCTCAATATTTTTTTGTTGTGAATTTTTCAATTCCTGAATTAGATCAGAATAATCTCGCGATACTTTTTCCAAAAATGCATTTACCTCCGATACATCATAACCGCGAAACGATTTTTTAAATTCCTGTTTTTTTATTTCAAGTGGTGTCAATGCCATAATAAACTCCTTTAATAACTTAATTATACATCCTTTTTTGTCCGTTTGCCAAAAATTGCAGTACCAATTCGTAAAATAGTTGCACCTTCTTCAATCGCAATTTTAAAATCATGCGACATTCCCATTGATAAATGAATTAAAGGTTCAGTTGTTAATTTCAAATTATTTGCTTCATCCATCAAAGCTCGAAGTTTTTTGAAAGCTGGTCTTGAATTTTCAGGATTATCTGTAAATGGGCCAATTGTCATAAGTCCATTTATTTGAATATTTTTTAGGTGACTTATTTCTGAAATAAAATTTATTGCACAATTTGGTTTAACTCCAAATTTTGACTTTTCATCTGAAGTATTAACTTCGATTAAAATTTTTATTTTTCTATTTTCTTTTTTAGCACGAAAATCTATTTCTTCAGCTATTTTTTTGCTATCAACAGAATGAATCATCTCAACAAATGGTGCTATAAATTTTACTTTATTAGATTGCAAATGTCCAACAAAATGCCAGTTAATTTTTAAATGTTGAAGTTTAGTTTTTTTATCAAGTAATTCCTGAACATAATTTTCACCAAAATCAGGAATTCCGGAATTAAATGCTTCCTCAACCAACTCACTACTGAATGTTTTTGAGATAGCGAGTAAACTAATTTCATTATCATTTCTATTTGCAAGTTTAGAAAAATTAGAAATTTGACTTTTTATTTCAGAAATAGATTGATTTATCATATATGAAGATTGAAAAATAGCCATTTCAACAAGTTAAATCAAATACAATATTAGCGATCTGAATCATTTTTTTAGAATAGATTTTAAGATAATTTATCTTATTATCAACAAACATTATGAATAGTTTTTCAGAAGAACTTCGAGCATTACGCGTTTCAAAAAATATTCCATTATACGAAATCGCAGCTCGTACTAAAATCAGCATCAAATATCTTGAGTCAATCGAACAAGGAATTTTTGATTTCTTACCAATTCCATTTGCTCGTGCAATACTTCGCCAATACGCTGAGTTTATCGATTATTCACCAACTGAGGCAATGAAAAAATTTGATGTGATAATTGGAAAAGTTGAAGGAAAAAGTGAAGCATTAAAAAATGTTTCCTTCTCAAGCTCTAATATTCCAATTTCAGATGAAAAGTCTACAATAGAAAATATATCTGAGAGAAATACAGAAGGAATGGCAAGCCAGCAAAAAATCAGAAGGGTTTTGGCAATTTCAACAATTATATTTTTGATAGTTGTTGTTGCAATTTATATATTTCAATATTCTAATGATGAAGCCACCACAATAAAAGAAGAACCATTTCAAGAAGTAATTGCTGAAAAAGAAATTTCAAAAACAAAAACTACAGAAGAAGTGTCAATAGTAACTGTAACCAAAACTGAAAACGATTCTTTAATTCTTACAGTTACAACAATTGACTCGGTTTGGTTTTCAATAAGTACAGATGAATTATTACCAAAAAATTATTTATTTGGAAAGAATATTACAAAAGTTTTCAGAGCGAAAGAATATTTTATTGTTTCAGCCGGAGTTGGTATTTATGTCAAGTTCAAACTAAACAATAAAGATCTTGGATTTTTAGGAAAAAGAGGAGCTTCATTAAGAAATGTAAAAATTGATAAAGATTTCTTTAGTCCTTAATTAGTTTCAAATAATAAATGAAAAGTGATTTAATAAAATCTCATTCGTTAACAAAAGAGATAAAAGATAGACATGCTAATTTGGTAAATCAAATTCATGATTACGATTACAATTATTATAATCTGGCAGATCCAAAAATTACAGATTTTGAATACGATAACTTGATGAAGGAGTTGATTGAACTTGAAACATTTTATCCAAAACTAATTACTCCAGATTCGCCATCGCAAAGAGTTGGAGGTGAGCCAACAAAAGATTTTCCTACAATAAAACATTCTGTTCCAATGCTGAGTTTAGCTAACGCCTATTCAGTTGATGAACTTATTGAATTTGATAATAGAATAAAAAAATTATTAAAGAATGAAAATTATCAATATGTCTGCGAACTTAAAATTGATGGTGTTTCGTTAAGTATAAAATTTAAAAATGGAATATTACAAAATGCGGCAACGCGAGGTGATGGTGAATTTGGTGATGATGTTACAGCAAATACAAAAACAATAAAGTCGATACCTTTAAAAGTAAGAAACAATAAAAGCAATATTTTTAGTTTCGAGGTTCGTGGTGAAGTTTATATGGGAAAAGAAGATTTTGCAGAAATGAATAATGAAAGAAAAATAATTGGTGAGAAATTATTTGCAAATCCACGAAACTCAACTGCTGGCACTTTAAAATTACTCGATCCTAAATTAGTTGCAAGCAGACCATTAAAAATATTTTTATACTCTCTGACAACCGAGGATAATTCTTTAATCAATCATTCTGAATCTTTAAAAACTCTTTCGGATTTGGGTTTTGTAGTAAATAAAAATTACAGACTTTGTAAAACTATTGATGATGTAATTAATTATTGTAATAAATGGACTGATAAAAAAAGTGAGTTGGGATTTGAGGTCGATGGCGTAGTAATTAAAATTAATTCTTTCGCACAACAAAAAATTCTCGGTTCAGTTGCAAAAAGTCCAAGATGGGCAATTGCATTTAAGTTTCCCGCTGAAAAAATTTTTACAAAACTAAATAATATAACTTTACAAGTTGGTCGCTTAGGAACAATTACTCCTGTCGCTGAACTCGAACCGGTTTTTTTAGCAGGTTCAACAATCAGTCGTGCAACTTTGCACAATATGGATTTTATAACTGAAAAAGATATCAGAATTGGTGATACAGTCATAATCGAAAAAGGTGGAGATGTAATTCCAAAAGTTGTTTCAATTGATTTAGAAAAAAGAAAGCTTGACTCAAAAAAATTTAATCTTAAAAAAAACTGCCCTTCTTGTAATTCAAAACTTTTAAAGACTGATGATGAGGTTGCATTTTATTGTACAAATTATAATTGTCCGGCACAAATTCGTGGAAGAATTGAACACTTCGCACATCGTGGTGCAATGAAAATTGAAGGTTTAGGAGAAGCTGTAGTTGATTTGTTAGTTACCAATAAACTGATTTCAAATATTGCAGATATTTTTACATTGAAAAAAGAAAAAATTTTTTCTCTTGAAAGAATGGGTGAAAAAAGTGCAAATAATCTTTTAGAAAATATTGAATTGTGTAAAAAGCAACCATTCGTTAAAGTATTGTTTGGTTTAGGAATACGTTTTGTTGGCTCTGGTGTTGCAAAATTACTTGCAGATCGTTTTTCAAATATGAAGAATATTTCAAAGGCTACAGAAGTTGAACTTTTAGCTGTTAATGGAATTGGTCCGAGAATTGCAAAAAGTGTCTTTGATTATTGCAGAGATCCATTTACAGCTAATTTAATTTCTAAATTAGAAAAATATGGATTACAATTTTCTCAGAAAGTAGTTAAAAATTCAAATTTGAAGTTTTCCGATAAAACTTTTATTTTAACGGGAACACTAGAAACAATGACACGAGAAGAAGCGACTAAATTCATTCAATCAAATGGTGGAAAGGTTACCTCTTCTGTTAGTTCAAAAACAGATTTTGTGATTGTTGGCGTAGATGCAGGATCCAAATTAGAAAAAGCAATAATTTTAGGAATACAAATTTTAAATGAAAATGATTTTAAAATTCTCTTAAATTCTTAAAATGAAAAAATTCTTTTATTCAATTGGAATTAAATACGTACAACTTACTTTTCCAAGAAAGAAGAATAACCAAAAGTTTTTGACAAATTTTTTTAATCAATCTAAAAAAGCAATAATAATTACACCAACTTCATCTGAACAAAAAAAACTGTCTATTCCACTTCTTCAGTGGCTTCAGAAAAAATTTTCTTCTCACCATTTAACAATTATAACTTTCGATACATTTTCAGATATTGCTCAAGAATTGGAACCATGCAACGTGCTAACAATTTTACCGGAGCATAAAAATTTATTTGGATTTTTAAACTCAACTTTATTAAACCAACTTAATCCGTGGAAAACAGATACCATTATCGATCTTTCATTTGAAGAAGATCCCACAATACTAAATATTTTAAAAGGTTCACATTTTGATATTTCGATTGGATTTAATAAAAATGGTGCAGAAAAATTTTATACAATAATTGTTAAACCAGGTGCAAATCCATTCGAACAAATGAAAAATACATTATCAATGTTTTAATTTAAAAGGATTATAAAATGGGATTTTCAAATATCGATATTGCAATAATAGTAATTTATTTAGTTGGTGTAACTTTAGCGGGTTCGTGGTATGGAAGAAAAATGAAAACTTCGCGCGATTATTTTCTTGGCGGAAAAGAATTGCATTGGTGGTTAGTTGGATTTTCCATTGTCGCAAGTGAAACAAGCACTTTAACTTTTATCAGTGTTCCCGGATTGGCATACAAGGGAAATATGCATTTTCTGCAACTTGCGATTGGTTATTTTATTGGCAGATTACTAGTTAGTTTTTTTATGATTCCAGCTTATTATAAAGGTGAAATCGAAACTGCATATGATTTTTTAGGAAAAAGATTTGGAACCTCACTTCGAAAATTTACTTCAACCGTTTTTATTATTACTCGGGTTCTTGCAAGTGGTGTAAGATTATTTGCAACTGCAATTCCTGTTCACCTTATTACCGGATTTGATTACGCAACAAGTATTTTCATTATTGGGATCTTTACACTTATTTATACTTATTTTGGTGGATTAAAAGCTGTTGTCTCGATGGACGTTGTACAATTATTTATTTATTTGATTGGCGCAGTTGCTTCAATGATAATTATTATTAACCAACTTCCAAATGGATGGAGTGATGTTATTTATTACGCCACAAAAGATGGAATAAATAAATTTGAAATATTTAATTTAAGTTCACCAAATTCATTTTATGAATTTATAACAAGTCCATACACATTAATTGGTGGATTTATTGGCGGAACATTTTTAACTATGGCTTCTCACGGAACAGATCAATTACTTGTTCAAAGATTACTCGCATGTAAAAGTAAAAAAGAAAGTCAAAAAGCTTTAATGCTCGATGCAAGTTTTATTGTTTTACAGTTTGCATTTTTTTTAATTTTAGGATTATGTCTTTACGCTTTTTATGAAGCAAAATCATTTACAGAACTTGGTTTGACATCCTCCGATGAAATATTTCCGAAATTTATAATTGAAAGTTTACCTGTTGGTGTTTCCGGATTAGTTGTCGCCGGAGTACTTGCATCTGCAATGGGAACACTTTCTTCTTCTATTAGTTCACTTGCCTCTTCTTCATTTTTAGATTTATTCAAACAAACTAATTATGGTAAATCGATAAACGAAAAAAAGGAAATATTTTATTCTAAATTATTTACACTTTTTTGGGGTTTAGTATTAATTGGCGGAGCAATGTTATTTACAAATAATAAAAACCCAGTTGTAGAAATTGGATTAAAAATTGCATCTTTTACTTATGGCGGATTGCTTGGAACTTTTTTCCTTGGATTATTCTTTCCAAAAACTAATCAACGTGATGCGTTTGTTGGATTTATTTCCGGATTATTGATGATGGTTTTAGTGATTTATTTTACAAAAATAGATTTCACATGGCACACATTAATTGGCTGTATAACAACAATAAGTGTTGGAAAAGTGTGTAGTTTATTCACTAAAAAGGGTGTTGAAATTCATTAAATTTTTAGCTTCTCTTTCTTAATAATTATTTATATTTCCTTATAAAGTTTTAATAACGCAGAATTAAAGGAGATAAAATGAAAATAAATATCACTGCGAGGCACTTCAAAATCCATCCAACAATTCATGATGCAATAGTGGATGCGGTAAATAATTTAAATCACTTTTACGATGGTATTGTTTCAGTTGAAGTTATTTTAAGTTTTGAAAGAGTTAGAAATAGTTTAAAGTGTGTTGAGCTAGTTTTACATTTGCATGATCACTTTTTAACAATAACTGAGAAGTCTGAAGATTATCTTAAATCGCTCGATTTTGCTATTAAAAGAATGGTGCGACAGCTAGTTAAATTTAAAGAAAAGCAAAATAATCATCATCGTGGTAAGCCTAATGTTATTGAAATCGAATAATAAATAATAATTCATTTTTCTTCAAATTATTAAATTCCTACTTGTTGGAATTTAATATATAGTTCAATATCCTGTTGAAATTAATTTATTTATGATGAATTCTATTAAACTTGAAATTGCTGTTTTTAATTATCAATCTGCGTTAATTGCTGAGGATTCTGGTGCAGAGAGAATTGAGTTATGCGAAAATTATTTCGAAGGTGGAATTACACCTGAGATTGATTTAATAAAGAGAGTTAAAAATAAATTAAAAATTCCAATTCATGTTATTATTCGACCGCGAGCAGGAAATTTTATTTATTCAAATGTTGAATTCGAATTAATGAAAGCACAAATTTTAATATGTAAAGAGTTAAATATTAATGGTTGTGTTTTTGGATTATTGAATTCTAAAAATGAAATCGATGTTCAACGGTGCGAGGAACTTATTAATCTTTCCTTGCCAATGTCAACAACGTTTCATCGTGCATTCGATGAATGTAAAGACCGAATAATATCGCTAAAAAAAATTATTGATTGTGGCTTTCAAAGATTATTAACATCTGGTGGTAAAAATTCTGTAACTAATGGATTGAAAGAAATAAATGAATTGATAATTCGTTCGGAAAATAAAATAATAATAATTCCTGGCGGTGGTGTTCGCTCGTCAAATATTATAGAAATATTAAATTACTGTAATCCAAAAGAAATTCATTCTTCTGCAATATCAGGGAAAGATATAATTGCAAATGCTGTAGAAATATCAAAAATGAAAAAGTATTTATCGTGAAATTTATACTACTACTTCTTATTATCATTTTTGAAAGCCAATTATTTGCAAATGGTAACATTTCTCTTCAGTCTAATTGGAAATTTAAAAATACAAAAAGTAATGTTTGGCTGGATGCAAGAGTTCCCGGAACTGTTCATACAGATTTATTGGATAATAATATTATTCCCAATCCATTTTTTGGAACAAATGAAACTAAAGTTAAATGGGTTGAAAATGAGGATTGGGAATACGTAACTTATTTTGATTGCTTAAAAACAATTCTTTCAAATCAACAAATTGAATTAATTTTCGAGGGATTGGATACTTACGCCATCGTAACATTAAATGATTCTCTCATTTTACAATCCGATAATATGTTTCGTGAATATAAACTCGATGTAAAAAATATTTTAAAGGAAAATAATAATAAACTGCATATTCTATTTAAGTCATCTGTAATAAAGGGGAAAGAAGAACTAAATAAACTAAGTTATAAGCTTCCAGGCGATGAGAAAGTTTTTACAAGAAAAGCACAATATCAATATGGTTGGGATTGGGGACCACGATTAGTAACGAGCGGTATTTGGAAAAATATTCGACTTCATTATTTTAATAATGCAACTTTAGCAGATATAAATATTATTCAGTCCGAGTTAACAAAGAATTTAGCCAAACTTAAAATTAATTATGAAATTAATTGCCAACTCGCCGGAGATTATAATGTTTCTGTAAATAGTGAACTCGAAAATCTTAATTTTTTTAATAAATTTATTAATTGGGTTTTAAAGTTTTTTGGAATATCTAAATCATTTAATACTCAAACTTTTAATCTTGTAAAAGGTGTGAATAATATTTCACTCGATATCGAAATCAAAAATCCTGAATTTTGGTGGACGAATGGATTGGGAAAACAAAATTTGTACAAATTTATTTCAACCATTTCATATAGTGGAGAATTATTAGAAAATGTAGAAATTAAAAAAGGACTCCGTACAATTAAATTAATTCGAGAGAATGACTCGGTTGGACAAAGTTTTTATTTCAAACTAAATGGTGTTCCTGTTTTTATGAAGGGGGCAAATTGGATTCCTGCTGATAATTTTATTCCTAGAATTTCTGAATCGAAATATGTTTCTTTAATTCAAAAAGCAAGAGATGCAAATATGAATATGCTTCGAGTTTCCGGTGCAGGAATTTATGAGCCTAATATTTTTTACGAACTTTGTGATAAATATGGAATTTTAGTTTGGCAAGATTTTATGTTTTCAATTTCAATGTATCCGGGTGATTCTCTTTTCTTAAAAACTGTGCGAGCAGAAGTTATTGACAATGTTAAGCGATTGAGAAATTATACTTCTCTTGCAATTTGGTGTGGAAATAATGAGATAAATGAGGGTTGGAATAATTGGGGTTGGCAAAAACAATTTAAATATTCTGTGAAAGATTCTACAATAATTTGGAATAATTATAAATATATTTTTGAAAATCAAATTCCTGAAATTATCGATTCGCTAGATTTAAACAGAGACTATTGGCCTTCTTCGCCACTAATTGGTTGGGGGAAAAAAGAAAGTTTAACACAAGGCGATATGCATTATTGGGGTGTTTGGTGGGGCGAAGAACCGTTTGATAAATATAATTACAAAATTGGAAGATTTATGAGCGAATATGGTTTTCAGGGAATGCCAAATTTTATTTCGTTAAAAAAATATATTCCTGATGATGAATTAAAATTAAATTCTCTTTCGCTTAAAGCTCACCAAAAACATCCAACGGGAGATGAGTTTATAAATAAATATATGGTGCGTGAATTTAATGTTCCAACTAATTTAGAAAATTATTCTTATGTATCTCAGCTTCTTCAAGCAGATGGAATTAAAACTGCAATACATTCCCACCGAAGAGCAAAACCATATTGCATGGGAACTTTATTTTGGCAATTTAACGATTGTTGGCCCGTAACTTCTTGGAGTGCAGTTGATTATTATAAAAATAATAAAGCTTTATATTATGAAGCCAAGCGTTCATATAAAAATGTTATCACTTCTGTTATAAAAAACAAAAGTAATTATGAAATTTCTATTATTTCTGATTTAATCGACAATTTTAAAACCGATCTGCAATTGAAGATTATAGATTTTGATGGAAATGTGCTTTGGAAAAACGAATCAGAAATTAAAGTTGAAGCTAATTCATCAAAAATATATTTTTCATTACCAGAAAGTACATTAAACTCATTCAATAAAAATAATATTGTACTCGTTTGTAATTTGGGAATCAGAAATAATTTTGAAAGATATATTTATTATTTTTATACAACTAAAAATCTTGCATTGAATAAACCGAAAATAAATATAAACCAACGAAGCAAAACAACTTTTGAAATTACTTCAAATGTTTTAGCAAAAAATATTTACTTATCCGAAATGGATAATGAAATAGAATTGTCTGATAACTTTTTCGATTTACTTCCCGGAGAAAGAAAAATAATTACTTCAAAAAAAGAAATAGATAAATCTAAAATAAAAATTAAATCTTTAGTTGATACATATTAAAAATATTATGAGAAAAAATATTTTCCTTTTGCTTTTTATTATTCTATTGCCAAATTTAATTTATTCACAAACAAATTTTTCGCAATTCGTTAATCCATTTATTGGAACTGGCGGTCACGGGCATACTTATCCGGGAGCAACTCTCCCATTTGGAATGGTGCAACTGAGTCCCGATACGCGCATTGATGGAAGTTGGGACGGTTGTAGTGGTTATCATTTCAGCGATTCGCTTTTGTACGGATTTTCTCACACTCACTTAAGTGGAACTGGAGTAAGCGATTACGGTGATATTTTGTTTGTTCCAACTACTTCAAAGCCAATTCTAAATGGAAAACAATATTCAATCGGTTTTTCGCATAAAAATGAAAAAGCGTCAGCCGGATTTTATTCTGTTACTCTAAATGATGGAATTAATGTTGAATTGACAACAACTACACGAGTTGGTTTTCATAAATACACATTTCCAAACAAAAAAGATAATTGGATTATTTTAGATCTTTCTCACAGAGATAAAACAATTGAAACCAAATTAAATATTATTAGTAAAACTAAAATTGAAGGGATGAGAAGAAGTGATGCTTGGGCAAAAGATCAACATATTTATTTTGTTGCTGAATTTTCTAAACCATTTACAGAAGATTTTGATTTTGAAAATAATAATCCACTGATTTTAAAACGACATGCATTTAAATTTAATTCTTCTGATAAATCAATTTTAATTAAAGTTGGAATTTCAACAGTAAGTATCGAAGGAGCCAAAAAAAATTTAAACGCTGAGCTTCCCCATTGGGATTTTGATAAAGTAAAATCTGAAGCAACTAATATTTGGAATAATGAACTTGGAAAAATTCAAATAACTTCGAACGACAAAGACAAACTCACAATTTTTTATACAGCTCTTTATCATACAATGATTCAGCCAAATGTAAATATGGATGTTGATAGTTCATATCGTGGTATGGATAATAAAATTCACAAAGCAGATGGATTTACTTATTACACTGTTTTTTCTTTATGGGATACTTTCAGAGCAGCTCATCCGTTGTACACAATCATCGACAGAAAACGAACTTTAGATTTTATAAATACTTTTCTCGCACATTACGATCAAGGTGGAAGATTGCCAGTTTGGGAATTATGCAGTAACGAAACTGATTGTATGATTGGTTATCACAGTGTCTCGGTTATAACTGATGCATATGTAAAAGGAATTAGAAATTTTGATACACAAAAAGCTCTCGAGGCAATGAAGAAAAGTGCAACATGGAATCATTTCGGATTGCCACAATATATTAGTAATGGATTTTTAAGTATCGAAGATGAACATGAATCAATTTCCAAAACGCTTGAATATTCTTACGACGATTGGTGTATTGCTGAATTTGCAAAATTGCTAAATGATAGAACTATTTTTAATGAATATATAACTCGATCTCTTTCATATAAAAATATTTTTGACAGCAAAACTGGGTTTATGCGACCAAGAATAAATGGTGGATGGATTTCTCCTTTTGATCCAAAGGAAGTAAATAATAATTTCACTGAGGCAAATAGTTGGCAATACAGTTTTTTTGTTCCGCATGATATTTCGGGATTAATTTCTTTACAAGGTGGAAAAGAAAATTTTGAAAAGAAACTTGACGAACTTTTTACTACTTCAACACAAACAACTGGTCGCGAACAGGCTGATATAACAGGGTTAATCGGCCAATATGCGCACGGAAACGAGCCAAGTCATCACATGGCATATCTTTACAATTATATTGGCAAACCGAATAAAACTCAGTTTCGTGTAAATCAAATTTTAAACCAGTTTTATAAAAATTCGCCAGATGGATTAATTGGGAATGAAGATTGCGGACAAATGAGTGCGTGGTATATTTTAAGTTCTCTTGGAATGTATCAAGTTTGTCCGGGAAATCAAGAGTTTACTTTATCGAGTCCAATTTTTGATAAAGCAATAATTAATCTTGAAAATGGGAGTAAAATAGAAATTAATTCTATTAGAGAAAATGAAAATGATATTTACATTTCGAAAATAAATGGACGAAATGATTATACTTTAAATTACGACGATATGCAGAAAGGAATAAATTTAAACTACCAACTTAATTCGACCTTCACTGAAAAAACGGACAATTTTATTTTTCCAAAAACTGAAGTTTTATTTAATTTACTTCCAGTTCCAATAATTGAATCCGATTCTAAAACATTTAAAGATTCTGGAATTGTAAAAATATATCAAACGGAAAAGGATTCTAAAATATATTTTACTTCCGATGGAATAACTCCGACTGAAAAATCTGAGAAATATATTTTACCAATTTTAATTGAAAAAAATATTACGATCAAAGCGATATCGATTAACAATTATGGCGAAAGAAGTAATGTTGCAACTGCAAGTTATTTCAAATTTCCGAACAATTGGAATATTCAAATTAAATCTACTTACAGTAAACAATACTCAGCTGGCGGTGATGATGGAATAATTGATGGACTTCGTGGAGATATTAATTGGCGAAAAGGTGGCTGGCAAGGTTTTCAGGGAAAAGATTTTGAAGCTACAATTGATTTAATGGAAGTTAAAAATATTTCTACTTTAAGTGCGGGATTTTTACAGGATACACGTTCGTGGATTTTGATGCCATCAAAAGTAGAATTTGAAACTTCGATTGATGGAAATAAATTTTCATCAGTTGGGATTGTAAATAATTCAATAAAAGATGACGACTTAAATGTATTATTGAAAGATTATTCATTAAATCTTTCCAAATCAATTAAAACCAGATTTATAAAAATAAAAGCTAAAAATTATGGCAAACTCCCTTCTTGGCATGCTGGTGCCGGTGGAGATGCCTATATTTTTATTGACGAAATAATAGTGAATTAGTTGAAAATTTAATTTTTTTCAAACATAATTACAGCTATTTTCTTTGCAATAATTAATAATTTATGACAAAGAAAATTTCAAATCCCAAAGAAACAATAACCGAAATTAAACCGAACAATAAATTTAAACAACATATTTTTCCGGTTGTTGCAATTTTATTTTCGCTTCTACTTTTCTTTAATGAAGTTATTTTCGAAGGGAAAGTCTATATTTCCGCAGATGCGATTGCGAGCAAAAGTTTTGAGAATGTTGTAAAAGAAGCACGCGATGAAGGAATACAAACACTTTGGAATCCATACATTTTTTGCGGAATGCCTGGATTAGCAAGTATGACTTTTACGGGCGATCGAATGTACGATTTAAGCGAACTGGTTCATGGAAAAGTTAGAGAATACTTCAGTTTTATTCTTGGCAAGTCCCCACTCGGCGGATATATTTATTTTTATTTTATTTTCGCAATCGGTGTTTATTTTTATGCATTTGAAAAATTAAAAAGAAAATCAATTGCATTTTTTGTAGCAATGGCAACTTTATATTCCACATTTATAATAATCTGGATTTCGGTTGCACATATGACTAAAATTGCAGTACTCGCCTTCTTCCCTTTTCTATTAATTGTAATCGAGAAACTTCAAAAAAAATTATCTTTTATTTGGATTTGTGCCGGAGTTATTATTGTCCATTTCATGTTGCTACCCGGACACATTCAAATGATATTTTATATTTTACTGTCAATTTTTTTCTATTACTTGTTTTTTTTAATTCGAAAATTAATTTTAAAAGAATCACCAAATCGACTTTTAAAATCAGGCTTTACTTTAGTAGGAATTGGACTTTTAGCTTTAGGAATGAGCAGTGATATTTATTTTTCGACACTTGAATACGCTCCTTACTCGATTCGTGGTGCGAGTCCAACAACAATTGAACAGACAGTTGACCAAAATAAACAAGCTTCAAGCGGTGGTTTAGATTATGAATATGCAACAAGCTGGTCTTTTTCGCCTGGAGAAATGGGAACCTTTTTAATTCCATCACTTTATGGATTTGGAAATTTAGATTACAAAGGAATCTTAACTAATAATCAAACAACACGACTCAACACATATTTTGGGCCACAACCATTTACTGATGCGCCACAATATATGGGCGTTGCCGTTTTACTTCTCGCACTTTTTGGAATTTATTATTTTAGAAAAGATCCATTTGTGCAGTTTATGACATTTGTAATTTTTTTTTCACTTCTTGTTTCATTTGGAAAAGAATTTTCATTACTGTACGATTTAATGTTTTATTACGTTCCAATGTTCAACAAGTTCAGAATCCCATCTATGATTTTAATTCTTGTTCAATTTTTTATTCCATTACTTGCAGGTTATGGATTACTTGGAATTGTTAATTCGTCAAATGAAAAATTAAGTGACAAATGGAAAATATTATCAATTGTCTTTGGATCGATTTTTATAATTTCACTTTTAGTCCCATCAATTTTTGAAACACTTTACGAACATTTTTTTCCGACACAAGAAATTACAACTTTATTAAGCAGATCCTACGGAACTCAACCAGAAGTTTTATCGGAACTATACAGATTTATTTCCGAAAGAGTTGTAACTGATATTACAATCGGAGTTTTATTTTTATTAGTAATTTCGATTTCAATTTACTTCTTCCTACAAAAAAAACTTTCTTACAAATATTTAATTTCAATTATTGTATTCACTGCGATTATCGATTTATGGCGAGTAAATTCAACTACAATGGAACTTCATTCTCGTCGAGAAGCGCAATCAAATTTTGTAACTCCGGAACATATTAAATTTATTCTTCAAGACACTACAAAATATCGCGTTTTGGAATTTGTAAACGGACAACCTCCTTACAATAATTCACTTGCATATTGGAAAATAGAAAGCGCTTATGGTTATCAGGGAGCAAAAATGAGAAATTATCAGGATATGGTTGATAATGTTGGTTTGAATAATCCGATGTTGTGGGGATTGATGAATGTAAAATATATTTTTAGTGATCGATCAGATTCAAATCAAATTCTACTTCCTATTTATAAATCAAAAGAACAAAATATTTTATTTAATAGATTTTCTCTTCCGAGAGCATTTTTTGTAAGCAAACTTCAAAAAGCTACTCCCCAACAAATATTGAAACACATTAAAGATTCTGATTTTAATCCAATTGATATTGCATTTACAAATGAAGATGTGAATGAAAAAATAGATGCGCCATTAAATGAAGCCAAAGCAATTTACACTTCACATAAATTGAATGAAATAAATTTAAATGTTACAACTACCGGGAACAATTTATTATTCTTAAGTGAAACTTGGTATCCAAAAGGTTGGAAGGCATATTTAAATGAAAAAGAAACTCCGATTTATAGATTGAATTATATGTTCCGCGGTGTAGTAATTCCAAAAGGTGAATATAAATTAACAATGAAGTTCGAACCAAGTAGTTATCAACTTGGAAAAACTTTAAGTTTTGGAATTAATTTATTAACAATCGCATCTCTTTTATTTTTTGGAATTCAATATTTCAGAAAAAAATAATTGTGAATAATAATTTTTCACTCGCTTTAATTGGATGCGGAAAATGGGGACTAAATCATCTGAAGACTGCTACAAAATTATTTGGAGAAAATTTAAAGTTAGTCTGCGATTTAAATAGTAATTCAGAAAATACTGTAAAACAAATTGCTCCATTTGTATCGTTTACAACTTCAATTGAAGAAGTCATTCAAAACAAAAAAATAAATTCTTGTATAGTTGCAACTCCTGCATCAACTCATTTTGAAATTGGAAAGAAATTACTTCAAAATGGAAAGCATGTTTTAATTGAAAAGCCAATGACTTTGCGTTCTGATGAATCGCGAATTTTAGCAAAAATTGCTGATGAAAATAATTTAATATTAATGGTTGGGCATTTACTCCTTTATCATCCGGCAATTAATGAAATTAAAAAAATAATTAAGGATGATAAAATTGGTCAGTTGCAATATATTTACAGTAATCGTTTAAATTTAGGAACAATCAGAACTGAAGAAAATGTTCTCTGGAGTTTTGCACCGCATGATGTTGCGATTTTGCAATATTTAACTGATTCATACCCAACACAAATTACTTCAAAGGGTGCTTCATTTTTAAATAAAAATATTGAAGATACAACTTTAACAATGTTCAGTTATCCAAATAATATCCACGCTCATATTTTTGTTAGTTGGTTGCATCCATTTAAAGAACATAGAATAATTGTAATTGGTAGTAAAGGAATGTTAATGTTTGATGATGTAGAAAAACAAAATAAATTAAAATTTTATTCAAAGGGATTTAATTATTCTGAATCGGGTTCATTAGAAAAATTTGACGAATCGGAAATTACAATTCCATATTCAACTGAAGTGTCACCACTTGAAGAAGAATTAAAAGATTTTAAAAATTCAATCAAGTTAAATAAAATACCAATTGCTAATTCAAAACATGCAATTGAAGTTTTAACGATTTTGGAAGAAGCTGAAAGGAATATGAAAAATGCCTAAAACTAAAAAAAATTATTACATTAATAAGTATGCAGTAGTTGATAAAGATGTTGAAATTGGTGAGAACTCAAAAATTTGGCATTTTACACACGTTCAATCTGGCGCAGTAATTGGAAGAAATTGTATTTTAGGACAAAATGTAAATATTGGTAATAACGTAAAAGTTGGAAATTTCGTAAAAATTCAAAACAATGTTTCAATTTATGAAGGGGTAATCTTAGAGGATTATGTTTTTTGCGGACCATCAATGGTATTCACAAATATTCTCGATCCACGTTCAAAATATCCACAAGTTGGAAAAGAATTTTACATCCCAACTTTAATAAAAGAAGGTGCATCTCTCGGAGCTAATTGCACAATTGTTTGTGGAAATACAATTGGTAAATTTGCTTTTGTCGGCGCAGGCGCTGTCGTTACAAAAAATATTCCCGACTACGCTTTGGTAGTTGGTAATCCTGCAAAAATTATCGGATGGATTAGTGAAGCAGGCAAAAAATTAATTTTTGATAAAAAAGGAATTGCTCACTGCAAGAAATCAGAGAAGAGTTATAAATTTAAAAATAATTTTGTAACAGAAATTTAAATTACTTTACTTCGCAATTGAATGTGCCTTTCCATTCGAACCTCGTATATGCAAATGGAGTTATTAACCAAATTTTTTGTACTACAAAATTTAATATTATCCAGAAAATGTTTTTAGTGTGCCATGTTTTGTCTACATAGCCTTCCCTATTTAAATAAAATAAACGGAAAAATGGAGCACAAAATGATTTTGTTATTTTATTTGTTCTAAAAATAAGCCTACTTCCTTTTTTATATACAATCCATTTATGTGCTTTATTTGGCATTAAATATTCTGTCAGCGGTCCCGGTGTTTCAATATAACCACTGTTTGCTACACGTATTAATTCCTTGCAAAATATTATTGGATCATCAACATGTTCTGCAATATGAGAAGTTATTATGCATTCAAAAGAATTATCAGCGAATGGCATTTGTAAAGCATCACCAACAACGAATTCTTTGTCTGATGGAATTAAAACATTCTGTGATGTTCGATGTATAGTTTCATCAAGGAATCTTTCGAGCAAAACATTTGCACGTCTGTTCGGTTGATGACCACTTCCAACATCTAGCACATTCCAATCGGAATTGATATTTATTATCTTTCGTGTATTACCTGCGCTCCAATGAGTTATTGAGTTTTGATACATTTTATATGTCAGTTCAGCAATTACAGTCGGATTAAATTTTTCATATGCAAATTTATTAAGTTTAGCTTTATTATAATCAGATGAATGATCAATCATATAAATTATTGCATCTTGAAGTTGTTCTATATTTCTTGGCTCAATTAAAATGCCAGTCTCTTTGGTTACAAAGTCTTCAGGTCCGCCGGATTTTGTAGCAATCACTGGCATTCCATATGCAATTGCTTCTGCGGTAACCACAGAAAATCCTTCCTCGTAACTATTAAGAATGTGAAAATCTCCATTTTTAAGAAAATCCTTTTTTTGGTTTTCATCAATATATCCATGGAAATGAACACAGGAGTTTAAAATATTTAAAGATTTAGCTAAATATTCCAAATTCCTTTTATTGGGTCCATCACCAATAATATGCAATTCAAAATTTTCCTTTTTCAGATTATTATAAATATTTGAACAAGCTAGGATTATTTCAGAAACGTTTTTTCTTTCAATCAAATTTGAAATATGTATTGCTATCTTTTTCTGATTTGTATTTTTATTTTTCATTTCATGTTGAGCAAAATTAAAATCTACAACATTTGGAATAACTTGAAAGTTCCCTTTAATTTTTATTTTTTTATAATATTCCAAGGATGCATTAGAATCAACAGAGACAGCTTCACTATTTTTAAATATAATTCTCTTTATTATATTTAATGAGATATTCGTTTTCTTTTTTTTGCCATATAAAAAATCAATATCTGGAGTTGAATGTTCCGTAATTACATATTGAATTCCACGCCACCACTTTAAAAATAAAGCAAAATATCCCGCTCTATTTACAACGTTAACATGAATTAAGTCTGGCAATCCCCATTGCACTTTTATTATTTTCCAAGCTTTAAAATGTGCAATTATAAAACGAATATTATAAATAAACCCTTTTAATATTGGAACTGTTGAAGATTTGAATAATATACAAACTGTAAAAACGTTCTTTATTTTTTCGACTTGTATATCATATTTTTTCAACTTTAAATTTGTATCATTATTTATATGTATCACCGATACATCACACAATTGTGAAACGGCTTCGGCTTTTCTTTTAATAAAAATCCCAGTTACAGAATTCAGTCTGCTTGGGTACCAGCTCGCTAAAAATAATATTTTATATCGGAGTCGACGCAATTAAGATAATTTAAGTGTAATTTTTTTGAACAATGTATGAAGACATGTGTGTTTATTCAATTTTATTAGTTTGAACTTGTTATTTTTTTTATTCAATAACAATAATCTATATTTAGGGAAACATGAACAAGATTAATTATTAATGGGAATAGTAATCAAACAAAGCTTTAAAATCCTTTCCATAACATATTTTGGAATGATAATTGGGTTAATCAACACCTTATGGTTATTTCCTCTTTTACTAAACGAAGAACAGATTGGCCTTGTAAGAATTTTAGTAAACAGTTCGGTCTTATTAACAAGTTTTGCAGCTTTAGGTGCATCACAAATTACAATAAAATACTTTCCATATTTTAAAGATGAAAAGAATAATAATAATGGCTTTTTAACATTCATTATTTTACTAAGTACGGTTGGATTTATATTGTTATTAATTGTCTTATTTTTAAGTAAACAAGTAATAATAAATATCTATGCATCAACGTCTCCTCTTTTAATTCAATATTTAAATTTTATTCCAATAATTGTATTCTTTGTTTTATTTTTTTCAATTTTTGAATCATATGCGGTTGTAAATCATAAATCAGTTGTAGTTAGTTTTTTAAAGGAGTTTGTATTTCGGCTAATCATTTTAGTAGGTTTGTATTTTCTGTTTATAAATTTAATTTTATTCTCTGAGTTTATTTTAATAATAGTTATTGCGTATGCCTTAATATTAATTTTATTAATACTATTTATTTATCGAAATAAAATATTATTTATAAAATTGCCGGCTAATATTTTTAAGGGTAAAAATTTAAAGGAAATTATTGTTTTCGGCTTGTTTGTGTTAATGGGAAATGGAGCCGGCTCAATAATGATAAATATTGATGGTCTAATGTTAAGTGCATTTGAAGGCCTAAGAAGTGCAGGCATTTATACTATTGCTTATTTTATTGCAACAATTATAGAAGTGCCAAGAAGATCATTGTCACAGGCGATTGCTCCTTTTGTCTCTAACGCAAATAAAGAAAATGATTTTAATAAACTCAAAACAATTTATAAATCTTCTTCCATCAATCAGTTATTTGTGGGGGGGTTAATTTTTATTTTAATATGGTGTAACATTGATAATATTTTCAAACTTATCCCTAATGGCGATATATACAAAGAAGGTAAATGGGTTGTTTTTTTTCTTGGACTTGGCAAGCTATTTGATCTTGCAACCGGCGTTAATTCAGAAATAGTTGGTACGTCAAAGTATTATAAGTACGACCTCGTATTCTTTATATTATTGGGAGTATTAGGAATTGCAACAAACCTTTACTTCATCCCAAAATATGGTATAAATGGTGCAGCTATTGCGACAGCTTTATCAATTTTTTTAGTAAATACAGTTCGCTATATCTTTATTTATATAACTTTCAAAATGCAACCCTTTTCATTTAATACTTTAACTATCGTTTTAATTTTATTTATAACAAATTATTTTTCAACTTTTATTCCAACAATTAGCAATCTTTATTTGGATATTATAATCAATTCAATTTTGTTATTGTTGTTTTATTTAACTCCTTTATATTTTTTAAAAATATCTCCGGAAATTAACAACACTTTAATTTCTTTATTCAATCGACTGAAAGTTAGATAATTATATATGCCTTACCGATTCGTAAAAATTACAAATTATTATAGATCTTTTTTAAATGAATATTACCATAGAAATTCGTTTATTAAAGAAAAGAGTTACAACGAACAACATCAACATCTGATGTCGCAATTATTTGGATGGTCTGATTTTTTTGTGAATCATCTCTCAAAAGTAAATGTAGAAGCATTTGAAATTGTTGCCAACGCTTCTCCACTGCAAAATACTTGGAAAAATGAATTTGGTGTTAAATCAATTGGATTCGATTTTTTATTTGATCAAATAAAATATTTACAACCAACTGTTCTGTTTTTTCAAGATAGCTTGTTTTGCCCAACATGGTTTTTAAAAAAAATTCGAACTGAAATCTCATCAGTTAAATTAATTGTTGGTTGGTGTTGTTCTCCTTATACAATTAAACATGAAACTAATTTTAAAGAATATGATTTAATTTTTGTTTGTTCTCCGGGTTTCTATCAAGATTTTAAAAATAAAGGTTTTAATGTTTATCAAGTTTATCATGGATTTGAGGATTCTATATTAAGTAAACTGAAAATAAATAATCAAACAAAACAAAACGATTTTACATTTATTGGTTCGCTTATTCCGGGTGATGGATTTCATGAAGAGAGAGCTAAATTATTGAAAAATATTTACAACGAGAATATTAAACTTAATGCAAATGTAAGTTATCAATTGGATTCTCCAATTACATATTTACAAAAATCAATTGGATATATGAGCGCAAAACTACTTAACAATATTGGTTTAAATAATATTGTTGAATCAATTACTCCATTAAGAAAAATTTCGCAATTGCAATCCTTTCCAAAATGGTTATCCTTTCCAATTAAAATGAAAAATAGTTTTTCTCCTTCTATTTATGGAAAAGAAATGTTTGAAATGATTTCTAAAAGTAAAATATGTTTTAATAACCACGGCGAAGTAGCTGGTAATTTTGCTTGTAATATCAGACTTTTTGAAACTACCGGAATGGGTTCAGTATTATTAACTGATCACAAAAATAATATGCAGGATCTTTTTGAGATAGACAATGAAGTCATTACATATAAAAATAATGGCGAATGCGTTGATAAAGTTAAATGGTTGCTCGATAATCCCACTGAAACTGAAAAAATTGCAAAAAATGGACAAGCTAAAACATTAAAAACTCATCAATTAAAAGATCGGATTTTAAATATTCATGAAATTATTTCATCACATTTAAAATCTAAATGAGTCCAAACGATAATCGCAATTACGATTATACATACTCTGATTTTAAAGAACGCACTGAATATAATTTGATTGCGGAATTAGTACATAATAATTCAAACATAGTTGATCTTGGTTGTGGGAATGGTTCGTTAATTACAAAATTAATAAAAGAAAATAATTGCATAGCAAAAGGTGTTGAAATCTCTTCAAGTGGCGTAGAAGTTTGCAAACGGAATAAACTCGATGTTTTACACGGTAGAATTGACGAGGCACTTCCCTTTGCAGATAATGAATTCGATTACGCAATTTGCAATGTAACAATTCAAATGGTAATGTATCCCGAGGTTTTGCTCTCGGAGATGAAAAGGATTTCAAAATATCAAATTATATCATTTCCAAATTTTGGATTTTATAAAAATAGATTTGATTTACTTTTTAATGGAAGAATGCCACGACCAACTTTATTTGGCTACAATTGGTTTAATACTGGACATATTCATCAACTTTCTAAAATAGATTTTGAAGAATTAATAAATAAAATTGGTGGAATGAGAATAAAGAACATAAAAATGCTAAAACCCAAAAATACTATTAAGTGGTTTTTTATTAAATTATTTCCAAATCTATTTCAAATTTTATTTATTTGCTTATTAGAAAAAGAATAATGAAGCTGTTTGATAAAATATTTTCTCTCCAAGAGTTGCAAAACCACCCTCCTGTTTTGGTTGATATTGGAGCATCTGGTAAAATCAATCCTAAATGGAAAGCAATTGCAAAATATTCAATTTGTCTTGCATTTGATGGCGATACAAGAGAATTTAATATTGATGTAAATGATAAATCTGGATTTCTAAAGAAATTTGTTTTTAACACTTTAGTTATAGATAAAGAGGGATCAACAACAAATTTTTATTTAACAGAAAATCCATACTGCTCGAGCACATTGAAACCAAATCATAATGCACTGAAAAATTGGGCATTTGCAGAAAAGTTTATTATCGAAAAAGAAATTACCCTAAACTCAACCTCATTATCAACTGCCCTTGCTAAAATAAATATAAATTATATTGATTGGTTTAAAAGCGATTCTCAAGGAATTGATTTGCGAATATTTAAAAGTATTAAAGCGAAAATAAATAATAATATTCTAGTAGCTGAGTTTGAACCGGGTTTTATTGATGCATATTTTGGTGAGGATAAACTGTATAATCTTCTTGAATTTATGGAGAGTTATGATTTTTGGATTTCATCGGCAATTATTAAGGGCTCTTCGAGAATTACTCAAAACCAAATTGATAGTTTAACTAAATCAAAATTTTATCAAAAAATTATTTCTTTTTCGCAAAACATAAATCCTGGTTGGATTGAAATGACTTATTTCAATTCCTTTAATACAATTAATTCAAAAAGAGAATTATTACTTGGCTGGGTTTTTGCAACAATTCAAAAGCACCACGGATTTGCACATAAATTAGCAAAAATTGGTATTGAAAAATATTCAGATAATATTTTTATTGAAATGAAAAATCATTCTTCGTTTAAAATAAAATATATGTTTTTTAATAAATATTTATTGAATGCAATTTTACTCAAAATTAATAATATTTTTTCATAGTAAATGAATTTCTGCACACTCTTCGATTCTAATTATTTAACTCGGGGTCTTGCGTTATATTATTCTTTAGAAAAAAAATGTTCTGATTTTCATATTTATATTTTTGCTTTTGATGATCGTACATTTTCAATATTAAATAATCTCAAACTGAAGAATGCAACAACTATATCACTTAAAGAATTTGAAGATGATGAACTGTTAAAAGTAAAACCTACTCGTTCTGTTGCAGAATACTGTTGGACAGCAACCTCATCAACAATTTTATTTGTCTTAAGTAAATTTAAAGTTGAAAGCTGTACATATATTGATTCCGATTTATTTTTCTATTCTTCGCCAAAACCAATTTTTGATGAAATGGATGACTCTTCAATTCTACTCACTGAGCATCGTTATTATAAACTTTATGACAAATCAAAGATTGCCGGAATATATTGTGTCCAGTTTATTACTTTTAAAAATGATGAAATCAGTTTAACTGCACTTAAATGGTGGCGCGAAAGATGCTTAGAGTGGTGTTTTAATAGAATAGAAAATGGAAAATTTGGTGACCAAAAATATTTGGATGACTGGACAACAAGATTCAAAAATGTCCATATTCTTCAACATCTTGGCGGCGGAGTTGCCGCATGGAATGTTCAACAGTATAAAATAATAGAATCGTCAAATAATTTAATCGTTAACAATTATGGTGTTAAAGCTCCACTTATTTTTTATCACTTTCATTATTTAAGATTTTTACAAAATAATAAAATTGAACTTGGCAGAAGAAAACTTTCTAAAGAAGTTCTTAATTTACTTTATGCTCCTTATATTCATGAATTGGAAAAGTATAAAATAATAATTTCTCAAATCGATAATTCATTCGATTCAAATGGAACTTCAAGTACTATATTTTCATGGAAGTCACCAATAATTTATTTGTGGAGAAAATTGAGAGGCACATATAATATTTATCCACTTTCATATTTTGATTAAATAATGGCAAAACTTATAACACTAACAACTTTTTCGGATAAACGTGGCAATCTAACTGTAATTGAAAAGCAACTTCCCTTTCCAATAAAAAGGGTTTTCTACATTTACGGTGTTGATGATTCCGTTCGCGGTGGTCATCGCCATCATAAAACAATTCAGGCTGCGGTTTGCATAAATGGCTCGTGTGTTGTTTCAAATAATGATGGAGAGAAAAAAGAATCTTTTCAACTTGACGATCCAAATAAATGTTTGATTCTAGAAAATAGTGATTGGCATACAATGTCAAATTTTTCTAAAGATGCAGTGTTGCTTGTTTTTGCTTCAGAATCATTTGATCCCACAGATTATATTTTTGAACCTTATCATGATTGAATACGAAAATTTACAAGCTTCGAATTCTTTATTCTTTGATGAATATTTAAATTCATTTAAAAAAGCGTTACAAAGTGGTTGGTTTATTTTAGGAAAAGGAGTTGAAAAATTTGAAACTGATTTCTCAAATTTTCTGGGAGCAAAATATTGTATTGGCGTAAATTCAGGATTAGATGCATTGACACTTTCTTTAAAAGCACTTAATCTTCCAAATAATTCAGAAATTATTGTTCCCTCAAATACTTACATTGCAACAATTCTTTCGATACTACAATGTGGTTTCAAACCAGTGCTTGTTGAACCAAATATTCATACTTATAATATAGATCCAACCAAAATTGAAGAGGTTGTAACTTCTAAAACTAAAGCTATAATGGTTGTTCATTTATACGGAAAATCGTGTGAAATGGATTCTATTATTTCTATCGCTAAAAAAAATAATTTAGAAATTATTGAAGATTGCGCGCAATCTCATGGAGCTAAATATAAAAATAAACTTACCGGAACTTTTGGAATTGGTGCATTTAGTTTTTATCCAACAAAAAATCTTGGCGCTTTGGGTGATGGTGGAGCTGTAGTTACAAACAACGAACAGATTGTAAAATCTGTTAAACGACTACGAAATTATGGATCTGATATTAAATATTACAATGAGGTTATAGGATTTAATTCGCGTTTGGATGAGATTCAAGCCAGATTTCTTTCTGTTAAATTGAAACATTTAAATGAAATTACAAATCATAAAAGAAAACTAGCTACACTTTACAACGAAAATTTAAAATCCGATTTTATTAAACCTGTAATCGAAAATGATTATTTCGATGTTTACCACATTTACAATATCCGTCATCCAAAAAGAGATGAATTGCGTGAATATTTATTAAAAAAAGAAATTAAAACAGAAATTCATTATCCCGTACCACCACATAAACAAAAAGCAATGCAAGGTATTTTTGGCTCGCTAGATTTTCCTATTTCAACTGAAATCCACAATACTACTTTAAGTCTTCCTTTATCATTTTGTCATACTAAAAACGATATTTCAAAAGTTGTTGAAGTATTAAATTCATTTTAATTTATTTAATAAATTTGCCAACTCTTTGGTAATTGTTAAACGGGAATATTTTTTTGAAGTTTTGATATCCGGCTTACATCTGTTTACAATACTGAAAATATCTTTC